>Ga0209155_1000043_pt1 | contig 51867 bp, 53 predicted proteins | sample GraSoiAngelo_122_FD_185879 | JGI IMG/M metagenome (GOLD analysis project Ga0209155, IMG submission 185879) | Grasslands soil microbial communities from the Angelo Coastal Reserve, California, USA - 14_0927_02_20cm (SPAdes) (version 2) | ecosystem: Environmental > Terrestrial > Soil > Grasslands ... | reverse complement strand
GCGATCCTCGCCGCGCTTCTGCCGCTCGCGATCCGGGGGCAGATTCCCGGCCTGGAGATCGTGCAGCCCACCGCAATCGTGATGATCGGCGGCCTGCTCGCCTCGACGCTGATGACGCTGTTCGTGATGCCGGCGCTGTACCTCGCTGCAGGCGCGCCGGAGGAGCGTGAGCGTGGGCTGGGACTCGCGAACTAATGCATGCTGCGCGGCTTTTTCCCTGGCGCTAGGCTCTGGCCCTTCGTCGGTCGCGGCGCAGATAGACACGGATCGGCCCGGCGCGCCCGACGAGACGCGCGAGGAGCGCCGCTACGGCAAGCAGCCCGAGGCGCCCTCGCCTCTGCTCTTTCGACTGCCGGGAACCGGGCCGGCCGCGCCGCCGCAGCGCCTGACCTACCAATATTCGTACAGCGGCGAGGCGGAAGCGACCTACCGCCGCGACCGGGATCTGGACCGGCGGGTGCTGGACAACGTCAGCCTGGTGAAGCCCCAGGTGAACGGGATCATCGTCTACCGGCCCACCGATTCGCTGGAGGCAACCCTCGAGATGGTCCTCGAGCGCGAAATCCCGATCAGGGAGCCGGCCGAATTGGCACCTCCCAAGCGGCGCTGGTCGCTGCTCGTCGACCAGGGCTTCGTCACTTTCAGGCGTCCCGGCCAGCCGTTCTCGCTGACCGTCGGCCGCCGCAACTTCGAGGACGACCGGCACTGGCTCTACGACACGTCGATGGACATGGTCAGCGCGGGCTACCGCGAAGGCAGGTTCCGGGCGGAAGTCTCGTTCGGACGCGAGATCTGGACGGATCTCGACCTCGCCCCGCATGTCCAGCAGGTCAAGGACCGGATCGACACCTACATGCTGTATGCCGATTATCGCGGGATCGAAAACCACCGGCTCGGGGTCTATGGGATCGCCCGCGACGACCGCGCCAAGCTCGAGGGGCGCCCGGTGCTTGCCGGGGTGCGCTTGCAGGGCACGCCGTCGGAGAGCCTGAGCTACTGGAGCGAGCTCGCGGCGGTGCGCGGCAAGGACGAGGATTCGCACCGGCTCAAAGGACATGCGTTCGACGTAGGCGGTACCTACCGGTTCAGCAGCCTGCCGTTCAAGCCGAACGTCACGCTCGGCTATGCGTTTGGCAGCGGCGACGGCAATCCCAGGGACAAGACCAACACCGAGTTCCGCCAGACCGGCCTGCAGTCGAACGAGAGCCGGTTCGCCGGCGTCGCCCTGTTCAACATTTACGGCGAGGCCATCGAGACGGAGCTCAGCAACCTTCAGGTCGCCACCGTCGGCCTCGGCTTCCGTCCGGATTACGCCACGTCCCTGGATTTCGTGTTTCATCGCTACCGCCTGCACAAGATAGCCGACGAAAACCGCTCGTGGGCGTTGACGGCGCTGATGAACCAGGTGCCCGGGCAGCAGAGCAAGCAGGTGGGACAGGCGTTCGACATCGTCCTGGGGTTTCGCAACATGTTCGGAGTGCGTCGCCTGGGCCTCGACCTGCGCATGGGATGGTTCTTCCCCGGCAAGGCGTTCAACCGGGACGAGGAGCAGCCGAGCATTCGCCGCGCCAACAACGCCTTCGCGCTGGTGGCGAAATTTTTCTACTGACCTGACAAGGAGGATTTCATGATGAAACAGGCACTGCGATGCGGGTTCGCCGCGACGGCGATCCTGGCGGTTTCTCTGGCGACGGGGCAGGGCAAGGCCAAGCCCGAGTGGCAGGAGGAATTCGGCATCTCAAGCTGCACCCTGCAGACCACCGGGCGCAATGAGTACTTCATTCTGGAGCCTGGCCACCAGCTCGTCCTGGAAGGCGGCGGCGTGAAGCTGCACAGGACGGTGCTCAACGAGACGCACACGGTGGACGGCGTCCTGACGCGGGTGGTCGAGGAACGGGAATGGAAGGACGGGCAGCTTCACGAGGTCGCCAGGAACTACTTTGCCATCTGCGACCAGACGAAGGACGTGTTCTATTTCGGCGAAGACGTCGCTTTCTACGAGAACGGCAAGGTCACCAAGACCGACGGCTCCTGGCAGGCGGGAAAGGGCAACCGCGCCGGCCTGATGATGCCCGGCAGCCCGAAGCCGAAGATGAAGTTCTACCAGGAGCTCGCCCCCGGGGTGGCGATGGACCGCGCCGAGATCGTGAGCCTCACCGACACCTGCAAGACGCCGGCCGGGACCTTCCAGCGATGCATGCGGGTGAAGGAGAGCTCGCCGCTCGAGCCGGGTGCGAGCGAGTACAAGTTTCACGCGCCCGGCATCGGCCTGGTGCGCGACGACGAGCTGCGGCTCGTGAAGCACGGCTTCATCGACGCCGCGAAGGGCAAATAGCGGCTGGCCGATTGGGGCGTCGCGATGGGCGCCAAGACCCTGACCATCGCCGCGCTTGCGGCGATGGCCCTCGCCGGCGGTGCACCGCCCTGCCGCGCGGCCGAGCCTGCCGGATTGCCCGGGTACCTGTCGGACCGCGGCGACGGCATCCCCACGTCGCTGCTCGGCACCTACATCCGCGAGAAAGAGTTCCTGTTCTACCCGTTCTATGAGTACACGCGGTTCAGGAATTTCGAGTACAGCCCGAAGGACCTTGGTGTGCGCGGTCCCAGGGAAGACGACAAGTTCTTTGGCAAGCGGGTCGAGCGCGAGGGGTTGGTCTTTCTGGCCTACGCCTTCAGCGACTCGCTCGCGGTCGAGTTCGAATCCGCAGTGTACAGCTCGGTCGATTTTACGAAGGCGGCCGACGACAACACCGCCGTGCCGGATCGCCTGCGGGAACGCGGACTCGGGGACACCGAAGCCAATATCCGCTGGAGATACTCGAAAGAGACGGCGACCCGGCCGGAGGCGATTCTCTTCCTCAAGACGGTCTTCCCGCTGCAGAAGAACAAGGCGCTCCTCGGCTCGAAGCATTTGCAACTCGAGCCGGGCATCGTCCTGACCAAGGGCTTTTCGTTCGGCACGCTCGCGTTGCGCGGATCGGCCAACTATGACCGGGGCGAGCGCAAGCTGTCATTCAGCGGGTACGCGGTCGATTACGTGAAACGACTGAGCCCGGCGTGGCGCGTGGCATTCTCGCTCGAGGGCCACGAGGACGAGCTCTCGGCCATCGGCGAGGTGCAATACACCCTGAGCAAGAACGCCGTGCTGAAACTAAACAGCGGTTTCGGCGTGACGAAGAAGGCACCGACGTTCGCGCCGGAGATCGGCGTGCTGTTTACCTTTTGAAGGGAAACCGCCCGCGCCGGTACTGGATCAGCAGCCAGCCGCCCAGCATGCCTCCCAGATGGGCGAAATGGGCGATCCCGGCAGCAGTTCCGGTGATGCCGAAGAACAGCTCCAGGGCCGCGAAGCCGAAGACAAAGGTGCGCGCCGACATGGGAATCGGCGGAAACAGCAGGATCACCCGGCGATCAGGGAAGTACAGGCCGAACGCGAGCAGCAGGCCGTAGATCCCGCCCGAGGCGCCCACCGTCGGGTACGGCGTGCCGCCCATCCAGCCCGTGACAACCAGGTGCGTGACCGCCGCGGAGAGCACGCAGGCGAAGTAGTACGCGAGGTAGAAGCGCGAGCCGAACAGCCGCTCGATCTCGCCGCCGAACATGTAGAGCGCGAACATGTTGAAGAGGATGTGCGCGACGCCGCCGTGCAGGAAGCTGTAGCTGATGAGCTGCCAGGGCTCGAAGCCGGGGCCGGCCTCCAGGCCGGAGCTCACCGGCCAGAGGGCGAACCACTCGATGAGCGGCAGGTCGGTCGCCATCTGCAGCAGGAAGACGGCGACGTTGACGACGATCAGCGCCTGGGTGACCGGGGGCATGGGCAGGAACGCGATGGTACCGCGGCGATGAAGTTCAAGCGGCGTCCAGCTCCGGGTAGCGGCGGAAGATCCCCTGCTGGTTGAACGCAATGCGGCGCTTCGAGCGCAGGTATCTGCCGAGTCTCGGCCGCTCGGCGACGCGCTCGTGCAGCTCGACCAGGCGAGGGACATTTTTTTCCAGGCGGCTCATCGTCCGCGGGAAGGCGTAACGCAGCCCCTCGATCATCTGGAAGAGGGACAGATCGATGTAGGAAAAGGACCTGGACTCCATCTTTTCGAAGTACTGCAAGAACTTCGGCAGGCGTTCGCTCCTGAAGTCCGCCGCGCGCCGCTTTGCTTCGGGCCTCTGGTCCTCGTAATAGAGGCCGCTGCCGATAGGGTGATGGGTGTCGTGCACCTCGACCAGCCAGTCGGCGATGGTGAGCTGCAGCTGGTGCAGCCACAGCCGGCCGGGCTCGGCCTTGGGCGCAAGGCCCAGGCGGGGCCCGAGGTAGAAGAGGATGTTCGCGGTCTGGGCGATCAGCAGCTCTCCGGCGCGCAGGAATGGCGGCGCGAAAGGCGCTCGCTTGATCGAGGGACTCTCCAGCAGACGCTCCATCGCCTGCATGCCGCGCGCACGGCGCGCAACGTCGATGTAATCGGCGCCCGCGTCCTCGAGCGCGAGGCGGACGAACTCGCCGCGCCCTTGGATGGAGGGCCAGTAATAGAGCGCGTATCTCACAGGATCATCTGCGTCTGGATAGTGAGAGACAGCAGCCTGCCCGAGTCATCGGTGATGCGCGTCTGCCAGACATGCGTGCGCCTGCCCTTGTGGAGCGCGGTCGATTCGGCGCGCAGCTTGCCCGCGGTCGCCGCCGCGAAGAAGTTGGTCTTCGATTCGAGCGTGGCGGTCTTCAGGCCCATCGCCGAGGTGCCGACGGCGCCGATGGTGTCGGCGAACGCCATCAGCGTGCCGCCGTGCACCGCCCCGGTGGTCGTCTTCAGGTGCTCGCCGATTTCCAGCTCGCCCACCACGCGCTCCGGCGCCACCTCCACGATGCGCATCCCGAGGTGCGCCATCAGCCCGGTATTCCATTGATCGGTCACGGATGTATCCCCTTTAGTGAAGTAGCTAGCGAGCCGAGCGCAGCGTTAGAGAGAAGAGAGTCATTGTCAGAGCGAGAAGAGCGGCGGCGCTCGCGGCGAGCGACCAGTGGATGCCGATGAGGCTGCCGCCGAGCCCGACGGTCACGCCGCTGAAGGCGCGCAGCCCGAGGCTCGCCATGGCGAACAGGCCGATGATGCGGCCGCGGACTTCGGAGGGCGCGTGCACCTGCACCAGGGTCTGCGCCATGGCGTTGAACGACAGCTCGAAAAACCCCGCGATGAACAGCAGCGCGAGCGCTAGCGGATACGACGTTGCCGCCGCGAAGCTGCCGATGGCAAGGCACCACAGCATCGCCAGCAGGAATGCGGTGCGCGCGTGGGGCGGCAGCAAGCCGCGGGCCTCGAGCACCAGGCCGGCGACCAGAGCGCCGGCGGCGTCGGCCGCGAGCAGCATGCTGTAGGTGAAATCGGCGTTGCCGTGACCGAGGTCGCGCGCGAACTCGGGCATCTGCGCCTGGTAGGCGTTGCCCACCAGCAGCGACGCGCCGCCCGCGAGGAGCGTCATCGACACGATCACGCGGCTCTGCGCAGCCGCCCGGATCATCGGCAGGAGCTCGGCGAAGCCGCGCGAGGCTGGCGCCGGTTTGCGCCCGCCGTACGGCGCCTTCCACAGCCACAGGATGAGCGGCAGGTAGATCAGCATGTTGAACAGGATGCCGCGGGCGGGCCCCATCGCGAGCAGGATCAGGCCGCCGACCGCCGGGCCGAGCAGCAGCCCCAGGTAGCGGCCGGTGGCGATCAGCCGGATCGCGCTATGCAGGTGCTTTTCGCCGACGATGTCGTGGATCAACAGCTGCGCCGCCGGCGCCCACAGCACGCCGGCGAAGCCGTGCACGACGAGCAGCGCCGCGGCATGCCACATCTCGAGCGAGCCGGTCAGGAACAGCAGCCCCCAGCCGAGCGAGGCCGCCATGAACAGCAGCATGCCGAGCTGGATGATGCGCCGCGGGTCCAAGCGGTCGGCGAGCGCGCCCGAGTACACCGAGAAGAACAGGAACGGCAGCCAGTGCGACAGCACCGCGAAGCCGCCGAGCGCCGGCGAATGAAATTTCTGGAAGATGATCCAGTAGCTGATGACGTGCTCGATGCTGTCCGCCATCATGGCGAGCGCCGAGCCGATGAAATAGGCCCGGTAGCCCGGATGGCGCAGGGCGGCGAAGGACTGCTGCGGCACGCCCGGGCGCTGCGGCTAGCTGTTTTCTTCCGTCCTTGAGGCGGGGAGGGCGCCTTTTTTCGGCCGGCCCGGGCGGTAGACGACCTGGAAGATCTTCACCGGCGGCACCGCCGGCGGGCTCTCGAGGAAGCGGCAGTCGGACTCGGTCGGCATGCTCGCCAGTGCGCCGATGCGCTTGCCGGCAACGAACACCGTGTAGCGCAGCATGTGCGTCGAGTAGGGAATCGGCTGCGCCACCACCTCGTACTTGCCGACCATGAACCGCTTGCGTTCCACCACCGGGATTCTCATGGAGTCAGTATCGCTTTCCAGAGTTGAATTCCACCTTGACCCGCGCGACTGCGCGCCGCACCGCTTCCATCTCGGCGCGCGCCGTCTGCGCCTGCTGCATCAGGTCTTCGCTGAGCGCGCCGCCGGCCGCGGCCTGCAGGCGCGAGATCTCGTCGTTGACCCGCTTGTAGCGCTCCGCGGCGAGGTTCCAGCGCTCCACCAGACGCTGCTCCTGCTCTCGCCATGCCTTGCGCTTATCCATGGATGCCTTAGAGGTGAACTGTGAAGTTTATCACACGAAGCGCCCCTTCCGGCCGCCCGTTTAGGCGGTAGGAGCTTGAAAAGACTTGTGAAAGCCCCTGCCCGCGGCTCAAAAGCTGGTGGCCCGCTGAATGGCCGGCCGCCCGCCCAGCTCCTTCGCCCAGCGCTCCAGGTTGGGCAGCCCCTCGCAGGTCTCCGGCACCGCGCCTTTCGCGCGCGCGTAGCCGGCGTAAAGCGACAGGTCGGCGATCGTCAGCTCGCTTCCCGCACAGTACCTGCGCTCGCCGAGATAGTCGTCCCACACCTTGAAGTAGCCGCGCACCCGGCTGCGGAACAGGTCCGCGGTCGGGCCGTGCGGGTCCTTGGAGCGGATCACGGCGAACAGCGCGCCGAGCATCGGCGTGATGTCGGTAGAGGCGCTCATCAGCGCCTGCAGCATCGCTGCGCGCGCCGCCGGGTCGCGCGGCAGGAACCTGCCCGACTTCTCCGCGCAATACACCAGGATCGCGGTCGACTGCGACAGCGTCAGCGGCTTGCCGCCCGGGCCTTCGTTGTCGACGAGCACCGGGATCTGCCCCATCGGGTTCATGGCGAGAAACCCGGGCAGCTTCTGCTCGCCCTTCTGGATGTCGATCGGGTGGAAGCGATAGGCGAGGCCGCATTCCTCGACTGCGATGCGTGCGCGCATGCCGTTCGACGTGCCGGCGGCGTAAAGATCGATCATGGGCTCCTCCGCGAAAAAAAAAGATGGTACTCAGAATCGTTTCTTCAATCCAACCGTCACCTGGTGCGGCAGCACCCCAAGGATAAACGGCGTATCGCGATGGGACGCGTGATAGCCGGCCGCGGCGCCGATGGCAAACCCGGTGATCACGTCGCTCTGCCAATGGGCCTGCAGCTTCATGCGCGCGATCGCGACATACGCCGGAAGGAGCCCCAGCGCATAGACGGCCGGATGATCCTTTCCGTACTCCAGCACGAAGGGAGTCACCGCCGCGCCAGCGAGCGCCACCTCGCCCGACGGAAAGCTGTGATGGCCGTCGCCCTTGAACCACTGGCTGGGGTCGTTGACCTCGCCCGGCCGCGGCCGCGTAAAGATCTCTTTCAGGAGTGTGGTGCTCACCGCCTCGATCGCGACGGCATCCAGCGTCTTCCAATAGGTCCGGCCAAGGCGCGTCTCGCCTCCTTCCCACAAGGCGCCGCCGATCACCACGGCGAGGGTCCCGTATTCGACGAAGGTCTGGTTGCTGCGCTTCCAGATTCCGCTGTTGTCGTAGCCAAGCCGGTGATCGATGCCGAGCGGTCCGCCGCCCGCCTGCGCCTGGAATGCGGCGGCCAGAAGAAGCCAGAACACGGGGCTACGCCGCATACGCAATAATAAGAGGTGGCAAAAGCCAAGGCGCGCCGCAGGTCCCGCAAGGCAAAAGCCGGATCGCGCGGCCCGACGCCGCTCGAATGCCGCCTCGAGTCGCTGTCGGGCGACGGCAAGGAAGCGAGCAGCCGCGTGGAAGGCGAGGGCGGGATCGTGCTGGGCTGCTACAGCGACCCGCTCGGCAAGAACCCGCTGCTCCTCGCGATCCTGCCGATCGGTTGCGTCGAGCCGACGCCGTTCCAGCGCGATCTGTCGCAGGCGCATCACCGCCGGCTCGCCGACGTCATCGACCGCACCGGCCTGTTCCTCGACCCGGTGATCGCGGTCACGGCGCCCGGCAAGGGGTTCTGGACGCCGAACGGCCGGCACCGGCTCGAGGCGATGCGGCGCCTCGGCGCGCGGGCGATCACCGCGCTGGTCGTGCCGCAGCGCGAGATCGCCTGGCAGATCCTCGCGCTCAACACCGAGAAGGCGCACAACCTGCGCGAGCGCGCGCTGGAAGTCATCCGCATCTACCGCGGGCTGATCGAAGAGGACGGCGCGCGGCCGGAATCGCAGTTCGCGTTCTATCTGGAAGAGGCGGCGCTGGTCACGCTCGGCGTGTGCTACGAGCGCAATCCGAAATTCGCCGGCGCGTCCTACAACCCCATCGTGCGCCGCCTCGAGAGCTTTTCTCCCGACGCTCTGAATAAAACTATCCGCGTCCATGAGAAGCATGCCGGGCTGCTGATGGAGCTCGACGAGCGCGTCGCCGCGGTCATCGCGCGGCTGAAGGCGCGCGGCTTCGTCAGCCCGTATCTGCGCGCCTTCGTCATCGCGCGCATCAACCCGCTGCGCTGGATCAAGGGCGAGCCGCCGCCGCTCGAGGAAGTGCTGAAGACGATGCGCGAGCGCGCCGGCAAGTTCAATACCGACAAAGTGAAGCAGGAAGACCTCGCCGGCGCCGGCGGCGCGCCCGACGAGCCGGATTGAGCGCCGCGAGTCAGTTCGCAGTCAGTTCGCCGTCAACCTGGAGTCAGCGCGAGCGCGTTGCAGACGCAACACGTTCTTGCACCGCGCTGACGTAAGCCTGACCGGCGAAGTTTCCGCTGGACTGGCGCAGACCTGCTCGCTCATCCTTCCCGCGGGGTCGCCCGCATCGGGCGACGTTTTTTTCACGCTCATCAAGTTGAAAGAGGAGAGAGAGACAATCATGAAGTTGAATCGCACTGCAGTTGCAGTCGCGCTCGCCATGGCGGGCGGCAGCGCGCTCGGGCAACAGGCTGCCGCCCCCGTGACGGCGGAGACCTCGGTCCAGATCTACGGGCACCTGGACGTGTCCATCGACGACATCACGAAAGGCATCGCTGGAAAGAGCAGCACAGTGGCTCCTGTCGCTACCATTCCCGCGACCGGGAAGCTCGGCTACCAGTCCGACATCTCCAGCAATCTTTCTTATCTCGGGGCTCGCGGATCCCAGACGCTCGGGTCGAGCGGACTGAGGGGGGTGTTTCAGGTCGAGACGCAGCTCGATGTCGCATCGACCCCGGGAACCGGTATCCCCGACGGTTCGGTGAAGGGGGCGTGGGCATCGCGCAATAGCTTCGTGGGCCTGGCAGGCAGCTGGGGCGCCTTCAAGATCGGCAAAACCGACGCACCCTACAAGCTGTCCACCGCGCGGATGGATCCGTTCGCCTCCTCCATCGGCGACTACAACAGCATCATGGGCAACACCGGCGGCGACAATCGCGCGGAGTTCGACACGAGGCTGTCGCACGCCGCGTGGTATGAATCGCCAAACATAAGCGGCTTCCGGGTCAATGCGCTGTTCGCGCCGGGCCAGAACCGGTCCTCCGACAACTCGATCCCCGCCAGCGGCGAACCGAACTGCACCGGCGGCAATAGCCCTGACCCGGTAAACGGTTGCAACGATGGCTCCTACGGCAATGCGTTGAGCATCGCGGGCATTTACGAGGCGGGCCCGGCCTATTTGATCGCCGCGTACGAAAAGCACACCGACGTGAATCGCACCGGAGATGGGGCGGCGGTCGGCATCGGCGACGAGCAGGCGTTCAAGGTGGGCGTCCAATACAGCTTGCCGACCAACACGACGCTCAACTTCATCGTCGAGCGGATGACTCGTCACGGATCGGTCGCCGACTTCAACGAGCGGCAGCGCAGCGGCTTCTGGCTCGCCGCGACGCAGAAGGTCACGGCCAGCGATGACGTGAACATCGGCTGGGCGCACGCCGGCAAGACGCCCGGCACGCCCGACGGGCCGCTCGACAACAAGGCGAATATGCTGGCCCTCGGCTACAAGCATCACTTCAACCGGCAGGCCAACTGGTATGCGGTTTATGCCCGCCAGGACAATAAGGATGGAGCGCACTACGACCTCGGCGCGAGCGGGCATGGCATCACGACCGACTGCCACGACGCGGCCGGCAACTGCTACCCCGGAGGCAAGATACAAGGCCTTTCGGTCGGCATGCAATACAACTTCTAGGCCCGATGCGTTAGCGCAGGTTCGAGGCGGGCATCGTATGATGTCCGCCTCGATTTTTACAGACCTGGATTTTCATCATGAAACGCATCGTTTGCGTTGCAATGCTGCTGGCGGCGCTTTGCACCGCCGCGCCGCCGGCGCTGGCGGTGTTCGTTTTCAGGGCGGGCGATACAGTCTACGTCGACGGCAAGCGCTACACTTGGGAGGAGTGGAAGAAAATCCGCGATACCTATCAACAGCAGCCGACGCCGACTGCCGCGGTTTCTGTTCCATCTGAGGCTCCCCGGGCTGCGTCCTGCATCACGACGATCTACTACGATGAGTTTCCGTCCCAGGACGAGCGCTTCCAATGCACCTCCGGCCTCGGTGCCCTGACTCGGGAAGAGATCCTGAGACGTGGCTGGAAAGTCGACCTGATCGAGAAAATTCCGACGCCCGCGGACAAGCCGTTGCAGTCGCCGCGCGGACTTCCGCTTTACCAGTACAAGCTGGTGATCTCCCGGTGACCATGCGCACCCCGATTCGCATCGCGTTGCTGCTGGCTGCCTGCCTTGTGACTGGATGCGCGGCGCAAAGTCCTGCGCGCAAGGTCGAGCGGCAGACGGACATGCTGTGTCTGCAGGATTGCCTGGGTAGCGGCGGCGCGCGCGAGTTCTGCCAGGATCGATGCACTGATTAAGAATCTTGCCAGGCGCCTTGCCGACCCGGCTGCGGTAGTATGTGTCGGTAATGATCCTGCGTAGCGCGATCTTCGCGGTGCTGGCTCTGGCGGCGGGCCTCGCCCAGAGCCAGCAATATCCCACCAAGCCGGTGCGCATCATCGCGCCGTTCGCTCCCGGCGGCGGCACCGATTTCATCGCGCGGCTGATCGCGCAGAAGCTCACCGAGCGGCTCGGCCAGCAGGTGATCGTCGAGAACAAGCCCGGCGCCGGCGGCAATCTGGGAGCCGAGTTCGCGGTCAAATCGGCGCCCGACGGCTACACCCTGCTGCTGGTGGCGGGCAGCTACACGGTGAACCCGAGCCTGTACAAGCTGTCGTTCGATCCGGTGAACGACATCACGCCGATCGTCCAGCTCTCGCAGGGGCCGTTCGTGGTCGCGGTGCATCCTTCGGTGCCAGCGAACAACCTGAAGGAGCTGATCGAGCTGGCGCGGCGCCAGCCGGACAAGCTGTCGTACGCGTCGGCCGGCTCGGGCAGCATCACGCACCTGGCGAGCGAGCTGTTCCTCGACATGGCCAAGATCAAGATCGTCCACATCCCGTACAAGGGCACCGGCCCGGCGCTGAACGACACGATCGCGGGCAGCACGCAGCTGATTTTCGGCAGCGTCTCGACCACGCTTCAGTTCATCAAGTCCGGCCGCCTGCGCGGCCTGGCCGTCACCACCCCGCGACGCATCTCCGCGCTGCCTGACCTTCCCACCGTCGCCGAGGCGGGAGTGCCGGGTTACGAGGTCGTGCTCTGGCACGGCCTGGTGGCCCCCAAGGGCGTGCCGCGCCTGATCGTGGATCGCCTCAACCGCGAAGCCAACGAGGTGCTGAAGGCGAAGGACATGGGCGACCTGCTGGCCACCGACGGCGTGGCCCCGGCCGGCGGCACGCCCGAGCAGTTTCGCGCGGTCATCAAGGCGGACATCGGGCGCTGGCGCGGGGTCGTGAAGCAGGCCAACATCAAGCTGGACTAGCGGGCCTAGAGCGTCGGGCCCGGCTGCGCGAGCGCGTGCTCGGCGAGCTGCAGGACGAGCCAGTCGTAGGCGTCGTCTACCGAGTCGGTGCGGTGCACCAGCTCGACGTCGCGCGCGTCGATGGTGCCGTGGCGCACCAGGGCGTCGAAGTCGATCACCTGCCGCCAGTACTCGGTGCCGAACAGCACCATCGGCAGGGGCTTGCGCATTTTGCGCGTCTGCACCAGCGTCAGCAGCTCGAACAGCTCGTCGAGCGTGCCGTAGCCGCCGGGAAACACGATCACCGCCTTCGCCAGGTAGGCGAACCAGAACTTGCGCATGAAGAAGTAGTGGAAGTGGAAGGCGAGCTCGCGCGTGACGTAGGGGTTGTCGAATTCCTCGGTCGGGATCGAGATCGTCAGGCCCACGTTCACGCCGTGCGCCTCGGCGGCGCCGCGGTTGGCCGCCTCCATGATTCCCGGCCCGCCGCCGGTGCACACCACGAAGCGGCGCTCCTTGCGGTCGAGCTCCTTGGACCAGCTCGTGAGGCGGAAGGCGAGGCTGCGCGCGGCCTCGTAGTAGATCGACATCTTGAGCGCCATGCGCGCGGCCTCGACGCCGGCGCCGGCGGCCTCCGCCGCGCGCAGCGCCTCTTCCGCCGCCTCGCGCGACTTCAGGCGCGCCGAGCCCATGAACACGATGGTGTCGTCCACCTTGTGGTAGTCGAACCGGCTCTTTGGCTCGAGGTATTCCGCCAGGATCCTCAGCTCGCGGGCGTCCTTGCTGCTCAGGAAGCCCGGGTTGCGGTAGGCCTGGACGGGCCGTTTCGGGCGTTCGGTCATGGCGAGTCCATCCGGAGTGGAATTCATAATCCTACGATGGACTCGCCGGCCCGACTGAAATGAAAAGGGCGGCCCATTCGCCGCCCCTGGAACAGCCCCGTTCTTCCTTTCTCAGAACCGGTAGCCGACTCCAATCGAGTACACGTCGGCGTGGCCCTTGCCGGTGTCGTCGCTGCCGAGCTGCGCGTAGCGGTCCCAGCCGGCCCTGGCGAACACGTTGCGGTTGAAGTCGTACATCGCCCCGGCGCCGATCAGCAGGCCGGTCCTCGAATCGGAGGCATTGCCGACCGCGACCGCGCCGGTGTCCGAGCTCGCCTCCAGGTCGGTCTTGGTGCGGGCCACGCCGGCCTTGCCGTACACCGACCAGCTCTGCCGCAACGGCAGGATGCCGATGCCCGACAGCGAGAGCGCGTGCGCCTTGTACTTCCCGCTGATCGTGTCGGCCGCCGGGCTGGACGCCGCGGCGCTGTAGTTGAATTCGCCCAGGCGCGTGTAAGCGCCTTCGAGGGCGAAGTTGCGGTTGAAGAGATAGCCGACGCTGAAGCCCAGGCTCGTGTCGCTGCGCTCGTTGCTGCTCGAGGCGCCGATGCCCTGGTTGGCAAGCGCGTTGTCGAAGTCGCCGCCGCCCAGGCCGAGGCGGCTGCGGCCGAGGTCGATGCCGCCGTACCAGGCGCTGTCGGCGCTCTGCGCGCGAACCATGCCGGCGCCGATCGAAAGTGCGATCGCCGTGCTTGCAATGATGGCCTTCTTGTACATCCGTGCTCCTTTTCACTTGTGATGAGCGCTTGTGCGCCCGGTGAAGGGAGCATCGCCGCCCGGCGCGTAAAGGCCGGTCAGCCTTGCGTAAAGCTGGGTAAAGCGATTTCCATGCGCAGGCCGCCGCCTTCGACGTTGGCAGCGCGGATCTGTCCGCCGTGCGCCTCGATCGCGCGCTGCGCGATGGCGAGGCCGAGGCCGAAGCCCTGTGCGCCGCCCGCGTCGCTGCCCCCGCGGTAGAACGGCTCGAAGATCCTGCCGAGCTCCTCCGGCGCGATGCCGGGGCCGCGGTCGGTGATGCTGACCACGGCGCGCGGCGGATTCACCTCCAGGCGCATGGCGATGTCGACGATCGAACCCGGCGCGGTGTACTTCACCGCGTTGCGCACGACGTTCTCCACCGCGCGGTGCAGGAGCTCGGCGCGGCCGCGCACGATGGCGCCGCCGACCCCATGAAACGAGACGTCGCGCCCGGCGGCCTGCGCCTCGAAGCGCGCGTCCTCCGCGACGCTCGCCACGACCTCGGCGAGCTCGACGGGCTCAGCGGCGGGATTCACGCTCTCCAGCCGCGCCAGCGTCAGGACTTCGCCCACCAGCTCGGAAAGCCGCGTGGCTTCGCGCTCGATGCGCTCGAGCGAGGCGTCGAGCTTCTGCGGGCTCTGGCGCACCAGGCCGATCGCCGCCTGCAGGCGCGCGAGCGGCGAGCGCAGCTCGTGCGACACGTCGTGCAGCAGCCGCCGCTGCGCGCTGACCAGCTTCTGCAGCTGCTGCGCCATGCGGTCGAAGTCGCGCCCGAGATCGGCGATCTCGTCGCGCCGGCGTCCCATCAGCGGGCGCACGCGCGTCTCGAGGCGCCCGCCCGCCGCGGCGTCGAACGCCCAGCGCAGGCTGCGGATCGGCCGCGCCAGGTACCAGGCGAGGATCGCGCTCACCGCGAGGCTGGTGGCGGCGCCGATCACGATCAGCATCCACGGTGACACCGGCAGCGGCGGCGGGGGCGGCGCAAGCGCGGTATGCGGAACGAACAGCAGATAGCTCTCGCCGCCCGGCGCGGCGACGACTTGCGCGGCACGCGGGTGCGCGGATTCGGCGGCCAGCTCCCGCGCCCGCGCCAGGGCGCCTTCCGGCACCGCCCGGCCGAGGAGATCGCTGCCGGCGGCATCGACGGCGAAGACGCGCACCCTTCGTACTCGGCCCGTCTCCTCCATCCATTCGCGCAGGGCGGCGACGCCGCCGTGCCTGAGCGTGGCGGCCGCCATGTCGGTGGCGAACATCTGCGGCGGCCCCACCGCGAGCTGCGGCTCGGCCGACTCTCTCGCGTAGCGGTGCCACCATACCGCCGCGCCGCTGCCGGCCGCCGCCGCCACCAGCGCGAGCCAGAACGCGAAGAAGATTTTCCAGAACAGGCGCCCCACGCGGCTCAGCCCTTTGCCAGGTGATAGCCGATGCCGCGCACGGTGTGGATGAGCGCCGAGCCGCGGCCGAGCTTCTGGCGCACGCTGCTCAGGTGGACGTCCACGCTGCGGTCGAAGCGCGCCATCGGGCGGCCGAGCGCCTGCTCCGAGAGCTCCTTCTTGCTCACCACGCGGCCGGCGTTGCGCATCAGCACCTCGAGCACGTTGAACTCGGTGCCGGTCAGCTCGAGCGAGCGCCCGAGCCACTCGACGCGGCGCTTCTCGGGCCACATGACGAGCCCGCTCACCGACAGCGGGCCGCCGTCGGGCTGCGGCTGCAGGCGGCGCAGGATCGCGCGCAGGCGCGCCACCAGCTCGCGGGGCGTGCAGGGCTTCGGCACGTAATCGTCGGCGCCGAGCTCGAGGCCGACGATGCGGTCGACGTCGTCGCCGCGCGCCGTGAGCATGATCACCGGCACGCGGCTCGCCTGCCGGATGCGACGCAATGCCTCGACGCCGTCGAGCTTCGGCATCATCACGTCCAGAACTACGATCTGGTAGGCGCCGCCCGGCGCAAGGCGCGCCGCCGCCTCGCCGTCGTGCACGGCGGTGACCGCGAAGCCTTCGCGCTCGAGATACTCCTTCAGCATGGCGCTGAGCTCGACGTCGTCGTCGGCCAGCAGGACCTGCGTGCTCATGGCGCCGAATGATACCGGTGAGACCTTCGCGATGTCCTGTCTTTACCTAGCTTTACCCAAGGTTTACGGCGCTTGATGGCGGCGTCGCGGAGAGTGTGTCTGTCAAACCAGGAGGCCTTATGACCCGTCACAGCAACCCGCATGTCCGCAGATTCCTCATCGCCAGCAGCCTCGCTTTCGGCCTGGGCTCCGGCGCCCTGGCGCAGCCCGAAGACAGGCCGGGACCGATGCCCTCCCACGGCATGGGAATGCATCGCATGCTGCGCCACCTCGATCTGAGCGACGCGCAGCGCGACCAGGTGTTCAAGATCTTCCACGACCAGTCGCCGGCAATGCACGAGCGCATGAAGGCGATGCGCGCCGCGCGCAAGGACCTGGAGAAACTCGCTTTGGCTTCCGCATTCGACCGCGAGCGCGCCCGCGCCATCGCCGACAGCGAGGCGAAGGCGATCGCCGACATGGAACTCCTGCGCGCCGAGAGCATGGCGCGCGTGCGCCAGGTGCTCACCTCCGAGCAGCGCGCCAAGCTCGACCAGATGCGCGAGCACCGCCGATGAAAAGACGCCGGTGGCTTGCATTGATCGCTCTTCCCCTGGTGGGCAATGCTTTTGCACAATTCGGCGGCAGGCGCCGGCGCGAGGGCGGCGATGCGCAGAAAAAAAGCGGCGAGGAGCCGCGGGTCAACCAGATCGAGGCGACGCTGCACGAGTTCCACGAGGACCTCAAGCTCACCGACGCGCAAGCGCCCGCCTGGGAAAGCTATGTCGCGAAGCTGAGGGCGCTCGCGAGCGATCTCGCCAGGGAGAGCCGCTCACGCCCCCCGCAGCTTGGCCTGCTGCAGCGAATCGACCGCGTCGTCGACGCGGCGCGCAACCGCCTCACCGCGCTCGAGGACATCGCGCAGTCCGCGAAGGCTCTCTATGCGGGGCTGACGCCCGAGCAGCAGAAGATGGCCGACCCGCGCCTGGCGAACCTCATCGCGATGCCTCTTGCCGCCAGGTCGCCTTTGTCAGCGAATTGAAAGGAGGCAGGATTCCAGCAGCTCGAGCGCTCTGCGCGCGAAGGCCCACATGTTGGCCTCGCGCTCCGCGCTGCCTGTCTCGACAGTGATCGCGGCCTCGACCGGACCGCTGACCGCGATGCAGGCGTGGCCCGGCGCATCCCCATAGCGGTTTCCGGTCGGGCCGCTGGCGCCGGTTTCGCTCAGGCCCCACGTCGCGCCGAGGTTGATCCGCATGCGCTGCGCGAGCAGCTTCGCGTAAGGCTCGGTTGCCGAGCGCAGGTTGGCCATGTCCTGCGCGGTGATGCCAAGCAGCGCCGAGCGGCTGGCGCCGGTATAGATGACGCCGCCGCCGAGATAGCAGGCGGAGGCTCCGGGCACCGCGACGAGCGCGGCGTTGATCAATCCGCCGGCGGCGGATTCCGCGACCGCAAGAGTCTGTCGGCGCTCCTTGAGCAGATGGCCGACGGCGCTGCCGAGAGCGCTGAGCGATTGCATTCATTCATGTTACCAATGGATACAAATGCTCACCCAGTTCCTGCGTGGCGGGGGATAGGATCGCCGTGAAACTTCGAAGGAGCTGATGATGAAGACATTTCTGCCGGCGCCGGCGCGACTCGCCGCCGCGTTCGTCGCGGCGGCCCTGCTGTCGGTGTCCCTCGCGCATGCGCAGGAGCGGCGCGAAAGGCGCGAGCACGAGCGCGAGCGCTTTCAGACGCCGCACTGGGTCTTCGACGATCGCTTCCACCACAACCACTACTATCCGGCGGTCGGCTATGCGGTGGACGTGCTGCCGGCAGGAAACGTGGTCGTCAACTTCCGCAGCGGCCGCTTCTGGTTCCACTCCGGCGTGTGGTTCCAGCAGGCCGGCCCGCGCTATGTCGTCGTGAGGCCGCCGGTCGGCGTCCTCGTGCCCGTGCTGCCTCCGGCCTACTCGACGGTCTACGTCGCCGGCGTGCCGTATTACTACGCCAACGATGTCTATTACCTCCAGCAGCCGGGCGGCTATGCGGTGGCCGAGCCGCCGATGGTGGCGAGCCAGAACCCGCCGCCTCCGGCGGCCGCGCCCGGCAGCGCCGCACCGCCGAGTTCCCCGGGGACCTGGTACTACTGCGCCTCCGCGAAGGCGTACTATCCCTATGTTGCCGAGTGCAAGGAGGGCTGGCGAAGCGTTCCGGCGACCCCGCCGCAAGCGCGCTGATTGTTCGAGCCATTGGAGAGCGCGAAGCATGAAGCTGCTGGTCAAGCTGATGGTGGTCGTGCTGGTGGCGCTTCTGAGCGTTCCGGCGCTGGCTGGGCGCGGCTCCAGCGGGCGCTCGGGGGGCTTTAGTCACTCCGGAGCCCATTTTTCGGGCGGCCGGCATTTTGTCTCGGGCGGTCATTTCTTCCCCGGCCGCCGGGTTTTTCGGAGCACGACCGTGTTCCTCGGCGTCGGAATCCCGTTCTACGCTTATTACCCTCCGCCGCTGCCTTACTACTACGACTATCCGCCGGCCTACTATCCGGCTCCTCCGCAGCAGGGCTATTGGTATTTCTGCCCGAGCGCGAATGCGTATTACCCCTATGTGCAGCAATGTCCCGAGGGCTGGCAGGCGGTCGTGCCGGTGCCGCCGTCATAAGCCCGAAGCTCCTTGCGGTGGTTCTCCTTCTCGTCGCGCGTCCTCTGTGCGCCGAAACCTACAAGTGGGTCGATGAGAAAGGGGTCACCAACTACTCGAGCAGCCCGCCCGCCAACGCCAAGCTGGCGGAAAAAACGCAAGTCGTGGAGGAGCGCCTCTCGGTCTATACGCCCGATCCAGGGCTCCTGCGGGCCATACAGGTTCGCCCTCCAATGAGCGCTCCGATGCCCTATTCCACGGCCGTGACATACGCGCCCCAGCACGATGCCGCTGCGACACAGCCGATGTACGACGACTATCCGTACGCAGGGTATTTCCCCTACATAGTGGTGTTCGCAGCTCCAAGGCATGTTCGGCGCACGCCTTCGTCCTCCGGATTCCACGTGCGGACGGCAAGCATGGCTTCATCCTTCCCAGTTCATTCCGCGCGCATGGGCCGCGCTTCCTGGTCGAGGTAGGACAGCTCGAACTCGGGCTCGGTCGCAAACACGTCGTCGGCGAGAAAGCCGCCCGACTGGTGGCGCCACAGCTTCTCATACTGGCCGCCGAGGAGCAGCAGCTCGGCGTGCGTGCCCTGCTCGACGATGCGGCCGGCGTCGAGCACGATCAGGCGGTCCATGCGCGCGATCGTGGACAGGCGATGCGCGATCGCAATCACCGTCTTGCCCTCCATCAGGCCGAGCAACTGCTCCTGGATCGCTAGCTCCACTTCGCTGTCGAGGGCGGAGGTCGCCTCGTCGAGCACCAGAATCGGGGCATCTTTCAAAACAACCCTGGCCAGGGCGATCCGTTGTCGCTGGCCGCCGGAGAGCTTGACGCCGCGCTCGCCGACGTGGGCCTCGTAGCCGCTGTGGCCTTTCCAGTCCCTGAGGCCGAGGATGAACTCGTGCGCTTGCGCCTTGCGTGCGGCCGCCACCACGTCCTCGTCGCTTGCGCTCGGCCGGCCGTAGCGGATGTTGGCTGCAATCGAGCGATGCAGGAGCGAAGTGTCCTGCGTCACCATGCCGATCGCCGCGCGCAGGCTCTCCTGCGTGACGTGGGCGATGTCCTGCCCGTCGATGCAGATCCTGCCTTGCTCCGCGTCGTAGAAGCGCTGCAGGAGATTGACTAGCGTCGATTTGCCGGCGCCAGAGCGTCCGACGACGCCCACGCGCTCCCCATGCCGAATTTGCAAACTCAATTCATTTAGTACCGGCGGAGCATCGCGCCTGCCGTAGCCGAAGGTCACGTCCTCGAAGCGGATCTCGCCGCGCGACACCTGGAGCGCCCTCGCCTCCGGACGGTCCACTCCGCTGTGCGGCACGGCGATCGACTGCATGCCTTCCTGCACCACGCCGATGTTCTCGAAGATGCCGGTCACCTCCCAGCTCACCCAGCCGGACACGTTGGCGACCTGCCAGGCGAGCGGCAGCGCCGTGGCCACCACTCCCGCGCTCACGCTGCCCTGCGCCCACAGCCAGATGCCGGTGCCTGCGGTGCTCACCAGCAGCGCCGCATTCATCGCTGTCAGGCAGAACATGAAACGCGTGATGAGGCGCATGTGCGCGGCGATCGCGCCCTGATGCTCGTCGACCGTCTCGCGCACGTAGGCGTCCTCATCGGCGAGCCGCGCGAAGAGCTTGACCGTGAGAATGTTGGTGTAGCTGTCGACCACCCGCGCCATCACGAGCGAGCGCGCCTCCGAGCTCGCCTTCGCCAGATCGCGCATGCGCGGCACGAAGTAGCGCAGGAAAAGGAGGTAGCCGCAGAACCACAGCAGCGTCGGCAGCCCCAGGCGCCAGTCCGCTAGCGCCATCAGCGCATACGCGCTCGCGCCGTACGCCCCGATGTACCAGACCGCGCGAATGCTCGCCATCGCGCTCTCGCGCAGCGCGTTGGCGGTCTGCATCACCCGATTGGCGATACGCCCGGCGAAATCGTTCTGGAAGAACGGCCAGCTCTGGCGCACCACGTGCCAGTGGCTCTGCCAGCGGATGAGGCAGGTCGCCCCGGGGATCAGCGCGTTATGCCGGATCGCGATGTCCGCGAGCAGCACGAGCGGCCGCACGATGAGCACCAGCCCCACCATTCCCAGGAGCAGCGGCCATTGCGCGGCAAGCGCCGCCTGGCGATCCGTCGCTTCCATCAGCGACACCAGCCTGCCGATGAACAGCGGGATCACCGTATCGAGCAGCGCCACCGCCAGGCTGGCGGCGAACATCGCCGCGAACCAGCCCTTCGCCTGGCTTACGAAATGCCAATAGAAAGCGAGCAGGCCTTGCGGCGGCGCGCCCGGCCCCGGACTGGCCGTGCCACGGATACTCGACTGGAAAAGCTTCAAGACTACCGGCAACATACCAGATTTTCGGCGGAGGTTGAATCCTGGTCTCAATCACTATTCGCGGCGTGGCCTTGCTCGCTGCGCTCTGGGCGAGCGCTGCACCCGGCGCGGCCGAGCGCCCCGAGGACCGCTGGAACCTTGCCGATCTCTATCCTTCGGTCAACGCGTGGGCCGACGACGCCGCGAGGCTCGAAGCGCAGTTGAAGGAGTTCGCTGCCTGCCGCGGACAGCTGGGCGATTCGGCGCGCCGCCTCAAGGCCTGCCTCGACGCCAAGGCGGACTTCACCAAGCGCTACGCGAGGCTCGAAGTGTATGCCTCGGAGCTCTTCGACGAGGACACCGGCTTGCCCGATAGCCTGGAGCTGAGCGAGAAGACGCGCATCCTCGGCACCAAGCTCGAAGAGGCGACGTCATTCGTGAGGCCCGAGATCCTGCGCCTGAGCAAAGCCCGGCTCGAGCGCTTCTACGCGCGGGAGAAATCGCTCGCTATCTACCGCCACCCGCTCGAGCGGATCCTGCGCGCAGCCGCCCATACGCTCGACAGCAGCGGCGAGAGCATCGTCGCCGCCTTTGCCCTGTCGAAGGAGGCGGCGGGCTCGACCCGCCAGATTCTCGCCAACGCGGACATGCCCTGGCCGACGCTCAGGCTGGCCGACGGTAACGAAGTGAAGCTCGACCAATCGGCCTATACCGAATACCGGGAAACGGCGAACCGCGACGACCGCAAGAAGGTTTTCGACGCGTTCTTCGGCACCTGGAAGCAGTTCGAGCGCACTTTCGGCGTCACCTTCCACGAGAGCCTGAAGAAGGACGCGATCTACACCAGGCTGCGCAAGTACCCGGACACCCTCTCGCGCGCGCTCGATCGCGAACGCATTCCCGCCGGCATCTATGAAACCCTGATCGCGGAGACCAACAGGAACCTGCCCACCCTGCACCGTTACTTCAGGCTGCGGGCAAGGCTGCTCGGCATCAAGGGCGAGATGCGCTACTACGACATCTACCCGCCCCTGGTGAGCAGCGCGCGCAAGTACCCGATCGATGAGGGCAAGAAGATGATGCTCGCAGCGGTGAAGCCGCTCGGCGAGCGTTACGTGGCGGCGATGGCCGCCGGGCTGCAGAACCGCTGGATGGACGTCTATCCGCGGCCGCGCAAGCTCTCGGGCGCTCACATGGACGGCGCGGCGTACGACGTGCACCCCTTTGTCCTCATGAACTACAACGACAACTACGAGTCGGTGTCCACGCTGGTGCACGAATGGGGACACGCGATGCACTCGTACCTGTCGAACGCGGCGCAGCCGTTCGTCACCTCGGACTATGCCATCTTCGTCGCCGAGATCGCCTCGACCTTCAACGAAGCCCTGCTTCTGGAGCACGTGCTCAGGAACGCGGCCGACGACAACGAGCGCCTGCTGTATCTCGGCACGGCGCTCGAGAACCTGCGCGGCACGTTCTTCCGCCAGGCGATGTTCGCGGAGTTCGAGCGCGAGGTTCACGCCCGCGTCGACCGCGGCGAGCCGCTAAGCGGCGATAAATTGACACAGATCTACGGGGAGATCCTGCGCCGCTACCACGGCGACAAGGAGGGAGTGGTGAAAATCGACGACCTGTACGGCGTCGAGTGGGCCTACATCCCGCACTTCTACCGCCCGTTCTACGTCTTCCAGTACGCCACGTCGATCGCCGCGAGCTCGCTCCTCGCCGACGCGGTGCTCAAGGGCGAGCCGGGGGCGCGCGAGCGCTATCTCGAGCTGCTCAGCGCCGGCGGCTCCGACTATCCGTACGAGCTGGTGAAGGCGGCGGGCGTCGACCTCGCAAGCCCCGCCCCCTACCGCGCGGTCGTTGCGCGGATGAACCGCATCATGGACGAGATCGAGGCGATCCAGGCCCGGCGCTGACCCGCCGCGGCTAGCGCTCTTCCATTCGTTGCGGAAGCGCCATGCCGTGCGGGAGCTCCTCGCGAGGAGGCGCAGCGGCTTCGCTGGTGCGGGGAGGGGCGCCTTTCTTCGGGCGCCCGGGCCGGTAGACGTATTGAAAAGGGACGAGCGGGGGAACGACGGGCGGACTTTCGAGGAACTTGCAATCGGATTCGCTTGGCAGGCTTGCCGTCGCCCCGATGCGCTTGCCATTGAGGAATACAGCGTAGCGCAGCATGTGAGCGGAGTAGGGGATCGGCGTGGCGATGATGTCGTACTTGCCGACGGAGAAGCGCCTGCCTAGGACGGTAGGGATGGTCATTCGAAGCTGTTGACGACGACGCGCTTTTCCGCCGGGGTCCACCTTGCCCAGTATTCGTCGCCGCGCTTCTCGACCCGGAGGTTGAGGAGGGTTTCGGCGTCCACGCGGTCCGCCCGGGGCCCTTTGTCCCCCGGCGGCGCACCCGCCGCGCGCTTGCCGTAGATCAGCAACCCTTCCGCTGCGCCGCGCTCGAGCGCGATGCGGCAATGCTCCAGCCGTTCCTTGCCGCCCGGGGAGTCCGACCAGGGACGCGAATCGGCGACGTTCGGCGCCCACAGCAGGCAGCTGTTCGCGCCCTCGGCCTCCTGTACTTCCTCGGCGCGCACGCTCAGGAGCACGGTGCCGTCTGTTCGTATGCCGCCGCAGCTCCAGACCCGGTTGCGCAAGCGAACGCCGTTCACCTCGAACGCCTTGCCCCGCGTGACGAGCCGGCGTGCTTCGCCCGCCTGCCTGGGGCGGCGCACCAGCGGGTGGCCGCGCGGGCGCGCATCGAGCAGCTCGTTGCACAGCGCCGCGATCTCCGTCTCCTTGAGGCGCTCCGCGTTCGCGAGCAGCGCCCGCAGCTCGAGCGTGGTGAGCTTGTCGATCTGCTCCTTGCTCCACTTCGCCACCCGGCCCCGGGGCAGGATAGGCGCGGCACGGATGTCTTTGATGACCGGACCTGGTTTCACCTCGCTGGTCCGTTACACGGGCTTGATGTTGGCGGCGCGAGGGCCCTTGGGGCTCTGCTCGACCTCGTATTGCACCTTGTCGTTCTCCTTCAGCGTCTTGAACCCGCTCGCCTGGATGGACGAGAAGTGCACGAAGAGATCCTTGCTGCCGTCATCGGGCGTGATGAAGCCGAAGCCCTTGGCGTCGTTGAACCACTTTACGGTACCTGTACTCATGTCTGTTTCCTTGATATCGATTGGAAAGAAGGGCGCCATCGGAAGAGAGGCGGCCCTGCGGAAAATCAAGGAGAGAACCAACCGACGAGGACAGTACGAACCGCTACGACCCGACCAGCTACTCGCTGCTTGAGAATCCTACTGTATCGTTATACAGGCATTCGAGCGCGCAGTCCAGTCTAACCCGGGCGCGGCCAGGGCACGCCCTGGCTGCCGCGGCGCACCGGGCCAACGCCCTTGTAGACGAACTTCTGCAGGCGCTTGCCCTCGTAGGTCTCGGTCGTGTAGAGGTTGCCCTTCGAGTCGGTGGCGATGCTGTGCACGCCGAAGAACTGGCCGGGCTGGCGGCCGCCGTCGCCGAAGCTGGTCAGCTCCTCCAGCGTCTCGCGCAGGATGATGCGCACCTTCTGGTTGCGGCCGTCGGCCATGAAAATGTAGCGCTGCTGCGGATCGCGCGAGAAGGCGACGTCCCAGACCGAGCCTTCGCTCAGGCTCCTCCTCGCATACCACTGCTCCTTGATGAACTTGCCGTCCTTCGTGAACACCTGCAGGCGATCGTTCTGCCGGTCGCAGACGTACACCAGGCCGTCGTTCGAGACGTCGGAGCAGTGCACCGGGTTGCGGAACTGCTGCGCCGGCGGCGCGTCGGGATTGTAGGGACCGAGGTTGCTGTCGTCGGGCTTGTTGCCGTAGGCGCCCCAGTAGCGCTTCATCTTGCCGGTGTCGGCGTCGAGCACGGCGACGCGCTTGTTCTGGTAGCCGTCGGCGACGAACGCCTCGTTGGTTTTCGGGTCGACGAAGATCTTCGCCACGCGGCCGAAGTTCTCCAGGTCGTTGCTGCCTTTGTTGTTGCCGTACTTGCCCACCTGCAGCAGGAACTTGCCGTCCTTGGTGAACTTCAGCACCTGCGCGTCCTTCGCGCCGTTGCCGCCGATCCAGACATTGCCCTTGTGGTCGACGAAGATGCCATGGTTCGACTCGGGCCATTCGTAGCCCGGTCCCGGGCCGCCCCAGTGCCGCACCAGGTTGCCGGCCTGGTCGAACACCAGCACCGGCGGCGCGCCGCGGCAGCATTCGCCGGTCGGCGGGCTGAGCTCCAGGCCCTTCTCGTTGTTGTTGAGCGTGGCCGAGCTGCGATGGATGATCCAGACGTGGTCCTGCTCGTCGACCCAGACGCCGATCGTCATGCCGAGCAGCCAGTGGTTGGGCAGGGGCTTGGGCCACAGCGGATCGACTTCGAACACCGGCGCCTGCACGACCTCGGCTTGGTTAGCCTGCCGGTCGAGGAGCGCCTGCGTGCAGCCGAGCACCGCGAGTAGCGCGACGAACGCCGCGCCGACTGCTCTGCGATTCGTCATCCGTGCCTCCTCCGGGAAGCGACCGGGCCGAGTATATGCAAACTCTGCAATACTGGGTGCGATTGGATCGCAATTTCATCCTCGCCGCGGCACTTCTCGCGTTCGCGCCGGGCGCGCGGGCGCACGACATCCCCGACGAAGTCCGCGTCCAGGCCTTCGTAAAGCCCGAAGGCCAGGCGCTGAAACTGCTGGTGCGCGTGCCGCTCAAGGCGATGCGCGACGTCGACGTGCCGCAGCGGCAGGGAGGCTTCCTCGACTTCGCGCGCGTCGACAGCTCGCTGCGCGACGCGGTCGCCCTGTGGCTCGCAGGCGAGATCGAGCTTTACGAGAACGACGCGCGGCTCGGCAAGCCGAAGCTGGTCGATGCCCGCGTCTCGCTCGAGTCGGACCGCTCCTTCGCCGCGTACGAAAGCGCGCTCGCGCATTTCAAGGATCCGCGCCTCGGCAACGACACCGAGCTCTACTGGAACCAGGGGCTGCTGGACGTGCTGCTCGCGTACCCGGTGCGCTCCGAGCGCTCCGCCTTCTCGATCCGGCCGCGGCTCGAGCGGCTCGGCATCAAGGTCAACATCGTGCTGCGCTTCCTGCCGCCGGGCGGCGAGGCGAGGGCGTTCGACCTGCACGGCGACCCCGGCCTCGTGCGCCTCGACCCGCGCTGGCACCAGGCGGCGCTGCGCTTCGTGTACTCGGGCTTCCTGCACATCCTGCAGGGCAGCGACCACCTTCTCTTCGTGCTCTGCCTGGTCGTCCCGTTCCGGCGCTTCTGGCCGCTCGCGGCCATCGTCACCGCCTTCACCGTCGCGCACTCCGTCACCCTCATCATGACTGCCCTCGGCCACGGCCCGGACGCGCTCTGGTTTCCCCCGCTGATCGAGCTGCTGATCGCCGCCTCGATCTTCTACATGGCCGCCGAGAACGTCCTCGGCAGCAGCCTGCAGCGGCGCTGGATCATCGCCTTCGCCTTCGGCCTGGTGCACGGCTTCGGCTTCGCCTACGGCCTGCAGCAGCTCCTGCAGTTCGCCGGATCCCACCTCATCACCTCGCTCCTCGCCTTCAACCTCGGAGTCGAGCTCGGCCAGCTCCTCGTGCTGATCGTCCTCGTCCCGCTGCTCAGCTTCCTCTTCCGCTATCTTCCCGAGCGCGTCGGCACGATCATCATCTCGCTGGTCGTGGGTCACACAGCCTGGCATTGGCTCCTCGAGCGCTGGGAGCGCCTGAGCAGATTCCCCTGGCCCACGCTCGACGCCGCGACGCTCGCCAGCGCAATTCGCTGGCTCATCGCACTGCTGGTGCTTGCAGGGTTGGCGTGGATAGCTGCTCACAAAAGATCACACAGATAAATCCAAATAATGCATGGACGAGTCGCGCCGGGGGATTCATTGTGCGGCGATGTCAAACCTTAAAATTACCCATAGACTCGCGCTCCTGCTCGGGGTGCTGGTCCTCTCTCCGGTGATTTGGGCCGGCGCACCGCAGGCCTACATCACCAATCTCAACGACGGCACGGTCTCAGTGATCGACACGGCGAGTAACACCGTGATGGCGACGGTGCCGGTGGGGAATTTCCCTAACGGCGTGGCGCTGACGCCCGACGGGGCGCACGTCTATGTGGCGAATGTTGTCGACGGCACGGTCTCGGTGATCGAAACGGCCGGCAACACCGTGACCGCGACCGTACCGGTGGGGCTGTTCCCATTCGGCGTGGCAGTGACGCCCGACGGCGCCCACGTCTATGTGGCGAACCAGGGCGGCGGCAACGTCTCGGTGATCGCCACGGCAAGCAATACCGTGACGGCGACGGTGACGGTTGGCCCCAGCCCAACCGGAGTTGCGGTAACGCCCGACGGGACCCGCGTCTATGTGGCGAACGATGGCGACGGCACGGTCTCGGTAATCGACACCGCAAGCAACGGCGTGATCGCGACCGTGACGGTAGGGGGCGGCCCGGTGGGCGTTGCGGTGACGCCTGACGGAGCCCGCGTCTATGTGGGGAATTTTTCCGGCAGCACGGTTTCGGTGATCGCCACGGCAACCAATACCGTGACGGCGACGGTGACGGTGGGGCTCAACCCGGAGGGCATTGCGGTGACGCCCGACGGGACCCGCGTCTATGTGGCGAACTTCAACGCGAACACGATCTCGGTGATCGCCACGGCCAGCAATACCGTAACGGCGACGGTGACCGTTGGCGCCAACCCAGCTGGAGTTGCGGTGACGCCCGACGGCGCCCACGTCTATGTGGCGAATCAGAACAGCAACAATGTCGCGATGATCGCCACGGCCAGCAACACCGTGACGGCGACGGTGCCGGTGGGTGTCCTTCCCCGTGCCTTCGGCAAGTTCATCAGCTCCTCGGGTGACGCGACGCCGCCGGTGACGAGCTTGGCCGCGCAGCCCGGAACGCTCAAGGGGCGGAAGTTGATGACCGCGAACGCGACGCTGACCGTTTCGCCGGGCGGCCTGACGATCCAGACACGATGCTTCGACTCGTTCGGCCTTAACGTCCTTCTGTCGGCGACCGACGATTCCTCCGGCGTCGCGCAGATCAACTACGGGTCTGCACACTTCGTCCTCGGACAGCAGCCGCCGAATCCTGCGCTCGACCAGAGCATCGCGTCGGCAAGCGGAACGATCCCGTTCCCGACCACCGGGGTCTTCGCGCTCAACTACGGCGCGGTGGACCGTGCAGGGAACCAGGAAGCGGCGAAAAGCGCGCTGGTGATGGTGAATTCGTTCAAGGCGTTTGCGTGCGCGACACAACCGTTCGCCTTGGCAGCGCTCCCGAGCTCCGCAACGGTGACCGTGAGCGGCACCCTGACCAACGGCCCGAAGACCAAGCCGTTCAGGTTCAAGTTCAAGTACGGACCGCGCTCAGCAGGGCGCGACGGCGATGACGACGAGAACGACAACGACGCCCGCGATGATTGATCACCTAGCGGAGCGCCGCCAGAGGCCAGCCTTGCTTCAGGCGTAAACTACCCCGCCTGTCTTTGGACCCGAGCGGGAGCACGTCATGAAGAACCTTGGTTTTGCGCTTAGACCGATGTTAAGCGTCGCGTTGGCGATGTGTCTGGTGGCGAGCGTTACTCCGGCCGCAGCTCAATTCGTGATCATCGGCATCGACAACAAGGTTTTCTGGGATAGCGACGCGAAACCGATCCTCTCCCCGCCTGGAAAGGACGCGGTCATCATCTTGGATATCAGCGACCGCATGAATCCGCGGATCGTCGCCAGTCTGGCACTGATGAATTCCGTGTTCGGTCCACCCGTGAATCTGGCCATCACGCCGGACGAGAGCCTGGCACTCGTAGCGAACTCTATGGACTGGGTTCAGGACGGCGCAGCGTGGAAGGGCGTTCCCGGAAGCGACATATTCGTGATCGACCTGAAGGCGAACCCACCCGCGCTAGTCTCCACCGTAAAAGCGGGCAGGCAGCCTTCTGGCATGGCAATCAATCGTGCGGGGAATCTGGCGCTCGTTACCAACCGGGCTGATAACTCTATTTCCGTACTCTCAATTCGCGGAAAAGAGGTCAAGGTGGTGGACACCGTAGCGATGGGCGAACAGGTTTCGGCCGTGGCGTTCACACCGGACGGCAAACGGGCGCTCGCCGCCAAGAACGTCAACAATAAGGCTGCTCTGCTGCAGGTCGACGGCGAGAAAGTGACCTACGCAAAGTACGACATGCTGGTGGGTCTTTTCCCCTACAACTTGGGAATTACGCCGAATGGAAAACTCGCCCTCACGGCGAATAACGGCAACTCCGGCTCCGCGGACGGAAACGTAGATACTGTTGGCGTAATTGACCTGGAGGCAACGCCACCCCGCGTCATTGACCAGGTGGTGGTCGGCGACGGGCCGGAGGGCTTCGCCATCAGCCCGACGGGCGAGGTCGCAGTGGCCATCCTGCTTCGCGGCAGCAACGCAGCCAAATCAGCGTTTTTCTACAATCGCAACGGATCGGTGGCAGTGCTGAAGATCGATGGCAAGAAGGTTACGAAGGTAGGTGAAGTGGAGGTCCGAGGCTTGCCTGAGGGAGCGGTATTCAGTCCGGATGGCAAGTACCTGTACGTCGGAAACTACATGGACGACGACATCTCCATTCTCAGGGTAGACGGGACCACCGTGACTAACACCGGCAAGCTGGTCAAACTGCCTGGCCATCCGGCTTCCATGCGCAGCGTTGTCCCCTGACGTAAGAGACTAGGATTTTGGCGCGGGATGGATGTTGTCCACCCAATGCACCTCTTCTGGTTTCTCCACCACCGGAATATCCAGGTTCACCACCACCGGCTGCTGACCGCTGCGGCATAGGACGCAGGAGAGCGGCTCGGTGTCGCTCGCGTTGATTTCCTGATGCGGGACGAAGGGCGGGACGTAGATGAAGTCGCCGGGGCCGGCTTCGGCCATGAACTCGAGCTTGTCGCCCCAGCGCATGCGCGCCTTGCCGCTCACCACGTAGATCACGCTCTCTACCGGGCCGTGATGGTGGGCGCCGGTCTTGGCCTTGGGGTGGATGACGACGGTGCCGGCCCAGAGTTTCTCGGCGCCGGCGCGCGCGTGGGTGATGGCGGCGGCGCGGTTCATGCCCGGGGTCTGCGGGGTGTTGATGTCGAGCTCGTTGGAGTGGACGACGCGCACGCCGTCGTACTTCCACTTGGGCTTGGGATCGGTCATCGCGAGCCTCCGGGTTTGCGTGCCTCGAGCAGCGGCGGGCTCACGCCGTCGAGACCGGCGAGCCCGAGCACGACGAGCAGCGCGTTCTGCGGGCCGAGCCAGGCGTCGGTCGGCTTGTAGGATTCGTTGAGCGAGTGCATGGCCTGATGGTCGCCGCCGTGGCTGATGGTCACGGCCGGGATGCCGAGGGACATGGCGAGATTGGAGTCCGTGCTCGCCGAATCCAGGGTCGCTTGCTGGCCAAGCGCGCGGAGTGAGCGACGGGCAACGTGGACGATCTTCGAGTCCTCGGGCGTGCGCCCCGCCGGGCGGTCGCCGATCAGCTTCAGCTCTACGGTGATGCCGTCGGCGTTCCAGCGCCGGTTCTCTTCCGCCGCCGCGTCGCGGACGTGCGCGAGGATGGTCTTCTCGAGCTTGAGCAGCTCGTCCATGCTGTCGGAGCGCATGTCGATGCCCATGCGCGCGTCGCCGGCGATGGCGTTGACCGAGGTGCCGCCGCGCACGATGCCGACGGTGAACGTGGTCTTGGGCGAGGAGGGCGTCCTCACCTCCGAGATCTTCGCGATCGCCCGTCCCATGGCGTGGATCGCGCTCGGCAGGCCGAAGGCGCCGAAGCTGTGGCCGCCCGGCCCCTTGAAGATCGCCTCGTAGCGATGGCTGCCGGTCGCGCGGCTGACGATGCGGCCGATCCGGTCGCCGTCCAGCGAAATGAAGCCGTCGATGTCCGGGTGGTCGCGGAAGAGGGCCTTCACGCCGCGCAGGTCGCCGAGCTCCTCCTCGCCTACCGTGCCGACGAACAGCACGTCGCCCACGGTGCCGAGGGCGTTGGCGCCCATGGCGCGGAGCACCGCGAGCAGCTCGACCAGGCCGCGCGTATCGTCGCCGATGCCGGGCGCGTAGTAGCGGCCGTCCTTTTCCTTCACTGTCACGTCGGTGCCCTCGGGAAAGACGGTGTCGAGATGGGCGGAGATCGCCAGCTTCGGGCCGCTGCCGCGGCCTTTGCGCGCGCCGATGACGTTGCCTTCGCGGTCGATGTAGGCGTCGCTCAGGCCCACCTCGCGCAGGCGCTTCACGTAGTACGCGGCGCGCGCCTGCTCCTTGAAGGGCGGCGAGGGGATCTCGGTGAGGGTCTTCTGCTCCTCGAACGTGCGCGCGTCGTCGGCTCTGATGTCGGCGAGCGCCTTGATAACGGCAGGTGCAGAGAGGATGGAGTGGAACGCCTGGTCGACGTCCTGCGCGAGCGCAGCCGCGGCGAGGCCAATGCCGCCCAGGGCGGCGATCCACCGGGAAACGGCTTTCATTTCGCTCGCGAGCATAGCGCAGGTGGCGAAGGAAGCTAACATCAAAGGTCGAATAACAGGGAGGGGAAAATGATCCGCTTCGGAACGTGGCTGGTCGCGGCGTTGAGCATGGCGGCGGGACTGGTGGCGGCGGAAACGCCGCTCGAGCGCGGCAAGTACCTGGTGGAAGGGATCCTCACCTGCGGGAACTGCCACACGCCGCGGGTGCAGGGCGGCGCGCTCGATACGGCGCGGCTGCACGCGGGCGGCCCGCAGAGCTGGGAAACGTCGGAGTACAGGGTCAAGGGCGCGAACATCACGCCCGACCGGGAGACCGGCATCGGCGGCTGGAGCGCCAATGATGTGCTGCGCGCCATTCGCGACGGCGTGCGGCCGAACGGCCAGCAGCTCTCGCCGCAGATGCCTTACGCCTACTACAAGATCTTCACGCCGTCAGACCTCGAGGCGGTGGTGGCCTATGTCCGCTCGCTGCCTGCGGTTTCCAGCAAGCTGCCGGCATCGGTTTACAAGGTGGCGAAGATGCACGTCGAGATCCCGGCGGGCGCGGACCAGCCGATGCCGGAGAGCGCCATGAAGGATCCGGTGAAGCGAGGCTTCTACCTCGTCACCATCGGCCATTGCATGGAATGCCACTCGCCGCGCACCGACGGGCGCAGCGATCTGAAGAATGGGCTCGGCAAAGGCGGCGAGAAGTTCGAGGGGCCGTGGGGCGTGAGCGTGTCGCGTAACATCACTTCGCATCCGGTCGCCGGCCTCGGCGGCTGGAGCGACGCCGAGATCAAGCGCGCGATCACGCAAGGCGTCGGCAAGGGCGGCAGGAAGCTCTTGCCGCCGATGGGCTTCGCCTGGTACGCGCGCATGACCGAGCCGGACCTCGACGCGATCGTCGCCTACCTGCGGACCGTGCCGCCTTTGGAATGAGCGCGCTTTCGCCGGGGGACGCGGGCTTCCTTCGAAGGCGGCGCGGCCTGCTGCCCGATCTGCGCGATCAGGTCCGCATACTGCATCGCGGTGCCGCAGACCGCGCAGTAGAACCGCGCCAGCGGCCCGGAATAATCCTCTGGATCGGGCTTGAACTGCGTGCTGTCGCAAGAAGAGCACTTCGCGCTGATCTTGCCGATGCGGAATTGCATGCGAGCCTTTCTGGACGTGAGCAGCGAGGGTAGTAAAACCGCAACCGCGGCGCGAGGAATTATGACCACGTTTTTTATTTGCTGAAGGAATCCCTGAGCATGACTGCGCGGTTGAAGCGCGGCGCGCCAGGCCGGCTATCGATGCGGTCGGCGACGAAGTAGCCGTGCCGCTCGAACTGGAAGCGCTCCTCCGGCTTCGCCTCGCGCAGCGCCGGCTCGAGCTGCGCCGTGACAATCTTTTTCGAAGCGGGATTGAGATCGGCGCTGCCTTCAGGCTGCGGCCGCCGGAACAGCCGGTCGTAGAGCCGCACTTCGGCCGCGAAGGCGTGCGCGGCGCTCACCCAATGAATATTTCCCTTGACCTTGTATTTATCGGCGCCGGGCGTGCCTGACCTGGAATCCGGATAGTAGGTTGCATATAGGGTATTCGCAGATCCATCGAAACGTTTACAGGTAATGACATAGCCGTACCGCAGCCGTACGTCGTTGCCGGGGAACAGGCGGAAGTAGCCCTTCTCCGGCTTTTCCTGGTAGTCGTCGCGCTCGATCCACAGCTCGCGCGAGAAAGGGACCCGGCGCTTGCCCCAGTCTGGCTTCTGCGGGTGGTTGGGGACCTCGACCAGCTCCTCGGTGCCCAGCGGATAGTTCTCGATCACCAGCTTGACCGGATCGAGGACCGCCATGCGGCGCGGGGCGACGTCGTTCAGGTGCTCGCGCATGCAGTCCTCGAGCACGCCGAGCTCGATCCACGAGTCGGCCTTGGCGACGCCGATGCGCTCGACGAAGAGGCCGAACCCCTCGGGCGTGTAGCCGCGGCGGCGGGCGCCGGCGAGGGTCGGCATGCGCGGATCGTCCCAGCCGGCGACGTGGCCCTGCTCGACCAGCTCGATCAGCTTCCTCTTGCTGAGGAGCACGTAGGTCAGGTTCAGGCGCGCGAACTCGATCTGCTGCGGCAGGGGAGGCGTGAAAAAGCCCGCCTCGGCGACGCGCTCGTTGAACCAGTCGTAGAGCGGCCGGTGGTCCTCGAACTCGAGCGTGCAGAGCGAGTGGGTGACGCCCTCGATGCAGTCGGACAGGCCGTGCGCCCAGTCGTAGGTCGGGTAGATGCACCACTTGTCGCCGGTGCGGTGGTGATGGGCGTGGCGGATGCGGTACATCACCGGGTCGCGCAGGTTGATGTTGGGCGAGGCCATGTCGATCTTCGCGCGCAGCACGTGCGCGCCGTCGGGAAACGCCGCCGACTTCATTTTCCTGAACAGCTCGAGATTCTCCTCGGCGCTGCGGCTGCGGTACGGCGAGAGGATCCCATGCGAGACCAGGGTGCCGCGGGTGGCGCGGATCTCGTCGGCGCTCTGGCTGTCGACGTAGGCGTGGCCGCGCTTGATCAGCGCCTCGGCGAACTGGTAGAGCCTGTCGAAGTAATCGGAGGCGTAGTACTCGTGCTCGCCCCACTCGAAGCCGAGCCACTTCGCCGCGTCCTTGATGGCGTCGACGTACTCCTGCTCCTCCTTGACCGGGTTGGTGTCGTCGAAGCGCAGGTGGCACACGCCGCCGTGCTGCCCGGCGAGGCCGAAGTTTAGGCAGATCGACTTGGCGTGGCCGAAGTGCAGGTAGCCGTTCGGCTCGGGCGGGAAGCGCGTGACGATGCGCTTGTGCCTGCCCGAGGCGAGGTCCGCCTCGACGATCTGGCGGATGAAATTGGAGCCCGAAGCGGGACGGTCCATCAGACCGCGGTCAGGCGCTTGGCGAAGTCGCTGTCGACGCCGAGAGCGTAGCGCGCCAGCTCGTCGGCCATAGCGGTGACGGCGGCGGCCGGGATGCGGCCGCGGACCTTGCCGATGCGCCGCACGTTGGTCGCGTCGATCGTCACCGCGAGCGCCTCGTAGTCGGCGCGGATCTCCACCTCGCAAAGCAGCCCGGAGCGCACGCTGAAGGTGGCGCGCGTTGCCTCGCCGAAGTCGCTGCGCGCGTCGACGCGCAGGTCGTAGACCGCCTTCATCGACTTCAGGTACTGCTCGAAGCGCGGGATGTCGGCGGTTTGCAGCGTGACCCGCGCCGGCGGCTGCGGGCTGACGCGGAAGCGCAGCAGCACGTGCTCGCAGTAGTCCTTGCCCTCGATGCGGCGCGGCCGGCTGTCGCACCAGGCCTCCGACAGCGTCGCCGCCGCGACGCGGCCGAGATAGAGGAAGTCATAGGGCGCGCTCGTGGCGGGCGCCACGTCGTTCAGCTCCTTCGCGAACTCGGCCAGGTACTGGGTCGCGGCGCGCAGGTCCTGGTCGAGCTTCGCTATGGCCTTCGCGCGCGCCGCGGCCGGGTCTTCGCGGCGCGGCTGCAGCGCTCCCTGCTTGCGCAGCATCTCGACTGCGCCCAGGCGGCGCGCCGCCTCGCCGGCCTGGCGCTCGCGCTCGTACGCCGCGCGCTTGCGCGCCTCTTCCTCCTGCCAGCGCCGCACCTGCTGTTCCCTCTTGAGCCGCTCCTCCTCGGCGGCGCGCAGCCGCGCCTGCTCCTCGAGGTCGTAGCGCTTGGTGAACTCGTCGAGATCGTCGAGGAGCGGGTTGTGCGCCGGCTTCTGCGGGTTGATGAGCAGCGTCTTGTCGTACGCCGTGTCGGCGTACTGCATTTTGCGGAGCTCCTGCGCCATGTCCCCGGCGCGCTGATAGCGCTGCTCGGGCCTTTTCGCGAGCGCGCGGTCGACGATGCGCTCGAACCCGACCGGGAGCTGCGGCTCGAGCGAGCGCAGCGGGGGGTGCGGCTCGCCGGCGATGCGATTCATGATCTGGAACACCGAGGTGTCGCCCGGCCGCTCGAACGGCGAGCTGCCGGTGAGCATCTCGTAGAGCACGCTGCCGAGCGAGAACACGTCGGAGCGCGGATCGCTCTTCTGGCCGAGCACCTGCTCCGGCGACATGTACTTCGGCGAGCCGAGGGCGGCGCCGGTCTGCGTCATCGTCGAGGAGGGCACGTAGGCGACGCCGAAGTCGGTCAGCTTGCAGCGCCCCGAGGCCGCGACCATCACGTTCGCCGGCTTCACGTCGCGATGCACGATCGAGAACTTGTGCGCGTGCTCGAGCGCGTCGGCGATCTGCGCGGCGAGATCGGCGGTGGTCTGCAGCGGGATGCGCTGCGGGTCCTTCAGCATCTGCTGCAGCGAGCGGCCCTCGAGCAGCTCCATCGCGATGTAGGCGACGCCGTCCTGCTCGCCCACGTCGTGGATGATGACGATGTTGGGGTGATTGAGCCGGCCGGCCGAGCGCGCTTCGCGCAGGAACCGCTCCCGCACCTCGGCCATCACCTCCTCGGGCAGGTCGGGCAGCAGCGTCTTCAGCGCGACCTCGCGCTCGATCAGCGGGTCGATGGCGCGGAACACCGCGCCCATCGCGCCGCGGCCCAGCTCTCCAAGGATCCTGTAACGGCCAAGCGCCTTTGCGTTCAACCTCGGCTTCTCCCTTATCCCCGGCCTGCATAATGCCGGTTACCCGCTTGAATTTCCAGCGCTTTGGGCTTAACTGGGTCGTCCTGTTGAATTCCCTCGTTGCGGCGTACACTGACTTCGTCCTCAGGGGAAGGAGACCATACCGATGAAACCCGGGCTGCTCGCTGTTCTATCTCTATTTGCATTCACAACGTCGAACGCGCTGGCTCACGACGGGAGGGAAGGCTTCGGCAGAGTGCTGTTCAAGACTTCGTGCACTGCGCAGGCGCAGAAGGAGTTCGAGCGGGCCCTAGCGCAGCTGCATTCGTTCGATTTTCCCGAAACGCTGAAATCGTTCGCCGCTATTCCCCAGACCGATCCGGGCTGCGCGATCTCTTACTGGGGGCTCGCGGTGGCGACGCGCCCCAATCCGCTCGTCGGCCCGTGGGACGCGGCGACGCTGAAGCGCGGCCTCGATGCGGTGGAGAAGGGCGAGGCGATCGGCGCCAAGACGCAGCGCGAGCGCGACTGGCTGGCGGCGATCAAGGAGTTCTACAAGGACTTCGACAAGGTCGACCAGGACACGCGCACCCGGAACTACGAGAAAGCGATGCAGGCGCTGACGAAGAAGTACCCGGGCGACGTCGAGGCGAAGGTGTTCCACGCGCTGGCGCTCAACGAGATTTTCGACCACAAGGACATGGCGCCGCTGCTGAAGGCGATCGCCATCCTGGAGCCGCTCGACAGGAAATATCCCGACCATCCCGGGATCACCCACTACCTGATCCACAGCTACGACTTCGCGCCGCTCGCCAGGAAGGGCGTGCCGGTGGCGAACAAGTACGCGAAGATCGCGCCGTCGGCGTCGCACGCGCAGCACATGCCTTCGCACATCTACTCGATGGTCGGCATGTGGCAGGAGTCGATCGCCTCGAACCTCAGGTCGGTCGCCGTGGCGAGCGAATACGCGGCGAAAGCCAAGCTCGACGGCGTGCTGGTCGGGGTGCCGCACTCGTATGACTTCATGCAGTACGCCTACCTGCAGCTCGGCCAGGACGCGAAGGCGCGCGAGCTGATCGGCGAGAACGCCAAGATCAGCAAGGTCCTCGGGCCGGTGTCGGCCGGCAACACCGCGCGCGCCGCGGTTCCCGCACGCTATGCGCTCGAGCGCCAGGACTGGAAGGGCGCGGCGCAGCTGCAGCCGCTCGGCACGCCGTTCCCGGCCGCCGAAGCCATCACGCATTTCGCCCGCGCCATGGGCGCGGCGCGCAGCGGCGATGCCGCCGCCGCGCAGGCCGACATCGACAAGCTCAAGCAGCTGCGCGAAGGACTTCTCGCAGGCCGCCAGCCGTACTGGGCCGAGCAGGTCGAGATCCAGGTGCTCGCCGCGACCGCCTGGCTGCACAACAGCCAGGGTAACCGCGAAGAGGCGCTGAAGTTCATGCGCGGCGCCGCCGACCTCGAAGACTCGAGCGAGAAGCACGTCGCCATGGAAAACCGCCTGTATCCGATGCGCGAGCAGCTCGGCGACATGCTGCGCGGCTACGGCGAGCCCGCTGCGGCGCTGAAGGAGTACGAGCTGTCGATGAAGAACGCGCCGAACCGGCTGCGCGGCTATTACGGCGCGGCAAAAGCGGCGCAAGACTCGGGACAGGCGAAGAAGGCAGGCGCCTATTTCAAGCAGCTGGCGAGATTGACCCGCGACGCCGACGGCGACCGGCCCGAGATCGTCGAGCTGAAGCAGTACCTCGCCAGCGCGAAGTGAGCGGCCGGTTGCTGCGCCGGGCAGCGCTGGCGCTGCTGCTGTCCGGCGCGCGAGCCGCGCTCGGCGACCCCGGCGACGACGAGGGCTCCGGCGACCCCGAGTACGCGCGCGGCCGGCAGGCGATCGAGGCGAAGGACTGGCAGGGCGCGGTGCGGCTGCTTTCGTCCGCGGCGCTGCGCGACACGCGCAACGCCGACATCCAGAACTATCTGGGCTACGCCTACCGCAACCTCGGCGAGATGCCGCTCGCCTTCAAGCACTATTCGCGCGCGCTGCAGCTCGACCCGCGCCATCGCGGCGCCCACGAATATCTGGGCGAGGCCTACCTGATGATCGGGAACCTCGCCAAGGCCGAGGAGCACCTCGCGGCCCTGCGCAGAATCTGCCTGCTTCCCTGCGCGGAGTACGGCGACCTCGAGAAGAAGCTGGCCGAGTACCGGAAGGCGTCGGTGATCAGGCCTTAGTGAGCAGCCGGCTGAAATCGTTGTCGACGCCGAGCACGTAGCGCGCCAGGTCGTCGACCACGCCCTTCAAGGCATCCGTCGCGAAGCGCACCGTCACGCGGCCGAAGCGCCGCACGTTGATCAGCTCGACGGTGGCGGTCGCCGCCTCGTAATCGGCGCGGATGTTGACCTCGCAGGGCAGGGGGCCGCTCACCACGAACAGGGTCGGGCGCTCCTTGCCCTCGGTGTTCGCGCGCACCTGGAACGCGACGCGCAGGGATTTGAGGTACTGCTCGCAGCGGCCGACGTCCTCGCCCAGGAGCATGACCTTGGGCGGCTCGGCCGCCCTGACGCGATAATGGAACCGGATCTGCGCGCAGAGCTCCTTGTCCGCGGCGAGCTTGAACATGCGGCTGTTGACCGTTGCCTGGGTCAGCGTCACCGAAGCCAGCCTGCCGAGATAAATGAATTCGTAGGGCTTGCCCGCGTGCGGCTCGTGCGTGTTCATCTCCTTGCAGAATTCGGTCAGGTACTGGTGGGCTGCGCGCATCGCGGCGTCGAGCGTCGCCATCCCCCTCTGCTTCGCGTTCGCCTGCTCCTTCTTTTGGGCGGCCTGCTGCCGCATGATCTCGACCGCCTCCATGCGGCGCGTGATGCTCATCCATTTCGGGTCGGCGCCGGGCGCGCCGCGCTCGAAGGACTCGCGCTTCTGCTCCTCGGCCGCGCCCCAGCTGCGCCAGGCCTCCTCCTTCTTGAGGCGCTCCTCCTGCTCCGCGCGTATGTGCTCCTTCTCCTGGGCCTCGAAGTTCTTCGCGAACTGGTCGAGATCGACGATGAGCTGGTTGCGCACCTTCTGCTCCTCGGCCGCCGCGGCCGGGGTCGGCAGCACCGGGAGGGGAACCGTCTTGGCGAACACGGTGCCGCCGCCGAGGCTCTGGTAGTTGCGCAGGTCGCCCGCCATCTCGACCGCCTTCTGATAGCGCTCCTGCGGCCGCTTCGCGAGCGCGCGGTCCATGATGCGGTCGAAGCCTTCCGGGATCTGCGGATCGATCTGGCGCAGCGGCGGATGCGGCTCGCCGGCGATGCGCTGCATGAGGGCGAACACCGTGGTGTCGCCGGGCCACTCGAACGGCGTGCGCTTGGTAAGCAGCTCGTAGAGCACCACGCCGAGCGAGAACAGGTCGGCGCGCGAATCGATCGGCTGGCCGAGCACCTGCTCGGGCGCCATGTAGCGCGGCGAGCCGAGCGCTGAGCCGGTCTGGGTCACGTTCGAGGCTGGAATGTAGGCCACGCCGAAGTCGGTGAGCTTCGCGCGCCCCGAGGGCGCCACTACTACGTTGGCCGGCTTGACGTCGCGGTGCACGATCGAGAACTTGTGCGCGTGCTCGAGCGCGTCGGCAACCTGGGCAATGATGTCGGCGGCGGTGTGGAACGGGATGCGCTGGGGATCTTTCAGCATCTGGTGCAGCGAGCGTCCCTGGAGCAGTTCCATCGCGATGTAGGCCGTTTCGCCCTCCTGGCCGACGTCGAAAATCGTCACGATGTTCGGGTGGCTGAGCCGACCCGCGGAGCGCGCTTCGCGCAGGAAGCGGATGCGGACCTCGTCGATCACGTCCTCCGGCAGGTCCGGCAGCAGAGTCTTCAGCGCGACCTCGCGCTCGAGGACGAGATCGACCGCGCGGTAAACCATCCCCATGGCACCCCGGCCCAGCTCTCCCAGGATGCGATAACGGCCAAGCATCTTTTGTCGCACTTGCCCGCCTTCCCTTCTCTTCCCCAACATCAATGATGCCTCTTAGCCGCTTGAATTTCCAGTAATTTGATATCAGGCGGAAAAATGCTGGTAGAGCAGAGACAAACCGGCGGGAAATCGCAGCGAGCTCGGCGAGCCCGCTTGCTGCGGCTAAATCCTAAGCGCCCACTCGCCCTCGCCGCGGCGGCACGCGACACCGCGGATCATGTGCTGGCGCCCGTCGGCGGTGATCAGCGTGGTGAACTCCCGGCACGGCCGCTCGGTCTGCTGGAAGTCGCGCGTGGGCACCAGGCGATAGCTGACGCCGGTCGCCTTGTTGGTCCAGACCACGGTGCTCTTCACTACGGCCAGCTCGAGCGCATGGCCCCAGCAGCCGCGGTCGGCATCATCTAGCTGCGGGCGGATCTTCGTGCCGCTCATCATTGCCACCGCGCCTTCCTGCTTCGCGGCCACGCTCTTGCTCACGGCAGCGGCGTCGCAGGTGCCGGCGATGACGCCGTAGTCCTTTGTCCACTTCTTGCCCGTGTAGCCGAGGTAGAAAGACGGATCGGCGAGGGCCGCGGGCGGCATGGAAACGAAGCCCAGCAGCGCAGCGAGCGCAATGCCTGTCTTCTTCATGGCAGCCCCCTTGATTGGAACTTCGTGGAGCGAGTCTAGACGCGCCGGGTCACGCCAGTCAGCGCAATATGTCACGTTGCCGTAGTCCAAATGATCCACGGTTATAGTGGGCGGCATGCTGCGCCTGCTGCTGCTCGGCTCTCATCGCCCGCGCGGCCGCGCGCTGCTCTCGGTCCTCGGCATCGCCCTCGGTGTCGCGCTCGGCTACGGCGTGTACCTGGTCAACCGCGCCGCGGTGGACGAGCTCGCCGCGGCGGTGCGCGGCCTCGCCGGCGAGGCGGACCTGGAAGTAAGGGGCGGGCGCGGCGGATTTCCGGACTCGCTCTATCCGGCCATCGCCAGGCTCCCCGGCGTCGCCTCGGCGAGCCCCGGGCTGGAGCTCGACGCCGGCCTGGCGGGCAGCGAGCGGACCATTCGGCTGATCGGCATCGATGCGCTGCGCGAGCGGCGGCCGGAGCTGCTGACGCCCGACAGGGTCCTCCTCTCGGCGGCCGCTGCCGAGCTCGCGAAAGGCGATCGGCTGCGGCTGGTCGTCGGGCACCGGACAGTCGAGCTGCAGGTCGGCGGGGTCGTGGACCTCAAAGGCGTGGAGGCGCTGACCGACATCGCCACCGCGCAGTGGCGGCTCGAGCGCCTCGGCCAGCTGAACCGCCTCGATGTGCGCCTGAAGCGCGGGGCCGACCGCGAGGCAGTGCGGCTGCGCATCGCCGCCCTGCTGCCGCCCGGCGTTCACGTGGCTCCGGTGCAAGCGCTCGAGCAGGCGAGCAGCTATCCCTCGCGCGCCTACCGCGTGAACCTCGACGTGCTCGCCATGGTGGCGCTCTTCACGGGAGGCTTCCTGGTGTTCTCGGCGCAGGCCCTGCAGGTCGCGCGGCGCCGCGGCGAGCATGCGCTGCTGCGGGTGCTGGGATTGCGGCGGCGCGGCGTTTTGCAGCTGGTCTTGCTGGAGGCTGCCGCGCTCGGCGCAATCGGCGGCCTGGCCGGCCTTGGACTCGGCTATGCGCTAGCGCTTGCGGCGGTGCACGCGTCGGGCGCTGACCTCGGCGCCGGGGTGTTCCGGGGTCTTTCACCCAAGCTGGATTTTTCCTTGATCCCTGCATGTTTTTATCTGGCCGCAGGAATCGCCGTGGCTGTAGCCGGAGCGCTGCTTCCGGCGCGAGACGCGGCGCGCCAGGCGCCGGCACAGGCGCTGAAGGCGGGCGACGAGCAGCGCCTGTTCGCGCGGCTGTCGTCGCCCTGGCCCGGGCTGGCTTGCATCCTGGCTGGCGCCGCGCTGGCGCAGCTCGGACCGGTCGGCGGGCTGCCGATCTATGGCTACGCCGCCATCGGCTGCCTGCTCGTCGGCAGCATCGCGCTCATGCCGAGGCTCTCGCAGGCGGTGTTCGACGCGCTGCCTCTGCCGCGCTCGCCAGGCCTCGCGCTCGCGCTGGCCCAGCTGCGCGGCGCACCGGGGCAGGCGGCCGTGAGCCTCGCCGCGATCGTCGCCAGCTTCTCGCTGATGGCCGCGATGGCGATCATGGTCGCGTCGTTCCGGCAGTCCGTCGATGACTGGCTCAACACGGTGCTGCCGGCCGAGCTGTACTTGCGCACCAGCCATGCCGGCGACACCGGCTACCTCGAGCCCGGGTTCGAGGCGCGCGTGCGCGCGCTGCCGCAGGTGGCGCGCGCCGACTTTCTGCGCTCGGGCCGCATCCTCCTCGATCCCTCTCGTCCGCCGCTCGTGCTGATCGCGCGCGATCGCGCCGAGAAGGCGTTTCCGAAAGTTGGCCGGCAGTATGCGCGCCGGGCGGGCGACCCTGCTGCGGTGTGGATCAGCGAGGCGGTCAGCGATCTGTACGGCTTTTCTCCGGGCCGGAAAATCCAGCTGCCCGTCAACGGCCAAAGCATCACGTTCGTGGTTGCGGGAGCGTTCCGCGATTACGCCCGCCAGCACGGCTCGGTTCTCATCGATCGCGCCGATTACGCCGCGCTCACCGGCGACCGGCGCGTGAACGACGCGGCGCTATGGCTCACGCCGGGCGCGACGCCGGCCCAGGCGATGGACGCGATCCGCGCGCTGCCCGGAGCCGCCGGGGTCGACCTCGCCACGCCGGGGGAGATCCGGCAGCTATCGCTGCGCATCTTCGACCGCAGCTTCGCCGTCACCTATGCGATGGAGGCCGTGGCGATGCTGGTCGGCCTGTTCGGGCTCTCGTCCAGCCTCGGCGCCATCGTGCTCGCGCGGCGGCGCGAGTTCGGCATGCTGCGCCACCTCGGCCTCACCCGTGCGCAGATCCGCGCCATGCTCGCCGCGGAAGGCGGGCTGCTCGCTCTGCTCGGCGCGCTCGCCGGCCTTGCGGCGGGAGCTGCCATCAGCCTGGTTCTGGTCTACGTGGTGAACCGCCAGTCGTTCAACTGGAGCATGGAGCTGCATCCACCGTACGGGTTGTTGGGTGTTTTGATTTTGATACTCGTCGGTCTTGCAGTCTTTACGGCGATTCTCTCCGGAAAGGAAGCGATGGGAATCGGGCCGGTTCGAGCGGTGCGCGAGGACTGGTGAAAAGAAGGGATTTCTTCAAGCTGCTCGCGCTGGCGGCGTATCCCAAGGTCGTTCCGCACCATCGCCTGCAGTTCCCGCGCGATCACGGCGCGCATCCCGAGTACCGCACCGAGTGGTGGTACGTCACCGGCTGGCTCGACGGGCCGATGGGCTTCCAGGTCACCTTCTTCCGCGCGCGGCCGCAGGAACAGTCCGACAACCCGAGCAGCTTCAATCCGCGCCAGGTATTGCTGGCCCACGCCGCCATCGCCGATCCGAAGCGCGGCCGCCTGATCCACGAGGAGCGCGCGGCGCGCGCCGGTTTCACGCTCGCGCACGCCGAGACCGGGCGCACCGGCGTCTGGATCGACGACTGGCGGCTGGTGCTCGAGGGGGACAAGTACCACTCGCAGATCGCAGCGCGCGAGTTCGACCTGGACTTGACGTTTTTCACTTCCGATCGCCCTTTATTGCAGGGCGAGGCGGGCTTCAGCCGAAAGGGTCATCGTCCCGAGGAAGCCAGCTACTACTACAGCCGGCCCCACCTGCACGTCGCCGGCAGCGTCAACGGCAGGCAGATCGACGGAGCCGCCTGGCTCGACCACGAATGGTCGAGCGCCTACCTCGCCCCCGAGGCCGCCGGCTGGGACTGGACCGGGATCAACCTGTTCGACGGCGGCTCGCTGACGGCGTTCCGCATGCGCGGGAAAAAGGACGGCGTGCATTACGCGCCGCCGGGCGTGTCGTTCGAGCCGGTCCGCCTGTGGAAATCGCCGCGCACTGGAGTGGAATACCCAGTGTCTATGAAAGTAAAAAATGGAAACACCGAGTTACTGCTCGAACCGTTGATGGATGACCAGGAGCTCGACGCTCGCACGAGCGCGGGGACGATCTACTGGGAAGGCGCGGTGCGCGCTTTCGACGGCAGGAACGAAGTCGGCCGCGGCTACCTGGAGCTCACCGGGTACTGGCGGCCCATGTCCCTGTGAGAATGAGGCCGATGCCGGCGAAGTGGTACCAGCCCGGCAGCTCGCCGAGGAACAGCGCCGAAAGCGCCACTCCCATCGCCGGCATCAGGTGCAGCGTCGCGCCGGCCCGGGCTGCGCCGAGGCGCGTCACCACGTAGCTCCACCCGGCATATGCGAGGAGCAGCGAGCCGATCCCCGAGTAGAGCACCGCGAGCGTACCCTGCGCTGTCAACCGCATGTCATAAGCCGTGGTTTCCCATGCCAGCCAGGGAAGCATGTAGACCAGGCCGAAACCGCACACCATGGTGAGAAGCTCGGCGATGTCGAGCGGATCGCGCCTCACGCGCAGCAGCACGGTGTAGCCGGCCCACATCAGCATCGACGCGACCGCCATCAGGTCGCCGATGTTGAACGCAACCAGGTGGACCTTGCCCTGCGTGGCGATCAACGCCACGCCGCTGAACGAGATCATCACGCCGGCCCATTGCGCGAGGCGGATGCGCTCGCCGAGCGGCGCGGCGAGCAGCAGGATGAAGATCGGCGTGACGGAAAGGTACAGGATGCCGCTCGTCGCCGTGGTGTAGTGCAGGCCGAGCCACTGCAGCGCGAGGTGCGGGCCGCCGCCGGCGAGGCCGAGGGATGCAAGCACGATCCAATCGCGCCGTTTCGTCAGAGGGAGCTTGCCGGTCAGACCCTTGAACGTGAACGGCAGCAGAATCGCCAGCACCAGGATCAGGCGCCCGACGGTGGCGAGTGCCGGGCCGATCTCCTCGCGCGCCGCGCGCGCGACGATCCAGTTGCCGGACCACAGCAGCAGCGTGGCGAAGAGGACGAGCCAGGCAGCGAAACGCATGCGCAGGCGATTATCGCCTGCATGCTAAGCTCGACCATGCCTCGCGTAACGGCCGCGGGCCGCTCGCTCGAGTATGAATGGGTCGGGACACAGCGGAGCGGCAGGCCGGTGCTGGTGTTCCTGCACGAAGGTCTCGGCTCGATCCGGCAGTGGCGCGACTTCCCGCAAAACGTGGCCCAAGCCCTCGGCTGCGGCGCGCTCGTCTACGACCGCTATGGCTACGGGCAGTCCGACGTGCTGCAGGAACCCAGACGCAGCGTGCGATTCATGCACGACGAAGCCCTGCTTTCCCTGCCCGAAGTTCTTTCCCGCCTGAGAGTCGAAAATCCCGTCCTGGTCGGCCACTCCGACGGCGCTTCCATTTCCCTGATCCATGCAGGAGCCGGGCACAAGGTGAAGGCCGTGGTGGCGATGGCGCCGCACGTGTTCGTCGAGGAGATCTGCATTCGCTCGATCGTCGGGGCCGCGCGCGCTTTTGAAGCCACCGCGCTGCCGGACAAGCTCGGGCGCTACCACCGCGACGCGAAGAAAACCTTCTACGGCTGGGCCGACGTCTGGCGCGATCCCGAGTTCACGCGCTGGGACATCACCGAATACCTTCCCCGGATCGGCTGCCCGGTGCTGGCGATTCAGGGCCGCGGCGACGAGTACGGCACGATGGCGCAGCTCGACGCGATCGAGCAGCGGGCAGGCGGCCCCTGCGAGGTGATGAAGCTCACCGACTGCGGGCACGCTCCGTTCCGGGATCAGCCGGAGAAGACGCTCTCAGCCGTCACCGCGTTCCTCGACAGGCTGAAAGCATGAATCGCAACGATCCGCTCGTCATCTCGCTCATCGCCCTCGGCCACGCGACCAGCCACTTCATGCAGCTCGTGCTGCCGCCGCTCTTTCCGTTGATGCGCGAGGAGCTCGGCGTGACGTATGCGACGCTCGGCATGGTGGCGGCGGTGTTCTACGCCGTCTCGGCGCTGCTCCAGCCCCTCGCGGGGTTCGTCGTCGACCGCTACGGCGGCCGCGGCGTGCTGCTCGGCGGCATCACGCTAATGAGCCTCGGCACGGCGTTGATGAGCCTCGCGCACGGTCCCGGCCTGCTGCTGCTGGGCGCGTCTCTCTCGGGACTGGGCAACAGCGTATTCCATCCGGCCGATTTTGCGATCCTGAACGGCCGCGTGAGCCCGCCGCGGCTCGGCTATGCCTTCAGCGCGCACGGCGTGGCCGGCTCGCTCGGCTTCGCCATCGCGCCGGTGTTCAGCGCCACGCTGGCGAGCCTCTTCGACTGGCACACAGCGCTGCTTGCCGGGGCCGGGGTGGCGTGCGCCGTGTTTCTGCTTTTGCTGCTCAACATGAATCAGCTCGCTTTCGTGCATGAAAAGCGCAGCCAGGTGAAAACCCCATTCATGAACGACGCCCGCGTGCTGCTGTCAGGGCGCGTGGTGGCGTGCTTCCTGTTCTTCGCGCTGCACGCCGCGGCGCTCACCGGCCTGATGAGTTTCGGGGTCGCGGCGATGAACGAGCAGTTCGGCGTCGCCGCCACCCTGGCGTCCACCGCGGTCGCGGCGTACATGGTGGGCTCCGCGGGCGGCATGCTCCTCGGCGGGTTCGTCGCGTCGCGCGCTTCCCGTCCCGACTTCGTGGCGGCCGCCGGCATGGTGATCTCGGCGTGCGTGATGCTGAGCGTCGCGGCAGGCGCGATTCCGGGAGCAGGGCTGCCCGCGGCGTTGGCGGCCGCCGGCATCGCGGTCGGCCTGACCTATCCGTCGCGCGACCTGATCGTGCGCGCCGCGACGCCGCCGGGTGCGACGGGGCGGGTGTACGGCTTCGTGTATTCCGGGCTCGACGTCGGGTCGTTCGCGACGCCGGTGTTCTATGGCTGGCTGATGGATCACAGCCTGCCGCACGGCGTGTTCTACGCGATCTTCGGCTTCACGCTGCTCGCGATGTTTACGGTATTGCAGTTGCCGGGCCGCAGGCCTGCTGCTATTCAGCGTATCTGATCCCGCGGCGTTCGAGCATGCGCAGGAGCGCGGGCCAGTCCTTCTGCTGCGCCGGGCGGCTCTCGCGGCTGAACTGCTGCGCCGCGGTGTCCGCCGCCGCCTGCGACATCAGCTGCACGTTGTGCAGGCCGCCGGCCATCGCGTCGATCTGGATCTGGCAGGCGCAGTCGAGGTAGTACATCAGCTCGAACGCCTCGCGCACGGTCTCGCCGAGCGTGAGCAGGCCGTGGTTGCGCAGGATCATCGCCTTGGCGGTCTTGCCGAGGTCGCGCGCCATGCGGCTGCGCTCATCCATCTCGAGCGCGATGCCCTCGTAGTCGTGGTAGGCGACCTGCTGCTGCACCATCATCGCGTGCTGGCTGATGGGCAGCAGGCCGCACTTGTGCGCCGACACCGCCACGCCGGCACGCGTGTGGGTGTGGAGCACGCAGTTGATCTCGGGGCGCGCCTCGTGCATGCAGCCGTGGATCACGAAGCCGGCCTCGTTGTAGCCCAGGCCCGTCGGATCGTCCAGCACCTTGCCGTGCGGATCGACCTTCACCAGGTTCGACGCGGTGATCTCGTCGAACATCAGCCCGTAGGGATTGACTAGGAAGTCCTCGGCACCGGGCACGCGCGCAGAGAAGTGCGTGTAGATGAGGTCGGTCCACTTGAAGATCGCCGCGAGCTGATAGGCGGCGGCCAGATCGACGCGCACGTCCCACTCTTCCTTGCTGACGCGCTCGCGCAGGGGGGTGGACTTGAACTGCAGGTTGGCGGCCATGGGGCTCTCCGGTTCAGGCGGCAATCATAACCCGGCTTTCGACGGCGTCCAGCGCATCGAGAAGCAGGCCGGGATGGTTCTGCTTTAACAGGGCGGAATCCGAAAGCAGGCGCCGCCACAGCCTCGCGCGCGGGTGGCCGTGATAGAGCCCGAGCATGTGGCGCGTGACCTGCCGCAGGGAGGCGACGGTTTTCGCATAGCCGGCCATCCTCTTCACTACGTCTGCGCGCGTTTTCCCCGCATCGGCGAGCAGCCAGGGATTGTGATACGCGGCCCGGCCGAGCATTACCCCGTCCACGTGCGCCAGATGCTCCTCGATTTGCTGCCTGGAGGTGATGCCGCCGTTGATCACGATTTCGAGCTGCGGAAAGTCCTGCTTCAGCCGATAGACGTATTCGTACTTGAGCGGCGGCACCTCGCGGTTCTCCTTCGGCGAGAGGCCCTTAAGGATGGCATTGCGCGCGTGCACGATGAAGGTCTCGCAGCCCGCCGCGGCGACCGTGGCGACGAAGTTCCTGAGAAAAGCGTAATCCTCGATCCGGTCGACGCCGGTTCGATGCTTCACCGTGACCGGAATGCCGGCTTCCTGCCTGATTCTCGAAACGCATTCTGCGACCAGCGCGGGCTCGGCCATCAGGCAGGCGCCGAAAGCGCCTTTCTGCACCCGCTCGCTCGGGCAGCCGATGTTGAGGTTGATCTCATCGTAGCCGTAGTCCGCGCCGAGCTTCGCGCAGCGGGCGAGATCCTCGGGGTCGCTGCCGCCGAGCTGCAGGCCGACCGGGTGCTCCGCGCGATCGAAAGCCAGATGCTGCTCGACGTCGCCGTGGATCAGCGCGCCGCAGGTGATCATCTCGGTATAGAGCCGGGCGCGCGAGCAGACCTGCCTGAGGAAGTACCGGCAGTGGCGGTCGGTGAGATCCATCATCGGCGCAACGAGAATCATCGATATTGTCCCGAAGCCGCAGCGCGCGCCCGGATCAGGCCGAACAGGCTCTCGGTAAACGGCGCGCTCACATCAGCTTTCTTCGCGATCTCGAGGGTGCCCGCCAGCAGGCCGTCGATCTCGAGGGGCTTGCCCGCCTCCATGTCCTGCAGCATCGAGGTCTTGAACTTGCCGAGGTGGCGGGCCATGTCGATGCGCGCCTCGGGGTCGATGTCGGCGTCGACGCCGACTGCGCGGCCGATGGCGAGCACCTCGCGAATGACCTGCACCATGTAGGCCTTGATCTCCGGGTCCTCGATCAGCCGGTCGGCCGTCGTCATGGTCAGCGCCGACACCGGGTTGAAGCTGACGTTGCCCAGCAGCTTCACCCAGAACTCCTTTTCGATGAACTCGCTCGTCACGGCCTCGAACCCGGCCGCAGCCAGCGCCTCGGCGATGCGCCGGGTGCGAGCGGTGTTCGTGCCGCCGGGCTCGCCGAGGATCAGGCGCCTGCCCATGTTGTGGCTGATGAGCCCCGGCTCGGGAGTCGAGGCGGCGAGGTGGATCACGCAGCCGACGATGCGGCCGGTCGGCATGGCGCGCGAGAGCTTGCCGCCGGGATCGAGCGACTCCAGGCGCTCGCGGCCGTTGCCGAATTTCAGGCGGTCGAAAAACCACCACGGCACGCCGTTCATTGCCGTGACGACCGAGGTGTCTTTGTCGAGCAGAGGTGAAATCGATTCGGCGACGTGCGTAAGGCTTTGCGCCTTCACCGTGACTAATACGTAGTCCTGCGTTCCGAGCTTCGCCGGGTCGGCTTCGGCCTTGATCCGGAAGGATTCGACCTCACCTTTGCTGCGCACGCGCAGGCCATGGCGCTGGATGGCCTGGAGTTGAGCGCCGCGCGCGACGACCGAGACGCCCTGGCCGGAACGCGCGAGCCATGCCGCGATCAAACCACCGATGGCGCCGGCGCCGTAGACGCAAATGCGCATGGTGCTATTCTAGGGAAAACAGGGACAGACCACGTTTTCGAGGAGTCATGCAGATGTTCTCGTTCAGGAAGAAGATGACCCAGTTGCTGCCATCGCAAAGCACGCTTCCGGGCCGCTCGACGCCGCTGCAGGTCCCGGCCGAGCATTTCGTGAATCGGCATGCGCTGAAGCCGCCGTTCCCCGGGGGCCTGCAGCGCGCCGTGTTCGGCATGGGCTGCTTCTGGGGCGCCGAGCGCCTGTTCTGGAAGACCCCCGGCGTGTACTCGACCGCAGTCGGCTACTCCGGCGGCGAGACGCAGAACCCGACCTACGAGGAAGTGTGCTCGGGATTGACCAACCACGCCGAAGTGGTGCTGGTGGTCTTTGACCCGAAGATCGTGAGCTACGACGAGCTGCTCAAGGTTTTCTGGGAAGGCCACGACCCGACGCAGGGCATGCGCCAGGGCAACGATGCCGGCACGCAGTACCGCTCGGCCATCTATACATATGGTGCGGAGCATTTGAAAGCCGCGCTTTCCTCACGCGATCGTTTTCAGGAATCCCTGGAAAAGGCAGGATACGGCGCAATCAGCACCGAGATCCGCGAGGCGCCCGAGTTCTACTACGCCGAGGACTATCACCAGCAGTACCTCGCCAAGAATCCCGCGGGCTACTGCGGCCTCGGCGGCACCGGCGTGTCCTGCCCGGTTGGAGTCCTCGCCAAGGCGTGACCCGCCTGGATAAGTGGCTGTGGGCGGCGCGCTTCTTCAAGACGCGCAGCCGCGCCCAGCAGGCGGTCGCTGCGGGGCGCGTCAAGGTAAACGGCGAGCGCGTCAAGCCGGCGCGGGAACTCAGAGTCGGCGATGGAGTTTCGGTCAAAAGAGAATCTTTTGACTGGAGCGTTACCGTCAAGAACCTGTCCGAGAAGCGCGGGCCGGCCGAGGAAGCAAGGAAACTGTACGAGGAAAGCGAAGCGAGCCGCGTCGAGCGCGAGCGCCGCATGGATCTTCGCCGCTGGGGCACGGAGCCGGCCGCGGCGCTGAAAGGCCGGCCGACGAAGCGCGACCGCCGGTTGCTCGAGAAATTGCGCTGAAGTCCGCCGAAGTGTGCCGTATGTAGAGCACTTAGCCGCTGTGCCGCAGGACCGCTAGCAAAAAATGCGTCATTGCATGTAGCCTATTACCCATGAGAAAGGGGAGGAGGGTCGCGGCCATGGTGCTCGCCATGGTGCCGGCCTGCGCCGTGGCGCAGGACGACGTCGTGGTGATCACCGCGACGCGCCAGCCACAGCCGAGCCTGGAGATTCCGGCATCGGTCGACCGGATCTACGCCGACGAGATCCGCGAAGGCCGGCCGCAGGTGAACCTCTCGGAGAGCCTCGGCCGCGTGCCGGGCATCGTGGTGCAGAACCGGCAGAACTACGCCCAGGACCTGCAGATCTCCTCGCGCGGCTTCGGCGCCCGCTCGACCTTCGGCGTGCGCGGCATCCGCCTCATCGCCGACGGCATTCCGGCAAGCATGCCCGACGGGCAGGCGCAGGCGGCCAACTTCGACTTGGGCTCGGCACAACGCATCGAGGTGCTGCGCGGCCCGTTCTCCAGCCTTTACGGCAACGCTGCCGGAGGCGTGATCAGCATCGAGACCGAGGATGGCGCGCCGATCCCGACGGGCGAAGCGAGCCTGACGCTCGGCAGCTACGGCACCTGGCGTGAAGCGATGAAGTTTGGCGGCCAGTCCGGGGAGCTCGGCGGCACGGCAAGCCTGTCTCATTTCCATACCGAGGGGTATCGCCAGCACAGCGAAACGAACCGGGACCTTGCCAATGGAAAGTTGAAGTACGCAGTCAGCCAGGACACGTCGCTGACGCTGATTGGGAATACCCTGCGCCAACCACAGACCCAGGACCCCTTGGGGTTGAAGCGAGCAGAGTTCAGCCAAGACCCGCGCCAGGCGACGCCGGACGCGATCACCTTCAATACGCGCAAAACCGTAGTGCAGGAGCAACTCGGTTTGGCTCTGGACCATCGACTCGATGCTTCTAACAGCTTGCAGGCGACGGTGTATGGCGGGCAGCGCTGGGTCGAGCAATTCCTCGCCATTCCGATCAACACCCAGATGGCGGCCACGCATTCGGGAGGCGTGGTGAATCTCGATCGCGGCTACGGCGGCGCGGCGCTGCGTTACTTCAGGACTATCTCCAGCTTCCGCCTTTCAGCCGGCGTGGAGTATGAAACGCTGAAGGAGCGGCGCAGGGGATTCCTCAACAACTTCGGCGAGTCCGGCGCGCTGAAGCGCGACGAAGACAATACCGTGTCGAGCACCGGCCTCTTTGCGCAAGGCGAATGGAAGTTTGCCGAGCGCTGGTCGGCGCACGCCGGCCTGCGCACGAGCAACGTGCGCTTTGAGTCCGAGGACCATTTCATCGCTACGGGGAACGGTGACGACAGCGGCTCGAAGTCTTATCGGGGC
>Ga0209155_1000041_pt1 | contig 52171 bp, 49 predicted proteins | sample GraSoiAngelo_122_FD_185879 | JGI IMG/M metagenome (GOLD analysis project Ga0209155, IMG submission 185879) | Grasslands soil microbial communities from the Angelo Coastal Reserve, California, USA - 14_0927_02_20cm (SPAdes) (version 2) | ecosystem: Environmental > Terrestrial > Soil > Grasslands ... | reverse complement strand
CATATGCAAAGGAATTGGGGATCTCCATTCTGTGGTCGGGAGGCATCACAAGCAGACAAGCATTCGAATTAGCGAAACGGAAGGTTTTTGGGATTTTCAGCACATCGAGTACGGCCGCTAAAATTGCTGTTACTGCCGCATTTGAAGATGATCCACGCCTTGCGGTTGAGAATGAGCCCACGGACTTCGGTGTCCGTCGCATTCATGCGATTATTCAAGGGGGATTCCTAAGTGTAGCGGTCAGCAATCGCGGTAAGGGCCTCGCCAAGTCTATCGCGGACTCGAGCGAGCGGTTGCTTACGGCGGAACAAGATCAAGCACAGTCCTCCGTAGAATTGAATAACCTCAATGGGGAGCTGTTACGTGGATGGCAATTGTTAAGCGAAGTTCGTACTAGGCAGAATACCTCAATTCCAAGCCAGGTAACCGTCCCGGTACCGGCAGATGCAGTGCGTGTCTTCCGAGGAAGGAAGAACGGACGAGTTAAGCGAAGTGTATTCATCGAGAAGCTCCGCACGGTTTTCATGCCTATGACCGTGCAGATGCAAAGGTTGTTTGGACTAACAGCTTACCTCCCCGCTGTCCTACCTGAAACCAAAAGTGAGGGAATGCCGGATGAGATAGCCCTAGTGTTTTATCAAACACAGGAGGCGTACCATGAAGCGAAGCGATGCGTGGGAGGCCGGAGTTATAGTGAGCTTCATCAACTCCTCTTTGATATGCCAGCGAGCGCTAGCAGTTTTCCGGAAATGTTCACCGGCGAAGTACAGCCAGACAAGGCATACCACCTGTTTCCGAAGTCGGTCGACTGGCAGATCGGAAGTGCGCGTCTGTATGTCGGCACCCGACGGCCCAAGTTAAAAGCAGCGGGCTTTCTGAAGAGATTGGGCCAGGTCGCAGCTGAGCTTCAGAAGGTTCCTGGGAGCTTAGATGCCGTTATTTTCTGCGCGACCAATGAGTGGCTCGTCTGGTGGGAACATTCTTCCGAGAGCACTCCCGAGCCGAACACAAGATTCAACGCGATCGCAGTTGAATTGTTCTCGCCGGTTGCTCGCCGAGTCCAAGTCCCGGGCAATTTGTTGAGACCCTATGTCGGGCTCACTTTGAATGGTCGAGGCGACTTCCTAAACACTCAGTTTCAGCGAGCATAACAGATCTCCCTTAACGCCTATGAAGACAAAAAGAGTGGAATTGGCTGATAACACAGAAGACGGTCTGTTGCGCGATGCGCGAGTTTATCTGTCAGGGCCGATGGACTTCGTTGCCTCGCGAGCCGCAGAGAAGGCCACTGGTTGGCGCACAAGAATTGGTCAATTCCTTCGCAGACTGGGGGTTATTGTATTTGACCCCTGGGAGAAACCAGAGGTTCGGGCCATGCATGAATACGGCCGCGAAGGGGAAGGGACGACAGACGTCCGGGCGGGATGGACCTACAAGGGCGGAGAAGAGGGTGCCGCGGCTCGCGCACACGTAGCTGAGAGCTTCTGGCCCGCGCTGCATATTGATCTTCGCATGGTGGACACGAGCGACTTCATCATTTGTTACTGCCCGACGAACGTTTACAGTGTCGGCACTCCTCACGAGGTCATCCTAGCGAACGAGCAGCGCAAGCCCGTGCTGTTTGTCAGTCCATACGTCAGTTTCCCGGCGCTTTCACGTCTCAAGGAACATCTAGCGAAGGACGCCAAAGGCACGGCACTGCTCGAAGATCTTGTTACCCAAGTTCCCATCAAGGAGAATAAAAATGCGAGCCCGAGCCTTTGGTATATGCCATTGGTGGGCGGTGAACAATTCTTCGACGGCTTCGGTTTCGATCACTACCGCGAGCGGTTTGGATGGACGGAAATTTCACTCGATAAAAACGAAGAGGAACACCCGCCGCAAAAGCCGCTCCTTCCCTTCCTTGAAAAGCTTAATCGTGAGCTCCCGCTCAAGTGGGATCGTGCTACGGGAAAGTTCGTGCGGAACGACGATTGGCTTTTATGGGATCTGCGCAAACACGAGTCCGGCGCGTCGGTCGCGGACGCTAGACAAGCAAGATCTACACAACGCGCGCCAAAGAGTCCCGGGAAGCCCAGGGACAAACGATAAGTTTACGATCATGCCCTCGGCCTGCAGAACGAGGTCAAAACTTTGTAGAAGCAACCGGAAGCACGGAGTCACACAGAAACCAATTCATTGCAGTAACGCTTAAATCCCAACGAAAGCCATAGAATTATGACGAAAATCAAACAAGGGCCTTGGACCCGTATTCGGCCACTGCAGCGCGATGAACTGGATCCTTACACACAGGCCGGAATGATGACCGGAGAGCTCACCTGGGGAGGGAATCCCAACAATCTTTGCAAGGTAATGGCATACACACCCCGCCTCCTGCAAACGGAAGTCGAGTACTGCAACACCTTCATCTTCGATCCGCGCACTTTGCGCGGAGATATCCAAGAGGCAGGGTTCAACGACCGCTTCATCAAAGAACTTGTGATCTCTCGGACCTCGCTGATTAACCGAGCGCGTTATTCGGTAACCCATCATTCAGTTATCGGGCTGAGTCTCTTTGCGGATGCTGGCCGCAGAGACGAAGCCATACCGAAATATTTGCATCTTCATGAACACGAAAAACACCGTGAAGTCTACACTGAGCGAGAACGCGTCGTCCTCGATTATGCGGCGAAGGTGACAAGGGATGCTCATCTCGTGACCGACCAGGAGTTCCAAGAGCTGCGCCGCGTGTTAACCGAACACAATCTAAAAGACGACAAACTGAAAGACCTCACGACAGAACAGATGTCTCGTCACGTCGATGCCCAGATCGTAGAGGTTACTTGGTTGATCGGGCACTTCTGCTTACTGAATCGGTGGTTTACCGCCCTTCAAGTACCCGATGAAAGCCCTCAAGATGAGTGGAATTTTGCCGCGGTTTACGAGGAAGTCGTCCCTGAACAAATCCGTCGTCGAAATGATCAGATCCTTGCTAGTGGTTTCTGACAGGTGGTGTCACTCGGCGTCGTTCATTCAGTGCGAGCTTTTGCGCGGAAACGCGCATGGCCATTGTATGAGTTCGGGCACCGCCTATCTGCTGGCCGTCCTCAAGGCCGGTCTGGCAGGTAGTACCCCCGTCCGATCCCGGTTTGTATCTTAATGCGTGGCGTTGGCGTAGGGGTAGGCGCACGGGTGCCAGCACCGATTGGGATTCGGACGCCAGCGGGACCGATCCCGATCTGTAGCGAACCGCGCTGGCCTGGCGCACTGGTAGACCCACGTGTGCCGGCCGATGAGTCGCGAACACGTGGGCCTGGAGTAGGAGAGCTCTTGTCGCGCTTTTTGGCTACCTCACTCTTCGGTTTTTCGCGTCGTCTGGGTTGAACGTCGATCGTGATTCGCTGCCGTTCTGTTACGCCATCGCGACCGAACATTGTCAGGGTATATTCGGTACGCTCCACCGGTGAGACACTAAGATTCCCTTCAGTCGAATCGACTTTACCGACTGAAGGATCAATAGAAGCGTGTTCGGCATTCTCCAATTTGTAAGAGAGCTTCGCACTCTCTCCGCGAACAATCGTTGTAGGAGTTCCCGCGAATCTGACAATTCGCGCCATTAGCGAGGGGTTGAGAGGAAGGTTCGCAGTTATCGAAGGAGTTACAGGAGTCAACGGTAGCGGCGTTGTCCCGGCTGGAGTTATGGTAGGGACTAGAGTCGCTACTGCCGGCGGCAGTGTTGCCACTGGTACCGCCACAGCTGGAGTCGCTGCTGTTGGTGCAGGTGTCGTTATTGAAGTTACTGTCGGTGCTGGAGTCGCTGCTGTTGGTGCAGGTGTCGTTATTGAAGTTACTGTCGGTGCTGAAGTCGCTGATGGCGGTGCCGGTGTGGTTGTTGAAGTTACTGTCGGTGCTGGAGTCGCTGATGGCGACCACAAGCGGAACTTCGATGCGACGGCCACGGCAACGATGACCGCGCAAATTACCGCAACCAAGCCAGCGAGTAACTTCCAGTGCTTCCACGTTGGAATTGTCGGAGGGGCAACTAACTTCAGATTGTGGCGAGTAATGCCTGCGCCAGCTTTGTCGCGAAGCTCTTCGCGTATTTGCAGAGCTTGCTCAAGCGATTGCCGTGCTTCGGAAAAATTTCCCTCACAAATTGCTTTCGTGCCATCTTGATGACGTACCCATCCCAAAGCGGCCTTGTCGCCTGCGGCAATCGCGGATTGAGCGGCTAAAGACAAGGCATTCGTCCAGGATTCCCAGCGACCGGTCAAAACCAATGGGAGCTCCACCGACCTGGTTATGCGCATGACCTCCGCTGCCATGCCAAACTTGACGCCCCAGCGCAGGCTGTGCATCAGAACGGGCACTGTTTCCAGAATTGTTTTTACGTCGCGCTGGCGCGGCCCTGAAACCCAATCTGCAAAATAGGCGACGGCTCGTTTGCGCTCCTCAGTTGCCTCCGCCGGCTCCGGCATGAATAGAGCAAATTCTCCGGCTAGGGTGTAACGCCGCTGGCTGCGCACATCCACAGCATCTTCAGGCTTTTCCGGGTGCGCGCGCGCTTGCGACCGCTCTACGACGCCGCGCGTTGTTTCGAACAACCCCGATACATTCCCAGTTCCTACCGCCCCTGACCCGAGCGTCTCAAGAAGTCGATCATGGCCTGCCTTATAGTCCAACGAGAGATCAACGTACTGCAAGCGGCGCAGTCGAAATGGAATCTTACATTGGCGATGTAGGACAGGGACAACCGTTTTGCCATCTTCCAACGCAAGGGAGACCTCATCCATCACGTTAGTGGATTCCACGGCGGAGGGCGAAAGAACCACTACGAGTTGGAGACACTTTGCCAAAGCGTCCTCAACGGCACGGTCCCAGCGCTGACCGGGCGCGATGTCGAGTTGGTCTACCCACACGCCGGCCCCTCCAGTCCGCAAGTCTTTGGCAAGACGCAGCACGAACTCGGCGTCTTCACGAGCATAGCTCAGGAAAGCAAATTGAATTGGCGGTTGTAATGGCTGTGTGAGTTTTGCTGCCAGCGGACGGTCGCGAAATTCTGCCCGTTCGTCTTCAGCAAATCCGGCGGTCGCACCCATCCGTTGAGGCCGCGTGAAAGACGCGTGCGTGCGCACTAGGTGGCGCTCTTCAAGTTCTTCCAGAATTGTCTCGACATCGTCGATCTGCAGTAATTCGCCGAGCATTGTTGCTTGCACTGGAGCACCATTAAAAATTGCGAGGGTGGAAAGAATCCGGCGATGCACGCTGGTAAGCGGTGCGGTGACATGTTCCGCTAATTTTTCTGGTGAACCATCTGATCGCAAATCCTGCGCAAGGCTCGTCAGCGAGTGACCATTCAACTGCGCCAGTGCAGCCTCTTGAAGGATGCGCAGAGGATTTCCTTTCAATGCGACCGTGATTGGTTCGACGACCAACGCTTCATCACCCGTCAAAGGGCGACTTAGCTCTCGCTCGATCAGTGTCTTTACATCCTTCGCCGGCAAACCAGCGAGCGGCGTCGCGTGCGCTTCACTGCCCCACAAATGCCGCTCAGGAGAACCTAGCAAGAACGTGCACGCCGCCGCGACATTCATTACTCGCTCCGCCTCAGTGCGCGTTAATTCGGCCGCGTCGAGCATAACCAAAGCGTTTTTGCTCTGCAAGTCGTGGCGTAATTGCGAGTCAGTCGGTTTAAAAGGAATGTCGCATTCGAAAAAATCACCCCAGAGCAGCTGGAGTACGTCGTCAGGCGGAACGCCGCGTATCTCCCGATAAATGATACCGTCTCGGAAAAGCTTAGAATTAATCGTGTACGCCAAATAGCGCAAAACAACAGTCTTCCCTATTCCTGCCTCCCCAAAAAGCTCCACCGACTGCAGACTTTCCAGCGCGCGAATCGCTGCTGCGCTCTCTTCATTGCGATCCAAAATAGCCGGAAACGGCCGCGGTCGAAGCTCGATCGGGACTGGACGCGCCGTGGGTCGAGGCTGTTGCCTCGTTGCGATCACATCAACGATTCCTCCGTGGACTGAATCGATTCGCAGGACGTGTGAGCCAACCACGATCTGGCCACCGTCCTTTTTTTGTACGCGAGCCTCGATCCGTTCTACCAATGTGGTTTGGTTGGCCATCGGCGATCGCCCAGTAAGGTTAGGGACGGGTTACCTCTTTTTCAACTAAAATCGCAGAAGCCATTAAGCAGAGCCTAGACTCCGGGCAACGGAGGACTGGCGCTTGGCCCGTCCTCGCTGGTTGCGAAGCCTGGCGCACTACGGAGTTCTTTGTTCCCTGGGGTCAAAGTTTTAGCGGAGCTGGGTGCACCGGCTCTTTGTGGGTAATATCACCCGGTGGAAAGAATCGGTCACGTATTCGGTAGCGCGGTATCTTTTACCTCGCGACGACCTTGGTTAAGGGTCAATTGTTGGCGGTTTCATTTATTCTGCTCGCCTTTCGTCGCCACTTATTGCCAGATAAATGTCCGTTTTAGGCAGGAATTGGCGCTTTCTGACGATTTCAGCTGGCTCTGCTTCCCTCGTGCGAGCGAAAACCGGTCGGATTAGGAAACCCTTGTTCTATCCGTTGAACTACGGGGACGGCTGACATTTTCGATTCTAGGTTTTCGATTGCCGATTGCAAAGAGGTTAGCGCAAGCTCGCGCTTCGTTCTTTCACGATGTGCACATAGGCTTTGAGCGCAGCAGAACGATTTTCGGCTTTCCATGCGATGCACGATTCGGTCACCACTGTCGGACTTAATGGCCTGAACACGACATTCTCGTGCGGCAGTTTTTTGACCTGATCGGGTAAAAGAGCGACACCCAAGCCCGCTGCCACCGCTTGAATGAGTGCTCGTTCAATATCGGCATCCTGGAGAACTTTGGGCGTAAAGCCAACCTGCTGGCAGGTCGTGGTCAACCAATGGCGATAACCCGGATAAGCCTTCTCCGACATACCGATGAAGAACGTGGGTTCCAGGTCTCGGAGTTTAATAATTGGTTTCTTTGCCAAGGGATTGCTTCTTGCCAACGCCGCGACGGTTTTATACGAGGCAATCGATCGAAATTGCAATCCGCGCTCTTCGATCGGCTCTCGTAATCCCACAAAACCCAGATCAATCTTACCATTCTCGAGCGCACGAAATTGATCGCCGCATGTCATTTCGAAAAGATTAATCGAGACCGTTGGAAATGAGCGTTGAAACGTGGCGAGAGTGATCGGAAGCAAGGTGTAAAAAAGGTCCGCGACGTATCCAATATTGAGCGCGGCAACTTCGTGGCGACTTAAGCGCTGGACCGATTCAATAATCTCCGCACTGTGCGCGAGAACGCGTCTCGCATCGGCCAAGAACGATTTGCCTTCCTCGGTCAAGCGGACCTCCCGCTTTGTGCGATCAAGAAGCCGCACGCCGATTTCCTCTTCGAGATCTTTGATCTGGCGGGTGAGCGAGGGCTGCGCGAGATGCAACTTTCCCGCGCCTTTTGTAAAGCTAAGTGCGTCCGCGACCGCGACGAAGTATCGAAGGTGACGCAGTTCCATATACCTGAGTAAGTATACCGACGTTATAGGTAAAAAGCATCACTGACCAAGAAACAAAGTATTGGCCGATCCGAGTCATGAAGACGACAGGCGCAAGCAGAAGGGAACAAAATTAACATGCAAACGAAACTACCGATAAATGGGACAATTCAACATCCCGACTTGGCAGAGGCGTTGCGCGGAGAGAGCGGCACATTCTTCTGCCAGCAAGGTGGCCAAGGCTACATTGTGACAGCAGCGGAAGGCTTCTCCATTAAATCATTGCGGCCAGTCGGTCGCAAGATCATGGAAGCCAATGTGGTCCTGCAGGCTACTCCAGAACCCTGGGCGATCACGAAAATCTCCGAGGATGTTCTTGAGTTTGGCGCGGTACCACAACCCTCTCGCCAACAGCGAGCCGCCTAAAGGCTGAATGAGTTCCCCGCGTGTTTGTGCACGCGGGGCGACTTGTTTTAAGGCAAACACACTACGAACCATCCTCGCAGGCCATGTCAACGCGGGGATCGCAAGCGCATGAGACTCTTTGGGAATTATCAAGGCCTGGGCTTCGATTGATTCGCTCACCGCGGCGAGCTTACCCTTCGCGCGCAATCGCTACGCAGCAATCTGGCCGAGAATGGCGCGCAGTTCGTGAAAGTCCACCGGCTTGGTCAGATGAAAATCGAAACCGGCTTCTTTGCCGCGCTCAATATCATCAGGCGTTCCAAATCCGGTGAGCGCTACAGCTTTAACGGGTCGTTTTCGTTTGGCCTCGGCAACCAGATCATAGCCGCTGCCGTCCGGCAGGGCGATATCGGCCAGAACGACATCGAACTCTTTTGAACGGATAATCTTCCGTGCACTCTCCGCATCATCGGCGACGGAAATTTCGTGGCCGAAATGCGTAAGCAGGTTGGATAAGGCTTGCAGGGTGTCGCCGTGATCTTCGACGACCAGAATACGCAAGCTTTTACCGGGATATGAATCTCTGGTTCGATCCTCGTTCATCTTCACCGTTGCGGGGGACCCGTACACCGAAATCGCCGCGCCGTCCAATTTCTTTGAGAAATCATGGATCGGTTGTCAGACTTCTCGCGGTTGTATGACTGAGTAAGATCGACAGCTATGGCCGACAAGGAGATTGCTACGTTAAGGGATGCTCTGCGTGGCACGAAGTTCGTTTACATCGCAGCGTCGTTCGCCGCGTTGGGCGGTCTTCTGTTTGGATACGATACGGGCGTCATTTCCGGCGCGCTCATTTTTATCAAGCGCGAATTTGGCCTAACGACTGTAGCCGAGGAAATTGTTGTCAGTGGGGTTCTGTTGGGAGCGACTCTTGGCGCAATCGTCGGCGGCAAAGCCGCCGATCTCTTCGGCAGGCGAAGAGTTTTGCTTGTGACGGCTGCAATTTTCGGTATTGGCGCGCTCGCCAGCGCGGTGGCGCCATCGCCTCCCGTGTTGATCGTCAGCCGAGTCGTTCTCGGTTTGGCCATTGGTCTCGCATCGACAAACGTTCCGGTTTATCTATCCGAAGTTGCGCCTCCGCACGCGCGGGGCTGGATCGTATCGCTTTTTCAACTCGCTGTTACCGTTGGCATCGTCGTTGCATATCTGACCGATTACGCTTTTGCGGGCGTCGAAGGTTGGAGATGGATGCTCGGTTTCGCCGTCGCTCCGGCGCTCGTCTTCGGAACCGGCATGTTTTTTCTGCCGGAAACTCCGCGTTGGCTCATTCGTGGCGGGCATCATGACGTCGCGCACCGCGTTCTCGTTCGCATCCGTGAGCTTGGCGATGTCAACGCCGAGATCGAAGAGATCAAGGCGAGCCTGGCGCAACAAACTGAGGGCGGACACTGGACCGATTTGCTGCGTCGGCAGGTTCGCCCAGCTCTCGTCGTTGGATTAGGTCTCGCCGTCTTCCAACAAGTTACCGGCATCAACACGGTGATTTATTATGCACCGAAAATTCTTCAGACCGCCGGATTCAATTCCGCTTCTGGCGCGATCCTGGCAACCGTGGGTGTCGGCGTTGTAAATGTTGGCATGACAATCGTGGCGATGTTCCTAGTTGACCGGGCAGGCCGCCGCCCGCTGTTGCTGGTCGGTATCGCCGGAATGATCATCACGCTTGGCGCGCTCGGTTTGAGTTTCCGGTATCCATCGGGACAGCTCGCCTGGATCGCTGTGATTTGTCTGATGGGCTATGTCGCTTCGTTTGCAATCAGCCTCGGACCGATCTTCTGGCTTTTGATCGCCGAGATTTATCCACTAAGAATTCGCGGAGTCGCCGAGGGTACGGCGGCCACGTTCAACTGGGCCTCAAACCTGATCGTCTCGCTTACCTTTCTGACATTGGTCGAGAAACTTGGAGCGAGCTCTACGTTTTTTCTCTATGGGCTCGCTTCAGTGGCGTCGTGGCTTTTCGCTTATTATTTTGTTCCAGAAACAAAGGGGCGCACTTTGGAACAGATCGAAGCATTCTGGAGAGCAAGGCATCGTGCGCGCCAGAGAGCCTCGTGGCGTTAAAGCAATCAGGGTAGCGCACGCCTCTGGCGTGTTGGTTTCGGCGTCGCGCCGAAACAGGCTTTCAAAAAATTCACGACTCGACAAGGACGTATCGTGCCAAGAGAAAGTTTGCGATCGCGAGACGCGCTCGCCAGCACGCCGGAGGCGTGTGCTACCCCAATCGTTCGCGATTGTGCGGTTTCCCCAGATCAAGCAAGGGGCCGATGGGAACGATTCGAGTCGGATTAATTTCAGTGTGCGTCATGTAGTAATGACGTTTGATGTGGTCGAAGTTGACCGTGTCGGCGATGCCCGGCTGTTGATATAAATCCATCAAATAACCCTGCAGATTTCGGTAATCGATAATGCGGCGCAGATTGCACTTGAAGTGGCCGTGATAAACGACGTCGAATCGGACGAGTGTGCAGAAAAATCTCCAATCGGATTCGACGATGCGATTATCGAAAAGGAACCGGCTCTTCGACAAGCGTTCCTCCAGTTGATCGAGTGCCTCAAATAATTTTCGGGAGGCAACCTCGTATGGCCGCTGACGCGTGGCGAAACCGGCTCTGTAAACACCATTGTTCACAGTGTCGTGCAAAAAGCTGCAGAGGTCCGCGTGCTCGGTTTCGATATCTTTTGGAAAGAAGTCTAGATCTTTGTTCCGGGCGAATTCATTAAACGCCGTGTTGAACATGAGGCAGATATCGTCCTCCGAATTATTCACGATCTTCTTCGTTTGTTTGTCCCAGAGCACCGGCACGGTGACGCGCTCGTTGTAGTTCGGATCGGTCGTCTTGTATGCTTCGCTCAGAAACTGGAAACCGCTGATGGGATCCGTTGATTCAAACGGCGCGCCCAGTGGAATTTTGCCACTCGGATCGCGAAACGCCCAGCCATTCTGGTCACGGATCGGGTCGACAATGGTCATGCTGATCGCCTCCTCGAGTCCTTTTAGCTTTCGGAAAATTACGGTGCGACTGGCCCACGGGCATGCCAGCGAGACGTAAAGATGATATCGGCCCGCCGCGGCGGGGTAGGCCGTTGATCCGTCATTGGAGACCCATTCACGGAACGCATCTTGCTGCCGCTGAAATTCGCCGGACTTAGTCTGCTCGGTAGGAAACTGCGCTTTCATTTGAGCCACGAATCCGCCTTCGCACGAGGCTACGGCGCGACAGGTTCGACACTAATAAACACGAATCAGAGAAAAAAGCAGAGCTGACCACCGATTACACGATAAAGAATCCATGGAATGACAGAGCACGCGGTAGCCCACTAAACACGCGAATTCATCCGAAAATCTCGAAATCTGAAATCACCAAACCTTTCGTGTCATTCGTGTGTTTAGTGGGCAAGTCTGCCGTCTTCTATCATTTGTGTCTATTCGCCTGGCACGCCGAAGCGGGCGAAAGCGGCTGTTGATTCGCGGTTAGTCCAAGCCGGCCCCGTTGACAGCGAAAAAGCCGAATGCTACCGTCGCGCGAATTTACGTGGAAGTCCGCAAAACGCGTTTCCCGTAGAGATGTGCATACTGTGTTAAACAGTCAGGTCTTGGTGCTTAACCGCCTCTGGCAGGCGGTGAACATCTGCTCGGCGCGTCGCGCCTTCGCGCTGGTGTACGCGGGGCACGCTCAAATTGTTTCATCGGACGAGGCGAACAATTTCATGACGCATGATTTCGAAAGCTGGCGCGACTTATCGGCAAGCGCGCCGGACCATGAGGTTGTCACGACCATTTCGTTTAAGATTCGCATCCCGCGGGTGATTGTGCTTCTGGTTTTCGATCGGCTTCCAAAGAAGGAAGTGAAATTTACCCGGCACAACGTATTCGAGCGCGACAAGAACACCTGTCAGTACTGCGGCGAGATTTTCGATCGCAGTGAACTCAACCTCGACCATATCGTGCCGCGCGACCGCGGAGGGACAACTACGTGGGAGAATGTGGTTTGCTCGTGCATTCCTTGCAACACGCGCAAAGGCAACCGGCTGCCGCGTGAAGCGCACATGGGCCTGATCCGTAGACCCAAACGGCCAAAATGGCGGCCGTTCGTCCAGGTCACTTTTGCCACGCCGCAGCACGACCTCTGGAAGCATTTCGTCGATCTCGCGTACTGGAACGTTGAACTGAGTGACTGAGGATCGCATTGTAGGGCGTTTGACTCGTTCGCTCCCGCTCACTCGGTCTCCGGCCTTCCCGTCTATGTGCTCGGTGCCCGCCGGCTCCATTTTGTGAAACGCCGGCGCCTGACACAGACGCCCTACAACGGCTCGACGGCTGCCCAAGTCGTCGTTGCTTGTTAACGCGGCGTTGAATCGTTAAAGCGAAGCCGCCGCTTCATCGGTTTAACGCTTTATCGCTTCAACGCATCCAAAATCGGCTGCGGATAAACGCCTAGCCAGATCGTGGCGATGATCAATGCGCTGATTGCCAGGCGAGATAGCGCGGTCACAGGAATCTTGTCTGTTTTGTTCGCAGACTGCCAATACATCGCGCGAACCACTTTAAGATAATAGTAAAAGCCGCAGCCAACGGTGATCACTCCGACGACGACCAGCACTGTTTGATGCTGGGCGATGGCCGCGTAGAAGATAAAAAATTTTCCCAGGAATCCAGCCGTGAACGGAACCCCTGCCAGCGAGATCATTCCGATCAGCATCGCAAACGCGAGAAAGGGCGATCGTTTCGCTAAACCATCGAAATCCGCAATCTGCTCGCCGGTTTGCTGGGCCACGATTATCAAAACCGCGAAACTTAACAAGGTCATCAGCAGGTAAGCAGCGAGATAAAAGCTAATCGCTGACGCGTCGAAACACGCTACACCGATCAGCAGATAACCGGCGTGCGCGATGCTCGAGTAGGCCAGTAGTCGTTTCAAATTCGCCTGCGGCAAGGCAGCGAGATTTCCGTAAATCAAAGTAAGCAGCGCGATCACGACGATCAGTCGCTGCGTTTGTGGCAGCGCCAGGAATGGTTGCAATACCCGAAGCAACACGACGAATCCGGCCGCCTTCGAACCGACGGAAAGATACGCAGTCACAGGTGTAGGTGCGCCCTGGTAAACATCCGGCACCCAGATCTGGAACGGCACCGCCGCGATCTTGAAACCGAGCGCAACCAAGACAAGTACCATGCCTAACAGCGCTGCGTTACGGTCAGTCGTTGGATTCGCTAAGGCGTCTGCGATTTGCTGGAGATTTGTTTGACCGGTCGCGCCAAAAATCCACGCGATCCCATACACGAGAAAGCCTGTCGAAAGCGCGCTTAGCACGAGATATTTTGTTCCCGCCTCGAGAGTCGTCGGATTGCGCCGGGTGAAACTGACCAGCACGTAAAAAGAAATCGCCACCAGCTCCAGCGAAACAAAGATGAAGACGAAATCGATTGCTGACACCAGGTACATCAGACCGACGCAGGTGAAAATGGGGAGCGCGAAAAATTCGCCAAGACCCGCCTGTAGTGTGCCGCCAGGAAAAGAACTGCGTACCACTGGTGCGTAGTCGATCATCAGGATCAAAACGAAGATTGTGGTGAGCAGTGAGAATTGCTTGAAGAACATCGAGAGCCGATCTGCGGTGTAAAAACTCCAGAAGCCCGTCGCCTGACTGGGGGATGCCCTGGGGGCTACGAAGAAACTCGCCACAAGAACCAGTGCGAGACCGGCAATTGCCACGAATGCCAGTACGCGTTTATCGATCTTCGTGGCAAACGCTTCTGCTAAAAGCATCGCCATCCCAAGTACCAGCACTGCGATCTCAAGTTCTGGCGCCGTGATGGTCATCGTTTGTTAGCGACTTTGTAGCTACGCCCCTGTGGGGCGTTTCCGTCCGCTGGACCCATAAACCGCAGACGGCGCACAGCGCCGTGGCTACAGCTCTGCTCATCTGCGAGGTGGCTACTATTTGCCGAGAGATAAGTCTGGAAGGTCGATGTTACCATTTGCACAAGGGATTGCGGAAAAAATCCATAGCAAAGAAGTCCTCCAACAACTAAGACGACAGGGACTCGCAGCGCGGGACGAAGATCGCCAACCTCTTTCCATCGCTCATTCATCGTGCCCATGAATGTCTTGCGGTAGGCCCGCAGCATATAAACCGTGGAGATCACCACTCCCCATAGGGCAAGCACCGTCGCGATCTGGAAGATGTGAAAGTGAGCCATCTCCCACCCGTTCTTGAACGCGCCGAAAAAGATCATGATTTCCCCGGCAAAGTTCGCAAGACCAGGCAGGCCGATCGCAGCAAATACGCCGAAACCAAAAGCGAGGCTGGCAAAGGGCATCACTTTGCCAAGCCCACCCAGCTCATCGAAAACCAACGTGCCCGTTTTTTTACGCAGTTCTCCTGCCAAGGCAAACAGGAGGGCAATCGAGAGTCCGTGAGCAAATATCAACACAACGACACCGGTCGTGGAGAGAACAGTGGCGCTCGCAATTCCCAGGAAAATATAACCCATGTGCATTACGCTCGAGTAACCAAGCATCCAATCGAGCCGTTTCTGCGCGATGGTGACCAGACCAATGTAGATAATGTTACCAAGCAGCAGCACCACGAGCAGATTGGCCCAGTGATGCGTGCCTTCGGGGAGTAGGGGAATCGCAAGCCGCAACAGACCGTACAAACCAAATTTTTTTAGTACTCCCGAATGCAACATTGCCGCGGGCGCTGGAGCCGACGCGTACGCTTCCGGCGCCCACGTGTGGAATGGAAAAAGCGAAATAAGAATTCCAAAACCGATAAGCAGCAGCAGGTAAACATGGCGTTGTGCGTCCGCCGAGATCTGACCGAGGCCGGCGGCTGCGGTTAATGCGCGAATGTCAAAGCTGCGTGCCGCGAGGGGAAAACTTTGGTAAAGGAGAATCAGGCCGAGCAGCAGAATGAAGCTGCCAATTGCCAGATAGATAGTGATCTTCCACGCCGCCGCGACACGATTTCCGCTGCCCCAGATCCCGATCAATAAAAATGTGGGGATTAGCGCGAGCTCATGAAAGGCATAAAAGAAAAATAAATCGATCGAGGCAAAAGCGCCGATAGCGCCGCCTGAAATGAACAACAGGCATGCATAGAACGCATTTTCATACTTCTCAATCGTTCCCGTAAACCATACGGCGGCCAGCGTGACGATCGTAGCCAGTAAAATCATAACGAGACTCAAGCCATCGATTCCCGTCGTGAAGCTCAGGTGCCAGTCCGGAGATATCGTAAATGAAGTTACATGCTGAAAATCACGTTGGCTCTGGTCGAAAAACGCCAGGAGAAACAACGCCGCCGCAAATGCCAAAACCGATGCGACTAACGCTGTCTTGCGAGCAGGTGCGCCGGCCATGATCAGAATGGCGGCGATAATCGGGCAGAAAATGATGAACAAGACCATCAGTAAAAATTACGAAGCTCGAATGACGAATGACGAAGAAATGACGAAGCTCGAATGATGAACTCTTTGAGCCGCGCCGTGAGCTTTTTTTCGCCGTTCATCATTGTCTTTCGTGTGTTTCGTGGGCTAAAATTTCAGGAGCGGAAAACAGCGAAGTAGATGAGGGCGACAACACCTAGCCCGAATAGGAACACGTAGGCTTGCAGATTCCCCACCTGAATCAGTCGAAGGAGTGCCCCGATTCCCCAGGTTCCGCGACTGCTGCCATCGACTGCGGCAGTATCAATAATCCATCGATCAAAGAAAGCCGAGATGCGCGCGAACAGTTCCTGTGTCCAGTTAATCAGCCAGGCGTAAATCTCGTCGAAATAAAACTTGTGGCGTAGAACCTCGACATCGATTGGTTCGCCCGTTCGGTTGCGGTAAATCGCAATCGCCAACCCGCTCCCCACGACGAGCGCAGCGAACGCCAGGGCAGGAACAAAGAAAGCGACTCCCTTCTCTATCGGAAAAGTGAGGAAGTTTCGCGCGAAAAATCCAAACCCACCTAGCGCGGCGAGAATTGCGAGTACGATCAGCGGTCCCGTCATCACGACCGGTGATTCCTTGCTCAGGCGTGCGACTTCGCTGCGTGTATCTCCGAAAAAGACGATGACCAGTAAACGCACAACGTAAAAGGCTGTTAGAAACGCTGTGAACAGTCCCACAATGAAAATCGGTGTGTTGCGCTCGTAGGCGATCGCGAGGATCGCGTCCTTGCTGAAAAATCCGCTGAATGGTGGGCAGCCTATCAACGCGAGCGCGCCGACGGCGAAAGTAACAAATGTGATTGGGAGTTTCCTGGAAAGCCCTCCCATTTTCCAGATGTCTTGCTCGTGATGAAGCATCACGATGACCGAGCCAGCCCCAAGGAAGAGAAGCGCTTTGAAAAACGCATGAGTGAACAGATGAAACATCGCAGCGTCGTTCGAGGCGAGACCGACTGCCATCATCATGTAACCAAGTTGCGAGAGCGTTGAGTAAGCCAGGATGCGTTTAATGTCGTTCTGCTGTGTTGCGATCAACGCGGCCATCGCCGCGGTGATCGCACCGATCCACGCAACGACCAAAAGCGCGGTCTGCGACGCTTGAATGACGAACGCCACACGGACCAGCATGTAAACGCCGGCAGCGACCATCGTCGCGGCATGGATCAAAGCAGAAATTGGCGTCGGACCTTCCATCGCATCTGGCAACCAAACGTGCAGCGGAAACTGCGCCGACTTGCCGACCGCTCCGCAGAAGATCAAAAGCGCGGCGATTGTGACAAATGCCGGGTGACTCGCCAGGCTCGGCATCCGTGGCGCGATTTCCGAGAAAACGATCGAGCCAGTCGCCATCCAAACCATCAGGATTCCGATCATGAATCCAAAATCACCTACGCGGGTAGTGATGAAGGCCTTGTTACCCGCATCCGCGGCGGCGTCGCGATAGAACCAGTGGCCGATCAGAACGTAAGACGTAAAGCCGACTAATTCCCAAAAGATGAACAGCATGACGAAATTGTTCGCGAGAACGATTCCAAGCATCGCGAACATGAAGAGCGAAAGCGCGGCGAAATAACGGGATTTACCTTCGTCGTCCCGCATATAACCCAGCGAATAGATATGAATGGTCGCTCCGACCCCGGAAACCAGAACGAGCATCGTCTTACTCAGCTGATCCAAGGTAAAGCCGAGCGGCACCTTAAAGGTGCCGCTAATATCGATCCAGGCGAACTCAGTTGCGGCAATGCCGGATTGCGTGAAGATCAAACAACTGCACGTAAAACTGACGAGCACTGCCGCAATCGAAATAAAACTGCTCACCGCTTTCCAGCGCAGTGTGAAAAGCGTGATAACACCCGCGCTAAACAGCGGAGCGAGCAGGATGACCCACGGAAACGTCATATTATTCGCCCACGAAACACACAAAAGATACGAAAGTTCTAGAGATGGAGATCAACAGGTTCCTGGATTCTTGGCAGGAGGCGCTCGTATTCTATCCTCGGATAATGGCCAAAGTTTACCAGCAGGCCCAATTTGCACCCGGTGGCGGCGAGATAATTCAAGCGTTGTGCCCGGTGCTCGTCGACTAACGCAGAAAGCGCTTTGATCTCGAGGACGATTTTCTCATAGCAAAGAAAGTCAGGCGAGAATGTTTGAACCAGCGTGCGACCGCGGTATTGGAGTGTTTGCGGTGGCTTCGATAGAAACGGAACCTTTTGAAATTCCAGCTCAATTTCCAAGCACTCGTGATAGACGGGTTCGTGAAAACCGCAGCCTTTATTCTTATAGACGTTAAAACAGGCGCCGACAATGGCGTAACTTTCGTCTTTGTAAATTAGTTCTGCCTTTTCGTCGTTTCGTGTCATTTCGTGTGTTTGGTGGGCTAAAATTTCAGGCTGGTGATATCTTTCACATCTGTCGTTTGGCGCGCGCGGTAGAGTGCAACGAGAATTGCCAACCCGACCGCAACCTCAGCTGCGGCGACCGTAATGATAAAGAATACAAACACTTGTGCGTTGTAATCCGGCAACCCGGTCGGACCGACGCGGAATCGCGAAAACGCAACGAGCGACAGATTTGCCGCGTTCAACATCAGCTCAAGTGACATGAGGATGATAATGAGATTGCGACGCAGCATCACTCCGGCGAACCCGATCGCGAAGAGGATGCCGCTCACCATGAGGTAATCGCCGAGTGTGATCATGAGACAAGAATGACGAAGCACGAATGACGAATGTCGAGGGAATGAGGAAGCTCAAATAAGCGAATGATAGGCAGTCTGCACGCCACGACGTTTCGGACTTCGTCATTCGGATTTATTTCGTCATTCGTCATTCGGATCTCGTCATTGTTTCGGTTCGCGTTTGCTCAAAAGCACCACACCAATCGTCGCCACCAGGACGAGTACGCCGACGATTTGAAATGGTAGATTGTAATTCCTAAAGAGGACTGCGCCGATGTTCCGCACATCGTCGATTGTCGATCCAGGCAATGGCGGAAACGGATTTTGTGCGAACTTAAGATGGCTGATTACAGAAAAGATCTGACCCAATAGAATCAGAGCGACGGCAACTCCGCCGGCTGTTGCCAGCCAATTGATCCGGCGCGTTTCTTCGGCGCGCAGGTTGAGAAGCATGATGATGAAAAGAAAAAGCACCATCACGGCGCCGGCGTAAACCAGCACTTGAATGATCCCGATGAAATAGGCGTTGAGCGACATGAAGAGCGCTGCGAGACCCAGAAATGACACTACCAAGCTCAGGGCGCTCGCCACGGGATTGCGGTTGATGACGACGGCCGCACCGAAGATCAACGTCAGCAAAGCAAAGATCCAAAACAGGAACGGTGACATCAGTTTAATTTCGAATTTCGAATTTCGAATTTCGAACTTGGCCGTTCATTTCCTCTTGTTCCATTTCAGTACGACGCCATGCATCACTCCACCGATCTCGAGCAGCTTTTCCTTGTGATGCACCATGTCGGCTCGCTTAAAACCGGTGATCGCGTAGTCCTTGCGCAGAAAAATCGCCTGCTCGGGGCAAACTTCTTCGCACATTCCGCAAAAAATGCAGCGGATCATGTCGATATCGAACGCCTCAGGGTACTTCTCGACTTTGGCGAATCGATCGGTTGAGTCGATCTCGCCCGGAATAATCTTTATCGCGCGTGGCGGGCAAATGAATTCGCAGAGCTGGCATGCCACGCAACGCACGCGCCCATCTTCATCGCGGACAAGCGCGGGTGCACCGCGATAATAGTCCGGCAGGTTGCCGTCCCATTTTTGTTCAGGGTACTGCATCGTAACCTTGGTGCGTCCCAGCAGCAGGTTTTTGAAATGCTTAAACGTGATCGCCAGCCCAGCGACGATGGGAGGCAAATACAATCGTTCGCGCCAGTTAAGCTTTGGTCGTGAAACGGTGATGGCCATGATTAAGGGTCCCCGCGAATCACACGAATTGACGCGAAGAGTTTATGAAACAGAAGCCTCAAAAAATATTCGCGGGATTTGCGTGATTCGCGGGTGAAGTTATTTGCCGTGTCTACTGAATGAAAGGCACAATTGCTGCGACAACGAAAATGTTAACCAGCGCAATCTCGAAGAAGAAAAGCCAGCCGAGACGCATAAGTTGATCATAGCGAAACCGGGGCAGGGTCCATCGCACCCACATAAAAAAGAAAATGATAATGGCGACCTTTGCGAAGAAGACCGCGATATTGATCAGGCCGAAGATCCATCCGTGCGACCCATCGGGAATTCCCGGCAGATGCCAGCCGCCAAAAAATAAAGTCACGATCACAGCGGATCCAGTGATCATGGCGGCGTATTCGCCCAGGAAATACAGAGAGAACTTCATCGAGCTGTATTCGGTGTTATAACCGCCTGCCAGCTCCTGCTCGGCCTCGGGAAGATCAAATGGCAGCCGGTTCGTCTCGGCAAAAATTGCAATCGTGAAAACGACAAATGAAATGATCATCGGAATAGTGAGCAACCATTTCCATGGGTTCGTCCAGTCGCCGATGAACGGTATAATGAACCAGCCGTGCTCAATTTGATAACGCACCACACTGGTTAGACGCAAGTTGCCCACCAGAAGAAAAACGGGAATGACAGCAAGACCGAGCGAGAGTTCGTAAGAGAGCATTTGTGCACTGGAACGAATCCCTCCCAGAAACGGATACTTGGAATTCGACGCCCAACCGCCAATGACGATCCCGTAAACGCCAAGCGAAGCGATGGCGAAGACAAACAGAATTCCGACGTTCACATCGGCGATCACCATCGGGACTCCGAACAGCGTGCTACCAAAAGGAACAACAGCGATGGTGATGATGGCCGGCATCACCGCCAGGCAGGGTGCCAGCCAGTAATAAAATGTGTTCGCGGCGCGCGGCGTGAAATCTTCTTTCAGCAACAATTTGAACATGTCGGCAATTGGCTGAAGAAGGCCGGCCGGTCCGACCCGATTCGGTCCGAGCCGATCCTGAATTGCCGCGCTGACCTTCCGCTCGGCGTAAACCGCATAGGAAACCATTGGCAGGATCACGATAAAAAGGATCCCGATGATCTTGAGCAGGGAAGTGATGATAAAAAAGGATTCCGAAGTCATGGCGATCTTGGCGGGACTACGCGGCGTCTTGCCTGCATTGCGACGGCTTGCTCGATTTTCTCATCGTCGCTGGGATGGGCCGGCGGCAATTCTTGCATTTGCAGGATGTGCACGCCGAGGTCGCCGATTTTACTCAACGTCAACCCGGCAAATTGCGGAACCGTCTCGCTGATTCGGCGAAAAACATCGTCGATGGAGAGAAGAGAGTCCCCTCCGCCGATTGCCTGGAGCAAGTCCCGTAAAATTTCCCAATCGTCGCACGCGTTACCGGGCGGCCGGACCGCGCGATTTAGTCGTTGCAGCCGGCCTTTGCCATTGACCATCGAACCGCGTTTTTCGGCGAACCCGCACCCAGGCAGAACCACCGTCGCTTTTTCCGTCGCCTCATTCGGCAAAATATTCATCATGATCAACACAGGGAGCTGCTCGAGTTGTTCAACGGGTATGCCCAAATGCATTGTGTTTTCTTTCAGAATCACCAGCGCCTTGATTCTTCCGCTTTTCACGGCATCGGCGATCGCAAGCAGGTTCGCGCCCGGTTCAGATTGCGATCCAAGAATGAGCCGCGCGCCATTTGTGTTTGGATTACGATCTTCGCTGAGCAGGATGTTATCACCGGGCTCGCGGCGCGGGACAATGTCGATTCGCTGCGTACCTAACGACTTCGCTAACTGCGATGTGAGCCAAAGCTCTTCGTTCGTCATCCGACCAGAAGCAATGATGGCAATTTCCGAACCGGAGAACCCTTTTAGCTGAAGCGCCGCCTGCAAGATCGCGGTGGACCAGTCAGTAGCGATGAGTTTTTCCCCGAAACGAATCTGCGGTTCGAGCAAACGATTTTCAGCTTCGAGATACTTATAGTTCAGCCGTCCGTAATCACACATCCAACATGAATTGACGTGATCGTTCTCACGCGGCGTTTGTCGATAAATCACATCTTCACGGCTGCCGATAACCGTGTTGCAGCCCGTCGCGCAACTAGTGCAGATGCTTTTGGTTTCCTTCAGGAACCAGACACGCATCTTGAAACGGAAATCGGTGGAAGTGAGCGCGCCGACCGGACAAATATCGACCGTGTTAAGCGAATAATTATTTTCCAGCCGCTTGCCGGGATGTGCGGTCAGCACCGTATAACTGCCGCGATCGACAAACCCGAGTACGTCATCGCGCGCGATCTCCTGACAAAAACGAATGCAGCGCGAACAGAGAATGCAGCGCTCATCATCGAGCCTAACTCGCGGGCCGAGTACGACGTTTTTCGGTTTCTTGACTTTGTTTTCGAGGAAACGCGATTTGCTCGTGCCGAAATCGACACTGAACTCTTGTAACCGGCATTCTCCCGCTTGATCGCATATGGGACAATCAAGTGGATGATTGATGAGTAGAAACTCCATCACGCCGCGCTGGCATTCCTTTACCAGGGCAGAATTGGTCCTGACGCCCATTCCCTCGGCGACATCCTGGGCGCAGGAAATTTGCGGCCGTGGCATCCAGTTGATGATCGGTTTGTTATCCGGACCAAGCTCCGGTTTGCGGTCCGGGCCGAGTTTTGGAAATCCCATTTCCGTGAGGCACATTCGGCAATTGCCAGGCGAGCTCAGTTTCTTGTGATAACAATAGCGTGGCACGTAACTGCCAACCTGTTCGCACGCTTCGATTACGCGCGTTCTCTTTGGAAATTGATGCCACACACCATCAATCTGGACGTTTAGCATCTGCGATGATGGCGATTGATCCGACATTATCTTTTCGTAATCGTGCTCGTGCTCATGATCGAAAAGGCTCGATTAGGATTACGATCACGAGCAGGAGCATGAGGGTGCACTCTAAATCGTCCCTGCCGCTCCGGCTTCTTCCCAGCCCGGATCATGGGCCATGGGAACTGTAGGAATCGACTCCTCTTCAATGAGCTCGTCCGACGTATATTCAGGCGGTAGCGGCGGCGGCGTCGGCTTTTGAGCACGAGCGGCGAATTCTTCCGGAAATTTCTGGACAAAACTTTGCGTTGGCCAGGCGCAAGCTTCGCCAAATGCGCAGATGGTACGCCCGGCAATATTATCGCCAACAGTTTTTAATGTGTGTGGGTCTTCTGTTACGCCGCCGCCGCGCAACATACGGTCGGTGATTTTCTTCATCCAAAGCGAGCCCTCACGGCAAGGTGTGCACTGACCGCAGCTTTCGTGAGCATAGAACTCGTTGATGTTATTGAGCACCCAAACCACGTCGCGGGAGTCATCCAGCACAATGACGCCACCGGAACCGGCCATGGAACCGGCTGCGGTTAGCGAATCGAAATCCATCGGGATTTCGTCAATCGACATCTCATGTTCAATTATTGATCCGTCAGGCTGGCGCTGTTTCAGTTTGAATCGCTCATCGGCCCGAAGAACCTTCGCGGAGCTGCCACCCGGAATAACTGCCTTGAGTTTTCGCCCCGGTCTCAATCCGCCAGCCATTTCATGAATAAGCTGACCCATGGTCACCGTGCCGACCTCAATTTCGAAATAGCCGGGCCGCTGTACGTCTCCGCTCACGCAGACGATTCTTGTCCCTGTGTTATTAGGCCGGCCTAGCCGGGCATATTCCGCGCCGCCCATCGCAATGATGTGTTTCACATGGCAAAGCGTTTCCACGTTGTTCACGATTGTTGGGCACATGTAGAGACCCAGCGCGGCCGGGAAATACGGCGGCTTAATTCGCGGATAGCCGCGTTTGCCCTCAAGCGATTCGATCAGGCCAGTCTCTTCGCCGCAGATATAAGCGCCTGCTCCGCGGTGGATGTAAACCTCGGCGTCGAATCCGGAGCCGAGAATATTTTTTCCAAGGAAATTGTGTTCCCGCGCTTCTTCGATGGCGCGTTCGAGGATTCTTGCGCCTTCCGGGAATTCGCCTCTGATGTAGATGTAGGCCGTGTGCGCATTCAACGCGAAACAGGAAATCAGAATTCCTTCGAGTAGCTGATGTGGATCTTCATGGATGATGTAGCGGTCCTTGAACGTGCCTGGCTCGGACTCGTCGGCGTTACAGATTAGGTATACCGGTCGTTTTTCGTCCGGCTTGATGAAACTCCACTTCAAGCCGCACGAAAAACCTGCGCCACCGCGACCGCGCAATCCCGAGTTCTTGACCTTATTAACAATCTCAGCGCGCGGGATCGTTAGCGCTTGCTTCAATTGCTCGTAGCCGCCGGCGCGCAGGTAACAATCAATGTCGGTTGTCCAATCTTCGCGTCCGATGTTCTTAAAGATCAATCGACGCTCTAAGAGATGCGGAGCTGTTCGATGTCCAATTTTTCGGGTTTGATTTCGGATAAGCTCCGTCACGGAGTCGAGATTTACGTTTTCGTGCAGCTCCTCATTCACCATGCAAACGGGTGCCGTGCCGCAACTCGCGAGGCATTCAACGAACTCGATGCTGTAATTGCCATCGGCACTAACAGAAATGGGATTGTGCATTCCTTCACCTTGTCGTTCGCGCTTAATTGCAGTCGCCGCGCATAGATTTTCCATCAATTGATAGCTGCCGGCCATTGCGCAGCTGAGCGTGCGGCAAACACGGATGTGTGTCTTACCCGTCGGTTCCTGACGAAACATCGGGTAGAAGGTGACCAGCTCGAGAATATTAATCGGCTCGAGGCCGAGCTTCGCTGCGATCCAGATTACCGCCTCATCGCTGATGAAACCGAAGTGTTCCTGCCACAAATGGAGCAGCGGCATCGCCGCGCTCCGCCGGTGATCGTGCGGGTAGCGCGCGATTGCCGCATCCATTTTCCGCTCTAACTCGGCGGAAACACGCGTGTTCGTCGAGTCCACGATAGCGCGAGATTTATTTAGACAATGTGCTCTCCTTCGACTGCACCTTGTCGTCTTTGAAAACAATCGTCACCGAATCTTTACCCTGCCGGTAAACGTAGGTCGTTTTTTTCATGATACCGAGATCTTCACTGGGACTGGAGGTAGGGTGCCCCAGAATTGATTCCACTTGTTTTTTCGACATTCCCTCTTCTACCTCCTCCACGTTCGCCTTCGTGATGCGTTTGCCCGGACTGCACGAAACTCCAAGCGCAAGCAGGAGGACGAGCAAAAATCGAGAAACGGATCGCAGCATGTTCATCTGTCGCATTCTCCCATGACGAAGTCCAGACTGCCCAGCACAGCTGGCACGTCGCTGACCATGCAACCCGGCAAAAGATCCGGGAGGATACTTAGGTTCACAAATGACGGCGCGCGAATCTTCAAGCGATAAGGTACGCCGCCACCTCTGCTGTTGATATAAAAGCCCAGCTCGCCCTTTGGATTTTCCGCTGCGAAGTAAATCTCGCCTGGCGGCGCGTCGAGTCCCTCCGTCACCACAATAAAATGATGGATTAACTCTTCCATCTTCGTCATGACCCGCGATTTGGGAGGCACCATGTTTTTCCAATCGGCTACATTGATGGGGCCACCTGGCAATTTATCGATTACCTGACGTAGGATGCGCACGCTTTGGCGCATCTCCTCGATTCGCACCAAATAGCGATCGTAACAGTCCCCGGCACTGCCTATCACCACGTCAAAATCGTATTGTGCGTAATCGAGGTATGGATGTTTGCGCCGCAAATCGTGCTCGATGCCGCTGCCTCGCAGGTTTGGACCCGAAAGCGCGTACGCTATGGCTTGCTCTTTTGAGATCACCCCGACCTCCCTTGTCCGATCGACAAAAATGCGATTACGCGTGAGCAACTTGTCGCATTCGTCCAGGCTCGGAATGAATTCATCAAGGAATTTCTTGAGCTGCGGAATGAAGCTCTCTGGAAGATCCCGTATCTGTCCGCCCACCCGCGTATAAGACGTGGTGAAACGCGCTCCAGTCAACAGCTCGAAAAGGTTATAAAGTTTCTCGCGCTCAGTGAACGTGTACAAAAAGACCGTCATTGCGCCGAGATCGAGAGCCATCGCGCCTATACCAAGCAAATGTGAAGAAATGCGGGATGTTTCGCAGCAAATTGTGCGAATCGCTTTGCCGCGCGGCGGGATGTCCCAGTCCATCAATTTCTCGACGGCCAGCGCGTACGCCACATTGTTCGAAAGCGGCGCAAGATAATCGAGCCGATCGGTGTAAGGCACGAACTGGTTGTATTGCATGTTCTCGGCGATTTTTTCGTCGCCACGATGCAGGAAACCGATATCTGGTGTCGCCTTGGTAATAATCTCGCCATCGAGTTCGAGCACGAGTCGCAACACGCCATGCGTAGCCGGGTGCGACGGGCCCATATTGAGGACCATTTTTTCGCCGATATCGTCATCGGTGTGATGCCGCTCCGCATCCGCTGCTACCACTCGCGTCACCGGGTCAGTCGATTCAATCTCACGCGTCGTGAAAGGCATGAAAAAAGTTACAAAGTCAAAAGGTTACAGGGTTCAAAAAGAATAACATTTACGCTGGCGAGTGGACCAGCGCATGCAAGCAATTTCGGTTGGGTAGCACACGCGTTCCGCGTGTCTGGCGGCGGTGTCTCGCCGTCGCAAACTTTTCCGCCGCTCGAGATTCTGGGGCCAAGCTAAACATTATAAAAAGTCCGTTTCGGCGTCACGCCGAAACCAACACGCGGGACGCGTGCGCTACCCCGCAGAACGCGCTCGCGCTTGTGATGGAACACGATTAACTACACGCTATGCCAAAAAAAGTCGCGCTGCTTTTTGCAGGACAGGGTGCGCAAACCGTAGGGATGGGACGCGACCTAGTGGAGCAGTTTCCTACCGCAGCCGAGCTAATTCAGAACGCGGATGACGTTCTTGGTCGCAAGCTAAGCGAGGTTGCATGGAATGGGCCGATCGAAGATCTAACCAAGACGTCGAATTGTCAGCCTGCGCTTTTCGTCCACGGGCTGGCGTGTTTGGCGATCTTGCGCGAGCTTGCCGGCAATTTTCCAATCGGTGGCGCAGCCGGCTTATCGTTAGGCGAAATGACGGCACACGCGGCGGCGGGCACATTCGATTTTGCGACGGGACTCAGACTTGTGCAAAGGCGGGGCGAATTGATGGATGAAGCCTGCGCCATGACCAACGGCACGATGGCGGCGATGATCGGTGGCGCCGAAAATGATGTCCGCCAACTCGCGGCTGATGAGGATGTCGATGTTGCAAATATTAACGCACCTGGACAGATCGTCATTTCGGGCGAACGCGCGAAAGTAGAAGCAGCGGTCGGGGTTGCCAGAGAGTACGGAATTCGTCGCGCGACATTACTCAACGTGGCGGGCGCGTATCATTCGCGTTTGATGGAAAGCGCTTATGAACAACTTGGCGCGGCGCTTCAACACGTTCCGATGCAACCTCTGCGTTTTCCTGTCATCAGCAACGTTACCGGTGCCGAAGTGCGGACTCCGATAGAAATTCGTCGCACGCTTCAAGACCAGGTTACGGGCACGGTGCGCTGGCTCGATTGTATCGAGCGCCTGGTGAAACTCGGTTGCGATTACTTTATTGAACTGGGGCCTGGCGGCGTATTGGCAGGATTATTGCGGCGCACTCGCAGAGACATCCATGTAGTATCAGTTTCCGATGTAGATTCGGTGCGTAAATGCGCCGAGGGCCTGTAGCCGCCGCCCTGTGGGCGGTCGAGAGCGTAAGTTTGCCGGCGTGAGACCGAACGGCTCACAGAGCCATGGCTACAGCGTCGACAACTGCGTTTTGTCGCCATAACTTTGAGGAATGACACTGCAAGAACGTGTGGATTCCGATTTGAAAGAGGCGATGCGCGCCAAGGACACGACAAAACTTGGCGTCTTGCGAATGCTCAAGTCGGCCTTGAAATACGCCGCTATCGCAAAATCAGGCGCCGAGGCGGAACTGAACAACGCTGAGGCCGCGCAAGTCATCCGTAAGCAGGCGAAGCAACGCCAGGATTCCATCGAGAGTTTCGAGAACGGCGGGCGGGCCGAACTGGCAGAAAAAGAGAAAGAGGAACTCTCGATCTTAAACGGATATTTGCCGCAGCCGATGAGCGCCGATGAAATTTCGAAAGTTGTGCGCGAAACGATTACCGAAGCAGGCGCGACCTCGCGAGCACAAATGGGCGCGGTGATGAAAGCGTTGCAGGCGAAAGTAGCAGGCCGCGTTGACGGCAAAGCCCTGAGCGCCGAAGTGCAAAGGCAGTTGAGCGGTTAAAAAGTTAAGAAGTTAAAAAGGGAACCCCGTTCGCCTGCTCCAACCTTGTAACTCTTTAACCTTTTAACTTCTGCCTGTGCTTACAGCCATTCTCGTCGCCGCCGGTGACAGTCGCCGAATGGGTTTCGACAAATTGTTTGCGATGATCGCTGGCAGACCGGTCATCGCGCATACCATCCAAGCAGTTGAGCGGGCCGACTGTATCGGCGAAATCATTGTCGTCGCGCGCAAAGATCGACTTGATGAGATAGAAGCAATCGTTCGTGATGGAAATTTCCAAAAAGTTCGGCCGATCGTTCCCGGCGGCAAACATCGTCAGGATTCCGTCCGTGCCGGCCTGACTCATCTCGAGCCTGATGCGAAATACGTGGCTGTTCACGATGCTGCTCGCCCCTTGATCACGACGGAACAGATTCAGCGCGTCTTCGAACAATGCCGCATACACGGCGCTGCCAGCCTTGCTGAGCCAGTCAATGACACGCTCAAATATGCTGACACCGAATTCTTCGTCGCTGGTTCAGTAGATAGGCATCAACTCTATGCCATGCAGACACCGCAAGTTTTCGAGCGGCGTTTGATCGAGGATGCGTATAAGGCTGTCTACGCGGAGAACGCTTCGGTCACCGACGAGGTCTCGGCAGTCGAGCGGCTCGGTCGCAAGGTTATTCTGGTTCCAAACCAAGACTTAAATTTCAAAATCACTTATCCGCGGGATTTGGCGCTTGCCGAATTTGTTCTAACGCAACGAATCCGAGCTAACGCAAGTTGAGCTGCACACCCGTGGGCGCCCTGAAAGCTTAAGCAACCATCGGATCGATAGGGACCCGCGGACGAATCAACTCGACTACGGATTCAACATCTTTGCGTCTGAAACGACGGCCGCGTTTTCGAATCTTCGCAGTTTCAAGTTCGGCGACGCGGGAGAGTTGACCGTGTTTCCAAACCCAGGCATCGGGATTATAAGGGCCGACGCGGTGCGGATCAGTCCAGCTATGGATAGACAACAAGTTGGGCGTCACAGCCGCGGCAATATGCATGGGGCCGCTCTCAACGCTTACGACAAATTTCGCGACTCGAACAAGCCAGAGTAACTGGAGCAGTGAAGTTTGCCTGGTCAGATCAATGCAATTTTCCGGCGTGTGCATTCTGCGGTGCGATTGTCCCACAACCACCACGCGAGTTGGAGCGAGCGACTGGCAAAATTCCTCGATCACTTTGTTTGAAAGCGATTTGTCCTGCCCGCGGGCGAAAGGATGAAGAAGAACGAACGGCGGATGTGCATCGAAGCGCGGCAGCGGATCGCCACTTGGAACCGAGCATCGAAGAGATTCGCCAACCGTGGCACCGGCGCATTCTGCCAGTCTTAAATAGCGCTCAACAGGATGACTGCGGCGATTAACCTGTGCGACGCGGTCGTAGAACCAAGTCGCCCCGGCGAATGCATTACTCATCCCATAAATCTCCTTTGCGCCGCTGATTTTTGCGATAAGAACGCTGCGTAACGATCCCTGGAAATCGAGCGCCAGATCGGGGTGGATCTGCCCGCTCTTCTTTAACCACGGAAGCAAACTCGTCGGTGCCCCGAGGGCTCGAAGCTCCCCGCGTGGAAGGAAGTGAACATGATTAACGTCAGGATTTCCGCGGAGCAAGGGAGCGAGCTCAGCGTCAATAACCCACGTAATCTCCGCGTGCGGATGCGCCTCACGAAGCAGCGCGACTGCTGGCAGCGTATGAACAATGTCACCGAGCGAGCCCGGCCTGATGATTAGGATTGATTTTGGATTCAGGTTGAAACGTTAAAGCGTTGAAGCGGCAGTGGTCTGTCGTCCGTTGTTCGTTGCCTCGCGTTATCTTCCAATCGCCAGCCGCTCGGCCAGGAGCCGCGGCAAACCCGCTTCGGCAATCTTCCTTTGCACGGTCGCGAGATCATATTTTATGCGAAACTGTTGAACCAGATTATTTTCCGTATCGTAAATGCAGTACGCTGCGCGCCAGTTTCCATCACGCGGTTGGCCCACGCTGCCCATGTTAATGAAATACTTTTTGGCCGGCTCGATTCGAACGTGCTCGACTCTTTCCCGCCTGACGCTTTCATCCCGAACAAACACCATGGGCACATGTGTGTGCCCAAAGAAACAAACGTTCGTGCGTTGATAGGTAAAGCTCGCGGCCGCATCGAGGTTGTTAAACACATAGCCCCACTGCTCCGGTGTATCGAGCGTGGCGTGCACGATGGTGAAATCGTGCACACGCGTCTGCAGCGGTAACCCGCGCAACCACTCCTTGTGCTCGTCACTCAAGTGCTCACGGGTCCACGCGATGGCACGCTCTGCGATTTCATTAAAATCGCCAGGAGGCGAGAGGCGCGACGCCGCCTCGTCATGATTGCCTTTCACGACCGGGCAATCCAGCTCGCGAACGCGTTCCACGCATTCTCCCGGATTGGCGTTGTAGCCGACCACGTCGCCCAGACATACGAAACGCGTGCATTTGCGGGCGCGTGCGTCAGCCAGCACGGCTTCTAATGCCTCGAGATTACCGTGTACATCGCTGAAAATTGCGAAGCGCATGGAGCTTGTTCAACCGTTAAAAAGCTGCAACTTTACCACGGAAGCGCTCCGACGCTCGAAAGATTTAATATTTCAAGGACCTAAAACTTGATTATCTGCCTTTTTTATCTGGAATTCGCTGATCCTGCGGGATGTTGAGTTTGTCTTCGAGAAATTTCAGCCGCGTGATCAAAGTGGGCAGCCGTTCCTGCTCGCCCTCGTCATAAAGCCCCCGTAGGCGCTCATACGCTTCCCGCTCGCGTCCTTCGCAGTAGGAAAGCTCGTAGGCTGAGAAACGGCGGTCGAACCTCGCGGCATCGGGCAATGCCGCTGCCTTGGCGTAAAACTCCGCAGCGCGCTCGTGATCCTTGTACTTCTCTTTGTACAGGCGGGCCAGCGCTTCATAGAGCTGAGGGCGATCGGGATTATTTTGGATTCCACGTTCGAGGAAATCCTTTCCCAGGGCAAAATATTCGCGCTGCGCTTTAACTCGCAGCGCAAGACGCGGCTGAGTCCGGTCATTCATCGCTGCCACGCTTGCATTCCAAGCCATGTGCCACGCGGCCGTGTCCCAAAACAGGAGCACCCGCGGCTGTAGTGTTGTGATGTGCCGGAACAATAACAATATCCGGCCCCATTCTGTGCGTTCCCATGCGACGTGTGCCTGAATGAAAAGGGCGTCAGCGACGATCGCCCGAAATCCACTCAATGCGGCAATGAAACCAAGTTGCCCAAGTTTTTCGCGAAGATCCAGATTAAATTCGACGCCACGGAAATGTTCGTGGCGATGCAGCGCCGCCAGGTCGCGCTCAATCGGCAATTTGAGCGCGCCGAGTGCAACCAAAATCGCCAGCACGCCAAGACTCCGTATCATAATTCTTTCCCGTAGAACACGAACGCCGCCAGCAACGTGTAGATCGTCGTATAGAAAATGCCAAGCAGTGCCGTCTTGGTGAAGAGCGCCAATGAAATGGCCGTGCCGGCGACGATATCGTCCACCAGATTGAACGCCTGCAAGTCCGGAAACAGCAAGGCGACAATTGCGAGAAAGACTCGGGTAAGCAGGCCACTACTGTGTTCCTGCAGCCAATATTCACGCGCAGTGGCCTGCAAATGGCCAATGAAATAAATGAAAGCCATTACCACAATCGTGAAAATGTTTGTCGTCGCGAATGTAGAAACGAAGAGTGTGAGCGCGGCAAGCAAACATGCTTTGAGATAGATGATAATGATTCCGGGAAAGATATCGATGTTAAGAGCTGAAGATCGGATTGCCCGGAGCGCATCGGTAATTTGCTCAGGTGGTGCGCCGGACATTTGTCCCAACGTGGCGTGGATCACCGCTTGTTCGCGCAAAAACAAAACCAGCAGAAACGCCGCGCTCATCACCAGCGTGCTGATTGCCAGCAGTAGAAGAACTCCCGCAATTTTCCCGAGCACGTATTCGAAGCGCGGCACGGGCTTGGCGAGGATCGTGTAAACCGTCCGGTCTTCGAGGTCTTGCGGAAGCAGTCGGGCAGTCGCAACGATTGCCAGCAGCGACGTAAAGATCGAGATTGCGCCGAGCGAAACATCTTTCAGGATTTGGAATTCCTGCTGAAAAGAGAACTGCGCCATGAAGATCGAACTGCCGATCAAAAGGAGAGCAAACACAAGGAGCACATAAAAGACTCTCAGACGCGTCAGCTCGGTGAGCGTATTGGCGGTAATCGCGCCGATACGGCCAGGTGAGAACGCGCGATGCGGCTTTGCCAGCGTTGAAGCGTTGAAGGGTTGAACCGTTGAAGCGTTTTCTATGTTTGTCATGTCTGGTTCGTCCTTCCTTCGTCATTTTTAGCTGTCGCCTCCAGGAACAACCTCTCCAGTGTGGTCGTCGATTTTCGACGCTCGATCAGCTTTGCGTTTGAACGGCTGATGACTGATTCGATTTCATTGACGAGCTGAGCGGACGCGTCGGCAATGACGAGCTCGGTTTGATTTTCAATTGCGATCAACTCCTGCAGATGTCCTTCACGTACCAGCACGCCATCCGCGAGAATGCCAACACGGTCACAAATTTCTTGTGCCTGCGCGAGCAAATGCGAAGAGAGCAGCACGGTGATTCCGCGACGTTTCAGATCGAGAATCAAATCGCGAATCTCCCGTGAACCCGCCGGATCGACTCCTGCAGTCGGTTCATCCAGCACTACCAGTCTGGGATCATGAATCAATGCCTGTGCAAGGCCAATGCGTTGCAACATGCCTTTGGAATAAACGCCCAGCCGTCGTTTACGCGCTTTCGTCAAACCGACGAGTTCTAGCAATTCGTCTATGCGTTCCTTTAATCGAGCGCCCCGCAGTCCGCAGAGACGCCCAAAGAAACGCAGCGTTTCTTCACCGGTAAGATACTTGTAGAAGTACGGATTTTCGGGCAGAAAACCGACCGCTTCCCGGCTTTCCACGAGACGACTGTCGCGTCCAAAAATTTCCGTTCGCCCGCGCGTTGGCGAAACCAACCCCAGAATTATTTTGAGGGTTGTGCTTTTGCCGGAACCATTCGGCCCAAGCAACCCGTACACTTCGCCCGGTTCGATGCGAAGGTTGAGGTCCTTCACGGCGACAATCCCGCGACCGGGATGTAAAGGAACAGAAAATGTTTTTGTTAGTCCGTGAACCGCGACTGCTGGGCCCGCCTCCGTGCGGCTACGGCGCGGTGAGTCAGTCATAGCGAATTTCAAAGCCGCGGGCGGCGACTGGTTTCTCCAATTTGTTTTCGGTTTGCTTATGAATTAGCGAGTGAAGCTCGCCTCGCGCAATGCAATCAAGCAACGCGCGCACTTCATCTTCCTCTCCGGTAACCTGAAGTTCCACGCGCCCATCCGGCAGGTTGCGAACCCATCCGGTTACGTCAAAGCCTTTGGCCGCATGAAGTACGCTCCAGCGAAACCCGACGCCCTGAACATTTCCTTCATAGAAAACCTGGAGCGAAATCATCGGCCTGCTGGGGAGCTGCTGATGTTTACTACTTGGTGGCAACGCAGCGCGTACGAACACGCGTCATCGGTTCACTTGTACGAATAAACGAGACAAAAGCTGCTCTCCTCGCCTTCGAGCAGATCGACCGAAACAAAGTACTGACCGCTGCTCGATGGCGTAAAACCGGCCGCAGCTTTTTCTGCGTTGTCGTAACTTTCCGTGGTCATCTGTTTTCCGGTTTCATCATACACGCTGACCGCAATTTTCTTTGCCGGTTCCGTCGCGCCCGCGGAGAACCAATACTGGTTTCCTGCGTACAGGTTCACCGCGACCAGGGAATGGTCATGCGGTTTGACAATCCCACACCAATGTCCGTCTCGGATTTTGAAACCGTCGTTTGAAAACGCCGCGGCAACGTCGAGAGCGTCTTTGCGCGCTTGCACCTCGGCATCTGTATCTCCGCGCACAGGGACGCTGACAGCCAGCACAAGAACCGATAATGGAATCAGCAAACTGCGTTTCATTTTGGCGTTTCTTTGTTTTCTATTTCCCCCATCATCTTGCCAACCGCTTCGTTAATCTTGCGCACTTCTTCAATGTCAGGTGTCTTGCCTGGAGGGAAGGAAACCAGCTTTTCAATTTTACTGAGCTCGCCACTGACATCTTTGACCAGCGGTTCATTGCGCAATTCGGGAGAGATTTCGTTCACTTTCGACTGCATGAAATGAACGAGCGCCGGCTGGCGCAGAACCTTCGCGCTGCGTTCGTCATAGCTCTGCACGATCGTCGAGGTGACTACCTGCGTGCCTCGAATCCAACCACCGAGAGTTACCAAAATTACCAGGTCCTGGTCGGAGTGCGATTGCATCGAGGCTTTTACTTCGTTCTGCGTCGCTTCCAGTTCTTCCTGAAGCGTGTCCCATTCGTTGTTCTCGGCAAATTCGTTGATGCTATTGCCGCGGCTAAGCAGCTTCTCGCTGACCCCGAGGGCTTTTGCGAGTTTGATGATGTCCGACCCAATATTCTTGACCTGCTGACCGTCCTTTGCTTCCACGGCGATAAAGCCATCGGCGATCAAACCGCCAAGGTTAAGGGCGATCTGGGCGCGATTGCGAAAGGTCATCGGAATTGGGCCACGATATTGGTCCGCCCAGTTTATTTTGCCTGATTTTTCGAGCGCTGCGAAAAGTTCACCGGGAGTAGGAATGCTAATCGAATCGGTACTAGCAGCTTTTGCCAGTTGGTCGGCAGGAATGTGCCCAGTCTCCGCGCCAGCCGTAACCAAGATACCGCCCGCCAACACAATCGCGCCTAATCCGGCTAAACGAATCATCGCTGAGATTATGCGTGTCCCAGCGAAATTGCCAATATGAATCTCGCACGCCTTGATCAAGGCTCCTTGGGCCCCTCCTTTGATTCTCATCCTGGTGAGTTCCTTGTTACGTATGTTACAAGAAAGGAATGAAGGTGATTTGCCTCATCCGGGCAAAGCTGTTCTAGTTCGCGCAGAGTATGGCACGCACCAGCATTAGCCGAATTCACGCGCGCGAAATTTTGGATTCACGCGGCAATCCGACCATTGAAGTCGATGTACGGCTTGAAAGCGGCGCACTCGGACGCGCGGCGATACCGAGCGGAGCGAGCACGGGCGAACATGAAGCATGGGAATTGCGCGACGGGAACAAGAATCGGTTCGGCGGGAAAGGCGTTAAGAAAGCCGTCGCCAACGTTAACGAGAAGATCGCACCGGTGCTCAAAGGATGGGACGCGTTGGACCAGGCGAAGATCGACAAGAAGCTGATCGAACTCGATGGCACGCCTAACAAAAGCAACCTGGGCGCAAACGCGCTGCTCGGGGTCTCGCTGGCAGTGGCGCACGCTGCCGCGACCGCGGAAAATCTGCCGCTGTTCCGCTATCTCGGCGGACGTGAGGCGCGAGTCTTGCCCGTGCCGATGATGAACATCTTGAACGGAGGCGCGCACTCTGATGCGCCGATCGATTTTCAGGAATTCATGATCATGCCGCGCGGCGCTCCAAGCTTTTCGGAAGCGGTTCGTTATGGGGCCGAAGTCTTCCATGCGCTCAAATCTGTCCTGAAAGACCGAGGCCTTTCCACTGCGGTTGGCGATGAAGGTGGATTTGCGCCGCATCTCAGCTCCGCCGAGGACGCGCTCGAATCGATTTCGACAGCCGTCGAGAGAGCGGGTTACAAGCTGGGTGAACAGATATTTATCGCTCTCGACCCGGCTGCCTCCGAATTCTACGATAGCAAAAGCAACGTTTACGTTTTCAAAAAATCGGACGGCTCAAGGAAAACTGCCGACGAACTGGTCGAGTACTATGCCAGGCTTTGCGCACAGTTTCCCATTATTTCGATCGAGGACGGTTGCGCCGAAAGTGATTGGGCCGGTTGGAAAAAACTGACCGCAAAACTAGGCAAGAAGATCCAACTCGTAGGCGACGATCTCTTTGTCACAAATGTAGAATTTCTTCGGAAAGGAATTGCCGAGCACGTCGCGAATTCGATTTTGATCAAGGTAAATCAGATCGGCACACTGACTGAGACGCTGGCCACGATCGATTTGGCGAAGGAAAATCACTACACAACTGTCATCAGTCATCGCTCCGGCGAAACGGAAGACGCCACGATCGCCGACATCGCGGTAGGGACGAACGCCGGTCAAATTAAAACCGGTTCGCTCTCCCGCAGCGATCGGATCGCCAAGTACAATCAGCTCTTGCGAATTGAAGAAGAACTTGGTGACAAAGCGGTATACGGCGCTACAATGCGCTAAGTGGATCAGACTTACGCCGATTTCCGCTCGCGCCGTGAAGCCACCGTGTGGCAGCGATTGAACCGAACTCTGCGGGTTCTGCTGGTCCTGGCGATCTGGCTGGTGATCGTGAGCTTGTTCGTTCCGCCGTACAAGAAACTAACGCAGAGCCGTGCGGAGATCGATAATCTGCAACAACAGGTAAACGAGCAACAAAATCTGCTCGCACATCAGACCCGCGAGATCAATCTGCTCAAGACTGACTCAACCTATCTGGAAACAGTTGCGCGAGATCGTCTCGACCTGATGAAAGAGGGCGAAACAATTTTCCGCCTCGAGGCCCCGCGCGCCGCGAAACCAAAACCTGGCAACTCGCACAGATAAGGGTCATGCCCTTTGCGATTCGCTGGGAATTGAATTATTTTTTGCGCATGCCAACTGAAGTCTCCATCCCCGATGCCGAGGATTTGAAATCGCGTGCCCGCGAATTGCGGAGGTTTCTTTGACGTCGAAAAGCTCCAGAAAGATCTAGCTGCAATCGAAGGGCGCATGGCCGCGCCCGATTTCTGGTCGAATCGCGAGCGCGCTCAGGCCGATGTCGAGGAAGTTTCCCGACTACGCTCGCTGATCAATCCATTTCAAGAACTGGAACGCGAGATCGAGGACTTCGGTGCGTTACATGAGTTGGCTGCGGAAGAAGGCGAGCCCACGGCTCGCGCTAACGCGGAGAGGGAGGTCGCGACCGAACATGATCGTTTGGTTCACAAACTCGATGAATTTGAGTTGCGCCAGTTTCTTTCAGGTGAAAACGATCGTGCGAATGCGTTTCTCACGATTCACTCTGGCGCAGGCGGCACCGAATCCTGTGATTGGGCCGATATGTTGCTTCGTATGTACCAGCGCTGGATCGAACGAAGCGGGCTCACATCTCAGACCGTGGACATTCAACAGGGCGAAGAAGTGGGCATCAAATCCGTCACTCTGCTCGTGACCGGCGAGTACGCGTACGGATATCTCCAGGCCGAGCGCGGAGTGCACCGCCTGGTGCGTATTTCGCCGTTCGACGCAAACAAACGGCGTCACACTTCGTTCGCGAGTGTCGATGTTGTTCCTGAAATTGCTGACACCGCTCCGATAGAAATTAATCCTGCCGATCTAGAGATCGACACATTTCGCAGTGGCGGCAAAGGCGGGCAGAACGTCAACAAGGTGGAAACTGCTGTTCGGATTTTGCACAAGCCCAGCGGAATCGTGGTCGCGTGCCAGGCCGAGCGCAGTCAGGGACGGAATCGCGAGTTGGCGATAAAAATGTTGAAAGCCAAGCTTTACGAAATCGAGCAGGACAAAAAGCGCGCCGAAATCGACCGGCAATATGGAGAGAAAGGCGACATCGCGTGGGGCAGCCAAATTCGTTCCTACGTTTTTCAGCCGTATCAAATGGTGAAAGATCACCGCACCGGAGCGGAAACGAGCAATGTGCAAGCCGTGATGGATGGCGACATCGACATGTTCATCCAGGCGAAGTTACGCGGGGAGAAAGCGACAAAAGATGACGGGAACAAACTGTAGCGGCGCCGTATGAGCGCCGGAATTACTTCATCGGCGGTCGCAGACCAATACTGGTGAGAAGCCGTAACCGAAATCGCAGATCGAACTCGCCGCCGTTGTGTTTGCGGCAGCAGGCAAGACAGGCGACCGCGCGGCGCACACGGCGGACCCGCGGGAACTCGTGACGACAATTCGGACAGCGATAGACGAACCGCGCGGCGTAAGTTCGCGCAGGAAACGGCAGATTGTGACAGCGCTTTTCGTTGGCGATCCCCAAGTCCACACAGGCCTGCCGCCACTCGACGCCGTGTGGCGGAATCCTCCGTCGGCCAGCGCGAAACTGGGCGAGAATATGTGCCAGCTCATGGCGCAAGGTGCGATCGATTTCGGTGGGATGCTCGACTAGCTGCGGATTTAGCGAAATGAGTTTCTGTCGGCAATCAGCGCGTCCGGCAGCAGTTTTGAGACGCGAATTCCATTCGACGTGAAGTTCGCCAGCGATGTGCGCTGCGCCGAGTGAGCGTAATAATTCGCGAGCGTTTTGCAGTAGCACGGCCGTCTCGGCGGTGGGGCTGGCGGGCATCTTGCTTGCCGGACAAGCTCCAAATTCGCCAGGCGAGACGCCCGGCGGCCCCACAGGCTCGCCACGGGACGAGTCCGTCCCAACGGCGGACAAGATGCCTGTGCTACGAAACGCGAATTCCAGCTGCCTAAGCAACGGCATACGCGCTCTTTCGCGTGTTCAGGCGATCGACAATTTTCCGCACCGCGTCTCCAGCCGCTTTGATTTCGTCGGCCGTTGTCCATTTACCGAGCGAAAATCGAACTGCGGAACGCGCGCGCTCCATCGGCAGACCCATGGCGAGCAAGACATGCGACGCAACGACCGATCCCACCATGCAAGCCGAGCCACTGGAGGCGCACACGCCTTCCAAATCGAGTGCGATGAGCAGCATTTCGGAGTCGATTCCCAGCAGGCTCACGTTCAGTGTGTTTGCCAGCCTCGGCGCGTTTGCGGCGTTCTGTTCCGCATCAGGCACGTTTTGCGCAATTCGCGTCCAAAGTGCGTCGCGTAATTGTTCTTCGCGCTGCTGTTCTGTCTCGCGATCGCGCAATGTCCATTCTGCGGCCGCTGCCATTGCGACAATTGCCGCGACATTTTCTGTCCCGGGTCGTCGCTCGTTTTCGTGGGCGCCACCGAACATGATCGGCTGGATCGAGAGACCACTGCGCAAGAAAAGAAATCCGACGCCTTTTGGTCCGTAGAATTTGTGCGCTGCGAAACTGGCTGCATCGACCAGGGATAAGTTGGTATCGATCTTGCCGAACGATTGCACCATGTCGCTGTGCAGCAGGACACCACGCTCGCGACATATTCTCGAAATTTCGCGCATCGGCTGAATTACACCTGTCTCGTTGTTGGCGGTCATGATCGAAACCAGTCTGGTCTCGGGCCGAATCGCGCCAGCAAGTTGATCAACGTCGATGATTCCATCACGCGAAACATCCAGCCACGTCACTTCAAAGCCTTCGCGCTTTTCCAAATATTCCAGCGCGTTCAGGACGGCGTGATGCTCCGCTTTGTTCGAGATGACATGACCGCCGGAAGAAGAGGCACATCGGGCGAGACCGAACACGGCGAGGTTGCACGATTCCGTTCCACCACCTGTGAAAATCAGTTCGTACGGTTTTACGCGCACGAGCCCGGCCAGCTTGTCGCGCGCGTTATCGATGGCCGCCCGCGCCTCGCGACCAGCTGCATGCACGCTTGATGGATTTCCGAAGAATCGGTCGAGATACGGCAGCATCGCCTCACGCGCCGCGTCGCACAGCGGCGTGGTTGCGTTGTAATCGATGTAAATCATTCAGTCTTCCGCTTCCTCTTAATCTTTCTCTTGCTCGCCAGGCGCGACGCTCGGCTGCCCCACAGGCGGGATCCCTGTGCTACCCTATTCGCGAAACTCATCACGCGTCGTAACTGGTTTGTGTTTTCGTTTCGGCACAATTCGCAATTGTTTCTCTTCGTAATACACGAGCGAGTCCGGGGGCACGCTTTGGACCAGGAAAACATTGCCACCAATTGTCGATCTTGCACCGATCACGGTTTCGCCGCCCAAAATCGTTGAACCCGGGTAAATCGTTACGTCATCTTCGACGGTTGGATGGCGTTTTCCGCCTTTTTTGATTTTGCCGTGTTCGTCTTTCTGAAAGCTTCGCGCGCCCAGCGTGACGGCATGATAAAGTTTCACACGCGAACCAATCTCAGTGCTTTCACCGATTACCACACCGGTGCCGTGATCGATAAAAAAATGCGAGCCGATTTCCGCCCCGGGATGAATATCGATCCCGGTGCGGCTATGCGCCCATTCGGTCATGATGCGCGGAATCAGCGGCACCTTGCCGTAAAGCAGGTGTGCCATTCGATGAATGGCGATGGCCTCGAGCGAGGGATAAGCTAGTATGATCTCTTCATAACTTCTGGCAGCTGGGTCGCCCTCATATGCGGCGTCGATGTCTGTCCAAAGAAGGCGGCGTACAGATGGCAGATCCCTTAGAAATGCAGTCAACACCTCGTCCGCTTTTGCTTCTATCGCTTCGTTGGGCGGGATTTTGCCCAGGCTTCTGCAAATTTCTGTTTTCAATCGCGCGTGCAGATTTCTTATGCGAGTTCGAGTGGTGTCTGCGAGATCTTCCGAGCTCACTAGTGCTTCGCTGCGAAATCCGGGAAACATCAGGCTCATCAATTCGGCACACGCCGCCTCAATGGCGAGGCGCGATGGGAGGGTGGCAGCAGCGTCGAGGTAGTTGATGCCGCCCGTTGCGCCGTACGTCTGAAGTAGTTCGTCAACCGCATCGCGGTTCGGTGAGTCCATCGTAACAAATATGCGCCTCCTTGTGAGTTAAAAAAGCGAAACTATCCGGACGAGTTATCATCGCGGGAAGGTTCGCCAGGAGGGGAGCGAAGGGATCAATCTCGTGCAACAGATTGAGCGTTACAGTAACTTCAAAGCCACCAGATGAGCGCGCACCTGAGCGATTACGATTATGATTTGCCAAGGGAATTGATCGCACAGCGGCCGCCCGAGCACCGCGATGACTCGCGAATGATGGTGTTGCATCGTGATACCCAAGCGATTGAGCACCGACAGTTCCGCGAACTGAAAACATTTTTGCAGCAGGGTGATCTTCTTGTTTTGAACGATACCCAAGTGCTGCCCGCCCGGCGATTCTCCAACGACGGGGCAATTGAATTTTTGTTTCTAGAACGGCTCGGCCCCGGGCGATGGAAATGTCTCGTCAACCCCGGCCGCAAAATGCGCGTGGGCGCTTCTGCAATGATCGAGGGTGTGGCGTTGTATGTAGAGGAAATCACCTCTGATGGTGAGCGCATCGTGGTGTTAAACGAAGATGTCGATCTTTACACTGGCGGATCGATGCCGTTGCCCTCTTACGTCCGACGCGAAAGCGATACCGAGGATACAACGCGTTACCAAACTGTTTTTGCCCATACGCCTGGTGCACTGGCAGCGCCAACTGCAGGTCTTCACTTTACTTCAGAGATTTTAAGCGAGATCCCGCACACATTTGTGACGTTGCATGTCGGGACTGGAACGTTTTTGCCCGTGCGCTCAGAGAACATTGCCGATCATCGCATGCATGCCGAGCGGTTTTCTATTTCGCATTCTGCTGCCGACAGAATCAACGAGGCCGAGCGAATCGTGGCCGTGGGTACGACCGTGGTGCGGGTGTTGGAAGCGGCCGGCCGCGAAAGTGGAAGACTGAGGGTTCAGGAAGATGCCACAAACATTTTCATTTATCCGCCATACCGATTTCACGCCGTTGACGTTCTGCTAACCAATTTTCATTTGCCGCGTTCGACTTTGCTTATGCTGGTAAGCGCGTTTGCTGGCCGCCAGTTTTTACTTCGCGCTTACCAGGAGGCAATTCGCGAACGTTACCGTTTTTACAGCTACGGCGATTGCATGCTGATCCTGTAGCTCTCTCTCTTCCGCTTCCTCTGAATCTTCTTCCACCCACAAAAGAAGCAGAAACAGGGGAGAGGAGATTGCGGGATCACAGATTGTGCTATTATCCGCTCCAAATGCCCGAGCAACCGAGAGGCGAATTGGTTATTCAAACGATTGCGATGCCTACGGATACCAATCCCAATGGCGATATTTTCGGTGGCTGGTTGACCTCGCAAATGGACTTGGGCAGTGGAATTCTTGCGGCGAAAACGGCGAAAGCGCGCGTTGTTACTGTCGCGATGGAAGGAATGTCGTTTCTCCAGCCGGTGCGGGTAGGGGACACCGTTAGATGTTATGCGCGAGTAGAAAGGATCGGGCGAACCTCGATGACCATTCCGGTAGAGGTATGGGTAACACGTTACATGACTGGCGAGGAGCTTCGCGTCACGCACGGCGTCTTCACTCTTGTTGCTGTCGACGATTCCGGGAAACCGATTCCGGTGAAGAGGGACGAGGGAATGACACACCCCGAATGAAGAAACCGCTTCAACGCCGCGTAAAGAAGACGCGGCTCGGGCTGCGTGGCACGCATAGCGTGCTTTTACGCAGCTTCAACGTTTCAACGGTTTAACCTGGCGAAGCCATGGCGTCCTTCGCTTATCTCTTTGAGCGGTTTCCCTCTTTCGGACAAACATTTTGCTATCGCGAGGTTGCAGAGCTTTATCGACAGGGTGTCGCAGCGCCGATTTTCTCAATCCGGAATCCAAAGGACGAGCCAGCTCAGGATTGGGACGCGCGCATCGTGCGGCGTGTGCATTATTTGCCTGACGAAAAGGAGCTACTGGATGATGTCCGGAGGGCTTCGAAAAAAGGAAGATTACCTCCAGAAATTGTCGCTGCTCTCGATGAGTGGGGCCGTCGCACGGATTTTCTGCGCCTTTATCAGGCTGTTCATGTCGGGCTGCGCTTGCAGGAGGCGGGGATCGGTCATGTTCATGCGCACTTCGCTGGCATGGCAGCGCGCACAGCTTTCTGGATCGCCAAATTTTTTCCAATCACTTTTAGCTTTACCGCGCACGCCAATGACATTTTTGCGCCAAGTAAGTTTGAGATCGGCCTGGACAAAATGGTTGGGGCAGCGCGCGTAGTAGTTACTGAAACGGATTACGCGGAGAAATTCCTACGGAAGCGTTTTCCAGAACGCGCCGATCGACTCCATCGTGTTTACAATGGCTTGAACCTTGCCGAATTCGGACGCGCGACTTTTTCCTCCGATCCGCCGTCGATTGTCGCGATTGGTCGTTTGATCGTCAAAAAGGGCTTTTCCAGTTTGATCCGTGCCTGCGCACTGCTCGTTGAACGCGGAAGATCGTTTCAGTGCGACATCTTCGGCGAGGGTCCGCTCGAGAATCGTTTACGTGCGCAGATCGAGGAGTTGGCTTTGCAAAAGTGTATTCAACTGCCTGGCCCGAAACCACAACATGAACTAAGGGCACATCTCGCCAGCGCTAGTGCTTTTGTACTGCCGAGCGTCCCTGAGCCTGACGGTGGCATGGACAATTTGCCCACAGTCATCATGGAAGCGATGGCGACCGGATTGCCGGTGGTTTCGACCAGGATCGGCGGGATTCCGGAAATGGTCATTGATAACCAGACGGGTTTTCTGGTGCAACCGGAGGATACAGTGGCGCTCGCTGGAGCGATTGAAAAGGTGACTAACGACCATTCGCTCGGGCAAAGACTTGGCCAGGCCGGTTACGAGCGCTCGCAAAAGCTCTTTTCGATTGAGAAGAACGTGCGGGAGTTGTGTGCACTGCTCCCAAGCGGTTGACACTCCGGAAGCTTTCGCGAGCAGGCAGCCGCCATCTACAGCAAATCGCGGACGCGATTGACTGCGTGCAGGTAAACGTGGTGCGGTCCGCCGCGCATCAGTTCTTCGCTCATCAAACTCACTGGATCATTTTTCCCCGCAGGCATCAATTGAGGTGTGTGTTTTTCGCCCGGGTTTCCGCGTGAAACTTCAAGGAGGTCTCCGCATTTGGCGTGAGCCACCAGAAATTCCACTTCGGGCGTTGCCAAGGCGACTTCGCCAATCGGGTCTCCAGGCCGTTCCTGCAGCTCAACATCGAGTTTTCGGCCAGAGGAACTGACAAATGAAAACTTATTCGCCGCTTCTGTTTTCTTACCTTGCCAGTTTAGTTGCGCTGCAAGCCAGCCGGCAAAGAGGACGGCCGTCGATCGGAACCCAGGCGCGAAATCAATTCGAACGCTGTTAATCTTGGCAAAATGGTGATGCGAGGCGGGATGATCAAAGAATTGCGCCAACGCGAAACGAACATTATCAAGGCGCGTCCAATTTAGGTCGCAAAGCACGGTCCTTTGATTGGCTTCCTGTTCCGCGGATTCTAACAAATGCATTTGCGCGCTAAAATCTTCCCAGCCCTGGCTGTCATAGATCACTCGATCGACCCACGCCCAAAGTTGCGGATCCATCGGTTCGCGGAATTCCTCCTGCCACCAGAGATAAAACGGCAGGTCGGAATCCAGATGCGAGAAAACTATGCTTGGCAGTAGAGTCGTACAACCGCCTCTGAGCAGAAATGAAATTTGTTCTGAGCAAATCTGCTTGCTCCCGGCGCGGCTAACGTGACAGTGCGCGCTGATCCAGGATTCCACCCGGTTTTCTTGTGCCTTGCAATCGGCTTCGATCACGATGGCGCGGCAGGCGTGGTTCTCAGTAATCTTCGCCATTAACTGCGTATTCTTGTTTAGAGAGCCTGCGTCCTCGCTGTAAACAGCAAGGTTAACGAGTGAAGCGCGGGTCGCTGCGCCTTGACTTTCTTGCCAAAGTTTTTTGAGCTCCTGGTCTATTTTGCTTACCTCGACCGGGAGGCCTAACGAGTACGTTTCGGCAATAGCAGGCATGGGTTAGAGCCTCCTCCACGCGCGGCCGTCACCAGCAAGTAAATCATCCGCCGCTTCCGGTCCCCACGAGCCGGCGGGATAGAAGAATAACTCGGGCGCATCCTTCTTTGCGTGCCACGCTTCTTCGATGGGATCGATGAAAGCCCACGCTTCTTCGACTTCGTCCCGGCGTGCAAAAAGCGTGGCATCGCCGCTCATCGCATCGAGCAGCAAACGTTCGTACGCCTCAGGACTCGCTTTCCCGAAAGACGTTCCGTAATGAAAATCCATCTTTACGGGTTCGATACGAAAGCTCGTGCCCGGCACTTTGGCATGGATGCGCAGCGAGATTCCCTCGTCCGGTTGAATGCGAATCACGAGCACATTCAGGTCCCGCAAATCCTTATTGAATAGAACCGCCGGCGCCTTTTTAAAATGAATAGAAATGTCCGTCGCCGATTTTGGAAGCCGTTTCCCGACGCGCATATAAATCGGCACATCTGCCCAGCGCCAGTTGTCGATGAAAAGCCGCAACGCCACGAACGTCTCGGTTTGTGAATCCGGATTGACGTTTTTTTCCTGCCGATAACCTACGACCGGCTCACCGTTAATGGCCCCCTTAGAGTATTGAGCGCGCACTACGTTAGCGGCGATTTCATTGCCCGACCAATGACGCAGGGATCGCACTACCTTGACTTTTTCATCGCGAATACTGTCGGCACTTAGGTCCGTAGGCGGTTCCATTGCAACAAGGCAAAGAAGTTGCAGCAGATGATTCTGAACCATATCGCGCAGTGCACCCGCATGTTCATAATACCCGGCGCGATTCTCTACTCCGAGCGTTTCCGCTGCAGTAATCTGGACGTGATCGACGTAGTGCGTGTTCCAGAGGGGCGCGAAGATCGCATTTGCAAAGCGCAGCACAAGAATGTTCTGCGCTGTTTCCTTCCCCAGAAAGTGATCGATTCGGTAGGTCTGTTCTTCGCTAAAGGAATTGCGAATGATGCGATTGAGTTCTCGCGCTGAGGCGAGATCCGTCCCGAAAGGTTTTTCGACGATTACTCGAGCCCAACTTCCTTCGCAGGTTTGGTTCAAGCCGGCGGCCTTAAGATGCTTGAGAATCGGCTCGAACTGATCGGGGGAAGCCGCAAAATAAAAAAGGCGATTGCCGCGGGTGCCGTGGTTTTTATCGATTTCATCGAGACGTTTAGCCAACGCGTTGTAACCGGATTCGTCTTCGAACTCGCTCTGATGGTAAGTGATCGATTGCGCAAAGTTTTTCCAGATTTCATCCCGCACGGTTTGTCGCGAAAAATTGCGCGTGGCTTCTTCGAGATCGCGCCGGAATTCGTCGTCAGTTTTTGGTCGGCGGGCGAAGCCGACAATCTCGACGGCTGGTGGGAGGTCGCCATCGGCGGCGAGGTTATACAATGCGGGAACAAGCTTGCGATGGGTGAGATCGCCCGTTGCTCCAAATATCACAATTGTGCATGGCTGCGGCACGGCGCGCGCGGATAAACCTTCGCGCAGCGGATTTGGTTCGGGTTGATCAGCTGCTCGGTTCATGGCGTTTGCAAACTACGCAAATTTGCGGCTGTAGCATCGACATCTTGTCGATATTTCGATTAGGATCGGCTTGAAGCCGATGCTACGATCAGATGGGTAACGGAAATCTTCTCGTTAAGTCGAGGACTTTTCGATGCACCTTCTCCAGCGCATCGGCGTCGGTTCGATTGGCGAGTGCTTCAGCAACTAGATCCGCAATTTCCAACATTTCTTCCTCTCTCATGCCGCGCGTCGTGACGGCAGGCGTTCCAATGCGGATACCGCCCGGCTTGAAGATTGGATAGGTATCGAAAGGGATGCCGTTTTTGTTTACTGTGATGCCGGCGCGGTCGAGAACTTCCTGTGCTTCCTTGCCGTTAATTTCCTTCGGGCGAAGATCGACGAGCATCAAATGATTATCGGTACCGCCGGAGACGATGCGATAACCATGTTTGGCTAAGCCGGCGGCAAGCGCTTTAGCATTCAGGACAACCTGCCGTTGATATTCGCGGAACTGCGGCTGGAGCGCTTCATGAAAGCAAACGGCTTTTGCTGCGATCACGTGCATGAGCGGGCCGCCCTGCACACCTGGGAAGACAGTCGCATCGATCTGCTTGGCGAATTTCTCTTCGCAAATGACGATACCGCCACGCGGTCCACGCAGACTCTTATGCGTGGTGGTCGTGACAAATTGTGCGTGCGGAATCGGACTGGGATGCTGGCCACCTGCTACAAGACCTGCGATATGAGCCATGTCGATGAATAAGATTGCGCCAACCGAATCCGCGATTTGACGGAGTCGCGGAAAATCGATGATACGCGGATAAGCTGACGCGCCGGCGGTGATCATCGCCGGGCGAACCTCTTCAGCCTGCTTCTGCAACGCGTCGTAATCGATTTGCTCTGTCTTATCGCTAACGCCGTACTGCGAGACAGCGTAAAACTTGCCAGAGAAATTCGCGGGATGCCCGTGCGTCAGGTGCCCGCCGTGCGCCAGATTCATGGCCAGAATCTTGTCGCCCGGTTTGAGCATCGCGAAGTAAACCGCCATGTTCGCTTGGGCGCCGCTGTGCGGCTGCACATTCACATGTTCGCAGCCGAACAATCGTTTTGCGCGATCAATGGCCAACTGCTCGGCAATATCAACATTCTCACAGCCGCCGTACCAGCGCTTTCTCGGATAGCCCTCGGCATATTTATTTGTCAGCACACTGCCCTGGGCCTCCATGACTGCACGACTCGTGAAATTTTCGGATGCAATTAATTCGATGTTCTCGCGCTGGCGGTTTTCCTCTGCCATGATGGCATCGAAGATTTCTGGATCGACTCTGCGCAAAGCGTCGCCGTAACGGGGCTGAGGATTCGAACCGGTCGATCCAGTATCGATGCGGTGAGGAAGGTGATCCATCGGATAAGATGATAACTCGCGTGCGCGTGACGCACCAGGCCGCACCAGCTCACCCTGTTCGACGAACGCAAGGACGCTTGGCAGGGTGTTGTTGATGATTCGAGAGCAATGTTCGTACACTTCGCGACCAAGCCCGATCGGGTCTGGCACATCGCGCCATACCGTGGTTCCCGGCTCTTCAAATTCGCGAAGCAAAAACGATTTTTCAGCGCCGTGAGGAAACAATGTTTGAATTGTCTCAAGATGCGCGCCAGTCATTGCAAAAATATGTGTCGCCCGATCGACCAGCGCCGCGGTAAGCGGCTGACTGCGCAGATTGCTGATGTCGACCCCTGCTTCTGCACAGACTTCGACCGCATAAAGACTTGGCGGCTGGCCGCGTACCGCGTGCACACCGGCCGAAACGACTTCGATGTCTTTTCGGTTCCCGAGCATGCGGCGAAAAAGTCCTTCCGCGATCGGGCTGCGGCAGATATTACCTGTACAGACAAAGAGGACGCTTTTCACAATTCGGAAAGCGCGAGCGAGCGCAATCCCAACCTAAAGTCGAACCGGTCCAAGTCAATTTGAGCCTTACATAGAATGACCGGTCTCCAGTCGTCGTATGCGCGAGCCCGAGACACTTCGGGGCCGTTTCCGAGGCGTTCTATCCACGTGGCAATTGCAATCTGAACTTGTGCCAAATATACAAAACCAGAATCGCTCCAATAATGGATACAATTAATCCTCCGAGATGGAATTTGCCCCCTGCACTGGGCGGATAAAACAGGTGGGTGACGGCACCGCCGATGATCGAGCCGACAATACCCAGCACGACCGTCCATGTAATCGACAGATGCATGTGCATGAGCGCTTTGGCGACACAACCCACGAGGAAGCCGACGAAGAGATACCAAATAAGGTGAAGCATGTTTTCGTTGTAACTTGTACAATTTGGAATTTCAACCCGTAGCGACATCAAAATTTGCCAATCGGCAGCGATATAAAGAAAATGAAGACTGATAAATGACTAACGAGCTAAAGCGCGCCGTGGGGTTTGGCATTCGTATTTCGTCATTCGGATTTAGACATTCTCATCATAATTGACGCTTCTCGCAGACGCTTCTTCTCTTTATTATCTGACCTCAGATGACCATCGACACGCTGCGCCATGTGCCGTTGTTCGAATCGCTCGATGACGAGACGGCCCGGAAATTATGTCAGTTGTTGGAGAGCATCGACTGCAAAGCCAAAACGCGTTTGTTCCGCGCCGGCGACGAGGGAGACGCAATGTATGTGATAGAGCGGGGTAAAGTCCGCATTTGCGTGCAAGGCACGGATGGCCGCGACATGACGCTAACCGAATTGAGCCGTGGCGATTTCTTTGGCGAAATGGCGTTGCTCGAAGGACAACGGCGCTCGGCGGATGCGATCGTCACAGAGGATGCGCGGCTGGCTGTACTTTCGCGCGAGCATTTTCTTTCGTTCGTGCGCAGCAGCCCGGAGGTCGCGCTGGAATTGCTCACTGCACTCGCCAACCGATTGCGGCACACAGATGAGCTGTTACGCCATAGCGTTACGCGGAATGTCAATGTGGAGGAAGCCGCGCAGCGTACACTTGCAGACCGGGCCTCGGACATCATCGCGGAATTTGGAGGCAGTTGGAAATTCATAACAGCCGCTGTGCTCTTCTTTAGCTTGTGGGTGCTGATAAACAGCGCTCTTTATTTTTACGTCGGCTTCGATCCGTATCCCTACTTGTTGCTTAGTACTGCGATTAACATGCTCGCCATCCTCCAAGCCCCCATCATTTTGATGTCGCAGAATCGGCAGGCGCATAAGGACCGGCTCCGCGCCGAAATCGACTATCAAATAAATTTGAAGAATGAAATCGCGTTGAACGAAATTATTGAACGCTTGAAGGCCCTGGAGCGCGGTTATCTGAAGCAAACATCGGATAGGTCATTAGAATAAATGTCCCTTGGATTTCAGGCCCAGATAATTGCCGTATCGGTTGAACTGATTATGATTGAGTCTTCCTATGAAAGAAATCTCGTTTCTTGTTCTAATTGCGTCGGCCTTTGTACTCCTTGGCTGCAGTGCAGGTCCGAGTCCCGAGCAGCAGGCACGCGAGGCGGACCAGCAGGTGGAAGCGGAGCGCCAACAAGCTGAATTTCGCAAGGGCCTTCCCCCGGTAGCCAATCCCGGGCGGGGTCAATGACGAAAATCGGAATGACGAGTGACGAATCAATGACAAAGTCCAAATGACCAATAACCGCCTGCGCGGGTAACTTTGTCTTCCCAGATTCCTTCGTCATTAGACATTAGTCATTCGTCATTGAAAGTGACAAAATGCTTTCACGCTGGAAGCGAACACGGTACCGACTGGAGTGGCTCGGACTTTCGCTTGCCACAAAGCTAATCCCGTTATGTTCGCGCAAGAGCTGCTATCGCCTTGCGCAGTTGGCCGGAACGTTGCTTAGCTTTCTCGATCGGCATCACTACCACGTTGCGCTAGGCAACCTGGAGGTCGCATTTGGAGATCAGTTATCTGTCCGTGAGCGACGCAGGATTGCACGTGAATCATTTCAACATTTCGCGCGAACCATGATTGATTTGCTGTGGAGTCCGCGCCTCACCCAACTGAACTTCCTTTGGTATATCGAACTGCAGAATGTCGAAGAAACCATGCGTGACACCGGCCACGAGCGGAGCTTCATCGTCGCGTGCTATCACTACGGTAACTTCGAATGGCTTAGTCTGGCCAGCGGTTTCCTGGAACTCAAAGGCACAATCATCTCACAGGAGTTTAAGAACTCATTGCTCGATCCGATTTTCAAAAAGCTGCGTGAGCAATCCGGGCATGAGCTTGTTCCGCGCGAGCGCGGGATCATACGGCTTTACAAGGCGCTGCGACGAAAAGGGCGCACTGCGTTGCTGGTCGATCTTACCGTGCCACCAAGCCAGGGCGCAGTTGTGATTGATTGTTTTGGACTAAAAACAAGCGTGACTTCCGCGCATGCATGGTTAAACGAGCGCACGGGTATCCCGATCATTCCAGCGCATTGCGAGCCGCTACCGAATGGACGCTACCGGCTTATCTTTCATCCGAAGATCAACAACACAGTTGGGATGACTCATCAACAAATCGCGCAGGCATGTTGGAATTCGTTTGAACCGTATGTGCGGAAAAACCCCGCGCCCTGGCTCTGGATGTACAAACATTGGCGCTACCTTCCCGCAAACCCAGACCGGCTCTACCCGTTCTATGCAAATTTCTATCGGCCATTCGAAGAGATGCTGCAGCACGACAAGGTCAAGAGCTCTACAGAAGGCAACGAAGAAAAAGAAGTTTGAATCTAGGTTTGATACCTACCTGGACTGCCGTAACTACAACATCGATTGCTTAAGCATTACTTGCAGGTAGTCCCGCTGCTTCCATTGTTTCTACCTTCGCGCTTACTTTTAATCAGGCTTCGTTACTTTCTTAGCTCCACCTAAGACAATCGATTTCTTGTTGTTGTTCCAGTACCTTGCGATGCCCTTTAAGGAATTCCGTGAGTAAGATCGCGTTGATCCTTCCTTGCTTTGTGAATCTGCGCTGTCCGCGCAATCCGCGGTTTTTGAGTTCTTCATTCAACGCTGCCGGAAACCGCCGCTCCTTTTGCGACTACAGTCCGCCACAGGACGGATTCGCCGAGGCGAACTTGATTCACCCGCGTTCGCGGATTAACCGTGTTCGCGTCATGTCTCGTACATCGGCATCCTCTAGTAGTGAATTGTTGCGGGCTCACTGCGCTGCAATTGCAAATGAGGAGTCTGTGCTGCGTGAAGGTGGGGGCAAGGCTGGCCACGAACGTCAGCGAAAGATGAACCGGCTGCCGGTGCGCGAACGGCTCGGTCGGTTACTCGACAAAGAGTCGCCATTCTTCGAGATCGGTCTCTGGGCTGCTTACAAAATGTACGAACAATGGGGAAAGATTCCGGCGGCCGGAGTAGTCGCCGGCATAGGCGACGTCGAGGACGTTCCGTGCATGATCATTGCTAATGACGCCACCGTAAAGGCGGGCTCTTTCTTTCCACAAACGACCAAGAAAGTGATTCGCGCGCAACGCATAGCCTTTGAATGCTCGCTTCCGATTATTTACCTCGTCGATTCCGCGGGCGTGTTCCTTCCGATGCAGGATGAGATTTTTCCAGACGAGGACGATTTCGGTCGCATCTTTCGCAATAACTCCGTTATTTCAGCGGCTGGGATTCCCCAGTTCGCAGCGATCATGGGTAATTGCGTGGCTGGCGGGGCCTATCTTCCTGTACTTTGCGACAAAATTTTGATGACAAAAGGGAGTGGCTTGTACCTGGCAGGTCCTTCCCTGGTGAAAGCAGCTATTGGCCAGATTGTCGATGCGGAAGAACTAGGCGGCGCGCAAATGCATGCCGAAATTAGCGGGACCGTGGACTTTTTTGAAAAGGACGATCCATCCTGTCTTAAACGTCTTCGTTCCCTCGTTGGATTGCTGCCCGAAGCGAAAGAATTCAAAATGTCGAAGACGCCGAAGGAAACATTCAAACCGGCGAAGGAGCCGGATACCGTTTATGATCTGATCAGCTTTGAGGGACAAAGAAATTATGACACGCGCGATCTGCTAGCCACAGTCATCGATGAAGGCTCAATGGACGAATACAAAGCGGATTACGGCAAGACAATCGTAACTGCGTACGCGCGCATTAACGGGCGCCCCGTAGGAATTGTTGCCAACCAACGTTTGCAGGTCAGAACCAAAAAAGAGGGAATTCAAATGGGTGGCGTTATTTACTCCGACAGCGCCGATAAGGCAGCACGTTTTATCATGGACTGCAATCAAACAACCTTGCCGATCGTCTTT
>Ga0209155_1000039_pt1 | contig 52388 bp, 53 predicted proteins | sample GraSoiAngelo_122_FD_185879 | JGI IMG/M metagenome (GOLD analysis project Ga0209155, IMG submission 185879) | Grasslands soil microbial communities from the Angelo Coastal Reserve, California, USA - 14_0927_02_20cm (SPAdes) (version 2) | ecosystem: Environmental > Terrestrial > Soil > Grasslands ... | reverse complement strand
TCCACGGCGTGCAGCCCTGGCCAGCCGGCTGTCTCGGATCAGCATGGACCGACCGCCATCAGGGCCTCGGCTACGCTCCCGGATGCCGCGCCAGTGGCGCCTCCTACCCCATCCAGCGCGCCGCCAACTGCCTGTCCGCCGCCCTGGGGAGTCTGCGCGGCGAGTCAAGCGATCGGCAACTTCGACGGGAAAGGTCAGAAAGAGGTCTTCAGCATCTCACCCATCCGGGCGACCAGCGGGGCCATCCTGGACTGGCTGCTTGAGGTAGAGCTTGCTGATGGCCGCAGCGTCTCAGCTCGTCTCAGTGGCCTGGTCGGCGCGCGCGGCGGCTGCCCGACGCTCGACGCCCAGTACGCCATCGCGCTGGGGGCGGCGAACTTCGCAGGACCTTCCCGGGATCTCGCCTTTGTCGAGATCAACCATGGGGCCTCGACGCGGTTTGGGATGCTGGTCGGCATCCAATCGGCGACCCTCCGGCTCGCTACGGTCGCCAACGGCGCTGAACGCTGCCAGCGCGTCTTCCCATTCTCTGGCAGCGTCACCCACGGCAATGGCCTTGCCTGCGGCTGGCGGGACTCCACCCAGGTCCTGTGGGTTCGCCAGGTCGCCAATCACCCTCCCAGCGACTACGCCCACTACGACTGGTACCAGGCAACCTATGGCTGGCAAGGCTTGCAGCTCTACCTGCTATCGCTCGAGCACGCGGTCATCACGAGCGACGACCCACGCTTTGGGACGTCCTATGCGGTCGCCTGCGGCAGTATCGGCATGTGACTTACGCAATCGTTTGGGACTCCGCATTGGTGGGGCCGCTCGAGGTCGCGACTGCCTGAACCGTGTCGGCCGGCGCGTTCTGACGCCGGGACAACGCCAGGCAGGGGATGGCGAGGGCTGAGATCGCCGCGCCAACGACGTAGGACGGTCCATAGCCCCAGACATCGGCAACCCGACCGAGAAGTGGCTGGGCCCAGACTCCCCCCGTGGATGCCATGAGCGAATCGAAGGAGAGGATCGTGGCCCGCTGTCGCGATGGGATCATGCCGTTCATGTAGGTCTGGCGGATCGGCATCGAGGCGGCGAAGATGAGCGACCAAATGATGACCAGCCCGATCACGATCCAGAAATTCTGGAGAATCCCCATCAGGCCGAGGACGACCACGCCCACTGTCGCGGTTGCGATCAGCGCTGACGTGCGCCGGCTGAATAGTCGTCGGATCCGGGGTGCCGCGATCCCACCGAGGATTTGCGCGCCGGCAACGATAGCCGCCGCCAGGCCGGCAATCAAGTAGGCGTGCGGATCACCGTAGAGTTTCAGCAGGTACGGCTGCAGCGCGTAGAAACCGTAGATGCCGACGCCGCCTGTGAACAGGGACTCGATCATCAGCCAGCGGACCGACGGTACCCGGAGGCCGTATTCGATTGAGGCCGAGGCGATCTTTCGTATCTCGGTCAGGACGCGCCCACCCTTCTCGGGAGAGAACCCGACATCGTGCATCAGCCTGAACGCCACTACGAACATCGCGACGAGAATGAGACCGCGGAGAACGAAGGGAATTCCAAGATTCGTCTCCTGGGCGATCAGCCCTCCTGCCACCGAGCCGGTGAGCATCGCCACTCCGGTGACCACCTGGCCACGCCCGAAAACCGACTCGAGCTCGCCGGTGAAACCGGTCGCCTTGAGCGCATCCACCAGCCACGCCTCTACGGCACCGGAAAAGAAGGTGAACCCAAGGCCGATCAGCATGGAAACGACCGCCCACTGCCAGAACGGTGCGTGGATTCGCCAGAGCAGCACGTACAGCAGGGTCGACGCCGCCAGCGTTACCGTCCCGAGCAGGTACGACGCGCGGCGCCCGACGGTGTCGGCGACAACCCCGGTCGGCACCTCGAAGATCACCATGCCCGCGGTAAAGAAGGCATTGGCGGCGAACGCCTCCAGGTTTGAGAGCCCCGCATCGAGCAGGAAGATGGTGTTGATGCCCCAGATCAGGGAGGCCGCCAGCGTGTTGCCCAGCAGGAGTACGAGGTATGTCCGCTGGACGGAGCCGGGAGTCGGCATCTACATCCTCCCGCCTTCGGTGGTCGAAGCCCTAGAGAATGCTCTCGTCGGTGGCGACCTGGTCCAGGATCTCCTGGCGAAGGGCGGTCTCATCTCGCTCGCGAACGCTCTTGAGGTTGCGAAACGGTCGGTCCAGGCCCATCCGACCATGGATTACCCAGGCGCCTCCCTGGGCAAAGGCCATCAGGTTGACCTCGTAGCGCCTGCGTTTGGTTTTCCAGGCCAGCGTCCAGCGCGGCGGCCGCGGCTCGTAGCCGATGCTTCCTATGCCGCCGAGCTTCTCGCGGTTGACGGCCTCCAGCTGGTCAGAAACCAGCCGATCGAGGGCGATGAGCAGCTCGAAAAGCCGCTCGCGATAGTTGTCAACGCGCCCCTGGAGCTGGAAATCCGCCTCGGTAACGGGCATCCGGCTCATGATACGTTCTCCCCAGGATTTCCACAGATTGTGGATAAAAGCCAGCCTTGACACAAGATGTTGGGGGTCGCAGAATAGGACGGGCCCGCGATGGAAACCGCGATCGACGTTCAGCTGCTGACTCATACCCCCGACCCCATCCGGGTGATGTACGTCGCGTTCCGGACGTGCTACTCGCGGTTTACGCCGCAGCAGATCTGGGCGGACATCGAGTCCGGAAAGATCACCGAAGAGAAGATGAAGACCTTCATCTTCGACAAGTTGAAGAGCGGCCATTCATCGCCGCGCACCCAGGTCTACTTCACCTTTGCCGTCAGCGGGCTGTCGCGGTCGGCCAGCCACCAGCTGGTCCGGCACAACAATGGGATCACCTTCGACCAGCAGTCGCAACGCTACTACGCCTTCAAAGAGGCCGACTTCCCCTACGTGGTGCCGGAAACCTGGGAACGAGCGGGGCTGCGCGAGGAGTACCTCGGCTTCATGCGCCGCGTCGGCGAGCTGTACGACCAGGCGCTCAAGGCCGGCGTTCCCGCGGAGGACGCCCGCTTTCTCCTGCCCAACGCGGCGTCGACCAACTTGACCTTCACCGTAAATTTCGAAGAGTTCCTGCACATCGCCGACCTGCGGCTCTGCTGGCGGGCGCAATGGGAGATCCGGCACATGTGGGCCAGGGCTCGCAACGCGCTCAAGGCGCGCTTCCCGGAACTCGCCAAGCCGGTGCAGCCGAAGTGTGGCGATCAACGACTCGGCTACTGCGACGAGCCGATGGCCGAGTACCTGAAATGTCCCTTGGGCGCTCGCCGCATCCGGCTGCACAAGGACGAGATCGTGGCGGCGGCGAAAGCTGGGCAGACCGTGGAATCCTCGCCGCTCTCCGAGGCGGACCTGGCTCTCCTCACGCCCAGACCCGAGTTCGAGAAGGTTCCAGCCGGAAGCCCTTCATAGCGTCGCCGCCTCTACGGTAGTCGTCCGGCGGTAGATCGCATCTAACCAATCCGTGGGAGCGACCGGAGTGGAACTGTCGTGTCACGGGTGCGTGACAGAAGCCGAGCGCAGCCCACTTACGATTCGAGAGCGACTCCATGGCTGTCGATCCCGCCCTGCTCGCGGCGTTAAACGAGGCCCTACAAAAAGATCCTCAGTCCGTACCTCTGCGCTTGCATCTCGCCGGACTGCTGATGCAGTCGGGAGGGGAACAGGCGGCCCTGGAGCACTACGCCGTGATCCTTGTTCGTGATCCGGCCAACGTTCCGGCGCTGGACGGCGCCGCGCAAGCGGCGGACGCGGTAGGCGATGCCGCGCGGGCGAACGGCTACCGACAGCTGCTCAGGGCGCTGGAGGGGGCACCCACGCCGCCAACGCCTGCATCGCCGACGGCTGAGCAGAAAGGGGAGACCCCCCGCGAGGGCGTCCCGGTGGCCCAAACGCCGGGCGACCCGACGCCATGGTGGGAAGTTGAGTGGCCGAATCTGCGGCTGAAGGACGTCGGCGGTATGGAGCATGTGAAACGACGGCTCGATATCGCCTTCCTCGGGCCGATGCGCAACCCCGATCTTCGCAAGGCATATGGCAAGTCCCTTCGGGGTGGATTGCTGCTCTACGGACCGCCCGGCTGTGGCAAGACGTTCATTGCTCGGGCGACGGCAGGCGAGCTCGGGGCCCGTTTTCTCGGCATTGGGCTGTCTGACGTCCTGGACATGTGGTTCGGCAACAGCGAACGCCGCTTACACGAGATCTTCCAGCATGCCCGCCGCAGCGCGCCCTGCGTGGTGTTTTTCGACGAATTAGACGCGATCGGACAGAAGCGTGCCAACCTCCAGGGCGCAGGCGCGATGCGCAATGTTGTGAACCAGCTGCTTGCAGAAATGGACGGGATCGGCCCTGACAACGAGGGTGTGTTCCTGCTCGGAGCAACAAACCACCCCTGGGACGTCGATAGCGCATTGGTTCGACCCGGCCGCTTCGACCGGATGACCCTCGTATTGCCACCCGACGAGCCTGCTCGCGCTGCCATCCTGAAGCACCATTTGAAGGAAAAGCCCGCGACCATGGTCGACATTCGTGCGGTCGCCTCGAAGACCGAAAACTTCTCCGGGGCCGACTTAGCGCACCTTTGTGAGTCAGCCACTGAGCTTGCGATGGAGGATTCCGTCACGAGCGGAACAGTGCGGTCCATAACGACAGCGGACTTCATGCAGGCGGTGCGCCATGTGAAGCCGAGCACCCGTGGATGGTTTGAAACCGCGCGGAATTTCGTGCTCTTTGCCAACCAGAGCGGTTCGTACGACGACCTGCAGGAGTACATGCGCCGAAACAAGCTGCTGTGAGGAATGACTCGGCCGACGCCAGGGCGTTGATAGTCGCCCAGCGCTATGAGGAGGCCATCCCTTTGCTGCAGCGGGCCATAACGCAGTACCCGCAGGATCCGGATGCTCGCTGCCTCCTTGCGATCTGCCTGATGAACACCGGGAAGCCTAAGGAGGCTGCCGAGATGGCCGCCAGCGCGATCGCGCTGGACCCCAACGCCGAGTGGCCGCACCGGATCCGCAGCGAGGCGCTTGCCGCCATCGGAAAAGGAAACAAGGCGCTGCAGGAAGCCGAGGAGGCCGTCCGCGCCGATCCAGACGAAGCGATGGCTTTCTTCATCCTCGCCGAGCGGCTCCTCCATAAGCGCTGGCGCCTCAAGAAAGCCATCGAGATGGTGAGGCGTGGCCTCTTTCTCGACCCGGAGTCGCCTCATGGTCACGAATTGCTCGGACGCATCGAGCTTCGCCGCAAGCGGTGGAAGGAGGCAGAGGTCGCCTATCGCAAGGCTCTCGCCATGCAGCCACAGAGCTGGGTCCTGATGAACAACCTGGCCATCGCCCTCCGCCGCCAAGGCCGGCAGCGGGAGGCAATTGCGATGTTCGAGAATGCCGCTCGCGCGAACCCCCGATCAAAGCTGGCGCAGCGGAACTTATACCTCGAGACTCGTCGGTATGTTGGTGTCGGTCTCTTCGCGTTCATCCTGCTGATCAACGGCGCTCGAGTGTTAGCAGGGTACTTTCGCAGCAACCCATTCGGCGCTGGCATCGTGCTGTGCATCCTTGCTTCGGTCATGCTTGCGATAGTCCTGATCAAGTGGAGGCGGAAGGCGATGCTTACGCCGGTCGCGAGGACGTTCTATGAGGCCGAGAGTCACCGCGAGTTGCTTCGGACCGGGCCCTTCGTTGGCGTTTGGTTGTTGGGAGCCTTCGCCGTGATGGTCCTCAGTCTGATGGCATACCCGTCGCTGCAGGCAGGGGCCCTGGCCCTGATGGTGGGCGGGGTGCTGGGCTGGTGGTTTGCCTGGCGCTATCTCTGGCTGACAATGGTCCGGCCCTGGCTGGAGACCCGCTTCTAAGACCACTGGCGCAGACGCGATAGGATTTCTTCGTGAGCCCGGCGCCGTCGTCTACGCTTGCACGCCACTGGATCCCGGAGCGATCGCTGCTGAGCGACGCCGGCCTGGTCATTGCGTTCAGTCTCTTCACCGGGCTGATGGCGCACATCGCGATCCCGTTGCCCTTCACGCCTGTCCCCATCACCGGGCAGACCTTCGCGGTCCTTCTCTGCGGAGCCCTGCTCGGTGCCCGACTTGGCGCCGCGTCGATGCTGCTGTACATCACCGAGGGTCTGGTCGGCCTACCGGTGTTCGCGGTCGCGGCGGGCTCCTTCAGCTACGGCTATCTCGCCGGTTTTGTGGCGGCCGCGTTCGTCGTCGGCTGGTTCGCCGACCGCGGCTGGACCAGGGAGCTGCCCTCGACCATCGTCGCGATGCTAGCCGGGGAAGTGGCGATCTACTTCTTTGGGTTGCTCTGGCTCGCGCATCTTGTTCCCGAGGCTGAGGTGCTGGCGTTCGGACTCTTCCCGTTCCTCATCGGGGACGCGATCAAGCTCGCGGCGGCGGCCGCCGTGCTCCCGGCCGGCTGGCGCTTGAGTCGTTCCCGGTGATCGCCTACTGCACCACCTGCGGGTCCAGGACGGTGACTCGGCTGGTGGCCAGGCAATCGCTGAGCGTGTGTCCGGGTTGCGACCGGATCTTTTTCCGAAACCCCAAAGTGGTGGTCACGGCCTTGATTGAAGATCAGGGGCGGGTCCTCCTGGTGCTGCGCGACATCGAGCCGGGACGCGGGCTCTGGGGCCTGCCCGGGGGCTTTGTCGACTGGGACGAGCATCCCGAGGTCGCCATGGTACGGGAGTGCCGCGAGGAAGTGCTGGTGACAGTGGAACCGATCGAGCTGCTAGCAATTCAGCATGTCGTCCACGAGGACGAAGGGATCGTCGTTCTACCCTATCGCGCCCGGTTGGTCGCCGGTCATCCGGCGGCCGGCGACGAGGTGCAGGAGGTCGGCTGGTTCCACCCGGACCGGCTGCCGCCCCTGGCCTTTTCGTCGCACCGCAAGATCCTGCAGCACTGGTCGCGGGAAGTCCTCGCCCGCGGCGCCGCCTAGGACATCTCGCCATCGCCCGCAAGAGCATCGTCACCAGGACGGGAGATGGGGGGGAGACGGGCCTGCTGTACGGCGGTCGGGTGGCGAAGACCGATCCGCGCACCGAGGCCTACGGCGACGTCGACGAGGCGATCTCCGCGCTGGGCGCCGCGCGCGCGCTGATCAACGACCGGGGACGGCACGCGATCATCCTGCGGGTCCAGAGCGAGCTCTTCACGGTTGGCGCGGAGCTGGCGACCGACTCAGCGGAGTACGGGACGCTCCAGCGGCATTTCAAGGTCGTGACCGCGGATTTCACCACCCGCTGCGAGGCGGAGATCGCCGATCTCGAAGGGCGGATCACCCTGCCGGATGCGTTTGTGATCCCAGGCGGCACGCAACCCGCGGCCGCTCTCGACCTCGCCCGCGCCATCGTGCGGCGAGCCGAGCGCCGGATCGTCGGCCTGCAACAATCCGGCCATCTTCTCAACGCGGAGGTGCTCCGCTACGTCAACCGCCTCTCCGACCTGCTCTTCATGCTGGCGCGGGCTGAGGAGGGGACAACTGTCAAACCGCTGACGGGACGGCGGGCGGGCCGCACGCCAGCAGCGCCAGCTCGCATTCGTCGCGCACCCACGGGTCGGCTTCGCGGCTGAGCGCGAGGGCCAGCCCCTGGCGGGCCGCCGGTCCGCCCAGGCGTCCCAGCGCCCACGCGGCATGGCCGCGGATGAGCGGTGCGTCGTCGACCAGGGCACCGGCGAGGGCGGGCACCGACTGGCGGTCCGCGACATTGCCCAGTGCGATACAGACGTTGCGCAGCAGACCTGTTCGGCGGGTTCGCCACACCGCGCTCTGACGAAATCGGAGACGGAACGTCTGCTCATCGAGCGTCAGTAGCTCCTCGAGCTGCGGCCGCGGCTCGACCATCGGGCCGTATGCCGTGAGCGCGGCAGGATCAGGAGCGGCCGGGCGGGCGTTCACCGGGCAGACCTCCTGGCAGAGGTCGCAGCCGAAGATCCAATCGCCGATTAGCGGTCGGATCTCATGCGGGATCACGCCGCGGTGTTCGATCGTCCAGAAGGAAATGCAGCGCCGGTTGTCGAGCACGCCCGGCCCGACGAGCGCGCCGGTGGGACAGATCCGCAGGCACGCGTCGCAGCTGCCGCAGCTCTTCTTGAGTGGCTGGTCCGGCTGGAGCGCCGCGGAGGTGACGATTTCTGCGAGCAGAACATACGACCCCGCGCCGGGCACGAGCAGGTTCGTGTTCTTGCCCAGCCAGCCGAGACCGGCGCGTGCCGCCGCGGCCCGGTCGAGCATCCAGCCGTGATCGACGTAGGTCTTCGCGGCGTAGCCCCGCTCGTGAAGCATCGCGATCAACGGCTGCATCCGCTCAAGCAGGACCTCGTGATAGTCGTGGCCGAGGGCGTAGGCGGCAATGCGGCCGCGGGGGCCCCCACCCTGCCCTCCCACTGCCGGGGAGGGGGACGGGTGCGGGTACGCCAGGGCGATCACGCTACGGGCGTCCGGCATCGCCCGGCGCGGATCCGCGCTGGCGTGGGCGCGGGTCAAATTCCACCAGCTGAGTCCATCGAGGAGGCCCTCCGCCGTGCGCGTCGCGGCAGCCGATTCGGCCTCGTGAAATGGCTCGGTACCGGTCACGCCAACGGCGCAAAAACCCAGCGCCCTGGCCCGGTCCTTGAGGGCGTCCGTCAGCGACATTTGCCCCTAGCTTAGGGCGGTCTCCGGTAGTAGGATTAGGTTCAATGCAGGGGAGTGCAGTGTGGAAGGAGCTTCAGCTCCTGCTCAGCCTGAACCTGCCTGACACTGCCTACTACCTCTGGGAAGGCACGGCCACCTGTTGCCATTGCGACGACCAACGGCTGGTGATCGGCGCCCCTACCGAACAGTCCGCTCGCCAGCTCGTCCAGGCATACCTTCCGGTCGTGCGCCGGACCCTCGAGGCGATTCCCGACGCCCCGAAGCGGGTCCAGGTCGTGGTGACGGCCGGACCTCCGGCTCACGCCTGATTGCCCGGCCGGCTTGCCCGAGTCTCGAGAGCGGCGTCGGCTGAAGGCGGAGGTCGTCGGCGACGTCCAGGGGGTCGGCTTTCGGATGTTTGCCGAGGCGCAGGCCCGCCGGCTCGGATTACAGGGCTACGTGCGCAACCGCTACGATGGCGCCGTGGAGGTTGAGGCGGAAGGGAGTACGCCAGCACTCGAGCGATTTCTCGACCTGCTACGCCAGGGCCCTCGCATGGCACGAGTCGAGGATGTCCGGGTGAAGTGGATGTCCTTCAAGGGCGATCTCGGACCCTTTGGAGTCAGAGGATGACGCTGTGAAATTCGCGCGCCGGATGGACGAGATCGGCACTGAAACCGCCTTCGAGGTGCTGGCCAAGGCGCGCAAGCTGGAAGCGCAGGGGCGCAACATCGTGCATCTCGAGATTGGGGAGCCTGACTTCCCGACGCCGCCGAACATCGTCGAAGCGGCGCAGCGGGCGCTCCGCGATGGCTACACGCACTACACCCCGGCCGGCGGACTGATGCCGGCCCGACAGGCGGTGGCCGACTGGATTCGGCGCTGGTACGAGGTCGACGTCAAGCCCGAACAGGTGGTCATGGTCCCTGGTTCAAAGAATGTTCTCCTCTTCACGATGCTGGCCCTGGTCGAGAACGGTGACGAGGTCATCGTCCCGGATCCCGGCTATCCCATCTACGCCTCGGTGGCGACGCTGGCCGGAGGAACGCCGGTCGGAATTCCGTTGCGCGAACGGAACGACTTTCGGCTCGACATCGAGGAGCTCAAGTCAAAGATCACGCCTCGGACGAAGCTCCTGGTAATCAACTCGCCGCAGAACCCGACCGGCGGCGTGCTGTCAACCCGCGACCTGGAGCAGATCGCCGAGCTGGCGCAAAAGCACGACTTCTATGTGCTGAGCGATGAGGTGTACGGCCAGATCACCTACGACGGCCACCATGCTTCCATCATGACCGTGCCGGGCATGCTGGAGCGCACCATCTACTCGGATGGGCTGAGCAAAGCGTATGCGATGTGCGGCTGGCGGCTCGGATTTGCGGTCGCCCCGCTGCCGCTGGCGCAGAAGATGGAAACATTGATGATCAACAGCAGCTCCTGCGCGGCCGCGTTCACCCAGATGGCGGCGATCGAAGCGCTCTCGCCCCGGTCCGACCCAGCCGTCCAGGCGATGGTCGCGGAGTTCAAGCGCCGCCGGGACGTCGTGGTCGATCGGCTCAGTGCGTTGCCCGGGGTGAGCTGCCATAAGCCGTTGGGCGCCTTCTACGTGTTCCCGAACATCACCCGAACCGGTCAGAATGAGCGCGAGCTGGCCGATCGGATGCTCAATGAGGGCGGCGTCGCGGTGCTCGCCGGTACCTCCTTCGGTGAATCAGGGAAAGGCTATCTGCGCTTGTCGTACGCGAACTCGATCGACCAGATCGAGGAAGGGGTCAAGCGGATGAAAGGAGTCCTGGAGAAGACGGCAGCCCGGGCGTAATCAGGGTTCCGGCTGCTGATGGCTACCCACACCGCACCAATCCTCGACCGTATTCTCGAGTCACGGCGCGCCTCGATCGCGCGACTCAAAGCCTCCGGGACGTTCAGCGGCTTGCCGCAATCGGCCAGCGCCGCGCCGCCAGCTCGCGATTTTCGGGGGGCACTGAGCCGGCCCGGCGTGGCCCTGATCGCCGAGTGCAAGCAACGCTCGCCGTCCGGCGGCCTGCTGCAGCGCGACTATGACCCGGTCGGGCTGGCGCGCCGCTACGCAGCCAATGGGGCATCGGCGATTTCGGTGCTGACCGAGCCGGAATTTTTCGGCGGCAGCCTCGATCACCTGCAAGCGGTGCATGCCGCCGTCGAGATCCCGATCCTGTGTAAGGATTTCATCGTCGACCCGGTGCAGGTCACCGGCGCCCGGACCGTGGGGGCCGATGCCATTCTCCTGATCGCGGCGATTCTCGAGGACGGCGAGCTCAGGAGCCTTCTGGGGCTGGCGACCCGGCTCGGGATGTCCGTGGTCGTCGAGGTTCATTCTGACGCGGAGCTGCAGCGCGCGCTCGACGCTGATGCCCCCATCATCGGGCTCAACAATCGAGACCTCACAACGATGAAAACCGACCGGGCAACCACGGCGAGGTTGCGACCGCGAATCCCGGCCGGCCACCTGGTGATCAGCGAGAGTGGCATCGACAAGCGCGCGGACATCGAGGAGCTCGAACGCCTCGGCGTCGATGCGGCGCTGGTCGGCGAGTCGCTGCTGCGCGCGACCGACCTGGACAGCAAGGTTCGGGAGCTCAGCGGACGGTGACCCGGATCAAGGTGTGCGGCAACACGCAGCGCGCCGACGTCCAGCTGGCAGTCGAGCTGGGCGTCGACCTGCTGGGCTTCATCTTCACCCGCAGCAAGCGACAGGTCCGGGTGGATCAGGCCCAGGCGCTGCTCGCGGATGTGCCGGACACCGTCGAACGGGTGGGGGTCTTTGTCGACGAACCGCCCGACCAGATCGCCGCCGTCGCGCAGGCATGCGCCCTGACCGCGATCCAGGTTTACCGACCGCTGACCCCCGCCGATCGCTCGCTCAATCTCCTGCTCTTGCCCGCCTTTCGCGTCCACGCCGGTGAGGAGCTGGCCGCCATGCAATTCGACGCGGGCGACCATCCGCTGCTCGACACCTGGGCGCCGGACACCATCGGTGGCACCGGACGAACGTGGGAGTGGTCGCAGGCGAAGGAGGTGGCGCGCCGCTATCCGGTGGTCGTCTCCGGGGGGCTGACGCCGGCCAACGTCGATGGGGCGGTGCGGGCGCTGCACCCCTGGGCGGTCGATGTTTGTAGCGGAGTCGAGGCCGAACCCGGCCGCAAGGACCATGCCAGGTTGCGCGCATTTGTTGCCGCCGTGCGCGAGGCTGATAACAAGGGGGGAGGGAGAGAGTGAAGGGATCGTTGGTCAAGGGACCCGACGCGCGCGGGCGATACGGCGGCTACGGCGGCCGGTTCATCCCCGAAACGCTGATGGCAGCGGTCGAGGAACTGGCGTTGGCCTTCGATGCGGCGCAACGCGATCCCGGCTTTCAACGCGACTTCGAGTCGCTGTCGCGGTCATTCAGCGGACGGCCAACGCCCATTTATCTGGCGGATCGGCTCAGCGAGCGCGCCGGCGGAGCGCCGCTCTGGCTGAAGCGGGAGGATCTCTGCCACACCGGCGCGCACAAGATCAACAACGCGCTCGGCCAGGTGCTGCTGGCCCGACGGATGGGCAAGCAGCGGATCATCGCCGAAACTGGCGCCGGCCAGCACGGCGTCGCCGTTGCCACCGTCTGCGCAAAGTTCGGCCTGGATTGCGAGGTCTACATGGGCGTCGACGACATGGCGCGCCAGGCAATCAACGTCGACAAGATGCGGCTGCTCGGCGCCACGGTGACCCCGGTGGAGAGCGGCAGCAAAACGCTCAAGGATGCCACCAACGAGGCGATCCGTGACTGGGTCACCAATGTTCGAACGACCCATTACGTCATCGGGTCCGCCGTCGGCCCGCATCCGTATCCACTGATGGTGCGCGAGTTTCAGTCGGTGATTGGGCGCGAGGCACGCGCCCAGATGCTCGCCGAGACCGGCCGCTTGCCCTCCGTGGTGGTCGCCTGCGTCGGCGGCGGCAGTAATGCCATCGGCATCTTCGCGCCGTTCTACCACGACCCGGTCCGGCTGATTGGCGTCGAGGCAGCGGGGCGGGGCCTGACGAGCGGCGCGCACGCGGCATCGATCGTCGGCGGCCGCCCGGGCGTGCTGCACGGGTCGTTCAGTTACCTGCTGCAGGATGACGACGGCCAGGTGCTGGCGACCCACTCGATCTCAGCGGGTCTTGATTATCCGGGCGTTGGACCGGAGCACGCCTTCCTCCACGATGCGCAGCGGGCCGAGTACGTCGGCGTCACGGATCAGCAGGCGCTTGACGCCTTCCACGAAACCACTCGACTGGAAGGCATCATCCCTGCCCTGGAGAGCTCCCACGCGATCGCCTACGCGATGACGCTCGCGCCGCAGCTCCCTCCCGACGACATCGTCCTGATCAACCTCTCGGGTCGTGGCGACAAAGACCTGGACATCGTCCGGAGCGCTGCCGCCGGAGTGTGAGCGAGATCGCGTGAGCCGGATCGCGCCGATGTTCGCCCGGCTCCGCGGGGAGGGCCGCCTGGCGTTGATCGCGTACCTCACGGTCGGCTATCCGCGGCCGGCGCTGACCCCGGCGTTGGTCGAGGCCGCCGCCGGCGCCGGCGCCGACGCGATCGAGCTGGGGATTCCCTTTTCCGATCCGCTGGCCGACGGTCGTACCATCCAGGCGGCCTCTCAGCTGGCGCTGAAGGCCGGCGTCACCGTTGCCCACGCCCTCGAGTCGGCGAAGGCAGCGCGGGCGATGACCGAGGTGCCCCTGTTATTCATGACCTACCTGAATCCGATCCTGGCATTCGGTCTCGACCGCTTCTGCCAGGCCGCGTCGGCTGCCGGGATCGACGGACTCATCGTGCCCGACCTCCCGCCGGCCGAATCGGGCGACCTGCGCAGGATCGCCGACGCCGCCGGCGTCGACCTGGTGTTCTTCGTCGCGCCCACCAGCAGCGCAGCGGCGATCGAGGCGGCCAGCCGAGCTGCGACCGGGTTCATCTACTGCATCGCCGTCACCGGGGTCACCGGAGCGCGGGCGCAGCTGGATCCGGCCGTCCTGCCGCTCATCACGCAGGTGCGCCGGCATACGACCCTGCCGGTCGTGGTCGGCTTTGGGATCTCGAAACCGGAGCATCTGGCAGCGCTGGAGGGGAAAGCCGACGGCGCCATTGTCGCCAGCGCCCTGCTGGACGCCATTGCCCAGGCGCCCGATGATCCCGCCGCCCAGGTCCGCCGCTTTCTGACGCAGTTGCGGGTGAAGCCCGCCTCCTGACCGCGTCGCAAGCCCATCCGCTGGGCCGCGTCACATCGTCGGGAGATGGCCCAGTCGGAAGAGGTTCCCTCAACCGAGGGGGATGCCGAGGAGCGCCGGTTGATCGATCGGAGCGCGGCGGGGGACCAGGAGGCCTTCCGCCAGCTCGTGCTCCGCTATCACCGGCTGGTGATCAACGTTGCCTTCCGAGCGCTCGGCGAGGTCGCGCTGGCCGAAGACGTAGCCCAGGACGTCTTCGTCAAGGTTTACAAGGCGTTGCCGGCCTACCGCCACGACAAACCGTTCAAGCACTGGCTGCACCGGGTGGCGGCGAACACGGTGACCGACTCGCTCCGACGGCGGCGGCCCGTCGTGTCGCTCGACGGGCTCGACCAGCCACTCGTTAGCGCCGGCTCCGATCCACAGGACATCGCGGCCCGCCACGACCTGCAGCGGGCGGTCCGTCACGCGATCGCGAGTCTGCCGCCACACTACCGTGACACCATCGCCCTGCAAGCCTTCGGCGAGCTCAGCTACGACGAGATCGCCAAAGCCCTTGACATTCCGCTCGGCACTGTGATGTCACGGCTGAACGGGGCAAAGCGCCTGCTCCGGGAGCACCTCGGTGACCTGGTTAGCCCGTCGGAGGAGGCGAATACGGCATGAAATCGGGCCGTTTGATCTTGCAGAGGCTGTGGTCCGAATGTTGAGTCATGCAACGACGCGCGACTGGCTGATCCCGTACGCGGACGGGATGCTCGCCGTGGATGAGCGCGGCCGGATCGACGGTCACATCGCCGGGTGTGCGAGCTGCGCCGGGGAACTGGGCGAGGTGCGCGAGCTCAACCTGCTGCTGGTCACGCTCCCGCCCGCCCCGCCAGTGGCCTTTGCGCCGTTCTGGCTGAACCTCCAGGCAGTCTTGCCACAGCGCCGACTGATGCGGATGCCTCGGATCCAACCCTATCGGCGGCTCGGCATCGCCTTCGCGATGGCCGTCACCGCCGCGCTCGTGGCAGCCGGCAGCGCCTTCGCCGCGCCGTCCGCGCTACCGGACAACCCGCTCTATCCTGTGAAGCAACTCGAAGAGGGCATGCGACTCGCGCTCGCACCGGCGAATGAGCGGATGCCGATTCAACTGCAGCTGGCGAATGAGCGGCTTCGGGAAGCCCAGGCGATGGCGGCGAATCACAAGCCGCTGCTGGCTGAGAACAGCCTGCGCGCCTTCCGCGTGATCGTCGACGATGCCGCGGCAGCACTGAAGAATCCGGCAGACCCGAAGGCCGCCAAGGCCGCCAAGGACGCTTTGCACAGTCTGCGCCTGAGGCTCGACGCGGTCGAGCGCGAAAACGCCAACCGCGGCGACGACGATCAGGAGGTCAAACAGCTTGTCGCAGCCGCGAACGACGAGCTCGACCGGATCGAGCAAGAGGATGCGGTGGCGGCGCCGCCCACCCTGGTGATTGGCGAGCAGGCGACGCCACGACCAACCCCGCGGCCCACCCCGCGGCCCACGCCACGTCCCTCGGACAAGGATCACCGCGACTAGGCTCGCGGGCCATCGACTGCGAAAGTCCCATTAGACTCATCCGGTGGGCGCGCGCGAAGAGGTGCTGGTCGTTCCTCGCGATGCCCTGTTTGCCGGCGACGAGTGGACAGGCTTTCGTGACACCGGTCTGGCTGAGCTGCTGGCGCGGGTGCGCGACAGCTACCGGTTCCGGCCGCGTCGCGAGGTGGAGGACGAGCCATCCGAGCCGCAGATCATCCCCTACGTCGTGTTTCGTCATGATGATCGCTACTTCCTGACCCACCGGCTGCGACGTTCGAGCGAGCGCCGGCTTCGGCATCTCTACTCGCTTGGCGTCGGCGGCCACATCAATCCCGAGGACGTCGCCGGGGCGGCCGACCCGATCGAGGCAGGGTTGCGGCGGGAATGGCAGGAAGAAGTCGTCTATGACGGCCACTTCTCCACCCGGCTGCTCGGCGCGATCAACGATCAGACCACGCCGGTCGGGCGGGTCCATGTCGGCCTCATCTTTCTGGTGGAGGGTGACCGGCCCGAGATCTCGATCCGCGAAGTCGACAAGCTGGCCGGCGCACTCCTGCCGCTGGACGCGATGCGCAGCTACTACCTGGACATGGAGTCCTGGTCGCAGCTGATCTTCGATTACCTTACCCGCGTTCCAGTCGCCTGAGCCTCAGGTCGTCAGGGCTTTCGCCAGCTCGTCGAAGTTGCGGACGTAGCGCAGCACGTCGTCCTCCGAGTGCTGGACGGAAATTGTCCAGTTCTCCTCGGCGCCGGGCGCCATGAGCACGCCCCGGTTGCATTGATAGAGCCACGACAGGTAGGCGTACTTCTTGTCGATGGTCAGATAGTCGCGGTAATTGCGGACGCGCTCCTTGCGATAGGTCACGCAGCCACGCGCCGCGAGCGTAATCGGATGGAAGGGAAGCTGGTAGTCGTTCATAACCTTGCGCAGACCGCCCTCGAGCGCTTCGGAGAGCGCATCGAAGTGCGAGTAGGCGGCGGGTGTCAGGATGGACGTCAAGGTGGTTTTCGACGCCGCCATGGTGAGCGGATTGCCATTGAAGGTGCCGATTTGCACCACCTTGTGTTCATCGATCGTCGCCATGACGTCAGCCCGGCCCCCGACCGCGCCGCACGGCAGTCCGCCGCCGATCGCTTTGGCGAGGGCCACCAAGTCGGGGGTGACTCCGAAGCGCTCGGTCGCGCCGCCGGCGGCGATGGTCACGCCGGTCTTCACCTCATCGAAGATCAGCAGCGCGCCGTGTCGGTGAGCAAGGTCTCGAAGCCCCGCCAGGTACCCATCTTCGGGAAGCACGATCCCGATGTTCATCATCACCGGCTCGACGATGATCGCCGCCACCTCGCCCCGGTGCCGGTCGAGGGTACGCTCCAGGACCTCGAGGTCATTGAAAGGCACAACCGTGACCAGGTCGACGACCGCTTGCGGCGTACCGCCGCTGTAGGGGACCGACACCGGGGCGTCGGCCGCACCCATCAGGTCGGGTGGGGGCTCGACCGACACGAGCAGGGCATCGTGGTGGCCGTGGTAGCTGGCCTCGATCTTGATCAGTCGATCGCGTCCGGTGAAGCCGCGCGCCAGCCGAACCGCATCGAGCGTCGATTCGGTGCCGCTGTTCGTGAATCGCCACTGCGGCTGCCTGAACCGGCGCGCCAGCTCCTCGGCGACGATGGCGTCGTCGACCACAGGCTGGGCGAAGTGCGTCCCTTTGGCGGCCCGTTCGCTGATCGTCTTTACGATCTGCGGATGCGCATGGCCGACGACCATCACGCCGAAGCCATTATGAAAGTCGACGTACTCGTTCCCGTCGACGTCCCACACACGGCTGCCCTTGCCGTGATCGACGAAGACCGGCTGGGGCGCGGCGTCCTGGAAGGACGAGGCAACCCCTCGAGGGATGAACTGCTTGGCCTGCTTCCAGAGTTGATCGGACCGTTGCCGCTTGGTCCGGAACTGATCCTCCTCCTTGGCGATCAGTTCGGCGACGCGGCCGGGGGCGATCGGCTCGGCAACAGTACTCACGGCTTCCCTCCTCGAGATTGCTTCACGGCCAGTGCCGAAATCGCATCTAGTATGCATCGGTTGGCGTTCTGGGCGGTGATCTCCGCATGATCGTATGGAGGCGAGACCTCCACCACGTCCATTCCGACAAATTTGGTCCGCAGCGCGATTTTGCGGATCGCCCGCAGCAGGTCCGCGGGCTGCATGCCGCCCGGCTCGGGCGTCCCCGTGCCCGGCGCGAACCCGGGATCGAGGACGTCGATGTCGACCGACAGGTAAATGAACTCCGGACCATCCAGCGCTTCCTGGATCGCCTGCTCGACCACCGTCTCGACGCCGCGATCGAGGAGTTCGCCCATCAGGTGCCAGCGCATCCCCTGGGCGCGCATCCACTCGAATGTCTCGCGTTCTGGCCAATAGCCGCGCAAGCCGATCTGCACGAAGTTGTGGCCCGGGATCGCTCCCGACTCGATCAGCCGGCGCATCGGTGTGGCGTGCGAGGCGAGGTTTCCCCAGCTGTCGCGACCAGTGTCCGCATGGGCGTCGAAGTGGACCATCGCGAGCTTGCCGCGGCCGTAAGCGTCGGCGACCGCGGTCGCGGATGGGTACGTGATCGAGTGATCGCCTCCAATGATGATCGGCACGATCTGGCGCGAGGCGATTTCGGCGACCCGGGCGCGGATCGCCTCGTGCGCCTGGTCCGCGCGCCCCGGATAGCAGACGGCATCGCCGTAGTCGACGACCGAGAGAACCTCGAAGGGCGCGACCTCGAGATCGAGGTGCCAGCTGGGCGGCTGGTAGTTTGCCACTCGCACCGCCCGCGGCCCGAAGCGGGCGCCAGGCCGGTGTGTCGTGCTGTCGTCCCAGGGGGCGCCGACGATCGCAACGTCCGGTCGCAATTCGTCGAGCTCGGCCGGCTCGGTCAGCATCCGGACTTTCATGAAGGTACCCGGACCCAGGTACTGAGGGCCATCGACCTGAGCCTCAAGGTTGGGCGTCTTTGGCATTCGCCTACAATTCTCGCAGCGCCTGGATTTGGCGCTTCAACAATCGGAAGGGGAGGATAACCATGAAGCGTTTACCAATGGTCCTGGTGACCGTGGTCATGACGCTGGCAGCCTGCGGTGGGAGCTCGACCACATCCACGACTACGGGCGGGCCGAGCAAGGTGGACAGCATTGCCGGCGCAGTGCCGGCGTCGGTAAAGGACCTCGCGCCGCTACAGATCGCGACCGACGCAACCTATGCCCCCAATGAGTTCATCAATCCTGACAGCGGAGCGATCGAGGGCTGGGACATCGATTTTGGCAAGGCCATCTGCAAGGTCATGGGCGTCGCGTGCACCTTCAACAATGTGATCTTCTCGAATATCATTCCGCAGCTGAAAGCGGAGAATCCACGCTACCTGTTCGCCCTTTCCAGCTACACGCCGACGGATGAGCGCATCAAGGGCGGAATCGATTTCATCACCTACTACAAGGCGGGTGAGGCCTGGGTCGTCAAGGCGTCCGGCGGGCCCACCGTCAACAGCGCCGCCGACATGTGTGGCCAGACGGTCGCGGTCGAAACCGGAACCACCGAGGAAAGCGACGCCTGGGGATACATGGGCAAGCAAGTTGGCGGGACGGCGATCGCCGGTGACAAGAACAACTGCCCGGCGGGCAAGGACATCAAGGTGAGCAGCTTCGACAAGCAGACCGACGCCAACTCGGCCTTGCTGTCAGGGCGCGCCAGCATTCTCTGGGTGGATCAGCCTGTTGCCGACTACCAGGTCAAGCAGAGCGGCGGCAAGATGAAGTTGGGCGGCAAGCCTTGCAGCGTCGCGCCGTACGGCATCGCCCTGCCGAAGAACAGCCCGCTGGAGCAGCCCATGACGGACGCCGTCAAGTACCTGATCGATAACAACAGCTACTACAAAAACATCCTGAAGAACTGGGGCGTTGAGGATGGGGCTATCGAGAGCTCGGCGGTGAAGCTCAACGACACCGCCGCTGTGGGCGAGAGCTGCGTGCCGTCCTACTGAGGTAATCGTGGGCCGAGGTGGCTGATGCACTAAGACGCCCGGCGGCGATCAAGGCGGTCCCGGTCCGACACCCCGGGCGCTGGGTGGCGGCGGTTGTCGTCCTGGCAATCGCCGCCGAAGTGCTCTACACATTCATCACCGCCCCGAACTTGCAGTGGGGCGTGGTCGGTCACTACCTCTCGCACCGGCTGATCCTGCAAGGCATCGTCACCACGCTCGAGCTGACCGTCCTGGCCATGCTCATCGGGATCATTCTTGGAGTCGTCCTCGCCGTCATGCGGCTGTCGCCTAACCCGGTGGTATCGACGGTGAGCTGGTTGTACATCTGGTTTTTTCGCGGTACGCCGGTCCTGGTGCAGATCTTCTTCTGGTACAACCTCGCGCTTGTGCTTCCACACATCGGAATTGGCATCCCGTTCACCTCCATTCAGTGGCAAGCCAATACGAACGCGCTGATTCCGGCCTTCATGGCCGCGATGCTGGGGCTCGGCTTGAACGAGGGCGCCTACATGGCCGAGATCGTTCGTGCCGGCCTGATCTCCGTTGAGCATGGGCAGACCGAGGCGGCCCAGGCCCTCGGGATGACGCGGCTGCTTGTGATGCGGCGCATCGTGTTGCCCCAGGCGATGCGGGTGATCATCCCGCCAACCGGCAATGAGACCATCTCGATGCTCAAGACCTCGTCGCTGGCGTTTGTCGCGTCGGTTCCCGAGCTCTTCACGCGATCCCAGCAAATCGCCAGTGCCACCTTCGAAGTCATCGAGTTGGCGATCGTGGCCAGCATCTGGTACCTGGCGATGACCTCGATCCTGACGATCGGCCAGTATTACCTGGAACGGCGCTTCGGCCGGGGAACCCAGCGTGGATTGCCCCCCACGCCGCTGCAGCGCTTCCGCCGCATGCTCGTCACGTTTCACGCGCCGCCCCCGGACGAGGCTCAGCCGGTGGTTGTTCCAAGCCCCATCCCGCGGCGCGACGGTCGCTGACATGGGCGGAAAGCCGATGGTTCAGGCTGAGGCGGTTCACAAGAGCTTCGGCCGCCTGGAGGTGCTCCGTGGTATCGACCTCGAGGTCTACCCGAGGGAAGTCATGTGCATGATCGGACCCTCGGGGTCGGGCAAGAGCACGTTCCTGCGCTGCATCAACCACCTGGAAAAGATCGACGCCGGGCGGCTATCGGTCGATGGTGAGCTGGTCGGCTATCAGCAGCGCGGTGACAAGCTCTACGAACTTCGAGAGAGCGAGGTTTGCCAGAAGCGTTCTGAAATCGGCATGGTCTTTCAACGCTTCAACCTGTTCCCGCACAAGACCGCGCTCGAAAACGTGACGGAAGCGCCGATCCTGGTCAAACGAGAAAGCCGTTCAGCTGCCGTTGACCGAGGCCGCAAACTCCTCGACCGGGTGGGCCTGGCGCAGAAGGTCGATGCCTATCCCAACCAGCTGTCCGGCGGTCAGCAGCAGCGGGTGGCGATCGCGCGCGCCTTGGCGATGCAGCCCAAGCTGATGCTCTTTGACGAGCCCACCTCTGCGCTCGATCCCGAGCTGGTGGGCGAGGTGCTCGACGTCATGCGTGGGCTCGCCGAGGACGGCATGACCATGGTGGTCGTGACCCATGAGATGGGCTTTGCTCGCGAGGTTGGCGACAGCCTCGTCTTCATGGACGGCGGGGTCGTGGTGGAGGCCGGCAAGCCACGTGACGTCTTGACGAACCCGCAGCACGAGCGCACCCGCTCCTTTCTGTCGAAGGTGCTGTAAGCCCCCACCCTGCCCTCCCCCAGAGCGGGAGGGGAATCTCTATCGTCGGCGCTTCAGGTCTTTCAGAATCTCCCTCGAGGCGTTGCGGCCGTTGATGCCGCTGATGCCGCCGCCGGGGTGCGTGCCCGAACCACAAAGGTAGAGGTTCTTGATGGGCGTGCGGTAGTCGGCGTAGCCGGCCACCGGCCGCCAGGAAAACAGTTGGTCGAGCGTGAGGTCGCCGTGCATGATGTTGCCGCCGACAAGCCCGTACTCCTGCTCCATGTCGTATGGGCCGAGCACCTGCCGGTGCTCAACGGCTGACTTGAGGTTGGGCGCGAAACGCGAGTACCCGTCCACCACCCGGTCGGCGTAGGCCTCCAGCTCGTCGCGATGCGGCGCCTGCGACCAGCTCGCCGGCACGTACTGCGTGAAGCAGCTCATCAGCTGCTTGCCGCTGGGGGCCAGGGAATCGTCGACCACCGTGGGGATCACGCCGTCCGAGTACGGGGCCGCCGACGGCTGTCCATACTTCGCGTCGTCGAAGGCGTGTTCCAGGTACTCCATCGAGTCGCAGAGCTGGATGAACGACCGGGCCGCGGTCATCGAATCCTCCGACTCGAGGCCGTCGAACCGAGGCAGTTCTCCCAGCGCCAGGTTGACCTTGACCGTACCTGAGCGCGACTTGTATCGGTCGATCGCGCGGACGAAATCCGACGGCAGCTGGCTCGAGTCGACGAGCTCGCAAAACGTGATCTTCGGGTGGGCATTCGACACCACGGCGCGCGACCGTAATTCGGTACCGTCGACGAGCGCGACGCCCACCGATCGGCTGTCCTCGACCAGGATGCGCCCCACCCGTGCGCCGGTTCGAATCTCGGCACCGTGCTCGCGGGCATCCTCGGCGATCGCCTGGGAGACCGCGCCGGTGCCGCCTCGAACGAACGCCCACTCCGCCATCTGCCCGTCGACTTCGCCGATGTAGTGATGCAGCAGGACATAGGCCGTCCCTGGCGTGTAAGGGCCGCCATAGGTCCCGATCGCGCCCGAAACGCAGCGCGCCGCCTTGACTTGTGATGACTCGAACCATTCATCGAGTAGTTCGGCTACGGACAGCGTCATGACCTTGACGAAGTCGCTGGTGCTTTTCACGTCGAGACCCTTGAGCTGCCAGGCGAAGCGGGCTAGCTCCAGCAGGTCCGCTGGCGACTTGGCCCCAACAGCCGGTGGCGTCATCAGCAGGAGGGGCCGAACGATTCGGGCGATCGCCGCCAGGTATTCGCTGAACACCGGCCATGCGTCCGCGTCTTTCCTGGAGAATTTGCCGATTTCGGCTTTCGCCTGGCCCGGGTTTTTGGTCAGGAGCAGGTGAGAGCCATCGGGAAAAGGCACGTAGTAGTCGGCGGCAAGCGGGTAGAGCGTGAGGCCGTGCCGGTGCAACTCGAGCTCGCGGATGACCTCGGGTGGCATCAGGGAGAGAACGTAGGAAAGAGTCGAGACGGTATAGCCCGGCCAGGGATGTTCGCTGACGGCGGCACCACCCAGCACGTCCCGCCGCTCGAGCACCAGGGTTTTGAGTCCGCTGCGACCGAGGTAGGCCGCCGTCGCCAGCCCGTTGTGGCCGCCCCCGACGATGATCGCGTCGTATTGGGCGGGCATGCGGCCAGAGTATATCGGCGGGCGATTTGGCCAGCCGTCCCTTGACAAGTGCCAGCTTCAGGTTCACATTTGCGCTCAGGCTCTGCCGAGGGCCAAACACGCAAAGGAGGGTAAGCATTGGCTTTACTAGAGACGTCGGCTGACGTCCTAGCCGAAAAACGCAAGCTCCGAAAGTCGCTGTTTCGATTCGACCTGATCTTCTTTACCGTCTGCGCCATCCTCGCCATCGATACCATCGGGCAATCGTCTTCATATGGGGCGCAGGCAATCTTCTGGCTCGCCGTCTCGGCAGTCACGTTCCTGATCCCGTACGGCCTGTTGACATCGGAACTCGGCACGACGTTCCCGGTGGAGGGCGGCCCCTATGAATGGGTGCGCCTCGCCTTTGGCCACATGGCGGGGGCCATCACGGCGGTCCTCTACTGGCTGAGCAACCCGATCTGGTTGGGCGGCACGCTGGCGGCAACCGCGATCGCGGCCATGGACCTCCTCTGGGGCACCAAGATTGGCGACAACACGGGGCTCTCGATTCTGGTCGGCCTCGCCTTTATCTGGGTCGCGGTGATGATGAACATCCTCTCGTTGCGGTCCATGAAATGGGTGCCGAACCTGGGTGCCGTTGTGAAGCTCGCTCTCTTCGGCCTGTTCGCCGTTCTCGTGATCATCTCGGGCACCCAGCACGGTTTCAAGGGAAGCCTTGGCGGGATGTTCGATGGCCTCGGCCCGGCATTCGTGGGGGTGCTCGGTGTCCTGGTGTTCCAGTGGATCGGCTTCGAGTTGCAGAGTAATGCGAGCGAGGAGATCGAGAACCCGCAACGGGACATCCCGCGAGCGGTGACCCTTGCGGGTGTGATTAGCGCCCTTGGCTACGCCGTTCCCATCATCGGCGTCATCCTGGTGCTCAGCAGCAAAGACATCACCAATGTGAGCGGCTTCGTCGCCGGCTACCAGACCGTGGTGACGGACGCTCTCGGTGGTGGCGCAGCGAATGCCTTGAACGGCCTCGTCGGTGCGGCGGTGGTCTTCGCACTGCTTTCGAGCGGCGTGGTCTGGCTGATGGGCTCCGACCGGCTGATGGCCATCGGCGCATTGGCCGGGTCAGGTCCGCGCACGATGGGGTACTTCTCGGCTCGGTTCGGGACGCCTGTTCCCGTCAACGTCATCTCGGGAATCCTGGCAAGCGTCTTCCTCGTCCTGAACTTCCTGATCACGGGCGGGGACCTTAAGAGCTTCTTCACAATCGTGCTCGGCCTGGTGATCTCGACCACCACGTTTTCGTACGTGCTGGTCTTCCCGGCGCTCGTCGTTCTCCGGCGCAAGTACCCCAACGCACGCCGGCCATACAGAGTCGGCGGCGGGACGATCGGGGCCTGGGTCGTGATGGTCCTTTGCGAGTTCTACGTGGTCGCGGCGACCATCTTCTCGCTCTGGCCGAACCTGTTCTCCAGTGACGTTACGAATGCGGTGAAGGTCGGTGGTGTTGGGATCGCTCGAGGAACGTACGAACTCACGGTCTTCGGCGCGACCGCCGTCATGCTCGTGATCGCGGTGATCTTCTATGCCGTGGGTCGCAGGCACGCTGTTCACGATCGCTGGCCCGATGAGGGGATAACCGCCGACCGCCGCGAAGTCGCGGGCGTACGCCGAGCGTAGACCTTCGTCGCGTGTCGATCACGCAAGACCGATCGGTGAGCGCGGGCGAGGATCTCGCCCGCGCTTTCACGCAAGCTACTTCTCGTAGACGAGGGCGCCGCCGACGATGGTCGCCCGAATCGAGGCGTTGACGATGTCGCCCGCCGGGATCGTGAACAGATCTCGGTCGAGCACGACGACGTCCGCGAGCATTCCCGGCTCGAGCGTGCCGCGGTCGCGCTCCTGGTGGGCGGCCCAGGCGCTGCCTGAGGTATAGGCGGCCAGCGCGTCGGCGAGCGTCAGCCGTTCAGCGGGGAGCCAGCCGCCGGCAGGACGCCCGTCACGTGTCGTGCGGTTGACGGCAGCGTTCAGTCCCAGAAACGGGTCGAACGAGACGATCGGCCAGTCGGAGCCGAAAGCCAGCCGGCCGCCGGCCCGCCGGATCGATCCCCATGGCCAGCCACGCGATGCACGGTCGAGGCCGATCATCGACGTGTAGAGATCGAGCTGGGCCGGCTCGGGATCCGCGTGGTACGGCTGCATGCTCGCGACGACGCCAAGCGCCGCGAAGCGTGGGATATCGGTCGCATCGATCGTCTCGATGTGCTCGACGCGATGCCGCCTGTCCCGCGGCCCGCTGGTGGCGGCGGCCCGCTCGTAGGCGTCCAGTGCCGTGCGCACCGCGGCGTCGCCGATCGCGTGGATCTGCACTTGCCAGCCGGCCGCGTCGGCCACGCGGATGGCTTCGCGAAGCTCGCTTGGCTCCCATTGCGGGTGGCCCAGGGCGTCCGGGTCGCTGGCCCGCTTCCTCTCGTACGGTGCCAGCATCGCCGCCGTTCCGGTCTCGATGACCCCGTCGGCAAACGCCTTGACGATCCCGGTCGAGATCCACGGATCGCCGCGATGGGGGAGGGCAAGCCGCTCGTACTCGACCAACCGTCGCTCCCAATCGACCATCGAAAGCCCCGGTTGCATCAGCAGCCCCAGGCGGATCCGGACCATCGGGTCGCCCGCGGCGCGCAGCGCGGCGTACAGCTCGAATTGCTCGAGGTCGGCACCGGCGTCCTGCACGCTGGTCAGGCCCTGCCGGTGGGCGAGCTGGGCCGCCTGGGCCAGGCTCTCGACGTCCTGGGCGGTGGTGGGCCGCGGCAGAGCCGCTTCAACCAGCTCCATCGCCGCCTCCTTGAGGATGCCGGTGGCGTGGCCCGCGCCATCGCGCTGGATCTCTCCGCGCGGGGGGTCGGCCGTGTCATCAGTAATGCCGAGCCGGGCGAGGGCGGCAGAGTTTACCCAGGTGGTGTGGCTGTCGTACGCCTCGATGGCCATCGGCCGGTCGGGCACCACCCGGTCCAGGAGCTCTCGATGCGGCATCCCACCGGGAAAGACGGCGTAAAACCACCCCCGGCCGAGCAGCCAGTCCCGATCCTTGTGAGCCTGGGCGAAACCGGCGACCCGCTTCAGGATGCCGTCGACAGTGGTTTCGCCCGATAGTTCAAGATTTCTTAGGTTGCGGGCGCCCATCAGGAAGTGGACGTGTGCGTCGTTGAAGCCCGGCATGATGAGCCCGCCGGCGGCATCGATCATCGCCGTTCCGGGGCCGGCGAGCCCCCGGATCTCGTCGTCGGTGCCGACGGCAACGATGCGATCGGCGGCGATCGCGATCCCGCAACGTCCAGGGGGACCCGGCCAAACCCTCCCGTTCACCACGGCGACTGCGACGCGTTCCAAGATTCCGAAAGTTTAGGTTGACGCCGAGATCGCTGCCTGCTACGTTTGGCGGAGTTCAAAGGGAGAGGAGGGAACCTGCCCATGCCCGACGACGTCCTGACGCGTTCGCAGTCGACCGTTCCGACAGGGGGCAGTAGCCAGGAGGCGGCCGACGCGCATGACCTGGCCGGATTTGGCTACAAGCAGGAACTCAAGCGAATCCTCGGCGTGTATTCGAGCTTCGCCGTCGCCTTCTCGTACATCTCACCCAGCACCGGCATCTTCACGCTTTTTGCCCCGATCGGCCTGGCGATTGCCGGGCCGTTCTTCTTCTGGAGCTGGCCGCTCGTCGCCTTGGGCCAGTTCATCATCGCGCTGAACTTCGCCGAGGTGAGTTCGCACTTCCCGGTGGCCGGCTCCGTCTACCAGTGGACGAAATATCTGTCCAACCGGGCGTACTCGTGGATGACGGGCTGGGTCTACCTGTTCGCCGGCATCCTGACCGTCACAGGAGTCATCGCGACGATTCCGGGCCTGGTGCTGATCCCGTTGCTCAACAACCTTGGCATCGGCATCGAAAACATCCCGCGCAACCAGATCATCATCGCGCTGCTCGTGCTGGCGAGCACGACGTTACTGAACGTCTTCGGCGTGCGGTTGGTCGCACTGATCAATAACACCGGTGTGGTGTTCGAGATCCTCGGCATGGTGGTCTTCGCGCTGATCCTGCTGATCTTCTTTCACCACCAGCCGGCGAGTGTCCTGTTTGACGCCAAGTATCTCGGCTCAAATAACCAGGTCGGGGTCTTCTTCGCCGCGATGTTCATGTCGCTCTTCGTCATCTATGGCTTCGATACGGCCAGCACCCTGGCCGAGGAAACGAAGAATCCGCGAGTGGAGGCGCCGAAAGCGGTGCTGGGGTCGGTCGTCGGCGCTTTCATCATCGGCACGATCTTCCTCCTTGCGTTGATCATCGCCATTCCGGACATGCAGAAGTTCGTCGCCGGAGCGGGCGCGGTGCCGGCGACGATCACGTCGCCCGCCGACGTCCTGAACGCCGTCCTGCCCGGGTGGATGGCGAATATCTACCTGCTCGTCGTGCTGGCGGCGATCTACGTCTGCTGCCTGGCGATTCAGACCTCCACCATCCGGCTGGCATTCGGCATGGCGCGCGATGGGAAGCTGCCGCTGGCGCGCTACTACAACAAGGTCAGCCCGACCCTGCACACGCCGGTTATCACCTGCCTGGTGGTCGGCGTCCTCGCAGCGCTGCCATTCATCTACTACGCCGGTGCAGGGCTGATCGCCATCGTCGCCACCGGCATGATCTACCTCTCCTACCTGCTCGGCAACATTGCGATCCTGCTTGCCCGGTTGCGGGGCTGGCCAACGAAGGGCTCCCCCTTCAAGCTCGGCGGTTGGGGATTGGTCGTCAATTTGCTTGGTCTCGCCTGGGGCGGCTCGATGCTCGTCAACTTTCTCTGGCCTCGTCCGGCGAGCAATCCCAGCTTTAACACCATCCTGAATCCCACCGGCGCGGCGGGCGGCGCCAGCCTGGGCGGGTTCGGTGACTCCGTCCCGATCTTCGAGCTGGTGGTGGTCGTCATTGTCGTCGTCGGCGCTGTCTACTACTACCTGGCGCAGCGCGGCAAGACCGACCAGGTCGTCCGGGCCGCATAGTCGAACAACCCCCACCCTACCCTCCCCCTGGAGGGGGAGGGTTATTAGGGGTGCCTCCCGCTGGAGGGGAGGGTTATGGCGGGCTGCCCTCCGCGCGATGGGACAGGGACGGGCGCATACCTACTTATAATGTCCACCACATGGCGGTCAAAATTCGCGTGCCTGGCGCGCTGCGTCAACTCACCCGGGGGGCGGCCATCGTCGAGGTCGATGCCGGGGACGTGTCGCAGGCGCTCGATGAGCTGAACGAGAAGTTTCCAGGCTTCCGGGAACGGCTCTACGACGACAAAGGCGAGCTTCGGCAGTTCATCAACATCTACCGGAACGACGAGGACATTCGGTTCGGGTCTGGGCTCAAGACGCCGCTGAAGGACAGCGACGATCTGTCGATCGTCCCGGCGGTCGCCGGAGGATAACCCCGGTGGCGCGGACGACGGTGCGCCTGACATTCCCCGGCGAAACCCTCAATGACCCGATCATCTACCGGCTTGGCCAGGAGTACAAAGTGGTGACCAATATCAGACGGGCCGACGTGGCCCAGGACAGCGGCTGGGTCGAGCTCGACCTCGACGGTGAGCCGGCCGAGGTCGAACGGGCGCTGGAGTATTGCCGGAGCCGGGGAATCGGGGTCCAGCGGCTGGAGCCGGCGTGAAAGTCGCCGTCGCGATGAGCGGCGGCGTCGACTCGTCGGTCGCCGCGGCGATGATGCGCGACGAGGGTCACGAGGTCTTCGGCGTCACGCTTCAGCTTTGGCCGAAGGAGATGGCGGCGCGTGACTTCGATAAGCACCACGGCTGCTGCTCGCTCGACGCGGTCGAGGACGCGCGGCGGGTCGCGAGCCGGCTCGGCATTCCCTACTACGTCTTAAACTTCGAAGACGATTTTCGGGCGGCGGTCATCGACCCGTTTACGGAAGCCTATCTCCAGGGGCGCACGCCGAACCCCTGCATCAGGTGCAACGAGACGATCAAATTCGGGTTGCTGCTGCGCAAGGCGTTGGCCCTGGGCGCGCAGGCGCTGGCGACAGGACACTACGCACGCATCGAGCGCGGCCCGAGCGGCTACAGCCTGCGCAAAGCTGTGGACCAGCGCAAGGACCAGTCGTACGTCCTCTATCAGCTTGGCCAGGAGGAGCTTCGCGTCCTCCGCTTCCCGATCGGGGACTGGTCGAAGGCGCAGGTACGCGAGAAGGCCGCGGCGCTCGAGCTCAAGACGGCCTTGAAGCCCGAGAGCCAGGAAATCTGTTTCGTGGCTGACGGCAGTTATCGAACGCTGCTGAAAGAACGCTTCCGCGACCGAGTGCGGCCGGGAGCCATTGTCGACGAGGCCGGCGTCGTGGTCGGAGAGCACGATGGGATCGCGATGTACACCGTCGGTCAGCGATCCGGACTCCGGCTGCAGGCAAGCGGACCGGCATCGGCACCCCGCTATGTCAGCGCCATCGATGGAGTGACCAATACGATTCGGGTGGGCGCTGCCGACGAGTTGTTGCGGTCCAGTTGCCGCGTGGAGGACGTCCGGTACGTCGAAGGAATCGTGCCAACGGCGCCGTTCAACGCGACTGTGAAGATCCGCTCGCACGCACCCGAAGCCGGCGCGCTGATCACGCCCCTGGGTGACCAGGTGCGAATCGACTTCGACGTCCCCCAGCGGGCGCTCGCGCCCGGCCAGGCGGCGGTGTTCTACGACGGTGACCGGGTGATCGGCGGTGGCCCGATCGCCGTGAGCGACGGGTGAGACTGCTTGACGCCGCTGCTCAGCACCCGCTGCTGCCGACCTTCGCCCTGATCGCTCTCGTGTATCTGACCTGCCTCGGTGCTGTGCTTGCCGCCCGGCTGGCCTGGCGGGGGCGAACCGCGTACTGGTTGGTCGTTCTGGGCGCGTTCTCCTTCCTGCTCGGTTCGTTGTGGGGCCGCGGTTACCTCTCGGGAGGCGCCACCTTTACGTTCCTGAGTGCGGGGATCGTGCTCGCCGTGTTCGGCGTGGCGCTGGACTTGATCTTCGGACCGGCGCTGAGTCAGACCGGCGCCGAATAGGATAGGGCCGTGCCTGTCGATCACTCTGAAAAGTACATGGTGGTGCCGATTACCCGGCGGGAGGATTACTCGCCGACACTCTGGTCGGTCTGGATGAAACCGCCGGAGCCACTGGCCTTCAAGGCGGGGCAATATGTGGCCTTCGGGGTCGACAACCACGACAAGGTGCTGGAGCGGGCGTTCTCGATCGTGTCCAGCCCTTACGAACCAGAGCTCGAGTTCTTCATCGAGCGAGTCCCCGAAGGCGCCCTCTCGCCGCAGCTGTATGAGCTGAAAATTGGCGACTGCGTCTTCATGCGTAAGAAAGCCAAAGGGATCTTCAACGTCGACGTCAAATCCGGGCACCCGCAGCACTTCCTGATCTCGACGGTGACCGGCATCGCTCCTTACGTCAGCATGGTCCGCACCCTGGTGCGCGACCTCAAGGAAGGTCGCTTAGCCGAGCCATTCCGCTTCGTGGTGCTGCAGGGAGTGTCGCGCTCGGACGAGTTCGGCTACGATCGCGAGCTGCTTGAGCTGGCCGACGAATATCCCTGGCTCACCTACATTCAAACCATCAGCCGGCCGTGGGAAGACCCTGAATGGAAGGGTGAGCGGGGGAGGGTGGACGATCTGATCCGAAAGTACGCCGACAAGCTTGACCTCACCCCCGAGACGACGACCGCCTACCTCTGCGGCAACGCCGGCATGATCGTGAATGCCCGCGGGATTCTGCGGCGATCCGGCTTCGAGCAGGCCTCGATCAAAGAGGAGACCTACTGGCCACCCGGTGAAGGCGAGGTCGAATACTGATTCCGGTCTCGCCAGTTAGAATCTGACGCCGTGCCCTTGATCGGCGCCCTGCCGCAGCCAATCACATCGGCGCCGCTCGTGATCCTGCTCTATGTTGTCTTGACCTTGATGATCGTCAGCGCGCTGACGAGCGTCCTGGTGCGGGACACGCTCTGGGCGATCGGCGCTTTCTCCTCCAGCATGGTGCTGATCGCGGTCCTCTACCTTACGATCGCACCCTTCCTGCTCTTCGCCGTCCAGCTTCTGGTCTTCACGACGGTGAGCGCGGCCTTGCTTATCGGCCTCTTGCGCCGCACGACCGGCCTCGGCCGGTCGACTCAAGGACCGCTCCACCGGGATTGGATCATCGGCGCGGCCGTGGTGGCGGCCCTGCTGGCCTTGCTCGTTGTGGTGCTGGCGACGACTTCGTGGCCGATTGGTCTGATCGGGAATGCGGGGCCCGGCGTTGGTGAGGCGCTCGGCACAAAGTACGTTGTCGGGCTCGCCGTCCTGGTGGTGATCCTCGCGTCAGCCGCGCTGGGCAGCGGGTTGATGCTCGCCGCCCCCACCCTGCCCTCCCTCCGAGGGGGAGGGCCGATACGGGGGAGCGGCCCGCGCCGATGAACGTCGGGCTTAACCAACTGCTGGTTGCCTCCGCGGCGCTTTTTGCCGTGGGCGCCTTTGCTCTGGTCGCCCGGCGGAGCGCGATCGTCATGCTTCTCGGGACGCAGTTCATGTTCGCGGCGGGCGCGATCGCCTTCGTCGCCTTTGGCACCTTCGGCCTTGGTACGCGGACGCTTGGTGCGGGCGCCGCCGTGGCGCTGTTCGCCGGCGCGACCGCCGTGGCGGAGCTCGCGGTCGGACTCACCATGGCAGCGCTCATCTACCGTGAACACCGCAGTTTCGCCGTCGACGCGGACCGCGAGTAGGCCGGCAGGACCGTGATGCTCGCCCTGCTCGCCGCGGCGCCCAAGGGTCCGCTCGACACCTGGAGCCCGACCCTGTTCGCGCTCCTTGCGCTGCTCTTGCCCCTGATCGCGCTCGTCATCGTGCTCGCCTTTACCGTCGACTCGCGCCGGGTGAGCGCCGCCATCTCGATCCTCTTCACGCTGGCGGCCGTTGGCTGCGCCCTCGTGGTGGTAGCCATCGAGATCGCCCACCCACTGCACCTGGAGCGCAACGCGACTTTCCTGCAGCTGTTCACTGGACAGTCCGGGGTGGCATCCGAATTCCTCCTCCAGTGGGGGGTACTGGCAGACCCACTGGCGGCCGTGATGTTGATCGCCGTCACACTGACCAGCCTGCTGGTGCAGGTCTACGCCCTGGCGTTCATTCGCCGCGAGGACGGCCCCGTCCGGTTTTTCAGCGTGCTCCTGTTCGCCACCTTTGCGATGACGGGGGTGACGCTTTCGACCAGCTACTTCGAGATGCTCCTCTTCTTCGGGTTGGTCACGCTGTCGACCTACCTGATGATCGGCCACTGGTGGCAGCGTGAAGATGCGGCGGCAGCGGCTTCGAGGGCCTTCATCATCTCGGCTGCCGGCGATCTGGCGCTGCTGGGAGGCGTTGGGTACCTGTTCTTCCGATTCAGCGAGCTCAACTTCCAGACGCTGGCGACTCAGTACACGGGCGGCAAGGTCAGCGCCAACGGTCTGTTCATCATGTCAATCCTGATCTTCCTGGGGGCGGCCGCCAAGTCGGCGCAGTTTCCGCTGCATGCGTGGCTTCCGGGGAGCGCCCAGGCGCCGGCGCCGGCAGCCGCGCTGCTTCACTCCGCCGGTGCCGCGTTGTGCGGCGTCTACCTGGTGGCCCGGGCTTACGCCCTGTTCCACGCCAGCCCGCGTGGGCTGGCGCTGCTGGCCATCGTCGGTGGTGTGACCGCCGTCCTGGGGGTGCTCTGGGCGCTCTTCCAGGAGAACCTCAAACGCGCCATCGCTTATACCACCATGAGCGAGCTCGGCCTGATGATGCTGGCGCTCGGCATCGGCGCCTACGGCGCCGGCATCTTCGAGGTCTTCGCCCACGCCTGGCCCAAGGCGCTGCTCTTTCTCGCCGCCGGCGTGATCATTCGAGAGCTGCGCACCGAGCGGCTGGCGGAAATGGGCGGGCTGTGGCAGCGAATGCCGCTCACCGGCTGGGTGATGCTGATCGCCGTGGCGGCGGGGGCCGGGATTCCGCCATTCAGCACCTTCTGGAGCAAGGACGCCATCCTGTCAAAGGCGCTGGCGCTCCGCAGCCCGATCGCCATCATCGTCATCACGGCTGTCACACTCCTTGGCGCGATGGCGCTGGTCCGCATCTTCAGGCTGGCGTTCACCGGAGAAACGGCGCGCCGCCGCCGGTTCGACCCGGACCGCATCGGCGATGCAGGCGGCCGGGTGGCGACCGCGATGGTCATCCTGGCGATCCCGTGCATCGTTGCGGGGATCCGCGGGTTCCGCGGCCGGACCGACCCGATTGCCTTTGTCACCTTCCCGGGCGTGGCGCTGTCGAATTCGCACTTCGTGGCGGCCGCCATCACCGCTGCTGCTGCCGTCCTGGGCGCGGCCATCGCCTGGGCTATCTATGGCCGCCGCCCGAGTCGGGTCGTGGCGCTCGAACCGGTTCGACGCGCGATGGGGGAGGGACTGTTTGTCGAGCGGGCCTACCAGTTCGGCGCAGCGCAAGTGCTGCTACCGGCGAGTCGCGCCGCCGGCTGGATCGAAGGGCGCGTCGATGCCACCATCGACCTGGTCGCCGACAGCGTGGCCTTCGCGGGCCGGCCGCGGCGCTGGCTCTCGGATGTTCGCACGCGCCAGGTGTTGATCGGCCTGTTCGCGGCAGTGGTTGCCCTGGCGACCATCAGCATCATGCTCGCCGGTCGCGCCATCGGAAAAATCGGATGACGCTGCTGGAGGCGGTCCCGCAAGCAACAACCACGACGGTTGGGCTGCCCACCGTGCTCCTGAGTGGCATGGTCTGGGTGCCGGCGTTGGCGGCAATCGGGTTGCTCTTCTTTCCAACGCGGACGGACGCCCATCGGGAACGGATGCGCTCGTTCGCCATCGGGACGACGGGGCTGGTGCTCGGCCTGGCCGTCGTCATGTGGTACGGCTTTCGGGATCAGAGCGGCACTTTTGCCTATGAAGAGACCCGCCCCTGGCTTGTCGGGGCCGGGTCCTCCTATCACCTCGGCGTCGACGGCGTCAGCATGGCAATGCTCCTGCTGAGCGCATTTCTCTTTCTCTTTGCCGTCCTGACGTCCGGCCGGGTGCGTGAGCAAACAAAGGAGTACTTCATCTTGCTGCTCATCCTGGAGACCGGGGTGAACGGGGTCTTCGCCTCGCTGGATTACCTGCTCTTCTTCCTGTTCTGGCAGCTGCAGACCATCCCGATGTTCCTGTTGATCGCCCGCTTTGGTGGCCCGCGTCGGCTCGCGGCAGCCTGGAAATTCCTGGCGATCGACCTGGCGGGGAGCGGGCTCCTGCTGCTCGCCATTTTGATCCTGTATTTCAAGGCGCCATCACGGACCTTCGACATGGTGACCCTGCATGACGCCGTACTGCCGGTCGCGCTGGCGACCCTGATCGCCTGGCTGTTCTTTATCGCCTTTGCCGTGCGACTGCCGGTCTTTCCGTTCCATACCTGGTTCATCGACGCCCAGGCCGAGGCGCCGGCGCCGGTCGCGATGATCCTGGCGGGGCTGTTGCTGAAGCTGGGCGGCTACGGCATCATCCGCGTCGATGTGGGCGAATTCCAGGAGGCCTTCCACAGGTTCGTCGGTGCCGTGGTCGTGATTGCGGTGGTCACGGTGCTCTGGAGCGCGGTCGCCGCGCTCGCCCAGGATAATCTTCGACGGCTGCTCGGCTACGTCGTCATGAGCCACATGGGGCTCGTGCTGCTGGGAGCCGCCGCCGCTGTTCCGCTCGCGATCAATGGCGCCGTCCTGACCATGCTCGCCGATGGTCTTTCGGCCAGCCTATTGCTGCTGCTGGCGGCCGCCATCATCGAGCGCGCCAACACCAGCTCACTTCGGGCGATGGGCGGTCTGGCCGGACGGATGAGCCGGAGCACGGTTCTATGGGTGCTGGCGGCGCTGGCCGCCGCAGGCTTCCCGGGACTTGCCGGCTTCGTCGGCCAGCTCCTGGTCGTGCTGGGGGCGTATCCAGGCCATCGACTCGCCACCCCGCTGGCCTTGCTGGGCGTGCTAGTGGTAGCCGGCGTCCTGATCTGGACCAGTCAACGAATCTTCTTCGGGCCGGCGGCCGAGCAGTACGCCCGTGTCCGCGACGTGGGAACCCTCGAGTTGGCCAACGGCGTCGGCCTGCTCTCCCTGATCGTCCTGCTGGGGGTGCTGCCAGCGATCCTGATGGACAGTGTCAACTTCTCCGTGCTGACGATGCTCTCCCGAGGTAGCGGGTGACGACGTTCGGGAATGTGCTCGCCTTCTCGCCGGAGCTGTGGCTCCTTGCCGGCGCGCTCGTGGTCTTCCTGCTTGCCCGGTTCATGCCGGGGACCACGACCACGGTCGCGCTGGTCGCGCTGGTCGGGGCGTTCCTGGCGCTGGCGACGCAATTCAAACAGACGATCACGATCCTGGACGGCGCCTTTACGCTCGACGGCTTTGCGGTCGTCGTTGACGTCGTCCTGCTCGGGGCCGCCGCGCTCACCCTGCTGGCCAGCCGTGCCGACGTGCTCCCGGGCGAGTCGCCGGCGGCGGCCGTCCCCGGATTCTTCCTGCTCGCGACGCTCGGCGCCCTCCTCGCCGCCTCGGCCGCCGAGATGGTTTCGGTGTTTCTGTCGCTGGAGCTGCTCGCCGTCAACCTCTATGTCTTGACCGCGCTGACACGGCGAGGCGCCGGGGCCATCAGCGCCAGCCTCGGCTATCTGGCGGTGGGCGCCGCCAGCTCGGGCCTCCTCGTGTACGGCCTGGCGTTGGTGTTCGGGCTCACTGGCCAGACCAACCTGACTGCGGCCGGGCGCGCGCTGGCCTCGGTCAACCCGAATCAGGCCGCGGTGCTGCTGGCGCTCAGCCTGATCCTGGGCGGGTTTGCGTTTCGTCTGGGATTGCTCCCGGTCCGCTGGTGGACGCGCGGATTCGAGGTCGGCATTCCATTGCGCGTGGTGGTCTTCGTTGAGTCGGTTGGCGTGGTCGCGGCCTTCGCCGTGTTCGGTCGTCTCGCAGCGGCGACGTTCAGCGGCACCCGGATCGGGTATCCGGCGATGATCGCGGTCGTGGCCGCGGTGGCGATGACCGCCGGCAACCTCCTGGCGCTGACCCAAACCAGCGTGCGCCGGCTGCTGGCCTATTCGGGCATCGCGCAGGCCGGCTTCGCGTTGATGGCTTTCACCGACCTGAAGCGGGTCGGCATCAGTGCCCTGCTGGTATTCCTGGTTGCCCTGGCCTTGACCAGCCTCGGCGCGTTCGGCCCTGTCGTCGCCTACGCGCGCTCGGTGCACAGTGATGCCATCCGTGACCTCGCCGGTATGTCGCGCTGGTCGCCCGGCCTGGCGCTGACGCTCGTCCTGGCCCTGCTGTCCCTGGCCGGCTTGCCGCCGCTGGCAGGGTTCTTCGGCAAGCTGCTCGTCCTGCAAGCCGCGGTCGACGGCGGCTATGCGTGGCTGGCCGTCATCGGTGTGGCCAACATGGCGCTGGCGGCCTTTGGCTACCTCCGTGTCATTCGTACGGTGTTCCTGGATTCGCCGGTGTTCGAGGTGGTGCCGGTCCGGCTCGACGGTGGCATCCGGGCCGCCATCGGACTGGCTAGTGTTGGCATCGTCTTCATGGGGCTCCTGATGGGGCCGCTCTATGCCGCCGCGAGCTACGGGCGCGCGGCGCTTCTTCACTAAGCGTCCAAACGCGCGGACACGGTAACCTTCCGGCCGATGCCGTCGTTTACCGGTCGCTCCATGGGTGAGACTCCCGTCCGGCGCCGGCGACAACGGCGGCCAGGCGGGCATCGCTGGTGGCGCCGGATCCTGCTCCTTACCACGGCCGGCCTTCTGACCACCCTGGTGGGGACGGGAACCCTGCTCTACACGTACGCCGGCGAGCTGCCCAGCCTCGATCACCTGAGCGCGCAAAGCCTGCCGCAGACGACCCGGATCTACGCCCGAGACGGGGTCACCCTCCTCGAAGAGCGGTATCAGCAGCGGCGAACGGTCGTGGCTCTCAACGACGTGGCCTGGGACCTGCGCCACGCCACCATCGCAATCGAGGACCGCGATTTCTACAATCACGGGGCCGTCAACCCGGTTCGGTTGCTGGCGGCAGGTGTCTACGACATCCTGCATCAGCGCGCGGCGCAGGGCGGCAGCACCATCACCCAACAGCTGGTCAAGAATTACCTGCTGGGGGATAGCGCCGGCAGCCGCAGCCTCGATCGCAAAGCCCGCGAGCTGGTGCTCGCGGTCGAGCTGGAACGGCAGTACACCAAGGATCAGATCCTGGAGATGTACCTGAATACCATCTTCTATGGCAACCAGTCATTTGGCGTCGAGGCCGCGTCGCAGACGTACTTTGGGACCTCCGCCCGCAAGCTGGACCTGGCGCAAGCCAGCCTTCTGGCCGGCCTGCCGCAGCGGCCCAGCGACCTGAATCCGTTCCTTCCCGAAGGGTTCGCCCACGCCCGCGGACGCCAGCGGGACGTCCTGGATGCGATGGTGCGCGACGGCTATGTGACCGCGGCCGTCGCGGACAAGGCCTATCAAGAGGACTTGCGCCCGATGCTCACGGCCGCCCATCAGGCGGCGTTCGGTCACCGTGCCTCGCTGGCGCCACACTTCGTGGACTATGTCTGGAACGAGCTTGAGCAGCGCTACGATCCCGGTTACCTGCTCCGAGGCGGGCTGCGAATCGTTACCACCCTGGATCCGAAAACGCAGGCGCTGGCGCAGCAGGCGGTTCACGACGGCGTGGGCCGCTACGCTCGCAGCTATCGCGTCAACAACGGCGCCATGCTGGTGATGAACCCGCACACGGGAGAGGTGCTGGCCATGGTGGGCAGCGCCGACTACTACAACGACGACATCGGTGGCCAGGTCAACTACGCGGTCGCGCCCCGCCAGCCCGGTTCCTCGTTCAAGCCGTACACCTATGTCACGGCGCTCATGAACGGCTGGACACCGGCCTCGCCTCTCGACGACAGCAACGGCGCCCACGCCTTCCCCGGCTATCCGGTGCACGACTGGGACAACAAGGAGCTCGGCACCATCACGCTCCGCCAGTCGTTGCAGCAATCCCGCAATATCTCGTCGGTCCATCTGTTCAAGGACGTCGGCATCCAGAAGGTCTTCACCACCGCGAAGAACCTTGGCATCAGCACCCCGCTCGACCCAAGCCTGCCGACGACGCTCGGTGCGAGTGAGCTGCGCATGATCGACCATCTGTCCGCCTACAGCGCCTTCGCCAACGGCGGCCATCGCGTTCGGCCGCTGGATGTGCTCGAAGTCCGCGACGCCGCCGGGACCGTGCTGGAAGCCAATGCGCCGCAGCCCGACGCGGGCGAGCGGGTGCTGCCGGCCTCCGCCACGTATCTGCTGACGGACATTCTCAAGGGCGCCGTCCGCCCGACGATGGGCTTCCCGGTCGCCGCCAAGTCGGGCACCACGACGGATTTCAAGGATGCCTGGTACATCGGCTATACCTCGGACCTCGCGGTTGCGTCCTGGATGGGCCGAACCGTGACGAAGCCGGCGCCGCACAACGAGTCGATGACGGGCCCGGCCGGTGGGCTGTGGGGCGAGATCGGACCGGCGTCGTCCTGGCGGCAGTTCGTCAAGGCCTATTACGGCAACAAGAAGCCGGCCGACTGGGCGCGCCCGGCCGAGGTTTCCCCGATGACACTCTGCAAGCTCACCGGGCAGCCGGCGCCGGCCGACCTCTCGCCGGATCTGGCGATCACGGACCTGGTCATCACCCCGGACCCGGCCACTCCGCTGGCCGGCTGCGGCTCAACGCCCGGCAGCAACCCGACTGGCGGCGCACCCGACGGGTCTGGGCTACCCGGGCTCTTGCCGTCGCTGCCGCCGTTGCCCGGCACTTCGCTACCGCCGATCGTGCCCTAGAACGCCTCAAACGCTCGTATGGCACGAACTTCTCAAACGCTCGTATGGCACGAAAGCGCCACTCGCGTGGGGCGACGCCCCGAGCGCCACTCGCGTCGGCCGGCGGGCCGGGCTGCCGTAGGGTCCTTGACGGTTCGGGCGAAAGCGACTTTACTCAGATGGTGGTCCGCCGCCCGACCGAAGGGCCAGGTCACAAAGACGAGCCTGACCTCCCGCCCAACCTGTTCGTCATCGGCCTCCTCCACGATCTCAAGGAGGGCGGCTACAGCCGCCGTGCCTGGGCGGCCTTCTGGCGGGCCTCCTGGATCCGATCGATGCAGATTTTTCATCTGAACGACGAGCTCCGCGCCTCATGGCTCCGCTTCAGCATCACCGGCGCGATCGGCATCGTCCTGACCGCGCTTGCGGTGCTTCGCGCCTACGGGATGACCGAGGCAATCGTGTTTGCGCTGACCAGCTTGCTGTGGTGGGGCGTGCTGATGTTCGACCTTGCCCTCCACCTCGGCCTGATGGTCAACCTCGAGTCGGGTGAACTGCAGTCGTCGCTTGGCTGGCCGAACCGGCTGACGGAAGTGCGCGGGTTCGCCGCCGTCTGGGTCGCCTGGGGCGCGCACTGGGCGAGCCAGGGATCGTACCTGCCGCTCGTGGGAGTCTTTGGCCTGGCGGCCGTGACCGACCTGGTGGACGGCTGGCTCGCCCGGCGCCGTCACGCCTCGACTCGCTGGGGTCGCCTCTACGACCCTTTTATGGACGGCATCTTCTTCAGCGTGGCGGCGATCTCGCTGGCCGTGATCGGCATCCTGCCCCAGTGGCTGGCGGCGCTGGTGACGCTGCGATATGCCTTCCCGATCGTCGGGGGGATCGCGTTCCAGCTGGTACGCCGGCGCACGCTGCGGGTTCGCCACACTCGCTGGGGTCGGGCGTCGTCGGCATCAATTGCCCTGACCGTCTTTGGGGCGGCCGCCGCGGCCTTCTTCGACGTGCCCTTCACGACGATCGGGCCAATCCTCTACGTCCTCGTGGGGATCACGGCGCTGGGGGCCTTCGTGACGATCCTTTTCAAGGGCATCGAACAGGTCTGACCCCACCCCGACCCTCGCCCAACTGGGCGAGGAACGGCGTGGCCCGATCTAGAATGCACCTGGTGCGATTTCGGCAGTTCGCCGCCATCGGGGTGGTCATCGCCTGCAGTGCATGCGCCACCGCCCCCAGCGGAGCCGTCGCGAGCCTCAAAGTGGGCGCGCTGTTTCCGCTGACCGGGACCCAGGCCCCGCTGGCGAAACAGGAGTATGCGGGCGTTCAGATCGCTCGCGATCTGGTCAACGCCGACGGTGGTGTCGATGGCGTCCCGATCGAATTGGTTACGAAGGATCTGACGGCCGAATCGGATGCGGCCGGCCGAGTGCAAGAGCTCAATGCGGAGGGGGTGCACAGTATCCTGGGGTCCTACTCGAGCAGCCTCTCGATACCGGTCAGCGCCGCGGCCCAATCGCGGGGGTTGCTCTACTGGGAAGCCGGGGCGGTGGCCGACCAGCTCACCGGTCGCGGGTATCCACTGGTCTTTCGGGTGGGGGCAACCGGGACGAACCTGGGCGAGCTGTCGAGTCATTTCGCCGCCCAGGTGCTGGCTCCGCGCCTGAACCTGCCGCCGTGGGGATTGCGAATGGCGATCGTCCATAACCTGGATGGCTATCCGTCGTCGGTCGCGGCGGCCGTCGCCAGCCAGGCGGAGCGGGAAAAGATCCAGGTCGTAGCAAACATCGTCTACGACGCGCACGCGCCCGACTGGGCGTCCACGCTTGCCCAGGTCCGCGTCGCGCAGCCGAACATTCTCGTTCTCGCCTCCTACATCGCCGACGGCGTCGACTTTCGGCGCGCCATGCTGAACAGCGGCTTGCACGTCGACGCCTTCATCGGTTCGACGATGGCCCAATGCGTCCCCGACTTTGGCGCCATGCTGGGCGCCGACGCGATCGGCGTCTTTGCCTCCGACCGCCCTCCGCACGGGTTCAACCCGGAGGCTTTGAACGACACCGGGAAGGCCATCTACGCGCGATTCGCCGCCGCCTACCGGGGCGAATTCGGGACCGACCCGACCGAGGAGTCGCTGGCGGGATTCAGTGCCGCCTGGACCCTCTTCCATTACGTCATGCCGAAGGCGCACGATCTCGCCGCCGCGAGCATGGCCGCCGCGGCCCGCGGGCTCGACCTGCCGGACGGGACGCTGGCCAACGGCGCCGGCCTCAAGTTCGCTGCGACCGCCGGCGCGATGGGGCAGAACACCCGCGCCGCGGCCGTGATCTGGCAGTGGCAGGGCATTCGCCACAGCGTCACCGTCTATCCGCCGGTGTTCGCAACCGGGACCGTAGGCTTCATCCCGCTGCCGCGGTGATCCAGGTTCGACTCGCCGCGCCGGGGCGGGCCGCACGAGTCACGCTTCTGGTCCTGGGCGCGGCGGTGCTTCGGGCCCTGCTGCTACCGGCCGGCGACGTCTTCAGCACGATCGTGTTCGCGGGCTGCTTGCTGGCGATCACCCGGATGGAGCGTGACCCCCCACCCCGACCCTCCCCCGCAAGGGAGGAGGGAGATTCTCCAGGATTCTCCACTTGGGCCGTGCTTGCCGGCCTCGCAACCGGCGCCGTCCTGCTCGTGCCGGTGATGCTCTCGCCGTTCAGCGGACGGCCGCTCGCGGCGTTCTGGGAATGGGCGGCGATCGCGGCGGTGATCGCCACACTCGAAGAGACCGCGATCCGCGGCGCGCTGTACCAGCGGTGGAGCGAGGAGGCGGGTCCGGTGGTCGCCATCGCTGTCGGCGCGCTCGTGTTCGCCCTTATCCACCTGCCTCGCTACGGGTTGGCGGCCATGCCGCTGGACGCGGCGGTCGGCCTTGCGCTCGGTGGCCTGCGGGCGCTGACCGGGCGGGTGCTGCCCTGCGCCGTGGCGCACACCATCGCCGATTGGGGGGCCTGGTTCTGGGCGTAGCGACGCGGCGGGGGGCTGGATTGCTGGCGCTGGCGCTGGGCCTGCTGGCCGCGGCGCTGCTCCACACTCGCGCCGCACCGCCGGTGTTCGACGGCATCGTCGTGCCGCCGGAGCCCTACCGCTGGGTGTCGCCACCCCCCAACCTCGCGGCCGGCAACAAGCCGCCGCTGCCCGGCGAGGTGACGCTACCGGTGCAGAACGGCCAGGTGGCCGGCGGCGGCCCGCAAACCGGCGACAGCCAGGTCGTGATGTATTTCGCCCCAGCCACCTTCAAAGCGCCGTCCGGCGCGCAGAGCGTCAAATGCACGATCGAGCCGCTGGCCAACCCGCCGGCTCCTCCGCCCGGCATCGATATTCGCGGCAACGTCTATCGCATCACCTGTGTGGCGCAGCCGGGCGACGGCCCGGTCACCGTCGCGGGGATTATTCACCTGACGATGCGCTTTCCGCCCGGTGCCTTCAAAGAGATCCAGTACAACGACGGGAGCGGCTGGCGGGCGTTGCGGACCCTGCGGGCGGGCGGTGGCGATCCCTATGCCAGCGTCAACGCCAATGGCTTTGGCGACTATGCCGCCACGGCACCGACCGGCGCGCCGGGGGACAGCATCTTCACGATCCTCGGACGGTACGTGGAGTTCTACGGCATCCTGGCGTTCGTCATCATTTTTGGCGTGATCGCGATCATCCAGGAGCTCCGTCGCCGGCGGCATCAGCAAACCGCGAAGCCCCCGACCACGAAATCACGCCGAAACCGGTAGGGACATTCGGTATCGTGTTCGCCATGATCCTCGCGCCTCTCCACGCCTTCGGCACCCGCTACGACCTGCCGGCGCCGCTTTATCTCTTTCTCATCGGCGCCGGCGCGGTGGTGTTCGTCTCGTTCCTGCTGGTTCTTCGCCGCCCGGTGGCGCGGGTCCAGCCGACCGGTGACGACCTGCCCCCCGTGCCGCAGACGCCCAGCTGGCCGGGCTGGCTGATGGTCTTGCTGGCGTTGATCCTGGTCGCAGGCGGGCTGTTCGGATCGCAAAGCACCCCGGACAACGTCGTGGTCACCGCCGTGTGGCTGGTCTTCTGGATCGCGGTACCGATCAGCGTTGCGATTGTTGGGAACTACTGGCCCTACATCAGTCCCTTGAATGTCGTCGCCCGGCTGGTCGGGCCGCGGGCCCGCCTTGCCTGGCCACGATCCTGGGGCTACTGGCCGGCGACGATCCTGTTCTTCCTGTTTGCCTGCGGTGAGCTGATCTTCAACGGTGTCACCACGTCGCCGGCCGGCGCCGCGGAGGTGATTCTCGCCTACGGGGTCCTGAACGCGGTGATGGCCGCGCTCTTTGGCGCGGAAACATGGCTCCGCCGTGGCGAGGTCTTTGCCGTCCTCTTCGCCACCTGGGGGCGGTTGGGGTATTTCCGGTTTGGCGCACCCGGACATCGGGGATTCTTCGGCGGGCTGGGGCGACCGTTCGAGGCCTCCATCAGCCGGTTGACGTTCGTCTTGATGCTGCTCGTCTCGGTGAGCTTCGATGGTCTGCTGGCCACGCCCGCCTGGAAGGACGTTGTCGGCCGGCTGCCCGACAGCCTCAGGCCGGGTGCCGCCGGGTACACGGTGCTGCTGCTGGTCGTCTTTGTCGGCCTGGTCCTTCTGATCTGGGCGCTGTTTACCGGCTTCGCGGCGGCGGTCCGCGCCGTCGGCCACCTCGATGAGCCACTGATCAACGTGATCGCGGGACTGATCCCATCTCTGGTGCCGATCGCGTTCGGGTACCTGCTGGCGCACAACTTCGGTTACCTGGCCATCAACGGACAGCTGCTCATCCACCAGGCCTCGGACCCGTTCGGAAGTGGCACGCTCAACCTTTTTGGGACCGTCGAGTATGAACCGAACCGAAATCTCATTCCGACAGCGTTCATCTGGTACTTCGAGATCCTGCTGATCATCGGCGTTCATGTCGCCGCCGTCGTGCTCGCGCATGGGTATCTCGGGCGGGCGGCTCGGACCGAGACCCAGGGGAGGCGCGCCGAGTGGCCCTGGATCGCCGCCATGGTCTTCTATACGATGTCGAGTCTCTGGCTGCTCGCCCAACCGATCGTCCAGGAGGGCGTCCAGGGCTGAACCCATGGCGCCCCTGCATGCCAGCCTGAGCCTGACATCGTGGACGTGGGAGCCCAGCGTGCTGGCGGGCACCCTGGCGCTGGCCGCCGCCTATGTGTGGCTGGTGCGGAGCCGAGGACGCGACGCGTCCTGGTCGCCGCTGGCGCGATTGTTCTTCGCCGCCGGCCTGCTGGCGATGTTCGTTGCCCTCGCGTCGCCGATTGATACGGGCGGCGATCGGTATTTATTCAGCTTGCACATGCTGCAGCACCTGCTGCTGGCGATGGTGGTCCCGCCGCTGCTCTTGCTCGGCCTGCCGGAGCAGTGGCGCGCCGGGGCGTCGCCCCACGCGAGTGGCGCCGGAGGTGCCAGACGAGCGTTTGAGACGTTCCTCGACCGGGTTCATATCTCGCCACTGGCGGCCAACGTCGTCTTCAACGTCGTGCTCGCCGCATGGCACCTGCCATTCCTCTACGAGGCGACGCTTCGCAACCAGCCGGTTCACGTCCTCGAGCACCTGAGCTTCATCGCGGTCGGGGCGCTCTTCTGGTGGCCGATCCTGGTCCCGTCCGGACGGCCAAAGAGCATGAGCGTGATCGGGAAGATCGCCTACCTCGGGTTTGCCGGGGTGCCGCCCACCATCCTCGGGCTGGGCTTCATCCTTTCGCCGACCGTGCTCTATCCGTTCTACGCCGCCGCTCCGCGAGTGACGCCGCTCTCGCCGCTCGACGACCAGCTGGTCGCCGGCCTCGTGATGTTCGGACTCGGCAACCTGATCTACTTCGTGGCCATCTGGGTGATCTTTTTCCGGCTCGATGACAAAGGTGCGACAGCCGGCGATCAGCCGGCAATGACGGCGCAATCGCCTGCCACAATGAGGCGATGACGCCAAGGGAGTCGGCCACCGAAGCGCTGCATACGTCCGGCTATCGCCTGACGATGCAGCGGCAGCTGGTCTGGGACACGTTGCGTCACAGCAAGAAACACATGAGCGCGGAGGACATCCTGGGCTCGGTTCGCCGCCAGTATCCGCGTTTCAACCTGGCGACGATCTATCGGTCACTCGAAGTGCTGGAGGAGCTGGGCCTCGTCAAGGAGACCCGGATTCGGGACCGCGCCTACTACGAGCTCGCCGAAGAGGGAACCGACCATTACCACCTCGTCTGCGACCAGTGCGGTTCGACGCTGCATATCGAAGGCGACCATATGGTGCCCGTGCTGCACCACATCACGGACGAGCACGAGTTCATGGTGAGCAACGCCGACCTCGTCGTCCACGGCCGCTGCGCTCGCTGCCAGGCGAAAGCCGCCAGGTCCCGATAGCGGCCAACCGCGAAGCTTGATGCGAAGATAGATCGATGGCGCAGCCCGACCCAACGCCTCGCGATCAAACCAAACCGCTGCATGAGCCCGACGTCGACAAGGGCGGGATCGGTCGCTCGCTTCGGGACGTCATTCTCGGCGGCCAGGATGGCCTGGTCAATGTCCTCGGCCTGGTGTTGGGCGTCGCCGCCGCCACCGCGCAGCTCCGCATCATCGTGGCCGCCGCCCTGGCGGCAACCTTCTCGGAATCGATTGCCATGGGCGGCGTGATGTACACGTCGGCGCTGGCGGAGCGCGATTACTACCTGGCCCAGCTAGCCAAAGAGCAGCGAGAGGTCGAAGAGATGCCCGACGTCGAGACCGAGGAGGTGCGCCAGATCTTTCGGGACAAGGGTCTCCACGGAGACGTGCTGGAACGGGTGGTCGACGAGATCACCTCAGACAAAAAGGTGTGGGTCGACGTGATGATGCGCGATGAGCTCCATCTCACGCCCGTGAGCGATAAAGGGGTGGTTCGCCGCGCCCTCGTCACCGGCTTTTCGACGCTGATCGGCTCGCTGATCCCCCTGATCCCGTTTTTGTTCGTCCCGATGTTCGGGATCTCCGTGGGTCTCGCGACCATCATGGCGGTGCCGCTCTGCGCGGCGGTGCTCTTCGGCGTCGGGGCGTATAAAGCCCGGACGCTGGTGGGGGACTGGCGGATCAGCGGCCTCCAGATGCTCGTGATCGGCATGGTGTCCGCCGCGGCCGGCTACGGGATCGGCCGTCTGCTGCACGTCAGCGGCACCTAGCGGCGTCGCGTCGCCGGCGACCCAACGTCGTAACCGATTCGTTATTGCGAACGATTCGCAATAATCTATACTTGATGTCCGGATGGCGACGGCGCGAGCGACCTGGCGGAGCTGGCGGGCGATCTCGATGACGTCGGTGTCGTTGCGTCTGACCAGCCTGTTCGGCGGTGTGGCGCTGCTGCATCTGGCCGGCTGGGGGATCATGCTGTTGCTGGTCGCCCCCCGCTACCCGGTGATGTTGGGTCTGGGGGGCCTGGCTTATGCCTTCGGGCTGCGGCACGCCTTCGACGCCGACCATATCTCGGCCATCGACAACACCACGCGCAAGCTGCTGCAAGAAGGCAAGAAGCCGCTCGGCGTCGGATTTTTCTTTTCACTCGGCCACTCGACGGTCGTCTTCTTGATCGCCCTCGCCCTGGGCGTGGCCACCCAGTTCGTCGTGACCAACCTCGTCAATGGGAACGGCGAGCTGAAAAACCTGGGCGGCCTGATCGGCACCGGGGTCTCGGGCATCTTCCTGCTGCTGATTGGCATCCTGAATTTGATCATCCTGCTCGACATCATTCGCCTCTTCCGGCGCATGAAGGCGGGGCAGTACGATCGGGATTCCCTGGAACACGACCTGGTGGCCGGCGGCCTGCTGACCCGCATCTTCGGCCGCCTCTTCAGGCTGATCACCCACAGCTGGCAGATGTACCTGGTCGGCTTCCTCTTCGGCCTCGGCTTCGACACGGCGTCCGAGATCTCGTTCCTGGCGATCTCGGCCGGCGCCGCGGCCCAGCGGATCCCGCTCTACGCCCTGATCTCGCTGCCGCTGATCTTCGCCGCCGGCATGTCGTTGATGGATACCGCCGACGGGGCATTCATGTCACGGGCGTACGCCTGGGCATTCTCCAACCCGGTGCGCAAGGTCTTCTACAACCTGACGGTGACGGCGCTGTCGGTGTTTGTTGCACTGTTCGTCGGTCTTTTCGAGCTGAGCCAGCTTCTCGTGCAGCAGCTCGACCTGCGCGGTGGCGCCTGGGACGCGATCCGCGGCATGGACATCGGCGTCATGGGTTTCGTCATCGTCGGGGCCTTCATCGTGACCTGGGCCGGCGCCTATTTGATCTATCGCATCCAGCACATCGAGGAACGCTGGTCGGTGGCGCTGAAGATCTAGTCTCCCGCTAGCAGTAGGCTGAGAAGGGTGATCATCGTCGAGGCCGCCGGCCAGGCGCTGGCCGCCGCCTTCAACATGCTCTGGGAGGTCCTCTGGCCGCTCGCCCTGGGTTTCATTCTGTCGGCGATCGTCCAGACGCTCGTGTCGCGAACCGCGGTGGCCCGAGCGTTGGGTTCGGATTCGGCGCGCAGCCTGGCGACGGCGACGCTGCTCGGCGCGGCGTCGTCATCCTGCTCCTACGCGGCGGTCGCCATCGCCCGGTCGTTGTTCCGCAAGGGCGCCAGCTTTCCCGCCGCCATCGTGTTCGAGTTTGCGTCCACCAACCTGGTCTTCGAGCTCGGACTGATCTTGCTGATCCTGCTGGGCTGGTCGTTCGTCGGCGCTGAATTTGCCGGCGGCCTGTTGATGATCGTCATCCTGGCGCTGCTGTTCCGCTGGACGTTGCGACCGGCCCTGGTTGCAGAAGCCCACCGCCAGGCGGAGCAGGGTCGCCGCGGTCGGATGGAGGGCCACGGTGAGATGGACATGTCGGTCACCGAAGGCCCATTTCTGCGCCGGTTGTTTTCGCGGCGCGGCTTGACGGCGATCAGCCATTACTTCTGGATGGACGTCACGTCGGTGTGGACGGACATCGGGCTGGGGCTGTTGATCGCCGGAGCGCTGGCTGCCTGGGTGCCCACCTCGTTCTGGCAGGGGTTCTTCCTGACCAATCACCCGGGCCTATCCCAGGTCTGGGGCCCCCTGATCGGACCGGTGATTTCCTTGCTGAGCTTCGTGTGCTCTGTGGGCAACGTCCCCCTGGCCGCGGTGCTCTGGAACGGCGGCATCAGTTTCGGCGGTGTGATCGCCTTTATCTTTGCCGACCTGATCATCCTGCCGATCCTGAACATCTATCGGAAGTACTACGGCCGCCGGATGGCACTCTATCTGCTGGTGGTGTCTTATGCCGCGATGGCGGTGGCCGGGTTTACCATCGGCCTGCTCTTTCAAGTCCTGGGCCTCGTCCCCGCGCATCATCCGGTGGTCGCGCTGACCAGCCCTCCGTCGCTGAACTACACCAGCGTGCTGAACGTGATCTTTCTGGCGATCATGGCGCTGCTCGGCTGGCGGTTTCTCCGCACCGACGGGCTCGCCATGCTGCGAATGATGGAGGCGCCCGCGGTCACGCCGACGGATGTGGCGCCGCATCAGCACCACGAGCACTGATCCCGAGCGCGCGGGCCAGCACGCGATCCATGCTGGAGTGCGCCGCCAGGGTGGCGCCGAGCGCCTTCAGCCGGTGACGGAGGGCGGTCTCCAGGTGCCCGGTCACGGCGATTACGAGGGGGCTCGGCTGGCGGTGGACCAGCTCATCCACCAGGGCAAGCTGCTGTTCAGGCCTCAGTGTGGCCTGCAGGACGACGACATCGTCTTCTTTCCAGGCGCGGCTGCGGGCCGTGGCGGCGCCAATGGCCTCCACCGGGACACCCAACCGCCCGGCCGCGCCTCGAACGCGCTGCGCGAATATCAGGTCGTCCTGGACCACGAAGAGACGCCGAGCCACGGCTGCAGAATAGCCGGTTGATCGGAGCCCGGCCAGATCGATTCCTCGCTGAATTACCGCCAGTAGAAAACGGGGAGCCCTGATGGGGATTGTGGGATCCAGACGCAGTCTTTGCGACCAATGAGGTCATGAACCACGTAGTCGCTCACCGGGATCTCGAGATCAGCGTTCGACAGGCTTGAGCCATACGGGCCCGGACGGTACGAGCAAGGGTAAGCCAAAAGGTCAACCCGGGTTGCGAGCAGGCATAGGCCGATCACGACGGCGGCGAAAACGCAGCAAGCGATGCCGAGCCGACGAAGCCGTCGCCGGCGCAACGGCGTGGCTATCAGCCAGAAAAGTCTGATTGGGGTGGTTGTGGTCGCCACGCTTTGTATATGTTCTTGCGCAAGACCGTTCCTTCGGTCGAGCCAGTGACAGATCGGCGACTGGCAGCCGCCGAACGCGCTGCGCGAACATCAGGTCGTCCTGGACCACGAAGAGACGCCGAGCCACGGCTGCAGAATAGCCGGTTGATCTAAGCCGGCTATCTTTTGGTCATCACCAAAAGCTACTTGGCGCTTGCTATAATCGCGCCCGGGAAAGTTGGGTCGAAGGCTAGATCGCTCCGGCGAGTCTCTGAGATCCAAAGACATACAAAAGGAGATTCGCCGTGAGCTTCAGCGACAAGACTTTGACGTGCCGTGATTGCGGTCTCAACTTTATCTTCACCATCGGTGAGCAACAGTTTTATTCCGCCAAGGGATTCCAGCACGAGCCGTCCCGCTGCCCGGACTGCCGGTCGATCAACCGCAACGTCCGGGGCACCGGCCGCGCCAAGGAACTCCATGAAGTGATCTGCGCCGAGTGCGGCAAGCCCGCCCAGGTTCCCTTCACCCCCACGATGGGCCGGCCCGTCTACTGCAGCGACTGCTTCGACAAGGTCCGCGCGACGAGACGGTAACACCTCGCGGCCGTTCGTAACGGTCGCCGCAACGTTCCCGGCGCAGCATCGGAAGTGCAACGCGACGGCACACGTGTGCCGCGCCAAAGGAGCTGAGCTGGAATGGGTAACGCGTCCAATCCGGCCTTCCGCCTGCTCGATGAGGCTGACGACCACCCGGGCGCCCGGGTTCGCCGAATCGGGGGCCTCACCCTCTGGGCCGAGACGCTGGCCGTTCGCACCACCGCAGCCAGCGAATTCCTCGACGTGACCGACCAGGTCGCGGCCGTCGTGCAGCGCTCGCGGATCTCGCAAGGCTGGGTCTCGGCGTTTTCGAAGCACACAACGGCCGCCGTCGTGTTGCAAGAGAACGAGCCGCTGTTGCTGCAGGACATGGCTGGCATGCTGGAACGTCTCTCGGCGGCCGGCGGCATCTACCAGCACAACGACCTGAGCCGCCGGACCGGTGAGATGGACCCTGACGAGTGTGCCAACGGCCACGCCCATTGCCAGCATCTGCTGCTCAGCAGCAGCCAGGATATTCCGGTCGCCGAGGGCCGCCTCGACCTCGGCCGCTGGCAGCGGATCTTTTTACTCGAGCTCGACCGAGGACGCGACCGCCAATTGGTGGTCCAGGTCTTCGGCGCCTGACCCGGTAACCTAGAACCTCGGGGGCCCCGAGCCCCAAAGGAGGTTCTCATGCTCGAGAAGTTCACCTGGTACAAGCAGTCCGCCTATAAGTGGAAGGGCGAGGGGATCACTGTGTATATCGATCCCTGGGGCCTGAGGCCTCAGGAGGAGCCCGCCGACGTGATCTTCATCACCCACGCGCACGCCGATCACTACGAGCCGGCCGACATCGAAAAGATCAAGAAGAGCAGCACCCAGTACGTCGCGCCTAAGGACGTGGCCGACAAGCTCAAAGGCAACGTCAAAGCCGTCAAGCCGGGCGAGTCGCTGGACGTCGCCGGGATCAAGTTCCAGACGGTGGCCGCGTACAATACCGCGCCGCAGCGGCTTCAGGCTCACCCCAAAAGCAACAACTGGGTGGGGTACATCATCAGCCTCGACGGACATCGCTTCTGGTTCTCCGGGGACGGGGATCCGAATCCCGACATCGAGCAAGTCAAAACGGACGTTGCGCTGATCTGTATCGGCGGCGACCCCTACGTCATGAACGCGTCCGAGGCGGCTGGAGTCGTCAAGAAGATCAAGCCGCAGCTGGCCGTCCCGAACCATTACGGATTCGTCGTGGGGGTGGCATCGGACGCCGAAACGTTCGCCCGGGAAGCGGCGCCAGTCAAGGTCCAGGTCCTGAAGCCTGTCAACGCTTTCGAACGGACAGGAGCGGCCGCCCGCTAAGCAGCGATTTCCCCACCCTGACCCTCCCCCACAAGGGGGGAGGGAAAGCATGCCCGCGGGAACTTTCCTGCGCCGTCGGCGTCTGAGTACTGACGCTTACGACGGAACAGGAGGTTCCCTATGGTCAACAAACTCGTTCCCGCGGCGGCGGCGACCGTGGCGTTATTCCTCACACAGGCCCTGCCCGTGGCGGCTTGTGGCGGGCTGGTGGCGCCCAACGGGGCGATCCGGCTGGCCAAGGCGACCACGCTCGTTGAATGGCACAACGGCGTGGAGCATTACCTGACAAGCTTCAGCTACCACGGCGAGGCGTCCAGCTTCGGCTGGATCGTGCCCCTGCCGGCGGTTCCGGAGAAGGTCGAAGAGGGTGGAGGTTGGACGCTCCAGCGGCTCTTCCGGGAGACGCATCCGCAGCCCGAGATCCTGGATTTGCGCTTCGCGGCGGCACCCACAGCCCAAGCAGTTGAGGTGCTGCAGCAAGTCAAGGTCCGGGCCCTCGATATCACCGTCTTGCGCGGCAGCGGCCAGGCGGTGCTCGACTGGGCCGCCGACAACGGCTTCGCGGTCGATGCCGAGACGCGCCTTCATGTCATGCACTACGCCATGGGCAGCCCGGTCTTCATGGCGGCCAAATACAACGCCGAGCGGGCCCAGCAGCAGCGCTTGCTGTTTGGCGACGGCGCGCCGGTGCTGATCACGCTCAAGATTGCGCATCCGTGGATTCCGTTCGAAGTGCTGGCCGCCGGTCAGCAGGTCCAGGCCGATTTGTACTTGCTCTCTGACAAGCCGGTGAACACGAGCGAGTGGCGCGCGTTGATCGGCCAGTCCGGCGTCGGTAGTTCGGTGCAGGGCGCCGAGGGCTTCACGATGGAATTTCAGGAAAAGATGACCGACGGTCTCTACAAGGACCTGTCCAGTGACAAAAACATGGGCTGGGTCCGCCGCGACAGCTGGCTAACGTACCTGACGCTGAACGCGGCGGATACGAAGGTGACCTACGACATGAGCGTGACCCCGATGGGCGTCATCAAGGTCGCACCCTTCGGAACGAAGCCGATGGCGATTGTCGACAGCAGCCGCAGCACTCGACCGGTCGATCTGCCGACCGCCCCCATGGGCACAGCGTTCATGCTGCTGACCCTGGCCGTCCTGATCGGCGTGGCGCTCTGGATTCTGAAACCGCGCGAAGTCTAACTCTCACTCGTGCAGGCCGGCGGTCGTCCCCTACCGCCGGCCTTTGAATTTGTTGGCCGCTAACGGCGATAAATGAATTTAGTCGTTGCGACAGACAGCTGTCGCAAGCAGGCTTCATGCTGCGACTATGGCCGCAGCCGGCGATCGTCTGGAGAGCGCGCGGATCCGGGCGGTGGCCGCGGTTGACGACTATGCGGCCGAACTACGGCGCGTGGAGGGCGCCCGGCTGGGCGAGGGCCTGATCGAAACCCGCGCCCTGAAAGATCGGGTGGAGGCGGTCTTCGCCGAAGGCCTGCGTCGCTTCGATCAGTCGGGCGAGTATGCCGCCGACGGGG
>Ga0209155_1000038_pt1 | contig 52405 bp, 59 predicted proteins | sample GraSoiAngelo_122_FD_185879 | JGI IMG/M metagenome (GOLD analysis project Ga0209155, IMG submission 185879) | Grasslands soil microbial communities from the Angelo Coastal Reserve, California, USA - 14_0927_02_20cm (SPAdes) (version 2) | ecosystem: Environmental > Terrestrial > Soil > Grasslands ... | reverse complement strand
GCACCGGCTCACTCGCCGAGTACGTGCGCGCCACGGCGAAGAGCTCCCTCGCGCCGAAGCCGGCCGGGCTGACCTTCGAACAGGCCGCGGCCGTCCCGATGGCGGCATCGACGGCTCTTCAGGGCCTTCGCGACAAAGGGCAGATCAAACGGGGCCAGAAGGTCTTGATCAATGGGGCCTCAGGCGGGGTCGGAACGTTCGCCGTGCAGATCGCCAAGGCGTTCGGAGCGCACGTGACCGCCGTGTGCAGCACGGGGAACGTGGACCAGGCCCGGACGCTCGGCGCGGACGAGGTCATCGACTACACCAAAGAGGACTTCACGCGCCGCGGCAAGCGCTACGACCTGATCCTCGATGTCGCGGCGAGCGGCTCGTTGTCATCTCGACGACGGGTGCTCGAACCGAGTGGAATCCTGGTCGGCGTCGGATCGGCGGACACTCGATACGGTGTGATGTCGATACTCGGTGGTCTCGTTGAGGCGGCGGTGCTGTCGCGGTTCGGGAAGCAGAAAATGCCCTTCTTTTTGGCGAAGACCAGCAAGGAGGACCTGGTGGTCCTCACGGAGCTGATCGAGGCGGGGAAGGTCCGGCCGATCATCGACCGACGGTATCCCCTCAGCGAGACGGCTGAAGCGATGCGCTACCTGGAGGCAGGCCACGCGCGGGCGAAGGTCGTCATCACCGTGTGAGCCGGGCGTCGATCCAGGCGATCGTGTCGTCGATCACCGCCCCGCCGCTCGGCTCGTTGTGCGTCTCGTGATGGAGGCCTGGGTACACGCGACGCGTCACGTTCGCGCGTCCCTCAAGTGATCGGGTGGCCCATTCGGGGATGACCGGATCGTCCGCGCCGTGCAAAACGTACGTTGGGACGGGCAGCGGTCCACCGCGCTCGAGCTCCCTTTGAACTCGATCCTGCTCTCGGAGTAGCGCGCTGCCGAGACGCGCGGTCGTCCGATGCACGGCGAGCGGATCCGCGAGGTAGGCGGCCTCGACGGCCGGGTCGCTTGAGAGCGAGCCTTTCCGAATCCTGTTCGCGACCGCGAAGCGAGGCACCGTGGGGGCGAGGACGTAGGCGAGCCCACGCTTCCATCTGGGGACGACCGCGTCGATCGCGGGAGCCGAAAGAACGAGAAGGTCGGGTAGCGGTCGCGGCGGATCCGAGAGCACGTAGCCAAGTGCGATGAGCCCGCCCATCGAATGTCCGTAGAGCACCACCGGGAGTCCGTCGGCCGCCGAACGGACCTCGGCGAGCCGGTCCTCGACGTCGTCGTGGTACTGCGACCAGCGATCGACGTACGCGCGGTGACCACCCGACCGACCGAAGCCGCGCTGGTCATAGCTGTGGATTGCGATCCGTGCGCCCGGGAGCTGCGATACGACGCGCGGGTAGCGGCCCGCATGTTCTGCGATGCCGTGCACGAGGAGAACGTGTGCGCGGGCGGTGCCAACCGCGGGCCACCGATACGTGTGTAGATCGAGACCGTCCCGGGTTCGAACTGAGCTCACGGGAGTTGGGCTGTTCGGTCGCACCTCGCGAAGTGTGGACCTCCGCGCGAATAGACTGCCGCCCGCATGGTGGCATCCACAACTCCTCCGGCGCAGGACAGCAGAGCATTCGGGAATTCGGCTCGGGTGTGGCTCGGCTGTGTCGTGTTCCTCGTCGTCGTCGAGCTTTATGTCGTTCTCATCGGCGGAGGCCTCGAGAAGGACCCGCGTACCGGTCTTTTCTCGCCGCTGTCTATCGCGGCCTTCGGAGTCGCTGGATTTGTCGGGGTTTGGCTCTCGCATCGCACAGGTTTCCCGGCGGCATGGGATGCGCGGATCAGCGTTCGAGACCGGCTCCTCTATCCGATCCTCTGGGGAATCGGGATCGGCGTGGCACTCGTTGTTCACGACCTCGTGTTCCATTGGACCGCGGCGTACAAGGACATCGTCGGTGCGCCCTCGTTCAACGCGCTCGGGCCGTTCCCAGGTCCACTGCTCTTCTATGCCGGCGGCGCCATCATCGTTGAAGTCTTTTACCGCCTCCTTCCGATCCCACTCCTGCTGTGGCTCGTGTCGAACCTCGCCATGCGCGGCCGCTACCGGGAGCCGGTCTTCTGGGTGCTCGCGGCTCTGACATCGCTCATCGAGCCAGGCACCCAGGACCTCGCCGCGCTCCAGCGGCCAGGCCTCGAGGCGGCCGCGATCACGGTCTTCGGCGTCGATTATGTTTTGAATTTTGTGCAGGCCGTGATGTTTCGGAGATACGGATTTCTCGCGGCCATCGTGACGCGCGCCTCCGCGTATGTCGTTTGGCACGTGATCTACGGCAACTACATCTGCGTGTGCTGACCGCTCGACTCGTCTAGTTAACGCTGGTCGTAGGCGCGCTTGAGTGCGGCGATGTCGATCTTGCTCATCTGAAGCATCGCCTGCATGACGCGTCCGGCCTTCTGGGGATCCTTATCCCGAAGCATCCGGCCGAGTGCCGTCGGGATGATCTGCCATGAGAGGCCGTACTTGTCCTTCAGCCAGCCGCAGCGATCCTTAGACCCGCCCGCGGAGAGCTTCTCCCAGAGCTCGTCGACCTCGGCCTGCGTCTCACAGTTCACGAAGAGAGAGATCGCCTCGGTGAACGGGAACTGCGGGCCCCCGTTCAGCACCATGAATTCCTGTCCCTCGATCTGGAAGGACCCGCTCAGGACCTTCCCTTGAGGTCCTGGCGTTCCTTCGGGCATCCGGTCGACGCTCAGGATCTTCGCGTTCTTGAAGACGGACACGTAGAACTTCATCGCCTCTTCGGCCTGGTCGTTGAACCACAGGAACGTCGTGATCTTCTGCATGATCTCCCCGATTCTTTTCTTCGATACTCACGGCTTGAATATATACCTTGACGGGAATATTCCTGCAGGAGTATATATGTCTCGTGCAGGCCACGCTGAGCGCTCTCGCCGAACCAAACCGCCGGCAGATCGTCGACCTCCTCCGGCGGAAGCCACGCGCGGTCGGAGAGATCGTCGAGCGGCTCGGCCTGCGCCAGCCCCAGGTCTCAAAGCACCTCCGCGTGCTCAGCGAGGCCGGGCTCGTGGAGGCGCATCCCGTCGCGCAGCAGCGCATCTACAGCCTTCGCGCCCAGCCCCTCAGGGAGCTCGACGAGTGGCTGGAGCCGTATCGCCGCAGGTGGGACGAGCGCTTCAATCAACTCGACGATGTCCTTCGCGACCTCAAACGAAAAGACAAGGAGAAAAGAGATGGCCACGGCAAGTAGCACCGCAACTACGAAAGTCACGCTCCCGTCGGACCGGGAGATCCTGATCACGAGGGAGTTCGACGCGCCGCGCGACCTCGTGTTCAAAGCGATGACAGACCCCGACCTCATCCCGCGGTGGTGGGGCCCGCGCGGCTACACGACGACGGTCGACAAGATGGACGTGCGACCGGGCGGTAGCTGGCGGTACAGCGTTCGTGAGCCCGATGGGCGCGAGTCCGCCTTCCGCGGTGAGTACCGTGAAATCGTCGCGCCGGAACGGGTCGTCCAGACATTCGAGTGGGAGCCGATGGCCGGACACATCTCGGTCGACACCGCGACGTTCACCGAGCACGACGGACGCACGCTGGTCACGACCCGATCGCTGTTCTCCTCGAAAGAGGATCGCGATGGGATGATCCAGAGCGGAATGGAGAAGGGCCTCCGCGAAACGCACGATCGTTTCAGCGAGCTCCTTGCCGAGCTGCGGGACTCGCCTCGTTAGATAGGGTTCGGACTACCGGCGTCGGACGTTCTGGCGCCGGTAGTCTTCGCGAAATGGGCCAGCCGACCAAGCCTGGTCAGATCATCATCCTGAACGGCGCGCCACGATCGGGGAAGTCGAGCATCGTGACGGCGATACAGGAGACCTTCGAAGGTCTTTGGATGAATCTCGGCGTCGATGTGTTCGTGACCCAGGTCACCCCAAGGCGATACCGCCCGGGCATGGGGCTCCGTCCGGGTGAGGAAGGTCACAAGCTCGCGCCGCTGGTTGCGGCGCTGTACGCAGCGATGTACGAATCGATCGCTGCTCATAGCCGAGCCGAACTCAACGTGGTGGTCGATGTCGGGCATCACGACCGAACGGTCCTCGCGGACAGCGCCCGTCGCCTCGCGGGCCTTCCCGCCCTCTTCGTGGGCGTGCGCTGCCCCATCGAGGTCATCGTGGCGCGACGCAACGCCGGCCAGCCGGGACGAGAGGGCGAATATCTGACCGCGTCGACGACCGAGATTCCGGCCCCGATCCTGCGCTGGCAACGAGACGTCCACATCCCGGGCATCTACGACTTCGAGGTGGATACGTCCGTGCTCAGCCCCGCCGGGTGCGCTGCCGCCATCCGTCGCCGCCTCGACGAGGGACCGCCTCCGTCGGCCTTTCGTCGGCTTGCCAAGGGAGATGTGCCCGAGGACTAGCGGCTGCGGGCTCCGACGAGGAGCCGGTATTCAGCGATCAGGGACTCGGTCCGTTGGAGCTCCTCGGCGAGTCGCCCGCGAAAGCGCTCTTCGAAGCTGTCGCCGCTGCTCGTCGACTGAGTCGCCAGAGCCTCCACGTAACGATCACGGAAGTGGGTCAGGTTCGCGTAGAGATCGGTGACCGTCGACGGCGGCGTGCGCGTCAGTTTCCTGAACTTCTCTTCCTTGTCCCACAGCATCGGGACGGAGAAGAGGAATGGATCTCGCCCTGCCGCGAAAAGTTGGTTCCGACCACCGTCGTGCATCGGATAGGTGGCGATGAGCGCCCCGGGACCCGTGCTCAACCAGCCGTCGCTCATCGTCCGCGCGACGTCGTGATTTCGGGACGCCGCGAACGCGTTCTCGATCGGGCGCTCGTTCCCGGCCTCGTAGAGCCGGACGAAGGTGTTGGCAGGAAACGAGAAGTCCGACATGCGTCCCAGCGCGAGCGCCGTCGCGACGCTCACGACATCGCGCACGACACTCATCGGGCCTGGGGAGCGAGCCTCTTTCGGATCCCACACGCCCGCGGCGGCGACGGCGTTGTGTACGACGTGGCTGCAGTTGTTCGTGTATGCGTCCCAGCTGTAGCCGCGCTCGCGTGCGCCGTCGTTCACCGCGTTGAGGTACGCGATCGCTCTGCCGAGCGCCTGGCGAGTCAGCGGTTGGCGCGCGCAGTAGGCGGTGCGCGCGAAGTTCATCGCGAAGTCGGTGCCGATCGAATGCCGGACGACAAACTCCTGGAGCGGCATCCCATGTGGCTTCTGTCGCGTGAGCTTGTCTCTGATCGCGATGCCATCGAACCAGCCGGCCGCCGTCGCTCGTTGGACCGCCGCCTCGTAGAGAGAGTCGTCCAGGATTTGCTCGGCTGCGAGGCCACCGCGGAAGAATTCCCACCGGCCTGGAATCGCGACCCAGGTCACGTTCGTGAATATCTGGTTCACGCTGACCCCGACGCCCGAGTCGAAGCTCGAACGATCCGCACCGGCCGAGGGGAGCCGAAGGCGCGGGTAGCCCGCGCCCGGCTCGATCTCCGCGCCGTTCAGGAAAATGGTCGCGTGTCCGCCCCACCCGCCGGGCTTGGTGCCCCTTTTGTGGTACTGCGTAACCGCGCAGGCCTCGATGTAATAGGGAAAGAGGCTGTTGTAGATGCCCATGTCGATTTCGGCCATGGCTTGTTCGACGTGACAGTAGGGCGAGGCCGCTCGGAAAGAGCCGGGGGGCCTCCTCAGACAAGAAGAAGGAGATACGACCATGCGATTCCTGATGTACGAGGTCGACAACAGCGCCAGCGCGAACACCCCTCCCAGCCCGGCCCTCATGGCCGAGATGGGGAAATTGATCGAGGAGACGACAAAAGCCGGCATCCTGCTCGCGACCGGCGGTCTCGGTCCGAATGCCACGCGCGTTCGGTCCTCGGGTGGAAAGGTCGCGATCACCGATGGCCCGTTCACCGAGGCGAAGGAGCTCACGGGCGGCTTTGCCCTCGTCGAGGTCAAGACGAAAGCAGAGGCGATCGAGTGGGCCAAGCGGTTCCGCAAGATCGTCGGTGACGGCGAGTCCGTGATCCAGGAGGTCTTCGGAGACTAGGTGCTTCAATCGGTGGCTGTGACCGCCGCCGACGCACACCGTGCCATCGACGCGGTGTGGAGGATCGAATCCCCGAGACTCATCGCGGGCCTCACGCGGATCGTGCGCGACATCGGACTTGCCGAGGAGCTGGCACAAGACGCGCTCCTCGCGGCCGTGGAGCAATGGCCTGAGTCAGGCGTTCCGGACAACCCGGGCGCCTGGCTCATGGCGACAGCCAAACATCGCGCCATCGACCGATTGCGGCGAGACGCGCGGCTCGAGCGGAAGCAGGAGGAGATCGGACGCGAGCTGGAGGCTGCGCGGAAGATGGCGACGGCGGTTCCGGAAGGCGGCGGTGATTTCGGTGACGATCTTCTTCGCCTTGTCTTCATCGCATGTCACCCGGTGCTGTCGACCGAGGCGCGCGTGGCATTGACGCTTCGGTTGCTCGGAGGCCTCTCCACGGACGAGATCGCGCGCGCCTTCCTCGTACCCGAGCCGACCATCGCGCAGCGGATCGTCCGCGCGAAACGGACCCTTACCGCTGCGGACGTCCCGTTCGAAGTACCGGCGGCCGGCGATCTCGAGGCTCGCCTCGGGTCGGTGCTCGAGGTGATCTATCTCGTCTTCAACGAGGGTTACTCGGCGACCGCCGGCGACGACTGGATGCGGCCGGCCCTTTGCCTGGATGCGCTCCGCCTCGGCCGCCTCGTCGCGGAGCTGCTCCCGCACGAGCCGGAAGCCCATGGCCTCGTTGCGCTCATGGAGATCCAAGCGTCGCGCACGAGGGCGCGGGTGGGACCTGCCGGCGAGCCGATCCTCCTCCTCGATCAGAACCGCGGGCAGTGGGACCCACTCCTCATCCGTCGCGGGCTCACCGCGCTCGAACGTGCGGAGGCGCTCGGAGGCGCGCTTGGACCCTACGCGCTGCAGGCGGCGATCGCCGCTTGTCATGCCCGAGCGCGCACGCCAGAGGAAACGGACTGGCCCCAGATCGCGGCGCTCTATGACGCGCTCGCGCAGATCGCACACTCACCGGTCGTGGAGCTGAACCGCGCGGTCGCCTACGGGATGGCGTTCGGTCCGGCGGCGGGCCTCGAGCTCGCCGACGCCCTCGTGGCGGAACCTTCACTCCGCTCCTACCACCTCCTGCCGAGCGTTCGCGGCGACCTCCTCGCAAAGCTCGGCCGTTCGGACGAAGCGCGTTCGGAGTTCGAGCGCGCCGCAGCGCTCACGCGGAACGCGCGCGAGCGTGAGCTGCTGCTCGAGCGCGCGGCTGCGTGCCCGCGTGGAAAGAAGGAGTGAGGCGCGGAGCAGGGCTCCTCGTCGCGATCTTGGTCTGGAGCGCGTGTACCACTTCGAGCGGTCCGCCTACTCAATCGGCCGCCGCACTTCCCACGGATTCACCACAACCATCGACGTCGCCGGCTCCCACGACGAGAGAGCCGACCGCCACGCCGCGTCCCGATCCACCGGTCGTGGCATCCGATCCGGACGCCCTCGGGTCGCAGATCGTCGTCGCCGAGCGCGCGATCCGCGACCACGGCGTCATTGGGGCGGACCTCGCCTGGTTCGGCCATCTTCAGCAGCTCACGTATCGGCGGCTGGCCGCGCGACCCGAATGGCGCGACCCGGTGCTGGCCGCGTTGCCGTCAGACATTCGCGGGGCCGCCACCGCCAACGCCGATGCGACGGCGGACCTGCGCGCAACGGTCGTGCCGGGGCCCAACCTTCCCACGACCTGGCGGATCGTCGAACCCGCACCGCTCGATGATCTCTCGCGCTACTACCGCGAAGCCGAGACCGAGTTCGGTATCCCGTGGTCCTACCTTGCAGCGATCCACCTCGTCGAGACGCGCATGGGGCGGATCCGGGGAACCTCCGTCGCCGGAGCGCAGGGGCCGATGCAGTTCATGCCGGCGACCTGGGCGAGATACGGGGACGGAGACATCAACTCGGACCGCGACGCGATCCGCGCAGCCGCACGCTATCTTCAGGCGAACGGAGCGCCGGAGAACATGGCCGGCGCGCTATTTCGCTACAACCAATCACAGCGCTACGTCCGGGCAGTGACGGCCTATGCCGAGGTGATGCGTGCCGATCCGGATGCGTATCGCGGCTATTACGGCTGGCAGGTCTACTACCTGACGACGGCGGGTGACGTTCTTCTACCAGTCGGATACGGTCGCTGACGTCGGGGATATGCCGGTCCTGCGCTAGTTTCCGATCATCGAAAGTGGATCGATCAGGTCGCCATTTCGCCACACGCTCCAGTGCAGGTGAGTCCCGGTGGTGAACCCCGTGAGTCCGACGTTGCCGATCCGGTCGCCGGCCTGGACCGTGTCGCCGGCCTTGACCGGCTGAGGAAAGACGCGGTTCTCGAGATGCGCGTACATCGAGACCAGACCGTTGTCGTGCGCGATCACCACGACCCCCGCGCCGTCGCCCATCGTCCCCGCGAAGACAACAACTCCGCGGGCCGGCGCGAGGACGGGCGTGCCCCAGGCGACGGCGATGTCGGTGCCGTCGTGGAAGTGCGGGTAGTACACGCCGCGATACGTCATGGCCGGCTCGAAGTAATACGGCGTGGGGCCGAAGTCCTGGGTGTCCTCTCCGAGGAGCGGAAGGCGCCATTGCCCCGCAGGGACGGCGACCGCTCCGTCAGCGACCAGCTGCCGACCGGTGGCGGCATCGTCCGCGATCTCTGTCTGGAGCGCGTTCAGTGTCGCGTCGTCCATGAGGTCGGCGCGAGCGCGCAGGAGACCCCCGCGAAGGCGTGGATCGAAGACCGCCTCGAGCGCCGCGATCGCCGTGTCCTGGCGCGCCATGAGCGCAACGAGGCGATCGTCAGACTCTCGTTGCGCCGCCGCCACTGACTCCGCGTAATCGATGAGGGCCCCATAGGTGTTGAAGCCGCGCGGATAGGACCGAGCAGCCGGCACCGCGCGAGGCGCCGGGGATGCCGTGGGTCCTGCATCAGCGACCGCGGGGGCGGCGAGCGGTACGACCAGATCGTTCGAGGCCGTCTGCACCAACGTGCGGAGGGGGAGATCAACTGGCCTCGCGCGAGGGATCAGCGTGCCGGTCGGCCCGTCATCGGCGGCCGCAGGCGTCGAGAGGGATATCGCGCAAAGCAGCACGGCGAGGCAACACGCGCGGATAAACAACAAGGCCTTCCTCACGGTCAAAGTTCGTTCGGCCGGATTGCGGCCGTGTCGGGTCGGGCTCACCGGTGCTCGTGGTCCGGTAGCTATCCCTTCCGTTCCGGATCGTCGCGGTGTCCGCCCGGTTATCCGTCAGTTGCGTACAACCCGCCCCAGAGACCAAGTGGCGGATCGGACTCCGAACGACCGAGCGGGCGAAAATCCGCGGATCACAGACCTCGGCGCAAGGACCCTGCAGGTATCAGCCCTGTGCGTCAATCGACACAACGCGAAGAAATTCCGTTGTCGGACCGTGATTCTTCTCGCAGAGCGAGAAGAAAGATGCATGGTCCCTCGATTGCTGCGACGAACGCGACCGACACCCACGCTCAAGGGGAGGCGGCGATGGCATCCGATCCGGTTCGCGGCAAGACCATTCGATGGACCTACGACGACGGGCCGATGGCCGGCAAGAGCTTCGAGCACACCTTCGGTGAGGACGGCACCGTGACCTGGCATGAGGTCGGAGCGCAGAACAAGCCGAGACCGCCGACGAACGGCCAGCGGAAAGCCGGCCAAGGGTCGACCGAGCCGAAGGCCAAATACGAGGTCGCTCCTTTCACTGACGACGTCTACGCGGTCTCGTACCTCTCCGGCTCCGGCTACACGCTCACGAGTGTGCTCGACTTCGCGGGCGGCACTGTCGTGAGCTTCGCATCCAATGAGAAGGAGCTCGTCGTGCAGCACGGCACGTTCGAGGTGGCGGAGCGGATCGGCTCGTAACGGCGGAATCACCCGGGCGCGCCCGCGGTTCAGAAGGCGTGGAGCTCGGGATCTACAGCTTCGGAGAGGCGACGCCCGATCCCGAAAGCGGGCGAACCATCAGCGCCCACGAGCGCGTGCGGCGTCTTCTCGACGAGATCGAGCTCGCGGACAAGGTGGGTCTCGACGTGTATGGCCTGGGCGAGCACCACCGCCGCGAGTTCACCGTTTCCGCCCCCGCGGTCGTCCTTGCCGCCGCGGCCACGCGGACGACGCGCATCCGCCTGACGAGCGCCGTCAGCGTCATCAGCTCCGACGATCCCGTCCGGGTGTTTCAGAGCTTCGCCACGCTCGACCTTGTCTCGAACGGTCGCGCGGAGATCATGGCCGGCCGCGGCTCGTTCACCGAGTCGTTCCCGTTGTTCGGGTACGACCTCGCGGATTACGACGAGCTCTTCGAGGAGAAGCTCGATCTTCTCCTGAAGATCCGCGCAGGCGAACGGGTCACCTGGCGGGGTACTCATCGTCCGCCCATCGAAGACCTACCGGTCTTTCCGCGTCCGGTTCAGGACCCGCTGCCGGTATGGATCGCGGTCGGCGGACATCCCGAGTCGGTGGTGCGCGCGGGTAGGCTCGGCCTGCCGCTCGCCCTTGCCATCATCGGTGGCGAGCCGCGCCGGTTCGTGCCCCTGATCGACCTTTACCGACAAGCGGGCCGTCGCGCCGGGCACGATCCGGCGAAGCTGCGCGTGAGCATCAACTCGCACGGCCTGATCGGGGACGACTCGCGGCAGGTCGCCGACGACGCGTACGCGGCGTACTCGTATGTGATGGCGAAGATCGGGCGCGAGCGCGGCTGGCCTCCGCCGAGCCGCGAGCAATTCGAGGCCGAGCGTGGCCCGCGCGGCGCGAACCTCGTTGGGACGCCGGACGAGGTCGCGGCCAAGATCCTCTACGAGCACGAGCTGTTCGGGCTCGATCGGTTCCTTATCCAGATGAGCGTCGGCACGCTTCCGCACGACAAGGTGTTGCATGCGATCGAGCTGTTCGGGACCAAGGTCGCGCCGATCGTGCGTCGCGAGATCGAGCGGCGCACCGAGGCCATTCCGATGCCGGCAGGTACGCCGGCCTGACTACGAGTCGGTGATCTCGATCACCGCGGGATCCCATTTTTCGTCTGGGCGGTCGATCACACGAAGCGGGTTCGTGTCGACGACAAGCTGACCATCCGCGGACTCGGTGATGTGAAATAGCTGCAGCGGCTTTGGTGCCGGAATCCGAAGAACCACCGCGGTGTGCTTGTCGTACTCCGATCCGTGACACGGGCAGTGGAAACGGTCCTCGGCATCGTTCCACGGCACAGCACAACCGAGATGCGTGCATTTCCGATAGGCGGCGATGATCCCGCCCGGTGCGTGGAGGAGGAAGAACCGCCCCTCGCGAAAGAGGACCGGACGGTCGTTCGTCGCCGAGAACAACTCCAGGACCTGTGTCTTGGTCCCCACCGCTACCGGATTCCCGAGCCCTTCGATGCGATTGACGCGGATGAACGGCGCGACCAGCGCGACGATCTCAGTCGCAGCGAGACCGACGGCGCCGAGGAACCCAAAGCGGAGGATCGCCCGCCGCCGCCAGCGCAAGACGCCGTCACGAGGTGTTCCAAGCCGAAGCATCGAGAACCTCCCGCCAGAACTACTACGAAGGGTTAGCAGATGAATGTGCGGAGTCAAGCCGTGAACCGGTGCTAGGCTCAGCCACGACGTTTCGGGGGAGGGCAACATGTCAGCTCGTCGGTCATCGATCCTCTTTGCCATAGCGCTGATCCTCGCCGCGGCCTGTGGGCCTGCGGGGACTTCCGGCACGAGCGGCTCACCAGGGGCATCGCCCTCGGCATCGGCCGGTGGCGCCGCCAGCACCCTGGTCATCGATCGGGACACGAGTGACCTCATTTCGCTCGATCCGGCCGTCCTCTATGAATTCAGCGCTGTTTTCGCGACCCATAACGTGTACGAGACGCTCGTGAAGTTCGAGGGGACCGACCTGTCCACGATCAAGCCGGGCCTCGCCACGAGCTGGGACATCAAAGACACAGGGTCCACCAACGACATCACGTTCAAGCTCAAGTCCGGGCAGAAGTTCGCAAGCGGCAATCCCGTCACCGCCGACGACGTCGTGTACTCGGTCCAGCGTGCCATCAAGCTGAACAAATCGCCGGCGTTCCTCTTCACCGACATCGCCGGCCTCAAGGCCGACAGCGTCAAGGCAACGGACCCAACAACGGTTGTCTTCAGCCTGCCCAAGACCGCGAGCGCGTCGGCTTTCCTCACGATCCTGACCTTCACGATCGGCGGGGTCGTCGACTCGAAGGAAGTAAAGGCCAAGGAGACAGGCGGCGACTCCGGCTCGGCGTACCTGCTCGACCACTCCGCCGGGAGCGGGCCGTTCGTTGTCGATCACTGGACCAAGAACACCGAGGTCCTTCTCAAGGCGAACCCCAACTACGGCGGAGCCAAGCCGACACTCAGCGGCGTCCTCTTCAAGCAGGTGCCCGAGCCGACGAACCAGCAGTTCGCTCTCGATAAGGGCGACATCGACATCGCGAACAACCTCGGCCCCGAGCAGATCGCTGCGCTTCAGGGCAAGTCCGGTGTCACGACGACGACCGCGGACAGTCTGCAGCTTGTCTACGTGGGCATGAACGCGACGGTCAAGCCGCTCGATAACGTCAAAGTCCGCGAGGCTCTCCGTACCGCCGTCGACTACGACGGGATCGTGAAGGACCTCCTCAAAGGCAACGGCAAGAAGGTGCAGGGCATCATCCCGAGGGGCCTCGCCGGATATAACGAGGCGACACCGTTCCAGGCCGACGTGACGAAGGCGAAGGCATTACTCACGGAGGCGGGTGAGACGACCGTGACGCTCGACTTCCTGGTCCCGACCGGACAGGCGCCGGGTGGCGTCGCCTTCAGCGATCTCGCGGCCAAGCTGAAGTCGGACTGGGCCAAGATAGGCGTCACCGTGAACATCAAGCAGACCACGACGGCCGACCTGCTGGCGACGTACCGCGCGCAGAAGGGCCAGCTCGTGATGATCTATTGGGGGCCGGACTACCCCGACCCCGACGCCAACGTCGGCCCCTTCACCGACTACAAGGCGAAGTCCATCGGCTGGCGCAACGCGTGGGATGATCCGACGATCGCGCAGAAGGGCCGCGACGCAGCGCTCATCACGGACCCCGCGAAGCGCGCCGCCGCGTACAAGGACATCACCGACTACGTGCTCCACAACGGCCCGTACGTCGTGCTCTACCAGCCCAGCGAGCTCTTCGGACTTCGCTCGAACGTGAAGGGCTTTAACTGGAGCGCGATCGGATGGGCGGAGCTCGCGTCAGTAACTAAGTAGCAGTCGCAAGGCACCATGCGATTCCTCGGGTTCCTGACCCGGAGGATCGTCGGGATCGCGGCGGTGATGGTCGGCGTTTCGATCATCACCTTCGCGATCTCACACGTCGTTCCGGCCGATCCCGTCGCCGCGGCGCTCGGCGATCACGCGACCGATCAGCAGATTGAGGCGTTCCGAGCGGAGTACCACCTCGATCGGCCACTGCCCGAGCAGTACCTCACGTACGTCGTCGGTCTGGTCCACGGCGATCTCGGTCGCAGCATCCGCACCCGCCGGCCGGTCGCGGACGATCTTTTCGACTCCTTCCCCGCCACCATCGAGCTTTCGCTCGCGGCGCTCATCGTCGCGATCGTCGTGGGGATCCCAGCGGGCGTTTGGTCGGCCATCTCACGCGGCCGCCTCCCCGACCATCTCGTGCGTCTGGCCTCGCTCGTCGGGGGCTCGATCCCCGTCTTCTGGCTTGGTCTCATCGTGATCGGCCTCTTCTACTACCAGCTGGGCTGGTTTCCGGGCGGCGGTCGGATCGACAACTTCGTCGCGCCGCCGCCCACGCGGACCGGCCTCTACGTCCTCGATAGCTTGCTCGCCGGTGACCTCGAGGCTCTGCGCAGCAGCCTCCTCCATCTCGTCCTGCCCGCGCTGACCCTGGGCTACTTCTCGACGGCGGTGATCGCGCGGATGACGCGCTCGAGCATGCTTGAGGTGCTCGGCCAGGACTACATGCGGACCGCGCGCGCGAAAGGACTCCAGGAGCGGCTCGTCGTGCTGCGCCACGGACTTCGCAACGCGCTCATCCCGACCGTCACCATCCTCGGTCTGACATTCGGAAGTCTTCTCTCGGGTGCGGTGCTGACAGAGACGATCTTCAGCTGGCCCGGGCTGGGCCGTTATGCGACCGCGGCCGCCATCGCACTCGACTTCCCGGCGGTGCTCGGCGTCACCCTGCTGGCGGCGATCGTGTATCCGCTCGCGAACCTCGTGGTCGACATCGCGTACTTCTGGCTCGATCCCCGGACGCAGCGTGGTTAACGCGGCGGCGGTGTCGGCCCGCGGTTTGAGGCTCGCCGCGCGGGCACCGATCCTCGCCAATCCCCTCAACCTTCTGGCGCTGGCGCTCATCGCCGTGTTCGCGCTCTGCGCCCTGTTGGCACCAGTGATCGCTCCGTATGACCCCCTGGCTCAGGAGCTCAGCCAGCGCCTCCGGCCGCCCTCACCCGAGCATTGGCTCGGAACCGACTCGCTCGGACGTGACATCGCGAGTCGGATCCTCTACGGCGCGCGCATCTCGTTGATCATCGGCGTGGTCGTTGTCGCATCGGCCGGCGTCGTGGGTACCGCCATCGGGCTCATCGCGGGTTACGCCGGAGGCCTTGTGGACGAAGCGCTCATGCGTCTGACCGAGGTCTTCCTCGCCTTCCCGGCGCTGATCCTCGCGATGGCGATCGCCGGAGCACTGGGGCCGAGCCTGACGAACGCGATCATCGCGATCGCCGCGGTGACCTGGGCGGTCTATGCGCGCCTTACGCGAGGGCAGATCCTTTCGCTGCGGCGCCGAGAGTTCGTCGAGGCGGCGAGGGCGATAGGCGCCTCGCGCACGAGGATCGTCGTGCGTCACCTGCTTCCCAATGCGCTCGCCCCGCTCATGATCCAGGCGAGCTTCGATCTGGGCTCCTCGATCATCGCGGCGGCCGGGCTGAGCTTCATCGGCTTTGGCGCGCAGCCACCCACGCCAGAGTGGGGCGTGATGATCAGCGAAGGCCGGAATTACATCAGCACGCAACCGTGGCTCTCGCTCTTCCCAGGGCTTGCGATCCTGCTGGCAGTGGGTTCGTTCAATCTTCTCGGTGACGGCCTTCGCGACGCGTTCGATCCGCGGCTCAGCCGAGCGCAGCGGTAGAGACCGCCCTGCGCGGGTGGGCTTGGCTAGAAGCGAATGTTGATGAGCGGCTTGGGGTCGGCGCCGCCGCCGATCGGTACCGTTGCAAGTAGCACGAGTACGACGACGACCAGTACCAGAAGGCCGATCGCGAGGCCCGCCGCAAAGCCGCTATCGCGCATGCTCGATGGTGCCGAGCAGATGCGGTGCCAGAGCAGGGACCGAAGCAGTGGCACGCTCGCCTGTTCAACGGGCAAGACTGCGCAATGCCTATTGCTTACTGCCGATACGCGATGCGAAGATGCAGCGGTTGCTTCGTCGCTCAGTCGTCGCTGTTGCCATCCTTCTCACCAGCGCCGTCGGGATCACCGATGGCATCCCTCGCCCGAGCGAGCACCCTGACGCGGCGGTCGTGCCTCTCCTCGATCCGGCGGCGATGCCCGAATCAGCGATCCCCGTGGCCCGAGCGGCCATGACATCGCGCTCGGCGCCATCGCTCCGGTTTCCGTACGTCCCCGAGCCGGAGTACATCACGAGCCCGACGAACTATTGGGCCGGCCGGGACGGCGCATCGATCGACTACATCGTCATCCATTACACCGATATCAGCTACGCGCGCACACTGCGGGCCTTCAGCAATCTGGCGTCGGACGTGAGCGCGCATTACGTCATTCGCGGCGATGGTCATATCGCTCAGATCGTCGCTGAAGGCGATACCGCCTGGCATTCGGGCAACGCCTGGTACAACCGGCATTCGATCGGGATCGAGCTCGAGCTCGACCGCGTGACAAACCCGGTCTTCACGACCGAGCAGTACTACGCGGGGGCGTCTCTCGTGTGCGCGATCTCGGCGCGCCAGGACGTACCGCTCGACCGCGATCACGTCATCGGGCACAACGAAGTACCCGGCACCACCCACACCGACCCGGGGCCGACCTGGGATTGGCCGCACTTCATGTGGCTCACGAGCCTCTGCGCGCCCCCAACGAGCGCGACCGTGCATGCGAGCTTCGTTTCGGAGACCCCCTATCCCGAGATCACCGCCGACGACAAAGCGCTCGTGTCGGTCGTCCTGCGCAATACCGGCTCGACCGCGTGGCGCAAGGGCACCGATCAGGAGGCGCGTCTCGGGATCCCCGGCACCTCGCCCGACCTCGCGTTCCTCGCCGACAATTGGCCGGCGCCGGAGCGTCCCGCAATCCAACAAGAGGACATCGTTCCACCCGGCGGGACCGCGACGTTCTCCTTCCGAGTGAAGGGAGCGGTCCCGGGAGTCTTTGTCGTTCCTCTGCGCGGGGTCGTCGACGGCGGAGCCTGGATGGACGACATGGGGATGTTCACAGTCGTCACCGTCCGCTAGGGACCCGCTCCCGATACAGATCGCGAAGCGCTCCGATCTCCCCGCCGTGATGCGCGTCGTGGCTGATCATCGTCCAGAAGATCCGCCGCGCGGGCCATCGTTCGCCCCAATTCGTCAGCACCAGTTTTTCGAGGCCCGCGTCGTCGAGGCCGGCCAGGTCGCGGACGAGCATGGCGTGCCCGGCCTCGAGCTGCGCGATCGCCGCCGCGGCGGTGTGCGCCGAGTCGATCTCCGGGAAGGTGAGCTTCGCCTCGCCGAACGCGTACTCGTGATACATGACCTTGCACTCCGCGACGTGCACCAGGCGCCAGCCGATCGTCGTGAACGGCGCCGGATCGGGATGCGGCGGTTCGGGATAATCGACCGCCCAGCGCCCGTCATCCCGGCGACGCACGGTCCAGCATCCCGCGACCGGCTCCCAGAAGAATGCATCGTCGGTGAGACCGTCGACACACCCGCGGAGGTCTTCGTATGCCTCCTGCAGCTCCCAGCCGAGGAGTTCGACGGCTGCTCGCGCCATCGGACCGAACGATAGAACGGCGTCGATGTTCTTAGCGAACTGTTAGCCATCCCTTGCCACGGTCTCAGGTGCTCCTCCTAGAGTCGACCGTGACAAAGCGGAGGAGCAGAGACTTGATCATGCCTGCACGTGCTCGTTACATCCCGGCCGTCCTGGCCGCGTCGGTATTCGCCGCGGCATGCGGCGGATCGACGACGGTCTCGGATGCCAGCCCGACTCCGACCGCGGGCATTGCCGCCACGGCGACGGCTGCGGCTGCGTCTGACGCCGCTTGGACGGTGACCGATAAATCGAAGGCGACGATCCGCGTTCGCGAGCAGCTGGTTGGCGTGAGCCTGCCATCCGACGCGGTCCTGACCGCGACCGGTGCGAAGGGCTCCTTCACGCTGAATTCCGATGGGACGTTCGCATCGGGATCGAAGATCACGTTCGATCTCACAACGCTCTCGAGCGACGAGCGCGACCGCGACAACTTCATCAAGAACGACACGCTCCAGGTCCGTCAGTTCCCCACCGCGGAGTTCGTTCCGACGAAGACGAGCGGGCTTACGGTGCCGCTCGCGGCGAGCGGAACGTTCACGTTCACGCTGACCGGGAACATGACCATCAAAGGAAAGACGAAAGAGGTCACCTTCGACGTGACCGCGAAGCGCGACGGCAGCGATCTCACCGCGACGGCGACGGCGAGTCCGAGCTGGAAGTTCGGTGACTTTGGAATGACCGCACCGTCGGTCCCCTTCCGCGTGCTCAGCGTGACCGACGAGATCCGCGCCGCCATCGATATCGTCGCGACGGGACCAAAGGGCTAAGACCCGCCGGCAACCTAGCTCAACTAGCGACCTCAAGGTATCAACTTGGCGTACCGCACGGTACCGAAACGTGTCGTCCCCCGGCCGGCGGTATTGCCGGAGCCGTTCGCCCCGTTAGCTTCGACAAGTGGGATCGCGCATTTTCTCGCCGCTCCTCGTAGCGGCGATCGTTTTCAGCTCGCTGGCGGCTTGGCCGGCATCGCGCGCATTCGCCGCGCCGGTGTCGAACGCGCCCGCCGCGGCCACATGCGCGAGCAGCGTCGGTCCTGGGATACCGCACCCTGCCGGTCTTCCCGCCGGCGTCGAGGGTTTCCACGCGCAGTGGTATGGACAGAGCGGGTATCCCACGCTTTGCCCCGGCGAGCGCTCCACCGCGACCGTCGCGTACTACAACTCCGGCTCTCTCGGCTGGGTGCGCGGGCGCATGGGCGAGGTCGCCTACCTCGGCACGTGGGGGCCCGAGCCGGGTCAGGATCGCATCACGCCACTCGGCGGTGATGGCGGAGCAGGCTCGCCCGCGACGGGATGGCCTCGCTATAACCGCATCGCGATGCAGCCCGCGGACTACGTCGGCCCCGGAATGGTGTCGTGGTTCCAATTCACCATCCAGGCGCCGGCCACGGCCGGGTACTACCGCCTTTATCTGCGTCCGCTGATCGAAGGCGCGACGTGGCTCGAGGACTTCGGCGTCTTCTGGCTGGTCACGGTCCTCAACCCTGATGGGACGCGACCGGCCCCAGCGGAGACTGGACTCGGCTACAGCTACCAGAGCGTGTCGACAGTGCGCGGCACCTTCAACGTGCACCTGATCAAGGAGCGACTCTCGCAGGTCACGGTCAGGACGCTCACAGCGAACACCACCGACTGTTTCAACAACTGTCCGGCGAAGCCGCTCGATCAATACGCTAGCGAGAACGGCGCCTACGCGGGCATGAACGGCACGTATCTCTGCCCGCCCGACTATGCCCAGTGCGCCGGCAAGGTGAACTCGTACGACTATGCCGTCTACAACAGCAACCTCCGTCGCTGGATCAACTACAACGCGCTCAACGCCCAGAACGGCGGGCTCCTCTTCAACGGCGCGAGCACGAGCGTCTATCGGCGGACGTACGTCTATTACCAGAACCAGACCCCGATCACCGCGGCGATCACGAACTTCCCGCTGCTCGTTCAGAACGGGTCGGTCATCGATTCGACCTCCGAGCAGAACGGCTCGCAGCTGCTCAAGGGGACGAAGGGCGCGATCGGCGTCGACGGCGCCTACATCTATCTCGCGATCGTCACCAATGCGACGGTGACCGATTCCGCTTACGTGATGCAGGCCCTCGGCGCCCGGGATGCGCTCAACCTCGACGGCGGCGGCACCGCCGCCATGTGGATCAGCGGTTCCTACAAGGTCGGCCCGGGCCGCTTGCTCCCGAACGCGATCGTCCTCACCAAGCCCTAGCGCCGAGACTAGTTCGCGGCGCGGAGCTCGAAGTTCAGGCGGCGAACGAGCGAGCCGTCGATCTCGAAATTCCAAGTCGTGTAGTTCGCGAAGATACCTGGCGCGCGGGTCAGCGTCGTGATCTTCACGTTCTTGCCGTCGACCAGCTCATCGCGCGGTGTCTGGACCAGCTCTACCGGTGCCATGCGGATCATCTGACGGACACCCTCCTTGCCCTGGAAGGGCTCAGGCAGGCCGGGCAGGGTCACCTCGACATCGTCGGCGCAGAGCGCAGCCGCCGCGTCGGCGTTGCGATCCTGCACCGCCTGAACGAACGACCGGGCGACGTCGAGAGTAGAGTCCATCCCAGGCACAAAGCGTAGACAAAGGGGAGGTCGGACGTGGCACATCCCGTTACACACTTCGAGATCAATGCGCAGGACGCTCCGGCGACGCAGAAGTTCTACAAGGATCTGTTTGGGTGGGGCATCGACACGAACAACCCGCAGAGCTATGGAATGATCGACACCAAGACCAAGGGCACCGGCATCAACGGTGGCATCGGCGCGAGCCAGGACGGGCGAAGCTTCGTCACGTTCTACGTCGAGACCGACGATCCGGCCTCGCTGCTGTCGAAGGCCGAGCGCCTCGGCGGCCGCCGGGTGATGGAGCCGATGGATGCGGGCCAGGGCCTCATCTACGCGCTCTTCGCGGATCCGGAAGGCAACGTCATCGGTCTCGCCAAGATGGCAGAGGCGCAGCGGCAGCAAGAACAGCGGCAGCAGGTGGAGCGGACACGTTCGCGCTCGAACGGAAACGGAAACGGAAGCGCGACGAAGACCCGCGCCAAGGCGACAGCCGCCAAGGCTTCACCAAAGAAGGCGTCGACGCGCAAGCGGACGACGGCGAAAAAGACCACGACTCGTGCGCGGAGCAAGCGCTCACGAGGTTGACCGACCTCTAGGCCAGAACTAGCCTTACGCCGCCTTTCGGGGCGGGGAGTTTGTCGCGGTGTTGTCCGCGTACGGCGCCGCGATCTGGGGGAGGCGCGCAATGGGCCATAGGGTCACGCTCAGCGTCAACGGGACGAGCTACGTCCGCGACGTCGAACCAACGCTTCTGCTCGTCGAGTTCCTGCGCGAAACGCTCAGCCTCACCGGAACGCATGTCGGCTGCGATACGAGCCAGTGCGGCGCCTGCACCGTCCTCGTGGACGGTCGTGCGACGAAGGCGTGCACGATGCTCGCCGTTCAGGCCGATGGTACGCAGGTGGTCACCGTCGAAGGGCTCGCCAAGAACAGCGAGCTTCACCCCATCCAGCGCGCGTTCGCCAAAGAGCACGGGCTCCAGTGCGGGTTCTGCACGCCGGGTCTCATGCTCACGGCCGTCGATTTCCTCGAACGGAACCCCTCGCCGACCGACGCCGAGATCCGTCACGCGATCGAGGGCAACCTGTGCCGCTGCACCGGTTACCACAACATCGTGAACGCGATCCGTTCCGCATCGGCCGAGATGCGGCAGACGACCGGCGCGCGCCCCAAGGTCGCCGCGGAGGTGAACCGATGACCGGCACAGCCACTCCCACCTACATCGGCTCGCGTGTGGCCCGCAAAGAGGACCCGCGCCTCATCACGGGGGAGGGGACGTTCACCGACGACGTGATGCTTCAAGGGATGGCGTACCTGACGCTCGTGCGTAGCCCGCACGCCCACGCGCGGATCCGCCGGATCGACACGGCCGCCGCCAAGAAGGAACCCGGCGTCGTCGCCGTCCTCACCGGGAAGGACCTCGAGGTGACCGGCATGCTGCCGGTCTTCATCACCGTCCCGAGCATGAACGGGTCGAAGCACATGCCGATCGCGACCGACAAGGCACGCTACGCGGGCGACGCCGTCGCGGCGGTCGTCGCGGACACGCGCGATGCCGCGAAACGCGCGGCGGACCTGATCGCGGTCGACTACGAGCCGCTTCCGGTCGTCGTCGACGCGTCCAAGGCCCTCGAAGCAGGCGCGCCGATCCTTCACGAGGAGCTCGGGTCGAACCTCGTATTCACGTATCCGGTCAAAGGTGGCGACATCGACAAGGCCTTCAAGGACGCCGAGATCAAGATCAATCAGCGGATCGTCAACCAGCGTCTCATCCCGAACGCGATGGAACCGCGTGCGGTCACGGCGAAGTTCGAGGCCGGAGAGCTCACGCTCTGGACGACCACGCAGATCCCGCATTTCGTGCAGCTCATCGTTGCGCTGAATCTTGGCCTCGGACAGAACAAGGTGCGCGTGATCGCCCCTGAGGTCGGCGGCGGGTTCGGCAGCAAGCTGCAGGTCTACGCAGAGGAGCTCCTTGTCGGTCACCTCGCGAAAACGCTCGGCCGACCGGTCAAATGGACAGAGGAGCGGCGCGAGGGGTACCTCGCGACGATCCACGGCCGCGATCACGTTTCGGACGTCGAGCTCGCCGCAAAACGCGACGGCACCATCCTCGGCCTGCGTGTGCGCACGGTCGCGAACGTCGGCGCGTACCTACAGGCGTTCGCGCCAGGCATTCCGACCATCCTCCACGTGTTCATCGTTCCAGGCCCTTACCGGATCCCCGCGTTCGATTACGAGATGCGCGGCGCGTACACCAACACCACCCCGGTCGACGCGTACCGGGGCGCGGGCCGGCCCGAGGCCGCGTTGCTGATCGAACGGATCATGGACCGGCTCGCCGACGAGATCGGTATGGACCCCGCCGAGGTCCGACGCAAGAACTTCATTCCATCCGACGCGTTCCCGTTCAACACCATCAGCGGGATCACCTACGACAGCGGCGATTACGCACCCGCGCTCGACCGCGCGCTTGCGATGGCCGACTACAAAGGCTTCGAGAAGCGCCGCGCCGAGGCGAAAACGCGCGGCAACTATCGCGGCATTGGCATCTCGAGCTACGTCGAGATCTGCGGGCTTGCCCCATCGAAGGCCAACGCGGCACTGGGCGTGGGCTGGGGTGGCTACGAAAGCGCCCGCATCCGCGTGCACGCGACCGGCGCCGTCCAGGTGTTCACCGGAACATCTCCGCACGGGCAGGGCCACGAGACCTCCTGGGCGCAGATCGCGGCCGACGCGCTCGGTGTGAGCCCCAACGACATCGAGGTGCGTCACGGGGACACGTTCGAATCGCCGGGCATGGGCGTCGGAACGTTCGGCAGCCGCAGCCTCGCGGTCGGCGGCATCGCCGTGCACAAGGCCGCCGAGAAAGTCCGCGAGAAGGTCGTGCAGATCGGCGCGCATCTCCTCGAAGCGTCGCCCGCTGACATCGTCGTCGAGGGTGGCAAGGTCTTCGTGAAGGGCGTGCCGGACAAGGCCAAGAACTTCGGCGATATCTCCATGGCCGCGTATCTCGCGAACAACCTGCCGGACGGCATGGAGCCGGGGCTCGAAGCGACGGTCTACTACGACCCTCCGAACTTCACGTTCCCGTTCGGCACGCACATCGCAGAGGTCGAGGTCGACGGCGAGACCGGGGCGGTCCAGATCGTCAAGTACTCGGCGTGCGACGACTGCGGACGCCAGATCAACCCGATGATCGTCGAGGGCCAGCTCCACGGCGGCATCACCCAGGGCATCGGCCAGGCGCTGTACGAGGGCGCCGTCTACGACAACGACGGCCAGCTCCTGTCCGGAAGCATGATGGAGTACCACGTCCCATCCGCCGAGGATGTGCCCGCGTTCGATCTGGACAGCACCGTGACTCTCACGAACACCAACCCGCTCGGCGTCAAGGGCATCGGCGAGGCGGGCACGATCGGTTCGACGCCCGCCGCCGTCAACGCGGTGATCGACGCGCTCTCACCGCTCGGAATCAAACACATCGACATGCCGCTCACATCCGAGAAGATCTGGCGGGCGATCCGCGCCGCCGGGGAGGGACGGCGATGATCACGCACCCGTTCACTTATCAGGCACCGTCGACGATCGATGAAGCGGTCCAGCAGCTTGATCGAAGCGATGAGGGAAAGGTGATCGCCGGCGGCCACAGCCTTCTGCCCCTCATGAAGCTCGGGCTCGCGCAGCCCGAGGCGCTCATCGATCTCCGTCGCATTGCGTCACTCCGCGAGATCCGCAGCGAGGCAGATGGCACCATCGCGATCGGCGCGCTCGCGACACATCGCGACATCACGCACGATCAGACCGTCCGCGCGAAGCTCGTCGCGCTCGCCGAGGCCGCCGGCGCGGTCGGCGACCTCCAGGTCCGCGCACGCGGCACCATCGGCGGCAGCCTCGCACACGCCGATCCCGCCGCCGACGAGCCCGCACCGGCGCTCGCCTACGACGCGATCATCCGCGCCGTCGGCCCAAAGGGCCGCCGCGACATCAAGGCGAGTGAGTATTTCAAGGGAGTCTTCGAGACGGCGCTCGCCGCGAACGAGATCATCGCCGAGATCCGCTTCCCCGCGCCGGATGGACGCACCGGCGGCGCCTACGCGAAGTTCGCCCATCCCGCATCTGGATTTGCGATCACGGGTGTCGCGGCGGTCATCACGATCAAAGCGGACGGGACCGTCGAGCGGGCCGCGATCGGAGTCACCGGCGCGGCCGCCGCGGCGTATCGCGCAACGGCCGCGGAGAAGGCGCTCGCCGGCACGAATGGCGACGCGAAGGCGATCGCCGCCGCGGCGGCAAAGGCGGCGGACGGGATCACCGCGCTTTCCGACCTCGCGGCTTCTTCCGACTATCGCAAGCACCTCGTCACCGTCTACGCAAAACGGGCGATCGAGCGCGCGATAAGCCGCGCGAAGGCCTGACCGAGAAGAGGCCTCGTAGCATCCGAGCCATGGGCGTGCCCGTCATCTCGTCGGTTGAAGATGTAGCGGATGCGCTCGAGCGCGAGCGGTACGTCGCGGACCGGTCGCTCGCGGTGACGCTCTTCCTCGCGCTGCGTTTGGGCAAGCCGCTCTTCGTCGAAGGCGAGGCCGGCGTCGGAAAGACCGAGATCGCGAAAGCCCTCGCCTCCGCGCTCGACCGCAAGCTGATTCGGCTCCAGTGCTACGAGGGGCTGGACGTCGCGACCGCGGTGTACGACTGGGACTACCCGCGGCAGATCCTCGAGATCCGCCTGGCCGAGAGTGAGGGTCGCCCCAACGACGCGCGCGAACGGATCTACAGCGAGCACTTCCTGATCAAACGTCCGCTTCTCGAGGCGATCGCGGGCGAGGGCCCGCCGCCGGTGTTGCTCATCGATGAGATCGACAGGGCGGACGAGGAGTTCGAAGCGTACCTGCTCGAGCTCCTTTCAGATTTCCAGATCACCGTCCCCGAGCTCGGCACGTTCCGCGCGGCGGTGCCGCCTCCGGTGATCATCACGTCGAATCGCACGCGAGAGATCCACGACGCCCTGAAGCGCCGCTGTCTCTATCAGTGGATCGACTATCCGACCGTCGAGCGCGAGCTCGCGATCGTCGCCCGGCGGTTGCCCGATGTGCCGGCGCGTCTCGCGCGGAGCGTCGTCGCGGTCGTCCAGGCGCTGCGTCGTGACGATCTCTTCAAGCGGCCGGGGGTCGCCGAGACGCTCGACTGGGCGATGGCGCTCTCGGCGCTCGGCACCTCTGAGCTCGACGAAGCCGCCATCGAGGGAACGCTGGGCGCCGTCCTCAAGTACGAAGAAGACGTCACACGCGTCCGCGCCGACCTGCTACCGCAGCTCGCGGCGGAGGCCGCTCGCGCCGGCTGACGCCGCGGCGCTACCGAATCGGATATCACCGACGTCGCAGGTTCGCTGGCACGCGCCGTGCGTTCGCTGCACGAATGGAACGAAACGTATCCGACACATCACTCCCCACGTTGCGGCGAGAGTGGAGCCCGATCACCGGGAGGAGCTTCATCTAACCATGGATGCGAACGCCGCCCTCGATGCGATCCTCGCGCTCCGCGCCATCTGGGAGCAAAAGCGTGGACGCGTGACGCTCGCCGATCTCGAGATCCTGGTGCGACGTTGCGTGCGCAGTCGCGGTGCGGCGGCCCTGCCGCCTGAGCGCTGGCGCGGTCGACCGTGGCGCGCGACGACCCGTCACGAGGTCGTGTTCGAGGCCTGAGCCTTCGACGTAGTTCGGAACAGAGGATCGCCCCGAGCTGGTGCCCGGGGCGATCGTCTGTGTGAGGGTGGCAGCCTAGTGGATCGTGGGTGCGGGTCCGTTCATGCTGAAGCCGCCGGCGTCCTGCGAGCTCAGGACCGCGCTCTGGACCTGCCAGTAGCCGGTCGGGGCGTACCAGTACGCACCCGGAGGCGGGCATGCCGCGATGCAGGTCGAGTTCGTCCCGAGCGATAGCGTCCCGTTGCCCTTGAGCGACCCGAGGCGGATGTCGACCGGTGCGCTTCCGTACGAACGCTCGAACACCGACATCCCGTTCTCGTAGATGCATCCGAACTGGCCGCAGGTGTAGCGATACCAGCCGACGTTCATCTGCTCGGTGGTCAGGACGATCGACGTGGTTGGCGCGACGGTGACCTTCTCGTCACGGAGCGGGAAGTTGGCCGATCCGTGAAGCGTCCCGAGCTGGCCGTCGGAGAGCGAGCCCGAGAGCGCCACCGGTCCGCTGATGTTCCCGCCGAGGATGCTTGAGAAGTTGGCGTAGCCGGTGACATCGACTGTCTGTGATGTGCTCGAGGCCGCGAGTGCCGTGGATTGGCCGAACGAGAACACGACGCTGAGCGCGAGGGTCGCCGTGAGAACGAGCTTGCGCATCTTCTTCCTCCTGCGCGCATCCATCCAGGGGATGCGTGCTGGAGCGGTCTACGGTCCCGGAGGCTTGCTTGGGGTGCGGGCACTCACCGGCGGGACGTGATCTCTCACACCGTGTGCGTGCACACGTTTGCGTTCGTGTTGCGCGAACGCAATGCGCGGCGCGAGAGCGGATGCGACCATGTTCAGGATGCGTGCCGTTGCCTTGCTCGCACTCATCGTCTCCCTGGCGGTCTCGTGCGCGTCGCCGGCCACAAGCACCACAGGCACCTCACCGCCGCCACCGACGCTGCAGACGGAGACCCGAACGGCTTCGCCGGCGCCGAGCGAAACGCCGGCACCAAACCCCGCCCACGTCTTCGTCATCGTCATGGAGAACGCGACACTCGCGACGGCCTTGCGGTCTCCTACCGTCGAGCGTCTCGCGGCGAAATACGAGCTCGCGACCAACTACAACGCCGTCTCGTCGCCGAGCCTCCCGAACTATCTGGCCATGACCTCGGGGAGCACGTGGGGCATCACTGACGACTCATACCACACGCTCCCGGCGGGTGGGCTCGGGGCTCAGCTCACCGCGGCTGGCGTGAGTTGGCGGGCTTACATGGAGGGGCTGACCTCCGCCGGCTGCGCACGGAGCCCCTATCCCTATGCCCTGAAGCACAATCCGTTCGCCTATTACGGCGGCTCGTGTCCGGCGAACGTGGTGCCGCTCGACGCGTTAGACGCGGACCTGGCCGGGAACACTCCAAGCTTCGTGTGGATCACTCCCGGTCTCTGCCACGACGGGCACGACTGCGCTCTCGCCGAGGCGGGAGCGTGGCTCGAGGGCCTTGTCGCGCGGATCGTCGCGTCGCCGGGGTGGCGCGATCGCGGCGCGCTTTTCGTCGTGTGGGACGAAGGAGATGGCCGCTCGAGCGTGGTGCCACTGATCGTCGCAGCGCCGGATCTGGAGAGCCGCCGCGTCGACGGTTTCTACGATCACTACTCCCTGCTTGCAACGATCGAGGATCACTTCGGACTCCCGCGCCTCGGCGCGGCAAGAGACGCGCGTCCCCTCACCGATCTGCTCCCTCCTCGCAGCCGGTAGCGACCGGATCGTCGTTGACGGGCTTGGTCAGGTTGGGCACCCAGCCCTAACGCTTACCGCTCGGAGCGGCCATGCCGGTGAGCCAGAGCAATGCAGCCGCGCCGGCTACGAGCGTCGCGCCGATGACGGCCCATTCGCTCCGCCCGGTCATGAAAGAACCGGGTATGACCCCGATCCCCTGAAAGAAGAACACGAGTCCCGCGAATCCGGCGAGCAATGCGACGATGCGGATGACGAGGCGCACGTCGGTCGAGTGTGCGGATTACCATTCGGGAAGTCCATGTATCCGGACGTGGCGCTTCTTCTCCTCAGAGTCGTGATCGGCGGGGTCGTGATCCCGCACGGACTTCTAAAGCTCGGCCTGGTCGGCAAGGGCGGATCGATCGCCGGGGTCGCCGGATGGTTCAACTCGATGGGGCTTCGCCCGGGATTGTTCTGGGCGTATACGGCCGCGCTGGCCGAAGCGGGTGGAGGCTTGCTCACGGTCGTCGGGCTCGGGGGACCGATCGGACCTGGTGCGCTCGCGGCGGATCTTGTCGTCGTCACTATCGTCGCGCACTGGTCGCAAGGCTTCTGGGCAGGCGGAGGGAAGGTCGGGTGGGAGTTCCCGCTCCCGCTCGCGACCGGAGGTCTCGCGATCGCCCTTGCGGGAAATGGCTCCTGGTCGCTCGATAGGCTTCTCGGCCTGACCTATCCGGACTGGCTCTTGCCTGCCTGGCTAGTACTGATGGCTGTCGGCGCGCTCCTGGCAGTCGGAGTGCGATCGATGCAGGCTCCGAAGGCGGCCTAGTCCTGGTCCGAACGGCAGGGTCGACGGAACCTCGGAACGCGATTCATATGGTCATTTCAGCGCGTTCTTAGGCCGAGCTTAGGCGCGCGAGAGAGGCTATAGGCATGTTCGAAGGTGATCCGACCGCCACCACCCCGATAAGTCCGGTCGCTCCGCGGCCGCCGGCCCGCAGGAGCGGCGGCGTCCCCGCGGGGCGCCTTCTGGCCCTCGGCCTCCTCGCATTCGCGCTCGCCGCATTCACCGGCCGCGTCGATCTCGCCACCTTGATCACGACGGCGAGGTCGTACGTGGATCAGCCCGCCCCCGCGGCGCAGACGAACACGAGCTCGAGCGACACCGCGGCGGTCGCGGCCGTGAAGGCCGTCGTCGAGCGCGCCAACCAGGCGCAGGCGCAGGCGTATGCGCGGAACGACCCGACCTTGATGCGTGCGACCGCGACCGACTCCTACTACCAGGAGCTCGTTCAGACCAACCGGGGAATACAGAGCAGCGGCGCTCGGTCGATCGAGCTGGTCAGCCTCGATTGGGTCGACGTGACGGTCAGCGGCTCGACGGCGCAAGCCACCACGACCGAGACCTGGCGAACCACGTACACCGACGGTTCGGTCGCCGAGAGCACTGACCGCAACGATTACACGCTCGTCCTTCAATCGGGCGCGTGGAAGATCTCGGCGGACGTGCAGCCCACGACGCAGATCATCAACCCAAGCACCGGCATCGCGCCGGGCGTGACGCAGCCGGGCACGCCCGCCTCGGTGACGAGCAGCTCGAGCAACTGGTCGGGTTACGCCGCGACCGGTGGAGCGTTCACGTCTGTCAGCGCTACCTGGACCGTACCGACGGTCGCGTCGACCTCGACCGGAGCCGACGCGACGTGGGTGGGCATCGGAGGACTCTCGAGCAGCGATCTCATCCAGGCGGGAACCCAGGCGATGGTCGACGGCAACGGGGTCACCTACACCTCGTGGATCGAGATGCTGCCTCAGTCCTCGCGCGACGTACCGCTCTCCGTAAGCGCCGGCGATTCCGTCACCGTCTCGATCACGCAGCAGAGCGGGAACGACTGGCTCATCGCGATGAAGAACAACACCACCGGCGGCACCTACAGCGTGACCGTTCAATACGCCTCATCGACCTCGTCGGCGGAGTGGGTCGAGGAGGCGCCCAGCGTCGGCCGCGGCCTCATCTCGCTCGACCAGTTCGGCACAGTGCAGTTCAGCGGAGCGAGCGCGGTCCGAGATGGCAAGACGATGTCCCTCTCGGCTCTCGGCGCGAAGGCGATCACGATGATCAATGCCCAAGGCCAGGCGATCGCGCAAACCTCGACGATCGCGGGCGATGGTTCGAGCTTCACGGTCGCGCGGACCGATGCGACGAGCACACCGCAGACCGGTGGCCGGCGCCGCCGGCCCTAGGAGAAGAGCTCTAGCTCGCGGAGCGCGTCTGGCGCCGCAAGAGCATTGCGACCGTCTCGGGGTCACCGTCGTCCACCGCCAATACGAGTCGGTCGGCGTACTCGCCGAGTCGCTCGTGATCGGCAGGCAATGCCTCATCCTTCTCCGTCGGGTCTATCGGGAGTCGCGCGGTTTCGCGGATCGCCAGGGCCATCATGCGGACGGCGTACCAGGTCTCACGGTCCACGCCGGCTCGGTCCCACGGCCCGCCCGCCATTTGTTCCACGCTCCGCACTTTGCGCCGTGCCGCCGCCGTTGAGAACACCGTACGAGGTGAGAGATTTCGGCTACCCCGACCGGGGGAGTAGGTCCGATTCGGCTATTTTTGTGCGATGGCGAACGAGGGAAAGATGCTCGACCCGGTCTGCGACATGATCGTGGACGTCGTCGAGCAGCGCGAGCAGGGTCTCACCATCGAACGACCGGAGCGCGAGTACGCGTTCTGCGGCGCCGGATGTCTCGAAAGGTTCGCAAAAGATCCGAAACGCTACATACCGAAAGTCGAGCGTTGGCTCGCCACTGGAGAGTCCGCCCCGCCGCGGATGTGACCGCGTCATCGCCGCGGGGCTCGGCCGAACCGATGCTCGCGCTCGGGGAAGTGAACGCATGAGAGCAGTTGTCTACGACCGGTACGGCCCCCCGGAGGTTCTGCGACTCGAGGACGTCCCGCAGCCCGTCCCCAAGGAAGACGAGGTGCTCATCAAGATTCACGCGACGACGATCACCCGGTCTGACTGCGGGATTCGCGAAGCCAATGCGAGCTCTGGTCCCTTCGTCTCGTTTCTCAGCCGGCTCTACTCGGGCGTCCGTCGACCGAAGCGGCGAATCCTCGGCGCGGAGCTCGCGGGCGAGGTGGCAGCAGTCGGCGCGACGGTCAGCGAGTTCGCGGTCGGTGACCGGGTCTTCGGCACCAGTGCGGGCCGGTTCGGCGCTCATGCCGAGTTCATCTGCATGCGCGAGAGGGCAGCCCTGGCACAGAAGCCGGCCGCCATGACGTTCGAAGAGGCTGCCGCGGTCTGCGACGGAGCGATGCTGGCCCTCGGGTGCCTGAGACAGGCCGATCTCCGGAAAGGATCCAGGATCCTCGTCTACGGCGCATCCGGATCCATCGGCACGGCTGGCGTGCAGCTGGCGAAATACTTCGGAGCCGACGTCACGGCGGTGTGCGGCACCAAGAATGTCGAGCTCGTGAGATCGCTTGGAGCCGACAGGGTGATCGACTACACGCAGGACGACTTCACCAAGAGCGGTGAGACGTACGACGCGATCTTCGACGCGGTCGGCAAGCTGTCGTTCGAGCGGTGCAGAGGCTCACTGAAGCCGGGTGGCATCTACCTTCCGACCGACGGTCTCTGGAACCTGATCCTGGTGCCGCTGACGTCGCTCGTCGGAGGCAAGAGAGTGCGGTTTGCGATCCCGCCGCGATTTCTGAAGAAGGACGTCCTCTTCCTCAAGGAGCTGATCGAGGCCGGGAAATACCGAGCGGTCATCGACCGGACCTACCCGCTGGAGGATGTGATCGATGCGACTCGCTACGTCGAGACGGAGCGCAAGACCGGGAACGTCGTCCTGACAATCAGCCGCGGCGGCTGACGCTTCGTGCTAGGCCGATGAATCAGAAACCTGTTAACTCCACAATCGCCGCGACGCTCTCGGCGCTTGGACCGCTTCTTTCCGGTAATCGGACGCGAGGGTACTGATCGGGGCTCGTGCGGCACCGCTGTTCGACGAGGCGGCAGGTTTCACGGCGTCCGAATTGAGTGAATTCATTCGTGCATTTCCCCGCCGTCCGCCTGAGAACCGACGGCTCGCCGATTTCGGTTTCCGTGAAGAGGGCGCCGGACCCACGTTCTGCTTCGTGAGCACTGCCCCGTCCATTGACGATCCGGCGGTGAGGGCTTTGCTGGGGGACTTGCTGCCCAAGGACGAGTCTGAACAATAGGCGTGCACGACGCCAAACATTACGTACGCGCGAAGCGATCAAGTCCGGGCTATCGCATGTCGCTCGGATCGCCCGTGCTGTCCTTCCGGAGCTTGATCGTGAAAACACCACTCTCTGTCTGGGCGCTGACCGCGTAGCCACCCCGGGGGCGTGTCGGCGCGATTCCGTCGAAGTTCGAACCGAACGGCGAGATCACCATGGGCGAGCTCTCGCTACCGCGCGGCCCACTCACCGTGAGCGTGATCGTCGAAGTGGGCGGGAAGCCGTAGACGAGGTAGCTCGTCGCCGCGACTGCGATGAGGCCCTGGCCGGCGGGGACAGCGGCGCGCATCCGATCCGGAAGGGTGGCGACGAAATCGTTGAATGAGCGATCGGTAAGCGCGGCGTACGCCTGCGCGAGGTTCTGGCCGCTTCGGAGCCTCTCGTACACGCGCGCGATCGGCGCAGTGCCGCCGACGTCCTCACGAAGCAATTCGACCGCGCGCGCCGATTCCTGATATTTGAAGTACCCGGCCCAGTCGGTCAGCGCGTTCCATGAAAGCTGCGAGACGAGCGTGTTGAGCGGAATGAGAGTTCCTGTCGCGGCCATGGACGCCGCCTCGTAGCGAACGCGCACGAGGCGCCAGTCGCCGCCGGGCACGAGTGCCTCCGCGAGCCGCGCCTGTCCTTCATTGAGCCATGCCGGTACGAGGTCGCACCGTGGCGAGCACGCGTCGAGAGTCAAAAGGTGCGTGAGCTCGTGCCTGATCGCGGCAACCGGCCGGCGGTCGCCGACCGCGGCCCAGTTCACGGCGATGAGCCGTAGCGAGGGTTCAAAGAACGAGACCGAGTTCTCCGCCACGAACGTCGCGGTCGCACGGGGGTAGCCGAAGATCCCCACGAACCCGTCCGCGTAGCTCTCGGTGCCGCCAAAGACATAGATCACCGGACGCGCGGAGAAGGTCCGCTCGAACTCACGCTCTACGGCGGGAATGTCCGCCGCGACGGTGGCGGCGACCACCTCCTGGTCCTCGCGCGAGAGTGCAGCCTCGATGCGAAGGTCGCTCGGTCCGGGCATGAGCGCGAAGTCGATCCCAGCGAACTCGCGGATCGGCGGCAGGGACGGCGGCGGCGTCGGGACGAGTGTTGGATTGGCGATGCCGGGAGGGCCGCCGATGCTCGGAGTGGGCGCGGAGGTGGGAAGGGCGGGTTCCACCGGCGGGCTTGGGAGAGCGATCGGGTCGGATGGCGGCGTGTCACGGGGGGCCGCCACCGGGCCGCAGCCGGCGACGGAAAGCACAAGCACGGCGAGGAGACCCGTCCTCACTAGTGGAGCGTACCGATGAAGCGGCTTCGTGGTCCGGATTTTGCGGGCGCAGTGAGGAAGAGATACGAGATTCGTGGAGGTGCCCCTTGCCACCACGCGGAGTGAAAAGCGCGAAGCGCAAGCGCCAGTACGAGCACATCAAGCGGAGCGAGTCGGCGCGCGGGCGCTCGAACAAGGTCGCGGAGCGGATCGCGGCGGCGACGACGAACAAGACCCGGGCCAAGAAGGGCGAGACCAAGGGGTCGCGCAAGAAGACGACCGCGCGGCGGAAGCGCTCCTAGCTCCGCCCGTTCGGCGGCGCTCGATCAGCGGCGAAGGAAGTTCGCGAGCGCTTCCACGTGTGGCGTGCCGTACCAGAGCACCACGGTCAGCGCCAGGATCACGAGAGCGGTGACCAGCGCAAGGGCCGCGTTCTCGCTTACGGCTCGCACGAGGAGGTAGAAGTCGAGCGTCATTCCCAGCGCGAAGAGGGGGGTGGCCCCGGTGATCAATCGCGACGATAGGTTCACGAAGCCTTGGGACACCCAGCCCGACTCCGCCTGGCGGTGGTACGCGGCCGGGGTCAGCAGGAGAAGGAGCGCGACGAGCGTAAGGAACATCGCGCCGACATGGACCATCTGCTCGTCCCGGGTGAGTTTCTGCGCGAAGGCGGTGTTGAAAACCGCGACGAGTTGAAAGCCCAGGAAGGCGGTCACGCCGGGAATGAGCATGCGAGCCTCCTCGACCGTGTGCGTGACGCTTTCGGTGAGTGGCTCTCGCTCCTTCGGTCCCCGACCATGCGGAGGGTCCTGGCGCATGCCGGGAAGCGATGCACATGGCGTGCTCGCTGTTTAGAGTGGAGCGAGCATCCAGGGGAGGACCAGCCGTGGCCGTCATGACCCGCCGTCAGCCGCGCATACCGCTCGAGGAGCTCTGCCGCCTGCCTTCGTTCTTCTTCCCGCAGGTCTCGTGGAAAGGCGACAGGGTGGCGTTCTACTGGGACAAGTCGGGTCGGATCGAGCTCTACGTCATGGACCTCGCCACGAAGGCCGTGCGCCAGGTCAGCCATGGGGAGGTGCCGCGTGCGATGCGCACAGGTTTCGCCTGGAGCCGCGACGACCGCTTCATCGCGTTTGGAAAGGACGCGGGCGGCAACGAGCAGCACGATCTCTACAAGATCGAGGTCGAGACGGAGAAGGTCACCCAGCTGACGAGCGATCCGGCCGCGGAAGAGCACGCAGTCCAGTTCAGCCCTAACGACGAGTGGCTCACGGTCGACACCAACAAGCGTCTTCCGGAAAACCCCGACCGCCCCGGGCAGCTCAACATCTGGAAGATCCGCGCCGACGGCTCCGACTACACGCCCCTCACGCGATACGCGTTCCCCGTCTTTGGCGGGCTCTGGTCGGATGACGGCAAATGGATCAGCTACGTGACCAACGAGGACATGACCAACCTCAAGAACCGCGACGGCTACGTCGTCGATCCGGACGGCTCGGGCGCGCGCAAGATCTTCAGCATCCGCGCCGGCTCGCAGGACACGCTCGGCGACTGGCACCCGGATGGCCGTCGCATCGCTGCGACGAGCGATGCGTCGGGACAGAATCGCGCTGGGATCGTCGACATCGAGACGGGCGACGTCCGCTGGTATTCGCCGGAGGGGATCGAGGAGCACGCGCTCCGTTTCTCGAAGAACGGCAAATGGCTGGTCACGATCCGGAACGAAGAGTCCCAGGTTCGTCCGATCCTCTATGACGTCGAGACGGGCCAGGCGCGCGACGTTGTGCTGCCGGCGGGATTCGCGCTGGGCGCCCAGTTCTTCGCGAACGACACGAAGCTTCTCCTCAACTACTCGACCGATGTGACGCGTACCGCGCTCGTCGCCTACGACCTCGCGACCGACATCCTCGAGACACTCATCGAGGCCGAGTACGGGTCGATCGACCAAAAGGTCTTCGTGAACGCCGAGCATGTCTGGTACGAGACCTTCGACGGCAAGAAGGTGCCGGCTCTTCTGTACCGCCCGAGCGACATCGCCCCGGGCGAGAAGCTGCCGGCCATCGTGCATGTCCACGGCGGACCGACCGCTCAATGGTTCCGCGGATTCGATCCTTTCGCGCAGTTCCTCGTCGACCGGGGGCTCGTCGTGCTCGAGCCGAACATCCGTGGCTCGACCGGATACGGTGTCGACTTCCGCGACGCCGCGCTTAAGGATTGGGGCGGCGCGGACCTCGAGGACGTCGCGGCCGGCGCGAGGTATCTCGCGTCGTTGCCGTACGTCGACGCCGACCGGCTCGTGGTATTCGGCGGCAGCTACGGCGGATTCATGACCTTCATCGCGGCCACGAAGAAGCCCGAGCTCTGGCGCGCTGCTGTTTCCTGGGTCGGCATCAGCGACCTGCACCGAATGTGGGACGAGAGCAAAGAGCATTTCCGGTATTTCCTTCGCGAGCAGATGGGCGATCCGGAGAAGGACCGTGAGCTGTGGCGCGACCGCAGCGCGATCGAGTTCGCCGATCGCCTGAGGGCGAAGCTCCTCATGGTCCATGGGGTGAACGACCCGCGCTGCCCAGTTTCGCAGTCGCGCATCTTCCGCGACAGGCTCCTCGAGCTCGGCAGGCAAGAAGGCGACGACTTCGAATATGTCGAGCTCACTGACGAAGGCCACGGGAGCGCCGACATCCAGCAGAAGATCCGAACGTTCACGATCCTTGCCGACTACCTGGAGCGGGTCCTCTAGGTATCCACGGCTGTGTAACTGGCAGCGGCTTTGCTCTGCATACCGCCAACACTCTTTTTTTGGAGGCGGTTTATGGACGCATTGACGCTGCTCGAGCAGGACCATCAGAAGGTCAAGAAGCTCATGGGCGAGATCGAGAAGACGACCGAACGCGGCGTGAAAACTCGCGAACAGCTCTTCACCAAACTGGTGGACGAGCTCACGATCCACGAGAAGATCGAGGAGCAGATCTTCTATCCCGCGGTGAAGGAGCGCGCCACGTCGAAGCAGCTCGAGGAGCTCGTTACCGAGTCGTACGAGGAGCACCACTTCGTGGACATCGTGAAAGCGGAGATCGAGAACACGCCGTTCGACTCCGAAGAGTGGGCCGCGAAGTTCAAGGTGATGATGGAGAACATCGAGCACCACGCTTTTGAGGAAGAAGAGGGCAAGATGTTCCCGAAGGTCCGCCGGGCTTTCAAAAAGGACGAGCTCGAGGACATGGGCACGCGCATGGAAGAGCTCAAGGACCAGCTCATGGACGTCCTGCCGGCCGAGGCGCCGAGAGGAGTCTGAGCCCCGCGATCCCTAGGCGGCTTCGGTTGCGGGCCGGCGCGCGCCGCGGAGGAGCTGCGACGCGCCGGCCACACCGAACAGCGCGAGGCCGACGACGTCCGCGGTGATGCCCGGAGCGAGGAGCAGCAAACCTCCGGCGATCAGGAGAACGCGCTCGAGGAGGGCGGTCGGGCCGAGGAGGAATCCGCCGACACCAGCGACGAGAGCGATGATCCCGGCCGCGGCCGAGACCGACGCGAGGATCGCGTCCGGGATGGTCGACCCCGTCCAGAGGATCGCGAGGCCGTCTGGCTGCGTGAACATGAACGGGACGAGGAAGCAGGGCAGGGCGTACTTCCAGGTGAGCATCATCGTTTTGTAGGGGTTGCCTCCGGTGATCGCGGCGGCGGCGAACGGCGAGAGCGCGACGGGCGGCGAGACCTCGGACAGCACGGCGTAGTAGAAGACGAACATATGCGCCGCGGGCGGCGCCACGCCGAGCGTGATCAACGCCGGGACGACCGTTGGGACTGCGACGAGGTACGTGGCCGTGATCGGCAGCGATAGACCGAGCACCCAGAGGACGATCGCGGAGACGACGAGCGTCAGGACGAGGTTGCCAAGCCCGAGATCGAGGATGAGACGCGAGATCTTCAGGCCGAGCCCCGTCTGGAGCAGGATGCCCACCGCGATCCCGGCCACCGCGGTCGTGGCGCCGACGGGCAGCACCTGCTTCGTGCCGGCCGCGAGCGCCTTCACGAGCTTCCGCGGGGAGAGCGACGTCTCGCGCCTGATGTACGAGACGAGGATCGCCACGATGATCGACCAGAAGACCGCCGTGATCGTGGAGAAGCCCGCGACGAGGAAAACGATGATCGCGAAGAGCGAGGTGTACTGGTACCAGTAGCGCTTCGTGAGATCCCAGAAGCCCGGCGCGTCGAGTGCGATGGCGCGCGCACCGAGCCGGCGCGCGTCGATCTCGATCGTCAGGAGGATGCCCAGGTAGTAGAGGATCGTCGGCATCATCGCCATGACCACGACCTGCAGGTAGCTGATGCCAAGTATTTCCGCCATCAGGAACGCGGCCGGTCCGAGCACCGGCGGGGAGATGACCGCGCCGATCCCGCCGGCCGAGAGGATCGCGCCGCTCGATTCTCGGTCGTGTCCCGCCTTCTTCAGCATCGGATAGGCGATGGAGCCGAGCGTGACGGTCGTCGCGACGCCTGATCCCGAGACCGTGCCCAGGAGGAACGACGCGACGGTCACGGTGCGGGCCGCGCCGGTCGGACGCTTTCCCGTCAGGGCGAATGCGAGATCGACGTAGAACTTCCCAGCGCCGGTGTAGTCGAGGACCGCGCCGTAGATCGTGAACAGGATGATGAACGTCGCCGCGACCTGGAGGGGCGTGCCAAGCATCCCGTCAAGGCCGAGGTACTGATTGGAGACGATGTAGTCGAGATCCTTCGGCGGTCCACGGAAGGGACCCGGCATGAAGTCGGCGAAATACGCGTACGCGATCGCGGCAATGCCGATGGCCGGCAGGTGCCAGCCGATCGTGCGACGTCCAGCCTCGAGGACCGTGACGATCGCGATGACCCCAAAGGTGAAATCCAACGCGTTCGGGTTGTTGACCCGGTAGATGACGGTCTCGAAGTTGAGGAAGACGTACGCCGTGATCGCGATCGAGGCGCCGACCAGGGTGAGGTCCACGACGTTGACGCGCTTGATGAATCGGGGATGCATCGGGTAGAGAAGGAACGTCAGGACGAGGATCGCCGTCAGAAAGATCATTTCGTATATCTGCGGAGTCGTGATCGTCTGACCGAGGACCCGGAACGAGGGAACGAGCACGACTCCCGTGAACGGGATCTCCGCCCCGGCCGCCGCGTAGTAGAGAGCGAACAGGGTCGTGGCGACGGCGAGACCCGTGACCAGGCGGTCCCACCCACCGCTGAACGTGCGCGTCCTTGCCTCGGCCTCGTATTCCTCGATGAGCTCCTTGGTCTTGTCGTCGGCGAGGACGGCCTCGAGGTCGGGCCGCGCGATGACCTCCGGCTCCGTCACCGGCCCGGTCATCGGGCGCCTGCGAGGACAGCGAGGAGCCACGGGCGGTCCTGGGCACGAACTCGGACGACGGTCTCGCCGAACTCCGGCTTCAGGACGACCCGCCAGCGCGTGGTGGAGAGAGCCTGCTCGCCGGCAGCAGTGATCCGGATGACGAGCTCGGCGTCGGCGGCGACCGACCGGGGCGAGTCCTCGGTCCAAAGTCCGTTCGACTGGGCGGGCTCGCCCTTCCAACCGAAGTACTCGATCGACCGGATGTCGCTCGACCGGACCTGCTGGATACGGAGCGCGTTCCCCTCGCGCGCGAGCGTCTCGTAGACGGTGACCTCGTAGATCGACTGGCGATACGAGTACTGAAGCGGCTCGGTGCGATCGAGCGCACGCACGAACTCGGTCGTCCCGTCGCTCACGGTCAGTACGGGCACGGGAGTGGCAAGCGCCACCCCCGCACCCGTTACGACCGCCGCGACGAGCGCGACGAGAGCGCTACTCCGTCCCGGCGAAGCCGGGCGCAGCAGGACGGTCACCCTTCGACTTCGGTCTGCGCAGCGCCGCCGCCCTTACGGGCGGTCTGCGCAGCAAGCCAAAAGGCTTCCCAACTGAAGCACCTACTTTTTCCACACGCCTTTTGACTTGTAGAAATCGATCGCGCCGGGGTGGTAGTCGATCGGCGAGCCGACCACCGCGGACTCCAGCACGAGATCGTTCGCGGCGGCGTGGACCTTCACCAGATCGGCTTTGTTGTCGAACATCGTCGCGAGGATCGCTTGTGCGAGCGCCGGGTCGAAGCTCGACGGCACGACCAGAAGATTGGCGACTCCCGATACGGTCACGTCGGCGGCTGTGTTGTAGGTGTTCTTGGGGATCTTGATGGGGAAGTAGAAATTCCCGTACTTCGTCGACATCTTTTGGATGCTGTCCGTGAGGTCAAGCATCTTGATCTTCGTACCGGTCGCGAGGTCAAGCACCGCCGGGACCGGCAGGCCTCCGGAGAAGAAGAAGGCGTCGATCTTGCCGTCACGGAGCGCGTTCGCGGAATCCTGGGCGCCCAGTCTCTCGCGAGAGATGTCGCTCGCGGGGTCCATCCCGTAGGCCTCGAGGGTGCGGTTCGCGATGATCTCGGTACCGCTGCCGGCCGATCCCATCGACACGCGCTTTCCCTTGAGGTCGGTCACCGTATTGATGCCGCCGGCCTCCTTCACGACGAGGTGCGTCAGGTTTGAGTAGAGGACCGCCAGCACCTTGGCATCGGCGGGCTTCTCCGGCGCCGCGAACGACCCTTTGCCGTTCACCGCGTCGAACGCTGTGTCGGCGAGCGTGAACGCGATGTCGGCCTTGCCGTCACGGATCAGCTTCATGTTGTCGACCGAGGCGGTGGTGGACTGCGCGCTCGCGGCGGTGCCGAGCTTCCGGTTCAAGAGGTCGGCCAGCCCCGCTCCGTACACGATGTAGACGGCGCCGGTGCCGCCGGTGACGATATTGAGCGTCTTCCCCGTGAAGTTCGGCGTCCCGGTCGCCGATGGGGTCGGCGTCGACGCGGCACGCGGCGCGCTGCACGCGGCGGCGACGACCAAAGCGGCAACGAGCGGAGCCACGAAGCGAATGGCGTTTCGCATGTGCACCTCCCCAGCGCTAGGAGCGGCAGTCTAGGACGTTCGGGGTCGCTGCAGCCGCAACGAGCGCCGTGTCTCGGCGGCCATCATGCGGCGGCGCTCCTCGTCGGTCTCGGCGAGGAGCGGTGGAAGGGAGACTGGACGCCCGTGCTCGTCGGTCGCGACGAACACGAGGTACGCCGAGGCGACATGGACCACGTCCCCGGTGAGCATGTCCTCCGCTTCCACGCGCACCCCGACCTCCATGCTCGTGCGCCCGACGTGGTTGACCGAAGCCTTGGCGGTCACGAGGTGTCCGACGTAGACCGGGGCGAGGAACGAGAGCTGATCGATGCGCGCCGTGACCACGCGGGCGCGAGCATGCCTGGTCGCGGCAGCCCCGGCCACCGCGTCGATGAGCTTCATGACCTCGCCGCCGTGGACGTTCCCGTACGGGTTGGCGTCCGACGGCAGCATGGTGCGCGACATCACCGTCTTCGAGCCGGCAACGGTCTTCGCATCCGCGAGCACCGCGCGATTCTGTCATCCGCGCCCTATTAGCATCGCCCGGTGACCGTTCTCTCCCGCGAAGAGCTTCGCGCCGCGATGGCCGCGACGCCGCCGCTCGTCGAGGACGCCGATATCCACCTGCAGGTGCAGCCGAACGGAGTCGACCTGCGTGTCGAGCGGGTGCAACGGCTCACGTCTCCGGGACTGCTCGGCGCGGCCGACAACGTCCGCGAGCCGGCGGCGCGCGAGGACGTGGAGGCCGACAAAGATGGCTGGTGGGATCTCCACCGAGGCGCGTACGTCATCACGTACCGGGAGAAGGTGAACCTGCCGACCGACCTCATGGCCCTCTCTCGGCCACGATCGAGCCTGCTCCGCTCCGGTGTCGCGATCCACGGCGCGGTCTGGGACGCGGGCTATTCCGGGCGCGGCGAGGGTCTCATGGCGGTGCTCAACTCGCGCGGCTACCGGCTGCAGCGCGGCGCGCGCGTGGCGCAGCTCGTGTTCTTCCGGCTCTCGAGCGCGACGGCAGAGGGATACAAAGGTAGGTACCACGGCGAGAACGCCTGATGGCATTTGACCCGCGCGAGCTTGCCGCGCCCACCGTCCTGGGGCCGCCGACGGGCGCTCGAGTCGAGCGCGATCTGGTCTACCGGACGGACAGCCAACGCGTGCTCAAGCTCGACGTCTACCGGCCGTCTTCCGAAGGGCCGCCGGTCCCCGTGGTGTTCCTGGTCAACGGCGACGCACCTGAAGAGATCATCGCGACCGCCAAGGACTGGGGTGTCTATCGCTCGTACGGGCAGCATCTCGCAGCCCGCGGTCTCGTCGGCGTTCCGTTCAATCACCGCTCGACGAACCGCATGGAGCCCACCGAAGCCGCGAACGACGTTCGCGCCGCGATCTCATTTGTCCGAGGCCGCGCTGAAGATCTCGCGGTCGACGCTGATCGGGTCGGCGTCTGGGTCTTCTCGGCGGGAGGACCCTTCGGCCTTGCGCCGCTCCTCCAAGAGCCGCCCGATTGGCTTCGATGCGCGGCCGGCTTCTACACGGTGTGGGATCTGGCGCCGTACCGGGGGCGCGTTGCTTCGGCGACCGACGATTACATCCGCAGATGGTCCTGTCTCACCGCACTCGAGACGGGAACGCTGAACCTCCCTCCGCTTCTTCTCGTCCGCGCCGGCCGCGACAGTCCGGCGCTGCTCGAGGGCACGGATACCTTCGTACGCAGAGCTCGGGAGCGAGGGGTCGATCTCACCGTGCTCGATCATCCGACCGGCCAGCATGGCTTCGACACGGTTGACAACGACGACCGCTCGCGCGAGATCATCGGAGCTGCACTCGATTTCTTTGTCCGCCACCTGAGCAGATAGGCCCGCGCTACCCGCGGTTCTCTAGGCTGTGTCAGCGTGACCGGTCCGACATGACCCTCTACCGTCGCGGGCACTCGGCGCAGAAACCGACCAAATCATGACCGCGCGGCGGCTCGTCTGGTCCGCGGGCGTCGTCGTCGCGGTCCTGGCGCTCGGCGCCGCGGTGGTCGTCGCGAGCGCGCTACCCGCCGGGTATGACTTCCGCGCGTACTGGCTCGCGGGCCAGCATTTGCTGAACGGCTCGCCGCTTTACCCGGGACCCGACACGATCCTCGGTCTCCCCGATGAGTTCCGGTATCTACCGATCGTCGCGATCCTCTTCGTACCGTTCGCGCTTCTGCCGTACTCAGTGGCGCTTGCGATCTGGATCGTGCTGCAGGTCGCGACCGCTGCGGCCGTGGGCGTCGCGCTCATCCGCCGGCTCCCGCCGCTGTGGCGGCCGTGGGCGACCGCGGGTTACGTCTTCTTCCTCGGCCTCGTCCTCGAAGTCACGCTCGGCAACGTGAATCTCCTCTCGCTCGGCCTCGCGCTCGCGGCGTGGCGCTTCCGCGATCGCGCGCTCCCTGCGGGCCTCCTCCTCGCGGCGGCCGTAGGACTCAAGTTCCTGCCGCTCACGCTGCTGCTCTTTTATGTCGCATCAGGCCGGTGGCGCCCCGTGCTGACCGGAGGGTTGATCGGGATCGCAGCTCTCGCCGCCGGTGCGCTCGCGATGCCCGATCGCACCGCGGAGTACGTGCGCTTCGCGCCGCGACTGCTCGAGCAGGACTGGGTCTACGCGCACATCGCGCGACCGGGACCGCCGGAGCTCGCCGCCTTCTTCTGGTCGGATTGGTTCCCGCTCGCGCTCGCTATCGGTGCCGTGCTGGTGGCGATCGCGGCGGGCATCGCCGCGCGCCGCGAGCGCTCGAACGAGAACGCGTGGCACGCCCTCACCCTGGCGACGGCGGGATACCTCGCGCCGTTCGGCTATTTCTGGACGACGTTCCTCATCCTCTCGCTGCCTCTCGCGGCCGAGACGCTGCGTCGCGCCGCGGCCCGACCTGCGGGCGAGCGTGCGCCTATCGTCGCGCTCGTTGTGATCGCTTGGGTCCTCATGGAACCGCAGCAGACCGGAACGCTCGTCCCGATCCTCCTGCATTTCCTCGGGGTAGCTCTGCTCTTTGTGCTCGCGATCGTGACGCTGTTGCGTCCGGCCCCCTCGACAGCTGCGATCAGGCTACCCAGTACCACAGCGCGTACATCGCAGTGAAGACCACGCTGATCGCGGCACCGACGGCGACGTAGGCGCGCCCCGTCCAGCCACGCGCGACGAGCGCGAGCACGATGAACGCCGGGAAGACCGCGAGGTAATACCGCGGCGACGACGTGAGCGAGCCCGTCGCGACCGAGATCAGGAAGACGACCGTCGCGTAGGCGGCGAGGCTCGGCCGCAGAAACCGCCACGAGAAGAGGACCAGCGCGCCCATGAAAAGGGTGAAGCCGAGGACGAAGTACGGGAATCCATAGACCTTGGGGTCGAAGAGATCGGTGAACGCCGCGAAGGGCAAGGACGGCCCCACCCCCCAGTTCGCCTCGGCCGTCAGGATCGCCTTCGGATCGCCGGTGACCCGCCACAGCACGACGAGCCAGGCGACGAGCGCGACCGCCGCCGGCGCGGCCGTCGCGACCGCGGCTCGCGGACCCGACCGCCGGTACGCCTCGATCGCGATCGGGAGCGCGACTGCGGCGCCGATGAACGGTCTCGTCAGCGCGGCCAGCACACCCAGAACCGCGGCCGGCAGCCACTCGCCTCGCCGCGCGTGAAAGACCGCGCCGATCGAGAGTGCGATAAGCAGCGACTCCGGGTACACGACCGCGAGGAACACGCTCGTCGGGAAGACCAGGAGATAGAGCGCCGCGCGGGTCCCGGCCGCAGCCTCGTGATCGATCCCGACCAGGCTCGCGAGATAGACCAGCGCGACGAGGAGCGCAAGGTTCGAGATCAGCACGCCCGCGAGGAGATAGGCGTCGCTGCTGCCGCCGAAAAGCGTCGCCAGGACACGGATGAGGAGTGGATAGAGGGGGAAGTAGGCGTTATTCGCAGGCACCGCTCCGTAGCCGTCGTGCGCGATGTCGACGTAGGCTTTCGCGTCCCACCGTGTCGCCGCGTCGAGAAGCGGATTGGTCGATGGGTGGCACACGTCGGGACACGTCGTCGGGGTAGAGAAGAGAGAGACCGAAGCGAGCGCGACGACCGCGGTGAGGATGCGCGTCAGGACGAACGGCGCGAGGACAGCGCGGACGGCCGACACCGCCGCGATGCTAGGTGCTCGGGAGGTCGATCCCGTTCCGTCGCGCGAATTCGATCGCGTCCGGATACCCCGCGTCGGCGTGCCGCATCACGCCGGTCCCGGGATCCGTCGTCAGCACGCGCTGCAGCTTCTCGCGCCCGAGCGGCGTCCCATCCGCGACGACGACCATGCCGGCGTGTATCGAGTTGCCTATGCCCACACCGCCGCCGTGATGGACGGAGACCCACGTTGCGCCGGAGGACGCGTTCACGAGCGCGTTCAGGATCGGCCAGTCGGCGATGGCGTCGCTGCCGTCGCGCATGTCCTCGGTTTCGCGGAAGGGCGACGCGACCGACCCCGAGTCGAGGTGGTCGCGGCCGATCACGATCGGTGCTTTGAGCTCTCCTTTTGCGACGAGGTCGTCGATCCGCTCGCCGAACGTGGCGCGTTCGCCGTACCCGAGCCAGCAGACCCGCGCCGGGAGTCCCTGGAAGGGCACGCGATCTCGCGCAAGTCGTAGCCACCGCGCGAGCGTGCGGTCCTCGGGGAAAAGGTCGAGCACGAGGTCGTCGGTCCGGTGGATGTCGGCGGGATCGCCGGAGAGGGCGACCCATCGGAATGGCCCGCGTCCCTCCGAGAACAGCGGTCGGATGTACGCCGGTATGAATCCGGGATAGCTGAAGGCCTCCGCGAAGCCCGCGGCCTGCGCTTCGCCACGCAGGTTGTTGCCGTAGTCGAACGCGACGGCGCCGCGCTTGGCCAGCGCGACGATCGCCTCGACGTGGCGCGCGATCGAGGCCCTCGAGCGACGAACATAATCCTCGGGATCGTCGCGCCGGAGCGCGTCGGGGTCGGCGACGCCGGCCGGGACGTAGCCGTCGAGTGGATCGTGCGCGCTCGTTTGGTCGGTCACGACATCGACGTGGACGCCCCGATGCACGAGCTCCGGCAGGACGTCTGCGGCGTTCGCCACAAGTCCGACGGACCGTGCCGCGCGCTCGCGCCGATAGCGCTCGATTCGCGCGAGCGCTTCGTCGAGCGACGGAGCGATCTCGTCGAGAAAGCCTTGCGCCTTGCGGCGCTCGGCCCGCGCTGGATCGACCTCGACCACGAGCGCGACGCCCTCGTTCATTGCGACGGCCATCGGCTGCGCGCCGCCCATGCCTCCGAGCCCCGCCGTGACAACGAGGCGGCCAGCAAGTGACCCGTCGAAGTGCGTTCGCGCGACCGCCGCGAACGTCTCGTACGTGCCCTGCAGGATCCCCTGCGTGCCGATGTAGATCCACGACCCGGCGGTCATCTGCCCGTACATAGTCAGACCGGCATCCTCGAGCCGACGGAATTCGTCCCACGTCGCCCAGCGCGGGACGATCAGCGCGTTCGCGATGAGCACGCGCGGCGCCCATTCATGCGTGCGGAAGACGCCCACTGGTTTGCCGGACTGGACCAGCAGGGTTTCGTCGCTCTTCAAGCGCGCGAGCGTTTGGAGGATGCGGTCGAACGCGGCCCACGAGCGCGCCGCGCGGCCCGTGCCGCCGTACACGATGAGATCTTCCGGGCGCTCGGCGACGTCGGGGTCGAGGTTGTTCTGGATCATGCGGAATGCGGCCTCCTGCGGCCAGGCGAGGCAGTGCAGTGAGGTGCCCCGTGGCGCTCGAACGACCCGTGTCGTGACCGTCATCGTTTCAATTGTCCATCGTTCGCGCCGGCCCGCATGCGGATATGCGGGCCCGCAGGAAGTCCTTCATATGCTCCGACCCGTGGAGCCTGAAGGCGAGTCTTTCTTCGAATTCACCGCGCACGTCCTTCGCTGGGAAGAAGCCTTTCGTGCGTTGGCGGTCCGCCGCACAGGTCCGCTTCTACTTCGGGCTGGTGTTCCTGAAATGGTCGCGCGCTCGCCCGAGCCGGTGCAGGACCGCGCGACAGCGTTCTTGCTTGCGGTGAAGGATGTTCCGCTCAAAGCTGGCGGCGAAAAGATGTACCGCGCTGCCGTCGACTCCCTGCTTCGCGGAACGTTCGAGGAACTCAAAATAGCTGTCGGTCCCGTTGTGACGGAGCAGCTCCGAGCGTGGTTGATGCGAAGCTTTGTCGACCATGACGAGAGGATGCGGCTGTGGATTTGGAGCATTCTGCTTCCACGCCTCGCAGGAGCCTACGGCCATAGCGCCAAGACCCCGCCGCCCTTGCCGACCGCAAGGATGCAGCAGTTCAACGACATCGTGCGTTCGTACTTCAGCCCGGAAATCAGGCAGGAAGATGACGACTTAGCCGAGCGCGCGCGCCGTGAGCCGCTCAGTCTCTTGGAGCAGGAGCTAGTACCTGCCCGGATCACCGATTCAGTGGATTCCGACGATCCAGATGACGGCGTTTGGCCTGATGAGCTCAGTTCGCTTAGGGAGGCGACACGCATCGAACGCGCCCGGAGGGCATGGGACGAGGTCGAGAAGATCTTCACGCCTCGCGAACGCACGATGCTTGTCGCCTGGGCTCGTCAGGAAGGCGCGCTTCGGAAGATGCCTCTTCACCTGATCGCCACACGATCGATCGAGAAATAGCCGCGCCGGCTCTACCGGCGGAATACGCGATACGGGCCGACCTGCGCGACAAGGCTGGCGTGCTCCGTCAGGGCGGCGATGAGACCCTGCTCGAGCGCCGGCTCCTCAACGAGCTGAAGCCGATCCTTTACGAGGACCCACCGCAGACCGATCTCGTCCGCGATTCGGGCGACCTCCGCCGGCGAATAGGGGTTCGCGACGTCGTAGTAGTAGACGCTCGGCATACGCGGGCGGCGGCCGAGCGCGAAGAACGCGGGATCCTCTCCGGGTAGGAACACCATCGCGTCCTCCGCTGGCACGTTGTCGCGCGTCCAGGTGAGGATCGCGTCAAGGTCACCGATGTACGGTCCCGGCGCGGACAGCCCCGCGAGCGAGGGAAACTCGGATCGAACGACCGGGCCCGGCGCGTTCGCGTCCACGAAGAGGAGCCGCGCGTTGGTGAGCGTGTACGCGGCGCCTGACACGGTGAGGAAGAGCGCCAGCACCGCACCGGTCACCGGCGCGAGGCGCATCGTTCCGGGAAGGAAGCGCTTCAGGTCGCGGACGATCGCCGCGATCGCGAGGACGAGCAACGGGAAGATGCCGAACGTCGATCCGTTGAGACCGAGCGACATGAGCGTTCCCGCGGCGGTTCCCGTGAGCACCAGGGGAAGAACTGTGTCGATGTGCGTGCCGTCACGTGCCGCACGGATGACCGCGAACACCGAGGCGACGATGAGAAGAGGCGGGAAGAGCGTGTTCACGTCGATGAAGGTTGCGACGGCGGATAAACGCGTCAGCAGCGCAACGCACAGAACGACCAAGAAAACCGGTGCGCGCAAGCGTGGCGCGAGGCGAAGGGTCACGAGAGCCAGCCCGAGAATGAGCAACCCAAGCCAGACAACCGACGGGTCGGCGAACGATGCGACGCGTTCGAGCGTGACCCCACGACCCGCTAGGGCGAAGGTCCACGCCCACGCGAGGTACTGATCGATACCGACGATCAGCTGGAGCGCGAGAAGCTCGAGACCCAGAGCGACGGCGAGCCCGGTGAGGCACCAGCGCAGGCCGGCGCGCGCGGCTGGCCGAGCGAAGGCGTCGGCCACGAGCGCAGCCACCGCAAGGATGAGGAACGCGCCGCCGATGTTCTGCTTGATGAAGACCGGCACGGAGATCAGCGCGCCGGCCACGAGCCATCGCGTCCGCGTCGGCCGGTCGCTCGCAGCAAGGATCGCCGCGACTGCGGCGAGGATCACGAGGCAGCCGTCGGGGTCATAGAAGGGGTTCGGGAGGATCGCGTAGATGCCGAGTGGCACGAGCGGGATCGCAAGGAGGGCGGCCAGCGCGTCCGGGCTCGCCACGACCCCGGCGACCAGGCGCCGCGCGATCACGTAGGTCAGGACCGTGGCGAGGCCGCCGGCGATCGCGGCGTAGGCGATCTGCACGAAGAAATGAGGGCCGAACAGCTTGATGAGGACCGCCTGCGTGAGAAACGTGAGCGGCGCCTGCGCCAGCGGGAACTGCGCGTAGGGAACATCGCCGGCCGCGATCCGCGTCGCGATGTTCAGGATGTACGAAATGTCCACGAGCACGGCGACCTGCGTGTTTCGCCACACCGTGAACGCCGCGCTTGCGACAAAGAGGAGTAGCGAAAGAAGCGGAAGAGAACGGCCGGGGAGCGCCGCGCGACCGGCGCCGATCACCAGGCGGGAGTATAGGTGCGAGATGACCAAGGGAAACGATATGCGATGGCTGCTCCTGGGCGCGACGGGTCTTGTCGGAACCCACCTTCGGGCAGCGCTCGGCGGACGCGACGTCGTCATGACGTCGCATCGCGCGCAGCTTCCGGGTAGCGTCCCACTCGACCTCACCGACCACGCGGCCGTGACACGTGTGATCCGAGAGGCGCGACCGGACGTGATCGTCGTCGCCGCGGCAAACGCGTTCGTCGAGCAGTGCGAGCGCGAGCCCATCGCGACGCGCGTGATAAACGTCGACGCCGTGCGATACCTCGCGAACGCCGCCCCGAACGCGCTCCTCGTCGTGTTCTCGAGCGAATACGTCTTCGACGGAAGCGCAGGAACCTATGCCGAGGACGACCTCGTCACGCCGATAAACGAGTACGGCCGGCAGAAGGTCGCGGTGGAGGCGATCGCTCGAGAGCGTCCTGACCACCTCGTGTGCCGCGTGTCCGGGGTGTACGGATGGTCGGCGGCGCGGACGAGCTTCGTGTGTCAACTCGTCGACCGCCTCCGCGCCGGGCAGCGCCTGCGGGTCCCCGCCGACCAGGTGATCACGCCGACGCCGGCGGCAGACCTCGCCGGTGTGATCGTCGAGCTCGTCGATCGCTCGGCGCGTGGGATCTTCCACGCCGCGGGTCCCGAGATCCTTCCGCGACCTGAATTCGCGCGACGCGCGGCACAGACGTTCGGACTCGACGCTGCACTGCTGGACCTGCGGACGACCGCGGAGCTCGGGCTCGCCGCGCCGCGCCCGCTCCGGGCCGGTTTGCGGACGGACAAGCTTCGGGCGTTCCTCGGCCACGGCCTTTCGCACTCGGTTGACGCGCTCGCGGCAATGCGCGACGCGGAGCCGCGCCCCTGAGCGCGCCGGTCTGCCCGGTCTGTGGCCACGCCGAACGACCTCGCATTTGGGTAGGCGTCCGCGACTACGTGACCGGCGAGCGCTTTCAGATCCTGCAATGCCGGCGCTGCGGCTTCGCGATGACCGACCCCGTTCCACTCTCGATGGACCTGTATTACCCAGCCCGCTACCGCCGCTTCAATGCCCTCGCGGCCTTTGTGCTGCGCCGGCTGTACCTGCGCCGCGTCGATGGCTGGCACGCGCGGCTTCCGAACTCCGGCGTCGCGCTCGAGCTCGGAAGCGGCACGGGCTGGATGCTTCGTGCGCTCCGCGAGCGCGGCTGGCTCGCTCTCGGGAGCGAGCGCACTGTCGCCGCGGCCGCGGCCGCACGCGACGCGGCCGGCGCACCCGTGTTCGTGGGCGACCTCCGCGCGATCAGAGACGAGCCTGTCCTCGACCTCGTGGTCATGTTCCACGTCCTCGAGCATCTCGCCGATCCGTTGACCGCCCTCGCCGCGGTCGCGCGACGCGTGAAGCCTGGCGGGACTCTTATCCTCGGCATCCCCAACATCGCGAGCTGGCAAGCTCGATTCGCGGGACCGTTCTGGATGCACCTCGAGGTCCCGCGGCACCTCTGTCATTTCTCACCGGACGCCGTCGAGCGCGCGCTTGCCACATCCGGGTTTCGGGTGACGCGCATCGACTTCCGATCGTTCGAGCACGATCCGTTCGGTTGGGTCCAGAGCACGCTCGACCGGCTCGGCTTCGAGCAGTCGCTGCTCGTGAAGGTACTCGCCCGAATGCAAGACCGGCGCTCAGATGTACTGACGACCGTCGTTGCCACTCTCCTCGCGATCCCGCTTGGTGCGCTCGGGCTGGTCCTCGCGCTCGCCAGCTGGCGTGCGGGCGCGGGCGCGGTCATGGAGGTCTGGGCGACGCGAGAGGATCGTCCTGCCGGTTAGAGGTGGGTCTTGTTCTTGTCGACGACGAAAACTGGTCGCGCCACCCCGTTCTTGTAGGCGCGCGCGAGATAGAGCGCGATCGTCGACAGCGCGATGAGCGCGAAGTAGAACGTGGCGACCGACGCGAGGCTCGCGATGCCTGCGGCACCGAGCCCGGCAACGATCGCCACGAGCGGGAACAGGAAGCCGACCACGACCGCGAGATAGAGGATCAGGCGCAGAGGAAAGGTCGAGCTCGCGAGAAATCCCGCGACTGCGAAGCGTGTCATGTTGAAGAAGTTGTAGTGGCTCTTCCCTGACGTGCGCACCCCGCGCACGTACGGAACGCCGACCCGAACGAAGCCGACGTACCCGAGCTCCGCGCGGAGGAACACGTAGGTGGTGTGCGGCGCGACGATCGCATCGCGTACCTGTCGCGAAATCATCGCGAACTCGGCCATCCAGAGGACGATGTCGCTGTCCGCGATCCCCTTGTTGAGGTAGTAGAAGAGCCGGCGGAAGAACGTCACGACCATCGGCTCGACGCGGTTCGAGCGAATGCCGTAGGCCACGTCGGCGCCGCCCTCGAGCGCGGCGTGGAACTCTCGCAACAGCTCCGGTGGGTCTTCGCAGTCGACATCGATCATCGCGTAGCGATCCGCCGTGATCAGCGAAAGTCCCGCGAGCAGCACCGCGTGATAGCCGAAATCTCTCGAGAGCGAGATGACTTTGACGCGCTTGTCCTTCGCGCGCAGCTCGCAGATCCGCTCGAGGCTGCCGTCATCGCTCCCGTCATTTACGAAGACCATCTGCCAGGAGATCGCGGACAGCGAGTCGAGGACCGCGCACGTCCGGTCGTAGAACGGCGCGATGTTGCCCAGCTCGTTGTGTACGGGGACGATGATCGCGAGGTCGCGGTCGCTCATCGGCGACACACTAGGTGACGGCTCTTGGGAGCCGCGTTGCGGCCGAGGATCATGGCGACCGATTGGCCGATAATTCTGCCGTGGACCCGGTCACTCTCGCCATCCACGCGACACCCGCATTCGTCGCCAGCGCGGTCGAGTTCGTGGAGGCCACGACCATCGTGTTGGCGGTCGGCGTCACCCGCGGATGGCGCGCGCCACTCCTCGGCACGGTCGCGGCGACGGCGGCGCTCGCGGTGATCATCGGCACGCTCGGGGTCGCAATCGTCACAGTCGTCCCGGAGCACCTGCTGAAGGGAGTGGTCGGCGCGCTCCTTTTGCTCTTTGGTCTCCGCTGGCTCCGCAAAGCGATCCTTCGATTCGCCGGGATCGTCGCCATCCACGACGAGGAGCTCATCTACCTGCGCGAGCTCGCCGAGCTTCGGGCGCAGGGCCTTCGCAGGAACGAGTTCGACTGGGTCGGGTTCCTCGTGGCCTTCAAGGCGGTCCTCCTCGAAGGGACGGAGGTCGCCTTCATCGTGATCGCCTTCGGCGCGGCAGGCGGAGTGGCCCTGACGTCAGCAGTCGTTGGGGCGATCGTGGCGGGCATCTTCGTGATCGGGCTCGGCGTCGCGCTGCAGAAACCGCTGACGATGGTGCCGGAAAACTCGCTCAAGTTCGGAGTCGGCGCGATGCTTTGCAGCTTTGGCGTGTTCTGGTTCGCCGAGGCGCTCGGCATGACATGGCCCGGCGACGCGCTCTCGATCCCGCTGATCGTCGTCGCATTCCTCGGAGTGAGCTGGCTGGCCGTGCGGATGTTGAAGGCGCTCCTTCCGGAAGGCGCGCAGCTCGAAGCCCGAAATGTTTAAGGGCGTCTGGGCGGCCCTGGTCGGTCTCTTGATCGAGGATGGCCAGCTGGCCATCGGCGCGCTCGTCGCTCTTGCGGTCACCTGGCTGCTCGCCGCGGCGGGCGGAGACCAGACTCAGGAGGTCGTCGGGTGGGCCCTCCTCGTAATGGTCCTCGTGCTCGTCGTCGCGAACCTCTACCGCGCGGGCCTTGTCGCGCGCGCCCGGGTGAGCTCCGCGCGGCGGTAGCAGCCGCGCTCGTGGTCGTTTCGGATACCGACCGCCTGCATGAACGACTCGACGATGGTCGGCCCGACGAAACGGAACCCACGCTTCTTCAGATCTTTCGATAGAGCATCTTTATCGTCGAATTCCCACACGTAACGATCGAAGGACCCAAATTCCTTCTGCAAGACGGCCAACGCCTTCGCGTTCCCGATGGCCGCGTCGATCTTCGCGCGATTGCGAATGATCGCTTCGTCTTTCATCAGACGGGTTACGTCCTTCGAGGTGAAGTTGGCGACTCTCGCCGGATTGAAGTTGAGGAACGCGCGTCGAAAAGCATCCCGCTTGCGAAGAACGGTTTCCCAAGAAAGACCGGCCTGCATGCCCTCGAGAATCAGAAATTCGAATAGGAGTCGATCGTCGTGCACCGGCTGACCCCACTCCGAATCGTGATAGCTCAGAAGAGGCTCGCGCGAAGCCCACGCGCAGCGGTGGCGCCGGGCCGCCGAGGGAGTGCTTCGCCGACGTGGCGCCGAAACCCTCTTTACGCGGCGGCGGACCCCCCGGCCTCCGGCCGGTGCCCTGGGGGCAGGCGCCCCCAGGCGCGTAGCGACGCGCGGGGGCCCTCGGCGCCGCGCCGGCTCGGTTTCTATGGCCCACCCCATTTCAGCAGCACG
>Ga0209155_1000036_pt1 | contig 53851 bp, 53 predicted proteins | sample GraSoiAngelo_122_FD_185879 | JGI IMG/M metagenome (GOLD analysis project Ga0209155, IMG submission 185879) | Grasslands soil microbial communities from the Angelo Coastal Reserve, California, USA - 14_0927_02_20cm (SPAdes) (version 2) | ecosystem: Environmental > Terrestrial > Soil > Grasslands ... | reverse complement strand
CGGCCCGACCTTGTCCTGCCAGCGCCCGCCGACCACGGCGCCTGTGCCAAGCGAAAAAATGGCGAGCGCAAAAGTCCAGGTGACCGTCGTGCTCGACCATCCGAAGCACGCGAGCAGAGGCTGCGCGAACAGGCTCCACGAATAGATCGTGCCGAGCGTCATCATGAACACCGCGCCGCCCACGGCGATCGTCCAGCGATTGTCCAACACTCTCGAAGCCGTGGTTTGCATCGCTTTCGTCCCCATTCCCGCGTCCAGTCCAGTATTCGCCTGATCCGCTTGGAGCATGAATCGGGCCAGCTCTCTAAGAGTCTGTGATAAATTCACGAAGGAGCGCCATGAAACTCAAAAACGCATTCGCGGTCTTCGCTTCGTTCTTCGCCATCGGCCTCGCGTCCGCCCAGGACCTGGGGCCGCAGATCCGGAAGCTCGAGGACGGGGTCTACGTCTACGTCGGCAAGAACTTCAATTCCAACTGCGGCATCGTCCTCACCCAGGACGGGGTCGTGCTCATCGACAGCGGGCACAACCCGACGGACTCGCGCGCTGTCCTCGCGGCCGTGAGAAAGCTCACCCCGCTGCCGGTGCGTTTCCTCATCGACACCGAGCCGCATCCCGACCACACCACCGGCCATTTCGTCTTCTCTCCGCCCGCGACCATCGTCGCTGCGGAAGGCGCGGGCGACTCGATGCGCTCGCGCGAGCGGGGTGACCCCGAGCGCATCCAGAAGCTGGCGGCCACGTCGCCGGAGATGCGCGCGGCGCTCGAGGGCTATCGCTTCGTCACGCCGCAGATCGAATACCACCAGAAGATGACGCTCAAGGTCGGTGAGCGGACGTTCGAGCTGATCTACCTGAAAGGCGTGCACAGCGAGTCGGACACGGCTGTATGGCTGCCGAAGGAGCGCGTGCTCTTCTCCGCGGCTGGCATCGTCGTCGGCCAGATCAACAACCTGCGGCCCATCGTGTCGATTCCCGACATCCTCGCCGCCGCGAGGCTGATGAAGAGCCTGAACCCGCTCCACGTCGTTCCCGGGCACGGGACTCCCGGCACGGTGAAGATCTTCGAGGACAGCGAGAAATACTACGCGCTGCTCCTCGAGCGCGTCGGCAGGCTCGCGAAGGAGGGCAAGTCGCTGGATCAGATCAAGAAGGAAGTGCGCATGCCCGAGTACGAAAATTGGGCCGCGCAGGAGCGCTTTCCGACCAACGTCGAGGCGGCTTACCGGGCTGTGAAAGGCGGCTGAGCGCCGGCTGGCCCGGCGCTCGGGCGTTTCCCTGGATCAAAGCGCCCCGGAGAGCCGGAGCGTTTCTGCTTCTCAATCCGGTCCGTCTTCGAGAATCGTGAGGCCGTACGGATCGTTGCCGACACCGGTCACCGTAGCGACGACGGCGCGCGCATGGAGATCGATCACCCACACCGTCCCGCTCGGCGGGGCGCTGGGATCGAGACGGGGCCCGCCCGAGACGACCGCGTAGCGTCCGTCGGAAGTGACGGCCGTGCCCTTGGGGCGGCCTGGAAGCACGCTGCCGTCGGGCTCCGGGGGCCGGACGACCGCGATGCGCGCGACTTCCGCGCGCGGATCGTGCGCGAGTGCCAGGCCCAGATCGACGATCGACACGTTGTTGGCCCGGAAATTCGCAACGATGATCTGCCGTCCATCGGGCGTCCAGGCGACCGTGAAGGGCCGCGTTTGGCCGTTGGGATCGTCAGTTCCTACACGGACGCGGGCGGCCTCGGCTCCCGGCGCGCCGGCGCGCGCGCGGTCGACGTCGATGATGGAGATGGTGTTCCCCTCGAAGTCCACCTGCCCGCTTTCGCGCGCGGTCACCGCGATGAATTTGCCGCTCGGGCTCGCCTTGATGCCGAAGGGGCCGGTCTGCACGGGAATGCGCGGCGCGACTTCGACGACCGGCACGCCCGCGAGCGCCTGGTGGAGATCCATCACCGACACGTCGTTCGTTCCCGCGTTACCCGAAAAGAGGTAAGTCTTTCCGTCGCTGCCGCGGCCCAGGGCGAGAAATTCCGGATTCGGCCAGCAGCCGAACTGCGGGTCGGGAGCTTCGAAGGGAACGACGGGGGGCGGAGTCGGGGAAACGAAGGGAACGGGGAAGCTCGGGCAGGCGTGCCCCGGATGCCCGAGCGCCATCTCGATCTGTCCGCGGCGGCCTCCGGTGTTGCGGTCGATGAGGCTGATGCGGTTCGAGCCGTCCTCGGTGAGCCAGTTCTCCGAGTGGCTCACGAGCAGCAGCTCGGGAAGGACTAGGAGGCCGACCGCTCCGAAGTAACCGCTGTCGTAATTGCGCTCGACTGCGCGATCGGTGTTGTCGGAAGCCGGGTCGAGCATCTGCCTCACGTTCATGACCGAGACGCTTCCGCGTCCGCCGTGCTGGAGGAACTCGGCGTTGTTCACCGGTCCGTGATGGTTGATCACGTATGCGGTGCGGCGATCCTCGCTCAGCACGATGTTCGCGGGGTCGCCGACCGGCACGCCGTCGAGGCGGTCCGGGTGCACCTTGGACCGGCTCACGATCGCGTTCGGCGTGTTGTTGTTGTGGCGCTTCAGCGCGGCGCGGAAGTCGATCGCGTAGATGCGCGGGTCCCTGCGCCCGGTGGCGAGGATGAAGCGGTCGTCCGCGAGCGCGACGTCCGCGGCGGCGAGAATGGATATCGAGAAAGCGGCCCAAGACGCAAGAACGGTGTTTTTCATTACGTAGTCCTCCTTTTGGCGGGGCAAAACAGCTCGGGGATTTCTTGCGGGTGCGCCGCAGCAGGCGCCGCGGAAAATCATGCGCGCGCCGAACGAGCCGGGTCAAGCGCCGCGCGCTCGCCGCGGGACGCTGTCAGGAAAATGCAAGCTGCTCCGCCCGGCGGGCCTGACTTACAATCGCATTCCCAGGCCACACGGCGGGACTGTCGATGGAGCAAGCGGTCGGGCAGGCCGACCTTTCGGAGCGCCCGCAGGTCGAAGGCTTGCGTTTCGCGCGGCGGATGTACTTTCTTCGCGTGCTCGGGCTATTGTTGGGCGCGGTGTGCATCGGCGGTGCGCTCTGGAACCAGGGCGCGCACGCGCCGGCCTGGGCGGCCCTGCTCGCGAACGCGCTGATCTGGCCGCACGTCGCGTATCCGCTCGCTCGCCGCAGCGGCAATCCCTATCGCGCCGAGCTGCGCAACCTGATGATGGACTCGGCGAGCGGTGGCGCCTGGATGGCGGTGATCGGTTTCAGCCCCGCGCCGAGCGCGGTGATCTTCTCGATGATGGCGATGGACAAGGTCGGCGTTGGCGGGTTGCGCTTCCTCGCGCGCTGCCTCGCGGCGCAGGCGGTAGCGGCGGCCGTCGTGGCGATGGCGTTCGGCTTCGAGCTGCATCCCCTGTCGTCGACCGTGGAAAGGCTCGCCGCCCTGCCGCTTCTCGTCGCTTATCCGGTCGCGATCGGGCTCACGACCTACCACCTCGCGCGCCGGGTGCGCAGTCAGAACCGGACGCTCGCCGCTCTCTCCAGCCTCGACGGGCTGTCCGGGCTGCCCAACCGCAGTCACTGGGAGTCGGTCGTCGCCAGCGAGTTCCAGCGCTGCCGGCGCATCGGGCATCCGTCGTCGGTGCTGATGATCGACATCGACCATTTCAAAGCGATCAACGACCGCCACGGCCACCCGGTGGGCGACGAGGTGATCCGCAGGGTGGCCGAGCTGCTGCGCCGCTCGCTCCGGCTTCACGACGTCCCCGGGCGCTACGGCGGAGAGGAGTTCGGCGTGGTTCTCCCCGGAACCGGCGTCGAGGGCGCCGAAACGCTTGCCGAACGGATTCGCGCGCGCATAGAGTCCGCGGTGCTCGAGCCGCGCAACGCCGTGCGCGCGACCTTGAGCATAGGCGTCGCCGCTTTCGATACCCTGGATGCAGGTCACATGGAATGGATCGCGCGCGCCGACCGCGCTCTGTACGCGGCGAAGGAATCCGGACGCAACCGCACGGCACGTTACGTCGCCGCGGGCGGCTGACTATTTCCCGGCATTCGGCGTGCGCTGCTACCCGGTTTTCAAGCCGGATACCCAGGCACCCGACGCCTCCCCGATCTCGTCCAGCACGTCCCCGTCCGATTTCCCCGAGCCCTTGAGCACGTGGAAGCCGTGATCGGCGCCTTCAAGCCAGTGCATCGTCCACGGCGCGCGCAGACGATCGGTGACGGCTTCCATCAGGTCGCGCCTGCACAGCGTGTCGCGGGTGCCGTTGAGGCAAAGCACCGGCACCGCGATTTTGGCGAGGTGCGCGTCGCGCAGCTCTTCGGGCCTTCCCGCCGGGTGAAGCGGGTAGGCGAGGAGCAGCAGGCCGTCGCAGGAAAATCCGTCCGCGGCGAGCATCGAAGCCGCGCGTCCGCCCATCGAGCGCCCGCCGAGGATGAGCGTCTGCGGCGCGATTTCGCCACGGGCGTGCGCGGCCACCGCGGCGATGCATTCCTGCAGGCGGGGCATGGGATCCGGACGCCTGGAACCCCTTTCTTTGTAAGGGAAATTGAAGCGAACGACGTGAAGGCCGCGTCCACGCAACTGCTCGGACATCCCGAGCATCCCGCGGTCGGCCATATGGCCGCCGGCGCCGTGCGCGAAGACAAAGAGCCCGCCGCCGGCCGACGCCAGCGCGGGCTCGAAGACCGCTGAGGTTTCTTCTTCGCCGACTCTGACCCGCCACAAGATCGGGGCGCTCACGGCGGGTGGAGTCAAACGGAACGCGCGCTTATTTCAAGCGATCCTTGATTTTGGCGAGGGCACCGCGGGCGCATTCCTCGTCGAAATTTCCGCCCGGGGCGCCGCTCACGCCGAGGCCGCCGATCGTGTTGCCGCCGGCCATGATGGCGATGGCGCCTTGCGCGTAGGTGACGTTGGGCAGCGGGGTCTGCGGCACCGTGGTAGGCGCCGCCTTCGCCATGCGGTCGGCGATCTGCTTGGTACTCTCCTCCTTGCGCGAGAGGCCGACCGACGCGACGGTGTAGGCCTTGTAGTAGGCGTTGTCCATCGAGTGGATCGGCGCGCCGTCGCCGCGCAGCACTGCCTGGCGAACGCCGTCGAGATCGACGACCACCGCGACCACCTTGTAGCCGTTCTTGGCGCAGATCGCGACGGAGTCGCCGACCAGCTCGTTCGCGAGCGCCGCCGAGAGCTTGTGCGTGGTCACCAGGCCCTGGGCCTGGACCCCCGTTGCAGCCGCGCCGGCGACCAGCGCGAGCACCTGCAGTCCTGCCGAAATCCGTGACATGGTTTCTCCCTATCGGTTTGCTTGGGGCATCAACGATACTTCAAAACTCCCAGCCGCGGAAGCGGTGTCAGAGCTCGTATCGGTCGTGGTGGCGCACCCAGGCCTGTGTGAATTCCAGGCCGTCCTCGTCCCGCCCCTTGGGAGCCAGGTCGAGGTAGTGGTAGGCGGTGTTCAGCATGTCGATTCCCCGCGCGTAGGAGGAGTAGGTGTGAAAAACGGCGCCGCCCGGGTCCCGGTAGAACACGCTCACGCCCTCGCGGTCGGTAACGCCGACGTCGAATTTCGAATAGTTGTAGAACGCCGCTCCGCTTTCGACTTCCCGCGGAGTGAACGACGCTTGATAGTCGTAGTTGAAATCGTTCTGCCCGGATGAGACCCATTTGAAGCTCCAGCCCATCCGTCTCTTGAACGCTTCGATCTTGGCGAGCGGTGCGCGCGAGATCGCGACGAAGCTCGCGTCGCGGTGATTGAGGTGAACGCCGAGACCGTTGAAATTGTCCGCCCAAAAGGAGCAGTGCTTGCAGCCCTCGTCCCACTCGGGGGCGAACATGAAGTGGTACACGATGAGCTGGGTCCTGCCGTCGAAAAGCTCAGGCAAAGTCTCCCGGCCTTCCGGCCCTTCGAAGACATATTGCTTCTCCACCTTCTCCCAGGGCAGGGCGCGCCGTTCGCGGCTCAGTGCGTCGCGCAGCCGAGTGAACTTCTTCTCCTTCGCGAGGAATTTCCTGCGCGCCTCGATCCAGGCCTTGTGCGATACGACCCGATGCTTTCCGACTCCCTTGCCCGCGCGTGATTTCGCCATGTCAGCCTCCGGTGGTCGTGAAGGTGTATATCGGCAAACGGTCTGGTGTCAAGCGCCCGGAAATATCGCGCTTTGCGCCGGTACTTTGCGTGGCGCATAATTTGGTTCGCTGAACGTTCCGGCGATCCATTCAAAGGAAGAAACCATGGGCATTTCATTTCGCACGTCCGGCTTGTGCGCCGCCGCGGCCCTCGCTGGCGCCGCCGGGTTTCCCGGCTTCACCGCCGCGCAGCCGCTGCCCGTGCTGGATGTGGTGGTCGGCAACAACTTCGGTCACCTGCCTATGTTCATCGGCGCCGAGAAAGGCATCTTCAAGGCGCACGGCGTGGACGTGCGCCTCAAGGTCGTGAACACCGGCACCGACATGGTCAACGCCATGCAGAAGCGGGAGGTCCAGGTCGGCGACATGAGCGTGACCACTTTCCTCAAGGCGCGCCACGCCGGCGATCCGTTCCGCGTGATCGGCATCATCATGAGCGACGCGACGCGTTCCAACGCCGACGAACCGCTCGCGATCGTGGCGCGCAAAGGCTCGGGCGTGAGCAAGGTCGAAGACCTGAAGGGCAAGCGCGTCGGGCTCGCCAAGGCGCAGACTTCCGATGAATATTTCAAGATGGTCCTGGCGCGGCGCGGCATGAAGTACGAAGACGTGGCGATCGAGAACATCATGGCGCCGCCGGCGCTGGCGCCGGCGCTCAACGCGGGCAAGGTCGACGCGGTGGTCTCCTGGGAGCCGTACAACACCGCGGTGCTCGAGCAGGTGCCGGGCTCCTACGTCCTTGTCCGTGGCGGCGGCCACCTTTCCTACATCATGGTGGCCACGGCGCACGAGCCGACCATCGCGAGCAGCCCGCAGGTGCTGCGCAGCTTTGTCGCGGGCCTCGCCGAGGCCTCGCAGTACACGCGCAAGAATCGCAACGAGGCGGTCGAGATCTTCGCGAAGTGGGTGCCGGGCATCGATCTGGCGGTCGGCAAGAAAGCGATCCAGCATATCAGCTACGACCCGCGCATCTCGCCCCCGGTCATGCAGGCCTTCGAAGCCGCCGAGGATGACGTCCTCAAGAATACGCTCAAGGGGGCGGCGCGGCTGAACGTCCCGGATCAGTTCGCGCTCAAGTTCCTCGGGGAGGTCGAGAAGTCGCATCCGCAGTACTTCAACGACCTGCCGCCGCTGCTCAGGGCAGGCCGCTAAGCGCGCCGTACCGCGGTACCAGCGTCGAGCTTGAGTGGCCTTGACGGGCGCGGGCGAGGGCAGCATGGAAAAACTCCATCGGGTCGTCGAGGACAGGAAGATCGCGGGCGTCTGCGGCGGGCTCGGCGACTATTTCGATCTCGACCCGGTTTTCTTTCGCCTGTTCTTCCTGATGTCGCTCCTTTTCGGCGGGCTCGGAGCAGTGGTCTATCTGATCTTGTGGATCATGGTCCCCGAGAAGACGGGCGCGCAGGGCGAACCCCGTCCCTCGAAGCGGCTGCATCTTTCGAGTTCCGATCGCAAGATCGGGGGCGTGTGCGGCGGCCTCGGAGAACGGTTCGAGATCGATCCCGTCCTTTTCCGGGTCGCGTTCATCCTGCTCGCCCTCGCGTGCGGTCTCGGAATCCTTCTCTACATCGCGCTGTGGCTCCTCGTCCCGCGCGCCCCGGCTGTGCCCGCGGTCAGCACCTAGTCCGGGTTGTCGGCGCAAACGAGCATGTTAGACTTCAATTCCCCAACTTCGAAAGGAGGTGATCCCGTGAGAGACCAACAAGGCAGGACCGGACTACCGACCTCGAACAGCGGATCAATCCACAGACTCGGGATTTCCGCCAGCCGTTAGGCCGGCGTGCCTTACCGCAGGACGACGCCCCGGGGAGAAATCTTCGGGGCGTTTTATTTTCCGTGGAGGACCGTATGAAAATCGCAACGCTGATTGTCGTTGTGCTTGCCGGTTGCGCCGCTCCGGCCGAGCTCACCGAAGCGAGGGACAGCTGGGACAGCGCCACGTACGACGAGGTCGTGCTACGCTGGGGAACGCCCGCCCGCAGCACGAAGCTCAGCGACGGCCGCGACGTGTACACGTGGGTTTCCGACAGCGTAGGCTCCCGGGGAAACTCGTCGGTCGGCTTCGGGATCGGCGGCGGGCGCGGCGGCGGCGTCGGCATCGGCACCGGCATCATGTTCGGATCCGGCGGCGGCGAATCCATTCGCTGCGAGCGCACGCTCGTATTCAAGGACGGCCGCGTCGACGACCAGACCTGGGAGGGGCCGGCGGAATACTGCAGGAGCTTCGGGCGGTCCGCTCGCTAGAGCTTCTTCCCTCGTATTTTTCGGTGCCTTCCCGCGACAAGCGCGCAGACCCGCCGTTTGGGCGCGTGCGCATCGACAAGTGGCTGTGGGCGGCGCGCTTCTACAAGACGCGCAGCCTGGCCGCGCGGGCGGTGGAGGGCGGCAAGGTGAAGCTCAACGGCGAGCGCGTGAAGCCGGGCAAGGAAGTCAAGGTGGGTGATGAGATCGAGCGGCGCTCGGGGGAGCTGCACTGGCTGGTGGAAGTGCGCGGCGTGGCGCTCAAGCGCGGTCCGGCGGCCGAGGCGGCGCTGCTGTATGCCGAGGGCGAGGAGAGCAGGGCGAGGCGCGAGCACATGATCGCAATGCGCGGCGCCGGGCCGCATGCGGCGCACCGCATTCACGGCCGGCCCACCAAGCGCGACCGGCGGATGATCCGGCGCTTTACGGGCGACTGAGCGCGAACGCATGAATCGCCTGATCGCCGAATACGGGCTCGCGCTGGTTTTCGCGAACGTGTTGCTCGAGCAGCTCGGGCTGCCGATTCCGGCGGTCCCGGCGCTCATCGTCGCCGGCGCGCTCTCGGCCGAGGGAGAGTTCTCGCCTTTCGCGGCGTTCGGCGTCGCGTTCGTCGCGTGCATGATGGGCGACGCGGCCTGGTACCTCGCCGGCCGGCGCTACGGCCGCCGTGTGATGAAGCTCCTGTGCCGCGTATCCCTTTCCCCCGATTCCTGCGTGCGCCAGACGGAGTTCCGCTTCGAGCGCTGGGGGAAGCTGACGCTGGTGCTCTCGAAGTTCATCCCCGGCCTCTCGACCATCGCGCCGCCGCTCGCGGGGGCGACGCGCCTCGGCTGGCCGTCGTTCCTGCTCTTCAACGGCGTCGGCGTGGTGATCTGGGCAGGGGCCGCGATCGCGGCCGGGATGCTGTTCCACGCCCAGATCAACGAGCTCATCGTTCGCCTGGAAGGACTCGGCACGCTGGCGGCCGAAACGATCGGCGTGCTGCTCGGCGGATACATCGCGCTCAAGTGGTGGGAGCGAAGGCGCTTCTACAAGATGCTGCGCATCGCGCGCATCGGCGTCGACGAGCTGCGCGCCCTGACAAAGGGAGACAAGCGCCCGGTGGTCGTCGACGTGCGCTCGTCCAGCGCGCGCGATCTCGATCCGCGTTTCATTCCCGGCGCGCTGGCGATGGACATCGCCGAGGTGGCCCGGCGGCTCGGGGAGCTGCCGTCCGATCGCGAGATCGTTTTCTACTGCACCTGTCCCAACGAAGCTTCGGCGGCGCAAGTCGCGAAAAAATTGATCGGGCTCGGCTACACCAGGGTGCGCCCGCTGCAAGGCGGCCTGGACGCCTGGATCGCCGCCGGCTACGAGGTCGAGCGCCGGGTGCAAGGCGGGAAGCGGTGATCGCCTGACAAGAGGGAGGCGAGATGGCGAGAAAACTGATCGTTCTCTTCGACGGCACCTGGAACAACAAGAAGAGCAGGACCAACGTCATTCGCATGCGCGAGGCGATCGCCTCGAGCGGCCCGGACGACCGCGAGCAACCGTGCTTCTACGACCCCGGCGTCGGCACGCGCTGGTACGACATCATCGGCGGCGCATTCGGTCACGGGCTCTCGGAGAACATCCGGCAGGGATACCGGTGGCTCGCGCAGAAATACCAGGCGAACGACGAGATCTACGTCTTCGGCTTCAGCCGCGGCGCCTACACCGCGCGGAGCCTGGTCGGGCTGATCCGCAAATGCGGCATCCTGAAGTCGGTGGACGAATCGCGGGTCGAGCGGGCGTACGATCTGTATCGCGACAAGAGCGTCGCCCCGGACGACCCCAAGGCGGTCGCGTTCCGGGCGAGCGAATCGCGCGAGGCGCGCGTCAGGTTCATCGGCGTTTGGGACACCGTGGGCGCGCTCGGCATCCCCGCCTCGCGCGTGCCCTTCGGCCGGGACTACTTCCAGTGGCACGACACCGACCTGAGCAAGATCGTCGACCACGCCTACCATGCTGTCGCAACCGACGAGAACCGCGAGGACTACGCCGTCGCGGTCTGGACCAAGATCAAGCCCGAGAACATCGCGGTCGAGCAGAAATGGTTCGTCGGCGCGCACGCGAACGTCGGCGGCGGCTACGACAAGCATCCGCCCGATGCCCTGCCGAACCTCCCGCTGCGGTGGATGCAGGACAAGGCCGAGGCGACCGGGCTCAAGCTGCGCTCCAAGGAAGAGACCGAAGCGCAGGACTGCCTCGTCGAGGTCGACGATTCGTTCAGGGAGTTCATGTTCGGGGCCTACAGGATCTTCAAGAAAAGGTTCTGGCGGGCGTTCGGCGAGGGCGTCAACGAATCGGTTCACGAGAGCGTGTGGCGGCGCTGGAGGGAGAGGCCCGAGTATCGCCCGGAGTCGCTGCGCCAGCACCCGGGCGCGCCCGCGGTTTCACGGGGAGAAATTCGATGACAAAGAAGACGACGGTAAATGCAATGCGGCGCGCGATGGTTGCCGGCGCGGCTGCGGCCGCCTTGGCCGGACCGAGGGCAGCCGTGGCCCAGGGACCGTCTCGAGCCAAGACGTTCGTGCTGGTTCACGGCGCCTCGCAAGGCGGCTGGTGCTGGCGCCGCGTCTCGGACCGGCTCGAGCGCCTCGGCCATAAAGTCTTCACGCCCACGCTCACGGGCTTGGGCGAGCGTTCGCACCTCATGAGCCGCGATGTCGATCTCGACATGCACATCACCGACGTGGTGAACGTCATCAAATGGGAGAGCCTCCAGGGGATCGTGCTCGTCGGCCATTCCTACGGCGGCTGGGTGGTCTCTGGCGTGGCCGAGCAGATGCTGCCGGCGATTTCCTCGATCGTGTTTCTGGACGCCTTCATGCCCGAGAACGGCCAGAAGGGCCTCGATCTCAACTCGGAGCGCAGCAAGGCCGAGATCGCGCTCGCGCTGAAAAAAGGCGACATCTCCCGGCCGGCGCCCCCGGCCACGACCTGGAACGTGAATGAAAAGGACCGAGCCTGGGTGGACGCGAAACAAACCGCGCAGCCGATCGGTGTCTCGCTCAAGCCGATCAAGCTCACCGGGGCACGCGACCGCGTCGCGACGAAGACCTATATCCGGGCGGCGGGTTACGAGAATCCGAACTTCGACCGCTTCTATGCGAAGACAAAAGCCGATCGGTCCTGGCGCACCTACGAGGTCGCGTGCGGCCACGACGTGATGATCGACATGCCCGAGCGGCTGACGGAGATACTTCTGGAGGTGGCGTGAGTTCTCAGGCGTTCGCCGGCGCCAAGGCTTTCTTCCTCATGCGGGCGAGCGCTGCGGCGAGCGCGACGCCGACGACGCACACGGCGCTCGTCGCGAGAAAGCCCCAGGTGAAAGCGCCCGCAGTGTCCTTCACCACGCCGAGCGCATAGGCGAAGACGAGCGCGCCCAGGTTGGCGAACATGTTGCAGAACCCCGCGGAGATGCCGGCGACGCGCGGCCCGAGCACCTCGACCGGGACGTAGAAAAGCGGGCCGAAATAGAACTGCAGGAAGACCGCGTTGACCGCGACCACGAGCACGAGCAGGGGGATCGAGTCGACGACGACGAGCAGCGCCGAAGTGCAGGCGAGCACGGCGAGCGATGCGCCGATCACGAGCGGCGGGTTCCTCAGGCGGTCGGAAGTGTAGCCGCCGAGCGCGTTGGAAGGCCCGGTCAGCGCGAAGCCCATCGCCGTGATGAACCCCGCGGTCTGCAGCGACAGCCCGCGGTCGGCCACCAGCAGTGAAGGCAGCCAGAAATTGAACGAGGTGGTCACGCCGAAGCGGATGAACTGGATGCCGGCGCAGACCCACATGATCGGGTAACGGAAGAGCTGGAACGCGTCGAGCACGCCCACCGGGTGCCTGGGTCCCGCGGCGGGCTTCTGCTTGCCCAAGGCGAGATACACGAACGCCATGCATACCCCGAGCGCCGCAAAAGCGATGAAAGGCGGGCGCCACCCGTAATGTCCCACGAGGAAGGGTCCGACGAGCGAGAGCAGGATGTTCCCCGACACGCCGCCGATCACGTACACGCCCATTGCGGTCGCCTTTCGGTCCGCGGGGAACCAGGAAGCGACTAGCGTCAGGCCCGGCGCGAAGATCAGCGCGCGGAACACACCCGACACGATCTGGTTTGCGAGCGCGGCCGGATAGGACTGGATCATCCCGAAGTTGAGCGAGAGCAGCGTCGATCCGAGGATACCGATGAAAAAGATGCGTTTCGGCCCGAAGCGGTCGGCGAGGTAGCCCCCGGGAATCTGGCCGAGCGCGTAGGTGAAGGTCGCGGCCGCCGATAGCATTCCCGCCTGCGCGAAGCTGATGTGCAGATCCTCGCGGATGAGCGGCAGGAAGAGCGCGATGCCGCCCAGCGACAGCATATTGAAGCCCTGGCAGAACACCACCAGCGAGACGGTGAGCGCGGCGTCGCGCCGGCCGGGTGAAGGGGGAGGGGCGGACTCGAGGGACACGTGGCGGTCAAACCCGGATCGGTTCCTCCTGCATCAGCGCGATCTGCTCCTTCAGCTCCAGGATGCGATCCTGCCAGTAGCGCTGGGTGTTGAACCAGGGAAACGCGGCCGGGAACGCGGGGTCATCCCAGCGCCGCGCGATCCAGGCCGAGTAGTGGACGAGGCGCAGGGTTCGCAGCGCTTCCAGCAGGTGAAGCTCGCGCGGATCGAACTCGTGGAAATCCTCGTAGCCGGCGAGGACGTCGGCGAGCTGCCGCGTCATCGAGGCCCGGTCGCCCGAGAGCAGCATCCACAGGTCCTGGATCGCAGGGCCGCTGCGGCAATCGTCGAAGTCCACGAAATGCGGCCCGTCGTCGGTCCAGAGCACGTTTCCGGCGTGGCAGTCCCCGTGAAGTCGCAGCGCGCGCACCTCGCCTGCGCGCTCGTAGCTCGCGGCGACGCACGCGAGCGCCAAGTCGACCGCGCTCTTCCACGCGGCCAGCAGGTCCGCCGGAATGAAATCGTGCGCAAGCAGCCAATCGCGCGGCTCTCGGCCGAAGCTGGAGAGGTCGACGACCGGCCGATCGGCGAACGGCCGCGTCGCGCCCAAGGCGTGGATGCGTCCGACGAAGCGGCCGATCCATTCAAGCGTCTTGCGGTCTTCGAGCTCCGGCGTGCGCCCGCCGCGGCGTGGATACACCGCGAAACGGAATCCGCCCGATGCGTGCAGCGTCTTGCCATCGACCGCGAGCGGCGCGACCACCGGAATCTCGCGCTCGGCGAGCTCGAGCGTGAACGCGTGCTCCTCGAGGATCTGCGCGTCGGTCCAGCGTGCGGGGCGATAGAACTTTGCGACCACCGACGCCGGCGAGTTCGGCGTCCCTTCCGTTTCGAGCCAGACCTGGTAGACGCGGTTCTCGTAGCTGTTCAGCGCGAGCAGCCGCCCGTCGCCCGTGAAGCCCGCGCTCGCAAGCGCGTCGAGCACGGTATCCGGGGTGAGCCCCGAGTAGGGCGGTTCTGCGGGCATCGCGCCATTGTAAAGGCCGGGCGCGCCGTGCCCCGCAGCGCCAGAAAGCGAAAGGGCTGCGCGTCTAGCGAGACAATCCGTTGCCGACTATTGCGCCGATCACCGATCCGGCGGCGATCGCGCCGGGACGACCGTCGCCAACCGCGCCGCCGATCGCTGCACCGGCGATCGCACCGCCGATCGTGCCCCAGGGCTGCGCGTAGTACGCGGGCGCGGGCGCGTAGTACACCGGGCCCGGAAGGTACACCACGACGGGACGAGGCACGAACACCGGAGGCCGCACGATCACGACGCGCTGGCTCGGAAAGACGAAATGCGGCCTGCCGTAGTGGCGTCCGTAGAAATATCCGTCGTGTGCCAGCGCGGGGGCCGACAAGGCGGTAAGGGCAAGAGCCGCTACGCTCAAAATCCGGAACCTCCTGGTCTTCATGGTTGCTCCTTTTTTTGCAGGTTACGACCCAAGAACGGCCCGCCGTAGCAGTCTGCTGACGTGGATCCTGTAACGTTTTGTAAGTCCGGTTTCGGCGGTTACAGGGCAGGAAGTCACGGGCAGGCGTTCGCTCTTCGAAGGGGCATGAAAGGGGTTAATATTCACGCGACTTCACCCATGAACCCGCATGTCGCGGGCATCTAAGTTGCGTCAAAAGGCTGCTGTTATTCGGAGGTGCCGACCATGGTGACCGTCACGATCAGCGGGGCCGGGAAAAGCGGTGCATTGGCGCGCATAGCGGCGTTCCTCGTTCGTAAGGGCTATCCGCTCAAGGGACAGCAAGTCGTGGAATCGGCCTCCGGTGCGAAGCTCGTGAAAATCAGCCTCGAAGTCAGCCACCTCGACCCCGCCAAATTGGCTGCCGAAATGAGAAGCCTCAGCCCGGACTTCAAAGTGGTCAGTGTCGAGGGCGCGGAATTCGCAGCGCCTTCGATCAAGGACATGGCCGATCAATTTCCCGACATCGCTTCTCTGGTGCGAGCGTACGGCGAATCGTTCGGACCGGAATCCCGCGACCGGGAACTGGTCGAAGCGGGGAAAAGAATTGGCGCTTTCCAGTACGAAAAGGAATGGTCGTTCGGCAGCCCGCTCAAGATGCCGGTCGCCTTGCGCCGAACCCTGGTTCCCGCTCTGGAGACCCTCGGCAAGGTGGACGCAAGCGACACCGACGTCACCGTATCCGACAGTCCGTTCTGCGGTACGGGCAAAACCGCTTGTTGTGAATTCCTGACCGGATTCATGCGGGGATTTCTGGATGCAGGCCCGCTCACGCAGAACACTCGCGTCCACAAAGCGGAGTGCAGGGCGAAGGGGGATTCGCGCTGTACTTACAAGTTCAACTATGATCTATAATGTCGGCGTTACCGTCTTGATTGAACGCGTAATTTCCTATCACGCACGGGAGACATTCAAATGAACTCTATTCAGTACGACCCGCTTCTAGTCGGACTGTCGTATGTGATATCGGTATTCGGTTCATACACGGCGTTGCAGCTCGCCATCGCGATTCCACAGGCGCGGACCTGGGCGGCGGTGATCGGTTCGGTGACCGGCGCATCGGTGGCGCTCGGGGGCGGCGCGATCTGGTCGATGCACTTCATCGGAATGAACGCGGCCGACCTGGGGATGCCGGTGGCCTACGACCCGGTGCTGACCTTCGCTTCCTTGATTCTCGCGGTCATCGCGCCCGCGATCGGCTTGTTCATCGTGGGGCGCAGCGACGGCGGACCGTGGAACCTGCACCTGGGCGGAATCCTGACCGGGCTCGGCGTCGCGCTGATGCACTATACGGGAATGGCGGCGATGATCATGCAAGCCAAGATCACCTACGACACCACCCTGTTCGCCGCCTCTCTCGTGATCGCGGTCGTGGCTGCGACGGTGGCGCTGTGGCTCGCGTTCAACCTGCGCGGCAATCTGCAGCGCTTCGGCAGCGCAATCGTCATGGGCATCGCGGTGTGCGGCATGCACTACACCGGGATGTACGCGGTGCGGATGGAGCATACGAAGGAAGCCGTCCCGGCGACCGGCATATCCTTGTCACCGTCGGACATGGCTTACTCGGTGTTCGCGGTCACGGCGGTGCTCCTCACCCTCCTGCTCATCTACAGCGCGTGGAAGGCGCAACGCACTCTTCGCGTCGATATATAGAGGCGGAGCCGGGGCGCGATAGAAACCCTATCGCAGCGATACGCAGGGACCGCGGAATTCCGCTGCCCCGCTGCTTTGCGGAGTCGATCGCGACCGCGCTCAGGCAGGTTTCTGCGCCGGCCCCTTGGGTATGAATCGCAGCGCCACGCCGTTGTTGCAGTAGCGCAGGCCGGTCGGCTCGGGCCCATCGTCGAAGATGTGGCCGTGATGTCCGCCGCAGCGCACGCAGTGGTATTCGGTGCGCTCCATGAAGAGCTTGCGGTCGGTCGTGGTCCCGAATGCGCCGGGTATCGCAGTGAAAAAACTCGGCCATCCGGTGCCGCTGTCGAATTTCATCGCCGAGGTGAAAAGCGGAAGGCTGCAGCCCGCGCAGACGAACACCCCCGGGCGCTTTTCGCGGTCGAGCGGGCTCGTCCCGGCCCGCTCGGTGCCTTCGTGGCGCAGCACGTCGTAGGCTGCGGGCGACAGTCGTTTCTTCCATTCGGCGTCCGAGAGCTTGAGCGGCTCGGTGCTCGCGGCCACGTCCGCGCCTTCGGCGAGCAGGGTTTTCCAGTTCTTTTGCAGGTCTTCCACTTTCACGGCTCCTTTTTTCGCGGGCTTCTGTCCCCATCCTGCGGCACCGAAACCCGCCAGAGACAGTGCCGTCAAGCCTCTCAACCAGTTGCGACGATCCATGGTCATCACCTCCGTAAGCCCGCAGTATAGACCGCCTTCCCGACCGGGAATTCCCGCCGGCGTTTGTATGAGTCGTAGGAAGCGGGCTGGCCTTACAATGAGGGACTATGAACGGCCATGCCATCTGGTTGGCCGCCGGCTTGCGCACGCCGTTCGCCCGCGTGGACGGCCCGCTTGCGCGGCTCGATGCAGTCGAGCTCTCGCTGCCTGTCGTGCGGGCGATGACCGGCTCGCAGCCCGCCGCGAAACCGGACCTCGTCGTCTGGGGAACGGTGATTCCCAACCTCGGTTACTCGAACATCGCGCGCGAGGTGCAGATCGAGGCGGGCCTCGATCAAACCATCCCGGCGTTTTCCACGGTGCTCGCCTGCTCGACGAGCATGGTCGCGGCTTTCGAGGCGGCGGGAATGCTCGGGCACGGCGGAAAGGACCTCGCCCTCGTCGGGGGCGTGGAAAGCATGAGCCGCGTGCAGATCGGGCTTTCGCAGAATTTCTCCGACTGGCTGAGGCGCTTCTCCCAGGCGCGCTCGATAGCGCAGCGCCTTGCGCTGTTGAAGAACCTCCGGGCGCGCGACATCCGCCTGCACATTCTCGCGGTGGCCAACCGCGCCACCGGCAAGAGCATGGGCGAGCACTGCGAGGAGATGGCCAAGACCTGGAGCATCGCGCGCGAATCCCAGGACAAGATCGCGCTGGCGAGCCACGAGAAGGCGATCGCGGGCCAGAAATCCGGATTCTTCGACGACCTGATCGTTCCTGTCGAAGGCATGTCGCGCGACGGCTTTCCGCGCACGGACACGAGTCCGGAGCGCCTGGCGAAGCTGCAGCCGGCCTTCGACAGAAAGAGCGGCAAGGGCACGATCACCGCAGGAAACTCATCACCGCTCACCGACGGTGCGGCGGGCCTGTGGGTTGCGACCGGCGCGGGACTCAAACGCCTGCCCGGTTCCGTCCCGCGCGCGCGCCTTGTCGATTGGGAAGTCGCGGCAGTGGACGTGTTCACCGAGGGATTGCTCATGGCGCCCGCGTACGCGATCCCGCGCATGCTCGCGCGAAACGGCCTCGCCTACGGCGACATCGCGCTGTGGGAGATCCACGAGGCGTTCGCGGCGCAAGTGCTTTGCAACGTCGCGGCGCTGGAGAGCGCCGGCTTCCGGCGCGACAAGGCGCGCGTGGCAGCGGACCTCGGCGCGTTTCCTTGGGAGCGGCTCAATCCCCACGGCGGCTCGGTGTCGCTCGGCCATCCGTTCGGCGCGACCGGCGCGCGCATCCTTTCGCAGGCGGTCAAGGAACTCGCTGCGATGCCCGCGGGAAGCCGCGCGGTGGTGAGTATCTGCGCGGACGGGGGACTGGGCACCGTGGCGCTGCTCCAGGCAGAATGACGGCCGCAATGAGATCCGCCACTGAAAATCTCGTCGAGATCTCCGGCGTCGAATTCGGGTACGGCAGCCGGAAGCTCCTGAAGGGCCTGAGCCTGGCGATTCCGCGCGGCAAGCTCGTCGCGATCCTGGGCGCAAGCGGCTCGGGGAAATCGACGCTGCTCCGCCTGATCGGCGGCCAGGCGAAGCCGGACCGCGGCACGGTCAAGGTCGCGGGCCAGGTGGTTCATGAGCTCGACACGCACGCGCTGTACGCCCTGCGCCGCAAGATGGGGATGATGTTCCAGGCGGGCGGGCTTTTCACCGACATATCGGTATTCGAGAACATCGCCTTCCCGATGCGCGAGCACACCGAGCTCCCCGAGAGCGTGCTGCGCAGGATCGTGCTGATGAAGCTGCACGCGGTCGGACTGCGCGGCACGCAGGGGCTGGCGCCGAGCGAGCTCTCCGGGGGGATGGCGCGGCGCGTGGCGCTCGCGCGCGCGATCGCGATGGATCCGATGCTCGCGATGTACGACGAGCCCTTCGGGGGGCTCGATCCCATTTCGATCAACGTGATCGCGAATCTCATCCGGCAGCTCAACGATTCGCTGGGCGCGACTTCCATCGTGGTGAGCTACGACGTGAGCGAGGCGGTGAAGCTCGTCGACTATGTGTACGTGATCGCCGGCGGCGTGGTCGCGGGCGAGGGAACGCCCGAGGAGATGCTCGGCTCGAAGGATCCCTACGTGTACCAGTTCATGCACGCGCAGCCCGACGGGCCGATCCCTTTCCACTACCCCGCGCGGCCGATCGGTGAGGAGCTCGGAGGGCGAGGCGCGGCCCGATGATGTCAATGCGGGCCGCAGGCGTCAGTCGACGCGGATGTTCTTCTCGCGGATGATCCTGCCCCACTTCACCGTCTCGGATCTGATGAGCTCTCCGAACTGCTCGGGCGTGCTCGCGACGATCTCGGCGCTCTGCGCGTCGAACCTCGATTTCACTTCGGGCGAAGACAGGATCTTCGCGAGCGCGCCGTTGAGCTTTTCGATGACCGCGCGCGGCGTGCTGGCGGGCGCGATGGCCCCGACCCAGGACGTCGTCTCGAACCCCGGGTAGAAGTCGGCGATCGTCGGCAGGTCCGGGAAGTGCGGCGAGCGCTCGCGTCCGCTGGTGGCGAGTCCGACGAGCTTTCCCGACTTCACGTTCTGCCCGATGGCTCCTCCCGCCTGGATCAGCATTACCTGCACCGTGCCCGAGACGAGATCGTTGATCGCCGGGCCGCCGCCCTTGTAGTGCACCGCCTCCACCTGTATCCCCGCGGCGTCCTTGAACAGCTCGAAGGCGAGGCGGCTGGAGGACGCAGGGCCGGCCGAGCCGTAATTCAACGTCGCGCCGTTCGCCTTGGCGTAGGCGACGAATTCGGGGACGGTCCTCACCTTGAGGCTGGGGTGAACGACCAGGATCTGCGGATAGCGCACCATCAGCATGATCGGCGCGAAGTCCTTCACCACGTCGTAGGGCAGTTCCTTGTAGAGGTGCGGATTGGAAGCGAAGGTGTCGAAGGTCATCATGATCGCGTAGCCGTCCGCAGGAGCCTTCGCGAGCTGCGCGGTGCCCACGATGCCTCCCGATGCAACGCGGTTCTCCACCACGAACGGCTGGCCGAGGGTCTCGGCGAGCTTGGGACTCACCAGGCGCGCGGCGATGTCGGAGGCGCCGCCGGGGCTCGACGGGACGTAGACGTGAACGGGCTTCGAGGGGTAGTCCTGTGCCGCAAGCGGCGGCGCCGCCGCGGCGAGCAGAGCCACGGCGATTGCGCGGATCGGATTCATGGTTGCGGCTATGATACCGCGGTTCAAAACGGACAAACTTCGCCCTTGCCGTTCCCGACCCAAGATTCCTCCGGCGCGCGTGCGGGCATCGGCGCGCCGCTCCCCCGCAAGGAAGACGCGAGGCTGCTCACCGGCAAAGGCTGCTACAGCGACGACGTTGATCTTCCCGGGCAGGCCTACGCCTTCATGGTGCGCTCGCCGCACGCGCATGCGCGCATCATCGGCATCGACGCGGCCGAGGCGATCGCCGCGCCCGGCGTGCTCGCGGTGCTCACGGGCGCGGACGCCCTCGAGGACGGCCTCAAGCCGATTCCTCACCGGCCGTTTTCGGTGAGCCCGCCCGATGTGAGCCTGCAGAACCGCGACGGCTCGGAGATCTTCATAGCCCCGCACCATCCGCTTCCGGCTGACAGGGCGCGATTCGCGGGCGAGGCGGTCGCGATGGTCGTCGCCGAAACGGTCCACCTTGCGCGCGACGCCGCCGAGCTCGTGCGCGTCGACTACGCGCCCCTCGCCGCGGTGACGCGTGCGGCGGAGGCGTCGCGGCGAGGCGCGCCCATTCTGTGGGAAGAGCGCGCATCCAACGTCAACATCGACGCGGACCTCGGCGACGCGGAAGCGACGAAAGCGGCTTTCGCGGGCGCTGCCCACGTCGTGCGCCTGGAGACCCGGTTGCAGCGCGTCACGGGCGTGCCGATGGAGCCGCGCGCCGCGGTCGGCGCATACGATCCGGTGACGAGGCGCTACACGCTGCACGCGGGCAGCGGCGGGGTGGTGCGGCAAAAGCGCGAGCTCGCGTGGATACTCGGCGTCTACGAAGGAGCGGTGCGCGTGGTGGCCCGCGATACCGGGGGAAATTTCGGCACGCGCAACAGTTTCTTTCCAGAGTTCGCTCTGGTCGCGTGGGCGGCAAGGCGCCTCGGCCGTCCGGTGAAGTGGACCTGCGAGCGCGGCGAGGCGTTTCTCTCCGACTATCAGGGACGCGACCTCGCGGTCGAGGCGGAGCTGGCGCTAGACGCACAAGGCAATTTTCTCGCGCTGCGCTCCTCCAACCTGAGCAACACCGGCGCGCACTCGGTCTCCCATGTCCCGCTCTCGAAGGGTGCCTCCATCATGACCAGCGTCTACCGCATTCCCGCCGCGCACGTGCGCGCCCGGGCGGTCCTCAGCAACACGCCTCCCACGACGCCGTACCGCAGCGCGGGCAGGCCCGAGGCGATCTTCGTCATCGAGCGGTTGATCGACCTCGCCGCGCGCGAGCACGGCTTCGACCGCCTGGAGCTGCGGCGGCGCAACTTCATCCCGGAATCGGCGATGCCGTACCGAAATCCGTTCGGGCTCAGCTACGACAGCGGCGCGTACGGCCGCGTGATGTCCTCGGCGCTTGCGCTCGGCGACTGGGACGGTTTTGCCGCGCGCCGCGCCGAAGCGCGCAGCCGCGGAAAGCTGCGCGGCATCGGGCTCGCCAACTACGTGGAAGTGACCTCGGGCTTTCCCACCGAGCGCGCGGAGATCACGATACGTCCCGGAGGCCGCGTCGACGCCGTGATCGGCACGCTCTCGAGCGGGCAGGGGCACGAGACCAGCTTCGCGCAGCTCCTGGTCGAATGGCTGGGCGTGCCGTTCGAGAGCGTCAATCTGATCACCGGCGACACCGACCTCGTGTCGGAAGGAGGGGGCTCGCACTCGGGGCGCTCGATGCGGTTCGCGAGCATCGTCCTCGGCAAAGCTTCCGCCGCGATTCTGGAAAAAGGGAAGACCGTGGCGGCGCAGCTCCTCGAGGTCGCCCCGGGGGACATCGAGTTCGCCGCGGGGCGCTTCTCGGTGAAGGGCACCGACCGCTCAACCGGGATTTTCGAGGTCGCCGCGGCCCAGCCGCTCGCCGCCGCGCATACCGAGACCCTCCGCGTCGCCGCGTTTCCCTACGGCTGCCAGGTGTGCGAGGTGGAAGTCGATCCCGACACCGGCGTGGTGGAAATCGTGCGCCTGGCAGCCGTGGACGACGTCGGCCGCGCCGTGAATCCGCTCATTCTCCACGGCCAGACTCACGGCGGCATCGCGCAAGGCGCGGGCCAGGCGCTGCTCGAGGAGTGCCGTTACGACCCGGAATCCGGACAGATGCTGTCGGCTTCGTTCCTGGACTACGCCATGCCCAGGGCGGACCATTTTCCGCCGTTTTCGACCGAGCTGAGCGAGGTGCCTTCGCCGACGAACCCGCTCGGCATCCGCGCCGGAGGCGAAGGCGGCACGACGCCCGCGCTCGCTTCGGTTGCGAACGCGATCGTGGACGCACTCGCGGAATTCGGCGTGAGGCACATCGAGTTGCCGGCGACGCCCGAGCGCGTCTGGCGCGCCATTCGCGCAGCGCGCGCGCCCGCGAGCTGAGGGGAGCGGGTTATCATTGCCGCGGGGGGCATCTAAGCGGTACGGAGGAACGGCAATGAAATGCGAACGACCTGGAGCCGGCGTCGCCGCCGCGGGAGTGCTGTTGCTGTGCGCGATCACGTCGCCGTCTCTCGCCGCCGACCCGGCCGACACCATCCTGGTGAACGGCAAGATCGTCACCGTCGACGACCGTTTCACGATCGCACAAGGGCTTGCGATCCGGGGGCAGCGCATCGTCGCAGTGGGCAACAACGCCGACGTGCTCGAGCTCCAGGGCGGCGGCACGAAAGTGATCGACCTCAAGAAACAGACCGTGATCCCGGGGCTCATCGACAACCACGCCCATTTCATCCGTGCGCCCGAGCACGACGAGTTGCGGCTGGACGGCGTCGCCTCGCGCAAACGGGCGCTTGAAATACTCGCCGCGCGCGCGCGCTCCGCACCTCTGGGCGAATGGATCGTGACGCTCGGTGGCTGGTCCGAGGAGCAGTTTACCGACGATCCCCGCGGATTTCCGCTCGACGAGCTCGACCGCATCGCCCCGGCCAACCCGGTCGTGCTGCAGGCGGTATACAACCAGAGCTATCTCAACAGCGCGGCGCTCAAAGCCGCAGGCATCGACGCCGCGACGCCCGATCCGCGCGGCGGCAGCATCGAGAAGGACGCGAACGGCACGCCGACCGGCGTCGTGCGCGGGGCGGGCGGCGTCGCCTTCGTCGCGGCGAAGATTCCTCTGCCCGACACGGAGCAGTGGATCGCGAACGTTCGCAAGTTCGTCGCCGGGCTGAACGCCATGGGGATCACGGCCTGGTACGACGCGGGAGGGCGCGGCATGAGCGAAAAGCACTACGCCGCGTACCAGACCCTCGCCGACCGCGGCGAGCTGAACGCGCGCGCGTTCTGGACCACCATCCGGCAGCCGGCGACGCCGGAGCAGGTCGGCAAGGTGCTCGCCGAGATCCAGCAGCACAGGCCTTTTCAGGGCAACGACTATTTCGAAAACATCGGCTGGGGTGAATCAATCTATCAGCCCGCGACGACCAACCTGCTGCGCAACGATTTCGTGGTCAAGCCCGAGGACATGCGCGAGGTGCGCCGCATCATGCAGGCGATCGCCGAAAGCGGAATGTTCCTGAACGCCCACGTCGAGATGGAAAACGCGATCGAGGCCTACCTCGGCGAGCTCGAGGAGCTCAACAAGGTCGAGCCGATCAAGGGTCTGCGCTGGGTTCTCTCGCATCTGGACCAGGTGAGCGATGCGCAGCTCGCGCGCATGAAGCGGCTCGGAATGTACGCGGGGCTGCACAGCCGGCCGCTCATCCAGGGCGCGCTGATGCACAAGGTGCACGGCGAGCGCGCGTGGGATATGCCGCCGTTCAAGCGCGTCCAAAACAGCGGGATCCTCTGGGGGCTCGGGTCGGACGCGACCGCGGTGACGACGACCAACCCTTTCTATACGCTCTGGTTCGCAGTGACCGGGCGCATGGTGGGAGGGCGCAAGGTCAACCGCCAGACCATCTCGCGCGAGGAGGCGCTCATCGCGCACACGCGCAGCAACGCTTTCTTCATTTTCCAGGAAAGCAACCTCGGCTCGCTCCAGCCCGGCAAGTACGCGGACCTGGTGGTGCTCGATCGCGATTACTTCACGGCGCCCGCCCAGCAGATCAAGGACATCAAGCCGCTCATGACGATGGTGGGCGGAAAGATCGTCTACCGCGCCAGATGAACGTCGGCTAGACCACCGCCCGGGCCTCTCCCGATCGCCCATCCATTTCCGGGTGACGGATCTCAAAATTTGCCTTTCCCAGAATTTGTGTTGGGCAAAACGGGATCTTTTTTACCAGAAATATTGGAACTAGCCCGCTGCCCTGATCGCGACGCGCAGCTTCTCGATCATCGTCTCGATCTCGGCCTTGGTCGAGATGAAGGGATCACGCTCGATGTAAGGGTGGAACCGCTCGTTTCGCAAGCGTAGCTTCGTTACGGTTTCTTCGCGAGCACCGCGCGCCAGCGGGTCATTTCCGATTGCAGGAATTTGCCGAGCTCTTCGGGCGTGCTGTGCTTCGCGACCAGGCCCATGTCGGTGAAGCGTTTGCGCAGGTCCGGGTTCGCGAGGGCAGCGCCGATTTCGGCGTTCAGCTTCTGCACGATCGCGCGCGGCGTTCCGGCGGGCGCGAACACGCCGCCCCAACTCGAGAAATCGTAGCCGGGCACCCCGCCTTCGGTTGCCGTCGGGATGTCCGGAAATGATGGGTTACGCTGAAGCGTGGTGACCGCCAGCGCGCGCAGGGTCCCTGCCTTGATGTGCGGCCCCGCGGCGGCGAGTGGGTCGATCATGAACGAGATGCGGTTCGCGATCAGGTCGGGATGCGCGGCGGAACTGCCCTTGTACGGGACTTCCGTCATTTTCCCGAGCCCGCCGGCCGTCTGCGCAAACAGCAACGTCGCCAATTGCTGCGGGCTGCCGTCTCCGGTGGTGCCGTAAGTGATCTTGCCAGCATCGTCCTTGATGTACTTGATGAGTTCCTGCAGCGATTTCACGGGCGACTGCGAGCTCACCACGAAAACGTACGGCGTGAGGTGCGTAAGCGAGACTGGTGCGAAGTCCTTGATGGTGTCGAACGGCAGGTCCGTCAACAGGATCGGATTGGTCGCCATGTTGGCCGCCGCCTGCAGCAGGGTGTAGCCGTCGGGCTCGGCCTTCGCAACCACGGCCGCGCCGATGGTGTTCGACGCGCCCGGACGGTTGTCCACGATCACCTGCTTGCCGAGCGAATCGGAAAGCCTTTCGCCGAGCAAGCGCGCCACGATGTCACTCGGTCCGCCGGTCGTGACGGGCACGACAAAGCGTATATTCTTGGTCGGGTATGCCGATTGGCTATGTGCGGCGAGCGGCGCAACAGCGATTGCGAATGACGCGGCGGCGATCAGCATGTGACGCATCGATTTGTCCCTCGATTTTGTGGCCTGTTCGTTCCCGTGGGCGGCACGTCCTAGCGCGTCGCCTGGATCGCGCCCCGCAACACCTCGACCATCCTCCCGATCTCCGCCTGCGTGGAAATGAACGGCGGCGCCATCGCGATGGTCTCGCCGGTGAAGCGGAACAACATCCCTTGTTCCATTCCGCGCTCGAATATCTTAAACGCACGCACGCCCGGCTTGCCCTGCAGCGGTTCGAACTCGACCGCCGCCGTCAGTCCGATGTTGCGGATGTCCGCGACGCCCGGCTCGCCCTTCAGCGAGTGCACGGCCTGCTCGAGTACGGGCTCCAGGGCGCGCGCCTGCGCGAAAGAGCCCTCTTCCTCGATCGCATCGAGCGTGGCGTGCGCCGCGGCCGCGGCCATGGGATGGCCCGAGTAGGTGTAACCGTGAAACAGCTCGACCGCGGTTTCGGGCCCAGTCATGAAAGCGTCGTAGATCGCGGGTTTCACGATCACCCCGCCCATGGGGATGACGCCGTTGGTGACGATCTTGGCGAAGGTGATCATGTCGGGCACGACGCCGAAGCGCTGCGCGCCGAAGGGTTCGCCCAGGCGCCCGAAACCGGTGATCACCTCGTCGAAGATGAGCAGGATGCCGTGCTTGTCGCAGATCGCGCGCAGCCGCTCAAGGTAGCCTGCCGGCGGCACGATCACCCCGGCCGAGCCCTGCATCGGCTCGACGATGACCGCGGCGATCGTCGATGCGTCGTGCAGCGCGACCAGGCGCTCGAGCTCATCGGCCAGGTGCGCGCCCCACTTCGGCTGGCCGCGCGAGAACGCCATCTCGGCGGCGTTGTAGGTGTGCGGCAGGTGGTCGACCCCCTGCAGCAGGAGCGGCGCGAACATCTTGCGGTTGGACGCGATGCCGCCGACCGAAATCCCGCCGATGCCCACGCCGTGATAGCCGCGCTCCCTTCCGATCAGGCGCGTGCGCGCAGCTTCGCCCTTCATGCGGTGGTACGCGACCGCGATCTTGAGCGCGGTGTCCACCGCCTCGGAGCCCGAGTTGGCGAAGAACACCTGGCCCATTCCCGCGGGCGCGAGCTCGACGATCCGCTCGGCGAGGGAGAAGATCTTCGGATGCCCCATCTGGAACGCGGGGCTGTAGTCGAGCTCCTTCACCTGCCGCGCCACGGCCTCGGCGATCTTCGGGTGCCCGTGGCCTAGCGGGCAGCACCACATGCCCGAGACGCAGTCGAAGAGGCGAGCGCCCTCGGCGGTCGTGTAGTACGCGCCCTCGGCGCGCGCGAGGATTCTCGAGCGGGGGTTTTTCTTGAGGTAGCGGTTGTGGGTGAAGGGCATCCAGTAGGCCCCGGTCCGCAGGCTCATGGCCTGCCCCATGACTGCAGTTTCGTGTTTCATGAGGCACCTCACACTTAATCCTGCAGAGAGCTTACACTGGCGCCCAGAAATTGGAATGAGCGATCCGGAAGGGGACGGCCTGGGCGGCCGTCCGGGCTCGGAAGCGCACTAGAAAAGGACCGAATCCTATGTATTCCAATATCGTCGTCGTCTTCAACTTCATCATCAGCCAGTGGAGCCTCACGCCGCAGGCGTTCAAGGACGCGGTGCTCGCGGCGGCGCTCGCCAAATGCGTGCTCGCGGTGATCTGGTGGACGACGCGCATGCTCGTTGCGAAATTTCCAAGCAATCCGGCGCTCTCGGCATGCCAGAAGCTGCTCAACACCCGGCCGGCGAAGCTCGTCGTGCTGGTTCTCGACATTACGCTGATCGACGTGTTCCTCTTTTTTGCGGGCGTGGCGCTGCTCGACTTGCGCCAAAGCTTCTCGGTCTTTTCGCTGTGGAGCGCGATGCTGTTCTCGTTCCTGCTCGTCTACATGGTGATGGTGGCGCACCAGGACATCAAGAAATACTAGCGGGCCCTGGCATGCCCCTCTCCCACATCGAGCACTACCTCGTCCTCTCCGACGAGATCGACGCGACGCGCGACTGGTACCGCGATGTGCTCGGCATGCAGGAGGGCTGGCACCCGGACTTCGGGTTTCCCGTGTACTGGATGTACCTCGGCGGCGTGGACGTCGTCCACATAAGCCGGAGCGCGAAGCACGCGAGCGACGAGCAGAAGGCTTACCTCGGGCGCCTCGCGCAGGATGCGGGCGCGGGCACGGGCGCGATCGACCACATCGCGTTCCGCGCGAAGGGCCTGAGCGAGACCCTGGCGCACCTGCGCCGCCACGCGATCGAGTTCAGCGAACGTCGCGCGAACGGGCAGGCGCTCTACCAGCTGTTCATGCTCGACCCGAACGGCATCAAGGTCGAGTTGAATTTCGACGCCGCCGAAGCGCAAGGCATGGAGCCGGAAATCACCGCGGAGAAGCTGGCGGCGCGGAAAAACCGGTAGCGTTCATTCCGGTCCGAGCGTGCGCCTGATCACTTTTTCCGTGCGCGGCACGGGCTCTCCACGGATAGGGGCGCGGGTCGCGCGCCAGGTGCTCGATCTGGCCGCGGCCGCGGGGGTCGCCGGCGAACCGGCCCCGCCTGCCCGCATGAGGGACTTGCTCGCCGCCGGCGATTCGGCGATGAAGGGCGTGCGCAAGCTCGCGACGGAGGCGCGCGCGGACCCCGCGGGCTTCGCCGCGGCCCTGTTCGATGAGCGCGAGATTCGCTACCTGCCGCCCGTCCCCGACGCCGACAAGTTCCTGTGCGCCGGGAAGAACTACCGCACGCACCTCGATGAATTGAAGAGGAACGACCTGCTGACCGAGACGCCGCAGGAGCCGACCGGGTTCATCAAGCTCAACTCCTCCCTGTGCGGCCACAACGCGCGAGTCGCGCGGCCCGAGGGCATCGTCAGCCTCGACTACGAGCCGGAGCTGGTGTTCGTCATCGGCAGGCGCGCCTTGGGCGCGAGGAAACGGGACGCTTTCGACTACGTCGCCGGGGTCACGATCCTGAACGATCTCACCTGCCGCGACCTTCAGAAGCGCGAGGTCGCCTCGGGCTCGCGCTTCTGGACCGCCAAGAACATCACGGGCTTCGGACCCCTGGGGCCCGAGATCGTGACGATGGACGAGATCCGCGATCCCTACGACCTGTGGATGACCTGCTCGGTGAACGGCGAGGAGCGCATGCGTGTGAACACGCGCGACCAGATCTGGAAGCTGCCCGACCTCCTCGAGCATTTCTCGCGCTACATCGCGATCGAGCCGGGCGACATGTTCGCAACCGGCGCCCCCGGCGGAGTCGCCGTGGGCAAGCCGAACGCGGCGGAATTGTTCCTGAAACCCGGCGACGTGGTCGAATGCTCGATCGAGGGCATCGCGACGCTGCGCACCCACATCGTTTCGCCGGGCCTGGTCGAGCGCCGCGGACGTGCCACATAATTCACGTCGGAGGAAGTCATGAAAGCAATCGTGATATCGATACGCGGGCTCGGACTGGCTGTGCTCGTCGCAGCGGCCCCTGCGGCGGCACAAGTGATCCTCAACGCGAGCTCGTGGGTGCCGCCCGGGCATCCGCTCACGGCGACCATGCTCGCGCCGTTCTGCGCCGACATCGAGAAGGCGACCGCGGCCCGCGTGAAGTGCAACATCCTGCCCAAGGCGCCCGTAGGGGCGGTGCAGACCTTCGACGGCGTGAAGGACGGCCTGATGGATCTGTCGTTCATCACGCACGGTTACACGCCGGGCCGCTTCGCTCTCACCGACGCACCCGAGTTCCCGTTTATGGGCGATACCGCTGAAGTGACGGCGGTCGCCTATCAACGGATCTACGAGCGCATGCTCGCCGGGGCGAACGAGCACAGGGACGTCGTGCTGCTTTCGGTCTTCACGCACGGCCCGGGACAAATGTACAACACCAAGCGCGCGATCGGCGCGCTCAAGGACCTCGACGGGCTGAAGATCCGCGTCGGCGGCGGCCTGGTGAACGAGATCACCAGGAACCTGGGCGCCGTGCCGATGTTGAAGCCCGCCCCCGAGAGCTACGAGCTCCTCTCCACCGGTGTCGCCGACGGCCTGTTCTTCCCCAAGGAGTCGCCGCTCTCGTTCAAGCTCGTTCCGCTCATCAAGCACGTCACCTACGTTCCGGGCGGACTTTACAACGTGAGCTTCGCGTGGATCGCGAATCAGGCAAAGTGGAATCAGATCCCGGAAGCCGACCGCAGGGCGATCCAGCCGCTCCTCGGCGAGGCGCTCGCGCGCCGCTCCGGCCGGGCCTGGGACGCGGCCGACGCGAAAGGTGAGGCGGCGGTGCGCGAAGCCAAGATTCCGATCGTCGTCGCGAGCGCCCAGTTCCGCGCCGAGATCAAGGCGAAGACCGACCCGCTCGAGCGCGAATGGATCGAGAAGAAGGCGAGGCCCAAGGGCGTCGACGGGGAGGCGGTGCTGAAGGCGCTGCGCGCCGAGATCGCGAAGCTGCAGAAGAAGTAGCCGCCGTGCGACCGCGGCGCCGCGAGCTCGCGTGAAATCCCGCCAGCCGCTCGACTGGTTCGACCGCGCGCTAGTGCCGTTGCTCGGCTACGTCGCCGCGACGCTGATGTTCTGCCTGATGCTGCTCACCTGCGTCGACGTGGTCGGGCGCTATTTCCTAAACAAGCCGATCACCGGCGGCTTCGAGCTCACCGAGGTGCTGCTCGCCGCGCTGATCTTCGCGGGGCTGCCGCTCGTGACCCTGCGCGGCGATCACATCACCGTCGACCTGTTCGATCCGGTGACGCCGGACTGGCTGTTCAGCATCCAGCACGCGCTCGCTTCGCTGATCGGCGCTGCCTGCACCGGCTGCCTTGCCTGGCGCCTGTGGCTGCGCGCCGCGGACCTCCAGCGCGCGGGCGAGACCACCTCGCAGCTGCAATTCAGGCTCGCCTGGCTCACTTACGCCATGGCGATCCTTATGGCGCTCACTGCCGTGGCTCTCATCGTGACGCTCCTCCGCCGGCCGCATCGCCACATTCCCGGCGACACCGGGCAGCCCCCCGCATGACCGAGGGGCTGCTCGGGCTCGCCGCCTTTTTGCTGCTCGCTTTTCTGCGCGTCCCGATGGCCTTCGCCATGGGGATCGTGGGTTTCTTCGGCTTCGCCCTGAAGGTGAATTTCGGCGCGGCCGCATCGATGATCGCGCAGACCACCTACGAGACCGGCCTCGCGTATACCTTGTCGGTGATCCCGCTGTTCATCCTCATGGGCAATTTCGTGGTGCGCGCGCGCATGTCCGAGGAGCTCTACCACGCCGCCTACACCTTCCTCGGCCACAAGCGCGGCGGCCTCGCCATGTCCACCATCGTCGCCTGCGCGGGCTTCGGGGCGATCTGCGGTTCTTCGATCGCCACGGCCGCGACTTTCGCGAAGGTGGCCTACCCTTCGATGCGCAAGTTCGGCTACAAGGACACGCTCGCCTCCGGTTCCATCGCCGCGGGCGGGACGCTCGGCATCCTGATCCCGCCTTCGGTGATCATGGTGATCTACGGCATCATGACCGAGACCAATATCGGCAAGCTCTTCGCTGCCGGAATTTTTCCGGGCATCGTGGCGACGCTGCTCCTGTGCCTCGCCGTCGCGTGGATGACCTGGCGCGATCCGCGGGCCGGCCCGCCAGGCGAGCGCAGCTCCTGGGCGCTGCGCTTCGAGGCGATCAGGCGCGTATGGCCGGTGGTCCTGCTGTTCCTCGTCGTGATCGGCGGGATCTATGCCGGTGTCTTCACCGCGACCGAGGGCGCGGGAATCGGCGCCGGGGGTGCGCTCCTCTTCGCGCTGGCGCGCCGGGCGCTCGGCTGGAGGGTGTTCGTCGAGGTTCTGATCGAGAGCGTGCGCACCACCTCGATGCTGTTCATGATCCTGATCGGAGCGCTGATCTTCGCGAACTTCATCAACTACACCACGATGCCTTCGGACCTGAAGGGCTTCGTCACCCAGTTCGCGCTGCACCCGATCCTCGTGATCGTCGCGATTTGCGCGGTCTACGTGGTGCTCGGCACTGCGATGGAGGAGCTGTCGATGATCCTCCTCACGGTGCCGCTGTTCTTTCCCGTCGTCACGGCGCTCGGCTTCGACCCCGTCTGGTTCGGCATCATCATCGTGATCGTCGTCCAGATCGGCCTCATCAGCCCGCCGGTGGGGATGAACATCTTCGTCGTGAAGAGCCTGCTGCGCCACCTGACGATAGGCACGGTGTTCCGCGGCGTGCTCCCTTTCAACGTGGCGCTCGTCGCGCTGCTCGCCATCGTCGTCGCCTTCCCGTCGATCGCCACCTGGCTGCCGGGATTCATGAAGTGAGCGCGCAGTAAAATCACTGAATTCATTTTTCAAGCTTCGCGCCTGGAGTGGAGCTTCCGGCGGGTGGTATTACGGAATCGTTATATTCTCGCAGAGCGTTCCGGGTGGACTTGAGCATGCCTAAATTGGGTAGTAAGATGCCCGAAATGGGTAGAGCGAAGACAACTGCAAGCCGTACGCGGGGCGAAAGCCTCGCCGATGCGCTCTTCTCGAACACGCAGCAACGCGTGCTCGCGCTTCTGTTCGGCCAGCCGGAGCGCAGCTTCTACGCAACCGAGCTGATCGGTCGGACCGGCGCCGGTTCGGGCGCGGTCCAGCGCGAGCTGGCGCGGCTGGAGGCGACGGGCCTGGTCATGGTCAGCCGGCTCGGAACGCAGAAGCACTACCAGGCAAATCCCGAGTCCCCGTTGTACGAAGAGCTGGTCGGAATTGTCCGCAAGACTGTCGGCCTCGCGACGCCTTTGCGCGAGGCGCTTGCACCGCTCGCACCGCGCATCACCGCGGCCTTTGTATACGGTTCTGTAGCGAAGCGGCGCGATACTTCGCGCAGCGATATCGACCTGATGGTTGTCAGCGACAAGCTCACCTACGCCGACGTGTTCGGTGTATTGGAGGACGCCGGCGCGAAGCTCGGCCGAGCCGTCAATCCGATCGTGTACAGCCGGAAGGAATTGGCCAGGCGTGCAAAGACGGGCAATGCTTTCGTGAAGCGCGTGCTCGACCAGCCGAAGGTCTGGGTCATCGGTGCCGAACGTGACCTCGGCGCTTGAGCGGCTTGTCGGTCCGGGGAAACCTCTTTCGATCGAGCGGCCGGATGCGAAAGAGTTCGAAGGACTCAAGCGGGCCGGCCTCGCGCGGCTCAAGGACGCCGGCAATCGCACCAATTCGCTCGAAGGGCGCTTTGATCTCGTCTACAACGCTGCACACGCGCTGTGTCTTGCGGCCCTTCGCAATTGCGGCTTCCGGTCGGCGAACCGTTACATTGTTTTCCAGGTGCTGCCGCACACGCTGGGACTGGGACCGGAGGTCTGGCGTGTGCTCGCCAAGGGCCACGAGATCCGCAACCTGGGCGAGTACGAGGGGGATCTCAACATCGACGAACGTATCGTCGCAGATCTCATCACAGCATGTGCCGCGGTCGCTGAAAAGGTCAACGCGCTGAGGCCGCTTAGATAGACTTGCCTGGCGGCCCTCGATGCGGGCACCATTGAATGCAGGGGACCCGATGGGCGCAATGGATCAACCCGAGCCGATCGAGAAGGCGGGAGTCGACGAGCTGCGCGCCCTACAGCGCGAGCGGCTGCGCTCGACGCTCAAGCACGCGTACGAGAATGTGCCGCACTACCGCAAGGCATTCGACGCTGCGGGCGTCCACCCCGGCGATCTGAAAGAGCTCGCAGACCTCGCGAAGTTTCCGTTCACCACCAAGGCCGACCTGCGCGCCAACTATCCCTTCGGAATGTTCGCGGTGCCCATGGACAGGATCGTGCGCGTTCATGCCTCCAGCGGCACCACCGGCAAGCCCACCGTCGTCGGCTACACGAAGGAGGACATCGACACCTGGTCGGCGGTGATGGCGCGCTCGATCCGCGCCGCCGGCGGCCGATCCAGCGACATCGTTCACGTCGCCTACGGCTACGGCCTATTCACCGGAGGCTTGGGCGCGCACTACGGCGCGGAGGCGCTGGGCGCGACCGTCGTCCCGGTGAGCGGCGGCATGACCGAGCGGCAGGTGCAGCTGATATGCGATTTCAAGCCCGGCATCCTCATGTGCACGCCGTCCTACGCGCTGGTGATCGCCGACGAGTTCGCGCGCCAGGGACTCGACCCGGCGCAGTGCTCGGCGCGCGTCGGGATCTTCGGCGCGGAGCCGTGGAGCGAGAGCATGCGCGATGAGATCGAGAGGCGCCTCGGCCTCGCCGCGCTGAACCACTACGGGCTGTCGGAGGTGATCGGGCCGGGAGTCGCAAGCGAGCACGTCGACACCCGAGACGGGCTGACGATCTGGGAGGACCACTTCTATCCCGAGATCATCGATCCGCAAAGCGGCAAGGGGCTGCCCGATGGACGGGACGGCGAACTCGTCCTCACCTCGCTCACCAAGATCGGCATGCCGGTGATCCGGTTCCGCACGCGCGATCTCACGCGCCTTTTGGCCGGCACTGCGCGCAGCATGCGCCGCATGGAGCGCGTCACCGGGCGCAGCGACGACATGCTGATCATCCGCGGCGTCAACGTATTCCCTTCGCAGATCGAGGAGATTCTGCTCAAGCAGCGGCTCGCGCCCCATTACGTGCTCGAAATCCGCCGCGACGGACACCTGGACGAACTCGACGTCGTGGTGGAGCGCCGGCCCGAGACGCCGAGCCCCATCGCGCAGGACGTCGAGCGGCTGATCAAGGGCACCATCGGCATAAGCACGACAGTGCGCGTGGTCGAACCCGGGACCGTTCAGCGCTCGCAGGGCAAAGCGGTCCGCGTCATCGACAAGCGGCCCAAGGTCTGAAGGAGCACGCTTTGACGGCACCTGTTCAAGAGGCCGCGCCCCAGGACACCGGCGATTTTGCCGGCGACTGCACGCGCTACGCGCGGTTCTGGGAGGCGAGCGCGGTGCTGCTCGCGCGCCTGCCCGCCAAGCCCGCGCGCAACGCAGAGCAGGCGCTGGCGGCGGAGCAGATCAAGCAGGCCGCGCGCGACGCGCGCGGCCGCTTCCTCTCCGCCCACGTCGAAGCCGTCTACGACCGGCTCACGCGGAATCGCTCTCGCTTCGTCCGGGTGGAGCAGCTCGTCTACGACGCCGCATCGCTCGTACCGGGGCTCGTTCCGACGCGAGCGCAGGTCGCAGCCGAGTCCGAGCTCCTGCAGCGCGACAAGGAAGGGCACGAAATCGACCAGGGGATCTTCGTCTCCGCGGTTCTTGCGAATCCACGCGCAGGACGCCACCTGTGTCACGCGATGCTGCTGCCTCACCCCAAGACCGCCGAACACCTCTCGGGCATGGGAAGGAGCGGGCGCGTGGATCTGGGCGCGGCCGAAGTGTTTGGCGGAGGGAAGGCCTCGTACGTGATCCAGAAAAACCCGCGCCACCTCAATGCCGAGGACGCAAGCACGCTCGATGCGGCCGAGATCGCGGTCGACCTGGCGATTCTCGATCCGCTCAGCCAGCTCTGCGTGCTGCGCGGCGATATCGTGGAGAGCGGAAAGTACCGGGGACGCCGCGTGCTCGGCAGCGGCATCAACCTCACGCACCTCTACCGCGGCAAGGTGCCGTTCATCTGGTACCTGCAGCGCGACCTGGGAATCGTGAACAAGATCTATCGCGGTTTGGCGCGGCCGGACGCCGCGCCGGACGACGTTACCGGGAACACGCGGGAGAAGCCCTGGGTCGCGGTGGTGGAGGGGTTCGCCATCGGCGGGCACTGCCAGTACCTGCTCGTCATGGATTATGTGCTCGCGGCGCAGGACGCGTTCATGAGCCTGCCCGCGCGCAAGGAGGGCATCATTCCGGGCGCGGCCAACCTTCGCCTGCCGCGCTTCGTTGGAGACCGCATCGCGCGCCAGGCGATCATGGCCGAGCGCCGTTTCGAATGCGATAGCGCGGAAGGACGGCTGATCTGCGACGAAGTGGTCCCGCAGTCCGACATGGACGGCGCGATGGATCGGGTCGTGGAAAAACTCACCGGTTCCGGCGTGGTCAGCGCCAGCGCGAACCGGCGCGCGCTGCGCATCGCCCAGGAGCCCTTCGACCTGTTCCGGAACTATTTCGCCCTGTACGCGCTCGAGCAAGCCTACTGCCACTTCAGCCCGGCGCTGATCGAAAACCTCGAACGGAACTGGAATGCGAAGGGCCGCAAGCTGGATTAAAGCGTCAGTTATCCCCGGACTCGCTGTCCGACCAGCGCCTGCGAGGTCCCGAATAGGGATAGTCTGCCGGGTCGTCCGCGCCCGCCTCGTCCTCCAGCTCGTCGAACTTATCCAGTTGCCGGAGCAGCGATTGCAGGCGCAGCTCGGCGGCGGAATCCCTGTCTGCCTGACTGGAGAGGCGCTTGGCGACGCTAGCCGCGCGTTCGTAGTCGCGCTTCGTTCTGACCGGCCGCGCGTACCCGTTGGCCCTTCTTCGCTTAGTCATGACACCCCTTTCCTGCCGGCCCCGACGGGCCCCTTCTCGTAAGTGTAGCCTTTACTTGGGGACCGGGGTCGATTGATGCTGCCGCCGTCGCGCCCGCTCGCGCAACGCGCCGCGCGCGAACCAGGCGAGGCCCGCGAGGATGAGCACCCCCATGAGCCAACGGATGGCGACCGCCAGTTGCGAGGCGTCGAGCGCCGGCCACGGGAACTTGCTCAAGCGTTCCGCGCGCTCGGTCATCCAGTGCCAGGCCGTATGGCCCACGAGCACCGACAGAACGATGGTTCCCAGGCGCTCCGCGACCAGGTAGCGGAACAGGATTCCCAGCGCGGGGACGAGGAGCACGAGCACGAGCAGCTGACCGAGCTCGACGCCGAGATTGAACGACAGGAGCGAGGTTAACAGATGGGACCCGGCGAATTGCAGATTTTCGCGGAGCGCGAACGAGAAAGCGAACCCGTGGACCAGGCCGAACCCGAAGGTGATCATCCAGCGGCGCCCCACGTTGCTGCCGAGGACGTTCTCGATCGCCATGTACAGAATGGAAATCGCGATCAGCGTTTCGATGAGCGGCGGAAACCACAGGGCGTCGGGCCCGAGGTTGTAGGCGGACGCGATGAGGGTGATCGAGTGCGCCACCGTGAACGAGGTGACCAGCAGGACGAGCTGCCCGAACTTGCGGAACGGGATCACCAGGCAAAGCAGGAACAGCAGATGGTCGGTCCCCTCCAGGATGTGGAAGAATCCGGATTCGACGAAGCGCCAGGCGGCCTGGTGCCAGCGCGGAGCGAGCCTGACCAGGCCCGGATCCCCGTGCAGGCCGAAGGCGCGCACGCCGCCGGCTGCGGGCAGGAAGCGCAGCGCGACGGTGGTTCGCAGGCCCAGCCGCTCGAGACGGGGCCGGAGCGAGAAGTCGGAGCGGTCCGAGCCGATCGGATATTCGAACAGGACGTCGAGCAGTCCCTGTTCCCAGTAGAGCTCCATGTTGCTCGGCAGCCGCGGGCCGGCGAGGTGCGCGAGCGCCTGCTCGTAGGACGCGAAGGACTTGTCGGACTCGAGCGACACGCGGACATCGACGATCCCCGGCGAGGCGAGGCGAACTTCGTTTTCGTACAGCTCGACGCTGTCGGCGATCCACAGCGTTGCCGCGTTCCGCAGCGCCGCGTCGGCGAGCGCAAGGTCGAGCTGGCCTGCGCCGCGCCTCGGATAGTCCACGTCGCGCATGGCTTTCAGCGGCACGCGCACGAGAAGGTGCAGCCGCTCGCCCTCCGGCTTGACGAACGCATGCACCGTCACGTCGTTCGGGATGTCGTGAGCGACCGCGGGCGACGGCATCGCCCAGATGAGCGCGGCCGCCCACGAGACGATCATCCGGGTGTTGACAACGGTTTTCCCAGCGTCGAGCATAGCGGCAGCTCGAGCTTACAAGGAAAAGGGGAGCCAATGACAAGGAATGAGATCAAGCGCAATCTTCACATCGCTGCGGCCTTCGTTTCAGTCCTCGCCGCACTCGCAGCCTGCCAGGCCTTGCTCGAAAACAGGGCCGCCACCTCGGGACCCACGGTCCAGGCGCCGATTTTCGAAGTCGATCCGCTGTGGCCGAAGCCCCTGCCGAATCATTGGCTGCTCGGCATGACCATAGGCGTGTGGGCGGACGACCAGGACCACATCTGGATCATTCATCGCGGCGCGGCGACCCTTTCCAATATGGAGAAGGGCGCGGAGCTGAACCCGCCCACCGGCGAGTGCTGCCGTTCGGCGCCGCCGGTGCTCGAGTTCGACCAGGAGGGCAATCTGCTGCGGCACTGGGGCGGACCCGGCCCGGGTTACGAGTGGCCGGAGTCGAACCACGGGATTTTCGTCGACTACAAGGGCAACGTCTGGATCGGCGGCAACGGGGCAAAAGACGCCCACATCCTGAAATTCACCAAGGACGGAAAATTCCTGCTGCAGGTCGGCCGTTTCGGCGGGAACAAAGGCAGCAACGATCCTGATAATTTCGGCAGGGTGGCGAAGATCTGGGTCGATCCGAAAGCGAACGAAGCCTACATCGCCGACGGCTACGGCAACAAGCGCGTGGCCGTGCTCGACGCCGATACCGGCAAGATGAAGCGCTATTGGGGCGCATACGGCAATAGGCCGGACGACACCGATCTCGGCCGCTACGATCCGGACGCGCCGCCGGCCAAGCAGTTCCGCAACCCGGTGCACTGCGCCGATCTCGCCAACGATGGCCTGCTGTACGTCTGCGACCGCATGAACGACCGGCTGCAGGTGTTCCGTCCGGACGGCAAGTTCGTCAAGGAAGCCTTCTTCGCGAAGCGCAGCCTCGGCGAGGGTTCGGTGTGGGACGTCGCGTTCTCGAAGGACTCGCAGCAGACCTATATCTTTCTCACCGACGGCCGCAATGCAAAGGTCCGCGTCGTGCTGCGCGAGACGCTGGAAGAGCTCACCAACTTCGGCGACGGCGGGCGCCAGCCCGGCCAGTTCTACGGCGTGCACAGCATCGCGACCGATTCGAAGGGCAACCTCTACACGACCGAGACTTACGAAGGCAAGCGCGTCCAGAAATTCGTCTACAAAGGAATAAGCGCGGTTCCCCGTGGGAGCCAAGGCGTGCTGTGGCCGCGCTCTGGGTAACACACTGATGCGGCGCGCCTGGGACGCGTTCGCGGGTCTCGCGTTACTTTTTTCCGCGGCCGGGGCGCTTTCCCAGGGCTTTCCCTCGAAGCCGGTGCGCATCGTCGTGCCCTTTCCTCCGGGCGGGGGCGCCGATACGCTGGCGCGCATCATGGAGCCCAAGCTCGCCGGAATCTGGGCGCAGGCCATCGTGGTCGAGAACCGGCCCGGGGCGAGCGGCCATATCGGCGCGGATTTCGTCGCCAGATCCGCGCCCGACGGCCATACGCTCCTCATGAGCTCGACCGCATCGCTGACCGAGAAGAACGTCGACCAGTTCTCTCCGGTTTCGCTGGTTTCGGCGTCGCCCTATGTCGTCACCGCCAACCCCAAGGTGGCGGCCGCCGACATCCGCGGGCTGATCGCGCTCGCGAAGGCGAGACCGGGGAAGCTCAGCTTCGGCTCCTCGGGCACGGCCGCGGCCTCGCACCTTTCGGCCGAGCTGTTCAAGTCCATGGCGGGCGTTGACCTGCTGCATGTGCCTTACAAGGGCACCGGCCAGGCGCTCACCGACCTCCTCGGCGGGCACGTGGACCTGATGTTCGCGCCCGCGCAGACGGTGATGCCTCACGTGCAGTCGGGCAAGCTGAAGGCGCTCGGCGTCACCGGGGCGAGGCGCTCACAGACCTTGCCCGATCTTGCGACCGTGGCCGAATCGGGGCTGCCGGGCTACGAAGCCGTGGGCTGGTTCGGCCTGCTCGCGCCGGCGGCGACGCCGAAGGGGACGGTGGCGAAGCTCTCCGCCGATGCGAATCGCGTGCTCGCGATGAGCGAGGTGCGCGAGAAAATGCTGGGCCTCGGCGCCGAGCCCGCGGGCAACACCCCCGAGCAGTTCGCGCGCTTCATACGCAGCGACCAGGCGAAGTGGTCCAGGCTGATGAAAGAGGCGGGGATTACGCCGGACTAAAGTCGGTCAAGCCGCCCGTCGGGGGCTTGCGGCGCTGGCTCTGGCGCCGCTCCGGGGCCGCTCGCATGGACTGTTCCGATGGATGACGGCGATCACCCCGCTCGCGCCGGTCTCTCACCCATTCGATGGCTTGCGACTCGTTATGGAAGTTGCGAAGAGTGATTCCCTGCTGGCGCGCGAGCAACACGACGTAATCGTGAGACATGCCCAGCTCAACGGTATCGCCGAGGAGCGCGATTTTGTGCGCCGGATCCGCTGCGAGCTTCTTGAAGGTCTCGAGAACCCCGAATCTTTCGACGGTGAAGAGGGTCTTCGACGAGCGCACGTGCACGAGGACGCGCGAGCAGCGGTGCTTCTCGCTTTCGAAGACGACTGCACGAAAAAACCTTCTCGTTTCCTCGGCGGTTTCCCGTTCGAACAATTCCGCCCTCAGAAAACCGCGTTCCATCGCGATCTTGTATTGCATAGTCTCTGGGGCGCCCCTCGCGGCCCCCTCTTCTCCATCCATCCCCCCTTGGGCCGTTGGGGTTCGGCCCGGCACCGCAAACGGCAGCGCATGACAGTAGTATTATTCGCTGACGCTGTCCACGCCCGCCCGAAAGCGGACCCTTGGTCGGGAATCCCCGACCAAGTATAAGAACTGCACTTGGATTTTAATTTAACGACCCACGTTGCAAAACGCGCGGGAACCCTGGTCTGATCGGCCCATTTTCGCGCCCGCAGCGCGCGCGGGAAGGACTAAAGTGCACGTCGTCGAGCGTTTCGCCGGGTTCGCCGAGGGCTACCGCAGGCAGCCGTTGGCGCCGCAGGTGTTGCACCCGGCGAAGCGCGCCGTGATCGACTGGCATGCGGCGCTCTTTCCGGGGTCGGTGGTACCGCCCGCGACCCTCCTCGAGCGCTCGCTCGCGGAAGAGATCGGCCGGGGCGCTTCGCGTCTCGCCGATGGCAGGCTCGCCGGGGTGCGTGCTGCGGCGCTCATCAACGGCGCTGCGGCGCACGCCGTCGAGGTCGACGATATCTATCGCGACGGCATCTACCATCCCGGCGCGCCGACCATCGCCGCGGCGCTCGCGGTGGCGCAGTCGCGAGGCGCCACGGGCGAGGCCTTCCTGCGCGCGGTGATCGTCGGCTACGAGGTCTCGACGCGGATCGCCGCCGCCATGGGCCGCGTGCACTACAGGTACTGGCACAACACCGGCACCATAGGCTGCTTCGGCGCGGCGAGCGCCGCCGCCGAGCTGCTCGGGCTCGAGCGCCGCCCCTTCGCGCACGCACTCGCCACGGTCGCCACCTTTTCCGCGGGCCTGCAGCAGGCATTCCGCTCGGACTCCATGTCCAAGCCGATGCACGCCGGGCGCGCCGCAGAAGCGGGCGTCACCGCGGCGCTCGCCGCGGCCGCCGGCGTCACCGGCGCGCTCGACATCATGGAGGGCGAAGGCGGGTATGGCCGGGCGATGGGTGAGGGGCCGGATTGGGAGCGCGCGCTCGCCATGCTGGGCGAGGATTTCCACATCTGCCGGATGACGTTCAAGAACCACGCTTGCTGCGGCCACGCCTTCGCGGCCATCGACGGTGCGCTCGCGCTGAAGGAGAGAATGGGCGTGGCCGCGGAGGAGATCGCGCGCGTGCGCATCGGAGGCTACCGTGCGACGCTTGAGGTCGCGGGGATCGCAGACCCGACGACCGCGGCGGAGGCGCGCTTCAGCACGCCCTATCTCGTCGCGACGGCGCTCACGCACGGCAGCGTGCGGCTCGCCGCTTTCGAGCCGGCGCGGCTCCAGGACCCGGCGACGCGCTCGCTGATGCGGCGCGTCGAGGTGGTTCTCGACCCCGCGCTCGATGCCGCGTTTCCGGCGCAGCGCGCGGCGCGCGTCGCGATCGAGTCGCGCGACGGCCGGCGCGGCGAGCATCTCCAGCCGACGCGCAAGGGCGACCCGGACATGCCGCTCTCCGACGCCGAGCTCGAGCACAAGTACCTCGAGCTCGCATCGCCCGTTCTCGGGGAAGAGCCGGCTCGCACGCTCCTCGCCAGACTGTGGAAGCTGGAACGCGAATCGCGCCTGTGACGCTTGCGCAGGCCCTGTTCGCCCCGCGCGCGGTAGCGCTCGTAGGCGCGTCCGGCGACGCCGCGAAGAACAGCGCGCGCCCCTTGCGCTTCCTGAAGAAGCACGGCTACGCGGGACGCATCGTCCCGATCAACGCGTCGCGCAGCGAAGTGCTCGGCGAGCCCGCCTTTGGCAGCCTCGCCGAGGCACCGGGCGCGATCGACCACGCTTTCATCATGACGCCGGGTGATTGGGTCGAGCGCGCGATCGAGGAGTGCGGGGCGCGCGGCGTGCCCGTCGCGACGATTTTCAGCGACGGCTTCGCGGACGCCGGTCCTGAGGGTGCGGCGCGGCAGGCGCGGCTCATCGCACGCGCGCGAGAACTCGGCGTGCGCGTGCTCGGCCCCAACAGCATGGGGCTCATCGACGTTCCCGGACGCGTGGCGCTCACCGTGAACGCGGTGCTCGAGATGGACGCCTTGCCGGCGGGAACGACGAGCTTCGTGTCGCACAGCGGAACCATGCTCGGCACCGTGCTCTCGCGCGGCGCGGCGCGCGGCCTGGGCTTCGCCAAGCTCGTCTCGGTGGGCAACGAGTCCGACATCGGGACGGGGGAGCTGGTCGAGCTGCTCGCCGAAGATCCCGGCACGAAGGTGATCCTCTTGTTTCTCGAAACCGTGCGCGATGATGCGAGACTCGCCGCTGCGGCGCGCAAGGCCCACGCGGCGGGAAAGCCCGTGGTCGCGTACAAGCTCGGCCGCTCGCGGCTCGGCGCGGCGCTCGCGCGCTCGCACACCGGAGCTCTAGCAGGCGAGGACGCGGCCCTCGACGCCTATTTCCGCGACTGCGGAATCGTGCGCGTGGATCAGCTCGAGACGCTCATCGAGATCGCACCGCTCCTTTCGGGACGCATGCCGCCGAACCTGCCGCGCGCCGCGCGCGTCGCGGTCGTGACCACCACCGGGGGCGGCGCCGCGAGCGTCGTCGACCGCCTGGGCACGTTCGGCATCGAGACGGTCGCGCCGGACTCCGAATCGCCGATCATCGATCTCACGATGACGGCGACCGCGGAGCGGTACACCGCCGCGCTCGACGATCTGCTCGCGTCCCCTCAATGCGACGGCGTCCTGGCGGTGGTCGGGTCTTCGGCGCAGTTCCACCCGCAACTCGCGGTCGACCCCATCGTGCGCTCGAAGAGGAACGCGAAGCCGCTCGCGGTTTTCCTGACTCCCCACGCGGAACGCTCGCTCGCCCTGCTCGCCGAGCGCGGAGTCGCCGCCTTTCGCACGCCGGAAGCCTGCGCCGACGCGCTCGCGGCGTACTTCGCCTGGCGCTCGCCCCGCACCCGCGCCGCTGCGGCATCCGCCGAATGGCCCCCCGACTTGCCCCGACGCGGGCGCCTCGATGAAAGGCAAGCGCTCAAGCTGCTTGCCTCCCTCGGAATCTCGGTGGTTGCGCATGCGATCGCGCAGCCTCCAGGCTATGCGCATGCGATTCCCTATCCGGTGGCGGCAAAGGCGCTTTCCGCGGATATTCTCCACAAGACCGAAGCCGGAGCGGTCTGCCTGGGCATCGCGGACCGAGCGGAGCTCGATCGTGGGATCCGCGCGATGCTCGAGCGCGTCCCCGCGTCTCGCGCTGTGCTGGTGCAGAAAATGGAATCGGGTCTTGCCGAGGCGATCGTCGGCTACCGCGACGATCCGGTCGTCGGCCCGATAGCGCTCGTCGGGGCGGGCGGCACGCTCGCGGAAATTTACAAGGACTACGCGTTACGGCTTGCGCCGGTGAGCGAGGACGAGGCGGAGGAGATGATCGCGGAAGTAAAGGGCCTCGCGACGCTGCGCGGTTACCGCGCGCTGCCGCGCGGCGATGTGCGCGCGCTCGCGAAGGCCGTCGCCGCGCTCTCGCGCCTTGCGCTCATCGCCGGCAGTCCGGTCGCCGAGGCGGAAATCAATCCGCTGATCGTGAAACGCGAGGGCGTTGTTGCGGTCGACGGGCTGGTGGCCATGAAGGAACAGGACTGAGGAGCTCTCAAGGAGCGGTTGCGAGGAGATTGCATATATGCAATCATCTTGGGCGTGGCGCGGATCGTGGTGGTGGACACCGATGTCTTCGTCGGCGCGCTCCTCGGCGGCGGTGCCGCTAGTGAGGTGATCGCCGAATGCCTGCGAGGGCGGTTCGCGCCTCTGATGGGGGTGGCGCTATTCTCCGAATATGAATCGCTATTGCATCGGCCGCGTCGGTTTGCGCAGAGCCGCCTGAACACAGTCGAACGTGAGGAGCTACTCGACGTCTTCCTCAGCGTCTGCCGATGGACCCGAGTCTACTATGCGTGGCGGCCCAATCTGCGCGATGAAAGCGACAATCACGTCGTCGAGCTGGCTGTTGCGGGAGGTGCCACCGCGATTGTGACCCGAAACGTGCGGGACTACCGTATCGGACCGCAGCTGAAGTTTCCACACATCGAGATTCTGACGCCGGCCCGTTTGCTGAAAGGTGAATCATGAGCGCATTGATTATCCGCATTCCTCAGGAGAAGCGCGAGCGGCTGAAGCAGGTAGCCAAAGCGCGCAACATAAGCGTGAACAAGCTGATCGACGAGATGGCCACCCTAGCGATCGTCGAACATGACGCGGAAATGCGCTTTCGCCTGCGCGCCGAACGTGGACGAGGGAAAGTCAATCGAGGCCTCAGGCTTCTTCGCAAGGCTGCCCGCGGTAGCTAAGGCGCCCGGAAATCGCGATGGATTTCCGATTTACGCTGGAGCAGGAACAGTTCCGAGAATCGGCGCGGCGCTTCGCCGAAAAACATCTCGCCGCGGGTGCGCGCGAGCGCGCCCATTCCTCCGACTACCCATGGGATGTCTCGAAGCTCATGGCGACGCAGGGCTTGCTCGGCATCACGATCGCCGAAGCCGACGGCGGCCAGGGCGGCGCGCTGATCGACGCGGTGATCGCGATCGAGGCCGTCGCCTCGGTCTGTCCGAGAAGCGCCGATGTGGTGCAGGCGGGGAACTTCGGACCGATCCGCGTGCTCGCCGAATATGGCACGCCGGGACAGAAACAGAAATATCTGAAACGCCTGCTCTCGGGCGGGTCCGTGATCTCGGTCGGTATGACCGAGCCGGAAGCGGGCTCCGCGGTGACCGATCTCCAGACGACGGCGACGCCCGAAGGCGACGGCTATCGAGTGAACGGCTCCAAGGTGTTCACTACGCACGCGCCTCACGCGGAGGTGATCCTCACCTACGTGCGCTACGGCCCGGGCGTCAGTGGCATCGGCTCGGTCCTGGTCGATACGAAGGCGAAGGGAGTGCGCTTCGGCCAGCGCTCGAAATTCATGTCCGGTGAAGAATGGGCGCAGATCTACTTCGAGAACGTCTTCGTTCCCGCCGACATGGTGGTTCTGAAAGAAGGCGGATTCAAGAAGCAGATCGCGGGGTTCAACGTCGAGCGGATCGGCAACGCCGCCCGCTCGCTCGCGCTGGGGCGCTACGCGTACGAGCGTGCGCGACAGTGGGCGATGCAGCGCAAGCAGTTCGGGCGCCTCTTGTGCGAGTTCCAGGGGCTGCAGTGGAAGTTCGCCGAGATGAAAATGAAGCTCGACGCCGGCCAGCTCCTGCTCTACCGCGCCGCGGGGAACGCCGACCGCGGTTTCCCCTCGGCGGAGGAGGCCGCGATCGCCAAGGCATTCTGCAACCAGGCCGGGTTCGACGTCGCGAACGAGTCGCTGCAGGTGATGGGCGGCCTCGGTTACACGCAGGAGGAGCTGGTCGAGTACTGCCTGCGGCGCTGCCGCGGCTGGATGATCGCCGGCGGCTCGATCGAGATCCTCAAGAACCGCATCGCGGAAGCCGTGTTCGAGCGCAGCTTCACGCAGCGCCCGGACTAGATCTCAGTCCGCGCGCGCCCCCGAGATCCTCACCACCTCGGCCCAGCGCGCCACCTCTTCGCGCAGCTGCCGGGCGAAGTCCTCCGGCGTGCTACCGACGGCCTCGGCGCCCTGCTCGAGGAGCCGCTTGCGCGTGTCGGACGAGTGGGCCGCTTTCGTCACCGCGGCGGCGAGCGCGCGCACGATCTCGCGCGGCGTGGCGGCCGGCGCGAGCAGACCGAACCACAACGGCACCTCGACGCCCTCGACGCCCGCCTCTTTCATCGTCGGCACTTCGGGCATCAGCTCGCTGCGCTTGGCGCCTGCCACGGCGAGCGCGCGCAGGCGCCCGGACTTCAGGTGCGCGCCGACCGCGACCGGGTTGATGAAGGAGAGCTGGACTTCGCCGGCGAGGAGCGCGGCGATCGAGGGCGCGCTGCCCTTGTAGGGGACGTGCACGATGCTCGTACCGCTGCGCAGCTTGAAGAGCTCCGCGGCGAGATGCTGCGTCGACCCGGCGCCGGCGGAGGAATAGTTGAGCGCTCCGGGCCGCTCGCGCGCGAGCGCGACGAGCTCCTTCACCGATCTCGCCGGAAGCGTTGCCGGCACCACGAGGATATTGGTGCTTTCCGAGAAGACCGATACGCCGGCGAAGTCGCGCAGCGCGTCGTACGGCGGGTTCCGGTAGAGCGACATGTTGATCACGACCGCCGGGCTGTTGAAGAGGAGCGTGTACCCGTCGGGTGCCGATTTGGCCACGTATTCGTTCGCGATATTGGTTCCCGCCCCGGGACGGTTCTCGACGACCACCTGCTGGGGAAGGAGCTCTGAAAGTTTCGACGCGAGCACCCGCGCGTTGATGTCCACGCCGCCGCCGGGAGTGAAGCCGACGATGAGCCGCGGCGGCCGACTCGGATAGGCTTGGGCGAGAACGGCTGCGCCGTGCCCCGCGCACGCGAGTGCGAACAGCAATGCGACACCACGTTTACGCATCATAGCTAGGCCCCCAGCCGGGCGCGGCCGATCTCGAACGCGCCCGTGATGAACGCGAGGAGCGCCTTCCCGCGATCCTTCATCGCCAGGATTTCCTCGCCGGTCGCCACCGCGCCGAAGAAGCCTTCGGTGTGCCAATGACCGGGCGGCGGCAGCGCGGGCAAGTTTCCTCCGTCAAGACGCGGCCAGGGGCTCACGTACACGTACGGCTGAGCGTAGAACTCGTCTCCCGGAGAGACCCCGACGCCTACCGAGCGGGCCGACTCGCCTGCGCCCGCGTCGAGCCGCACCAGCGTCGCCAAATCGAAATGGTGCGGCCAGCACAACAGCGGACCGGGACCGGGCCGCAGGCCGGCGAGCCTCCCCGCGAATTCTTCCAGAACTTCGGCCGCGCCGCCGAACCAGCGCGAAAGTTCTCCCAGTTCCCGGCCCAGCATGCCGAGCTCGTGGGTTCGGCCGCCGGTCGGGTGAGCGGACAAGTCGTACGGGAGTTTCACGCCGCCTGCCGGCTTGAGGCCGAGAGCGTGCAGCTTGGAGTCGAGCCAGGCGCCCGCGGCCGCGTCGGTCTTGCCGTCGAATTGGAACGCATCGAGCACGCTGTCGCCGCTCGTGACGATCAGCTCGAGCCGCGTCATGCGAATTCCAACGCGGACCCCGCCGCCTTTCGCCTGCAACATTCGGGAGACCAGTGCCGCGTGCGACGCGTCCCAGGTGAAGGCTGTGTGGCTGTCGTCGGGGACCGCGCTCAGGTTCGCGTGCGCGGCCTTGGCGGGCCATTGCGCCGCGTGATGCGCGAAATTGCGGGCCGCGACGAGCGCCGCCGGCGGCATTCTGCCCATTTTCGACCAGTCGAATCGCACGGGATGTCTTCGAGCTCCGTCGCTCCAGCCGAGAGCAACCTTACCAGATTGCGCTGCGGGCCACGGCCCGAAATGGCATCGTTCGTCGATTCGTTCCTGTTGGAGCGCACGGGTCTCCGGGAGTATTATCGTGTCGGAAAAGGCGCAGCGAGAGGGGGACCCATGCAGGTGAGCGAAATCCTCAAGGTCAAAGGCAACGCGCTCTTCACCATCGCGCCCGAGGGCAAGCTGACCGAGGCCGTTTCGATCATGTCGCAACACAACATGGGCTCGCTCGTGGTGATCGACAAGGGGCGCATGGTCGGGATGCTCACCTTCAAGGAAGTTCTGGCGGCTCTGGACAAGGGCAGTGGCGCCCTCGATGACGCGAGAGTCCGCGACACCATGGAGCGCGATCCGGTCACCGCGAGCCCCGCCATGGAAGTGAACGACCTGCGCCGCATCATGATCGAGTCCGGTGCGCGCTACCTTCCGGTGATGGACCGCGACAATCTGCTCGGGGTGATTTCCTTCCGCGACGTCGCCAAGGCGGTGCTCGAGGAGCAAGACTTCGAGAACCGCATGCTCAAGGGCTACATCAAGAACTGGCCCGAGTAGCCTTGAAGCCCGCGAGAGTCCGCATCGCGCTCACCGTCCTCTCGATACTCGTCGCATTCGTCGCGTTCGCCGTCTGGTTCATGACGGCGATGCCCGGTGCGCGCCACCGAGGTCCGCTGCAGCCGCTCGCGGGCGGGGACCGGCAACTGCCGGCGGATCTGAAGGCGCACGTCGTCGCCGTGGCGAGCGAAGAGCACAACGCCGGGCATCCCGAAGCGCTCGAGCGCTCCGCGAGTTACATCGAGGCGACGCTCTCGGGCCTCGGCTACGCCGTCTCCCGCCAGGAATTCGAAACGGCGGGCGTGAAGGTTCGAAACCTCGAGGTGAGGCGCGCCGGCGCGGGGAAGACACGGGTCATCGTGATCGGGGCGCATTACGATTCGGCGCAGGGCGCGGTCGGGGCCGATGACAACGGCTCGGGCGTGGCGGCGCTGCTCGAGCTTGCGCGCCTGCTCCAGTCGGTCGAGCCCGCCGAGGGGCTGGAGATGCGACTGGTGTTCTACGTCAACGAGGAATTGCCCTGGTTCGGGACGGAAAAAATGGGCAGCCTCGTGCACGCGAGCGGCCTTGCCCGCGAGAAGAGGGAAGTCGTCGCAATGCTCTCCCTGGAGACCATCGGCTGGTACAGCGACGCGCAGGGCAGCCAGCGCTACCCGTTTCCCTTCAACCTGCTCTACCCGTCGACCGGCGACTTCGTCGGCTTCGTCGCCAACCCGCGCTCGCGAAATCTCCTGCACCGGGTGATCGGCTCGTTCAGGCGCCACGCAGCGTTTCCCTCGGAGGGCGCAGTGGGGCTCGAATCGATCGCGGGGGTCGGCTGGTCCGACCAGTGGGCGTACTGGAAATTCGGCTGGCCCGCGGTGATGGTGACCGACACCGCGCCTTTCCGCTACCCGCATTACCACACGCTGCGCGACACGCCGGACAAGCTCGACTACGACGGGCTCGCGCGGGTGGTGCTGGGCCTCGAGGGCGTGGTGCGCGATCTCCTGATCGCCGCGCCGGACTAGCCGCGCTTCCTGTCCCACACGTAGCGTACGAAGCGCTGCCAGCGGCTCGGCTTCTGCGCGAGAGCGTTCCTCATCTTTTGCGCTTCGCGGTCCCGCGCGACGGATTTCCGCACCTGCTCGTGAACCTGGCGCAGCGTCAATCCGCCGGGGCCCTTCAGCTTGTCGGGGTCGTCTTCTGCCATGTCGATCGAAGGTTCGCGATGACCCCTATGCTAAACTCCGAGAGAATTTTCGGCGAGAATTTTCATGTCGGGCAACACTTTCGGCCTGCTGTATTGCGTGACTTCGTTCGGCGAGAGCCACGGACCCGCTTTCGGCGGCGTCGTGGACGGCTGCCCGCCGGGGCTCGGGCTCGCCGAAAGCGACATCCAGCGCGACCTCGACCGGCGCAAGCCCGGCAGCTCCCGCCACGTCACGCAACGCCAGGAATCGGATCGCATCGAGATTCTGTCCGGCGTGTTCGAAGGCAGGACGACCGGCACGGCGATCGGCTTTGTCATCAGGAACGAAGACCAGAGGAGCAAGGATTACAGCGCGCTCGCCGACACCTTCCGGCCCGGGCACGCCGATTACACCTACTGGCAGAAATACGGCCTGCGCGACTATCGCGGCGGCGGCCGCGCCTCCGCCCGCGAGACGACGGTCCGCGTCGCCGCCGGCGCGATCGCCAAGAAGTGGCTGGGCGAGCGTTACGGGGTCGAGGTTCGCGGGCATCTCGCGCAGCTCGGCCCGAACAGGATCGCATTCAAGTCCTGGGATGCGGTCAACGAGAACCCTTTTTTTTGCCCTGATCCGGCCATCGTGCCCAAGCTCGAGCAGTTCATGGACCAGCTGCGCGCTTCGGGTGATTCCTGCGGCGCGCGCGTCAACGTCGTCGCGAGCGGCGTTCCGGTCGGCTGGGGCGAGCCGGTGTACGGCAGGCTCGACTCCGACATCGCTTCGGCGATGATGGGCATCAATGCGGTGAAAGGCGTGGAGATCGGCGCCGGCTTCGCGGCGATCGAGCAGAAGGGCTCCGAGCACGGCGACGAGCTGACGCCTGGGGGATTTCTCTCGAACAACGCAGGCGGAACGTTGGGAGGTATCTCGACCGGCCAGGAGATCCTGGTGAGCATCGCGCTCAAGCCGACCTCGAGCATCCGCCTGCCACGCCGCTCGATCGACCGCAAGGGCGAACCGACCACGGTACAAACCACGGGCCGCCACGACCCTTGCGTGGGCATTCGCGCGACGCCGATCGCGGAGGCGATGCTCGCCTGCGTGCTGATGGATCACGCGCTGCGCCATCGCGCGCAGTGCGGCGATGTCGTGCCGCCGATCAGGCCCATTCCCGGGAAGGCGGGCTAGGAATCGCCCCTGCTATTTGAGCTCGAACGCGTGGGCGTAAAGCAGTCGCAGGCCCACGTCCTTGGTCATGTCGGCGTCTTTCGGATAGCGGCTCCACAGCGCGCCCGCTTCGGCGCGCTTGCCCTGCGCGAGATAGCCTGCCATCCCCGCCGCCATCAGGTACTGGCGGTGGTCGGCCGGAAGGTCGCTCGGTTTCGCGAGCAGCACCTCGGCGAGCCGCGCCATGTCGGGAGCAACGCGGCTCCCCACCGCTTTCATCAGGTCGATCCACTGGCGCTCGTCCGGCGCCACTCGCGAGCTGCAAGGCCCGCGTTCGATTCGTTCCCAGACCGTTCTCGCGTCATCGGGCGAAAGCATCGGGTTCAGGGTGCGCGCCAGCTGGTAGAGCGACTGGAACCAGATGTCGGAGCGCTCCGGATCGCGGCAGTCGATCAGCCTGGCGCGCGTGAGCTCCAGGTCCTTCTGGAACTGGCGCGGAATGGCGACGGGCTCCGGCGCGGTCTTGAGCAGGAGGAAATCCCTCGCGTAGCGCGCGCGGCGGGTGAGCTCGAGGGCCTCGAGGTACTCGTCGCCGTCCACCCTCGATTCGGCCCGCTCGCCCTCTTTCCGTCCTTCGAGCAGAGCAACGACCGGTACGCTGTACTCGAGCAGGCCGGTGAGCTCTTCGGCCGACCCGCGCAGGAAACGGAACTTTGCCGCGCGCAGGTCGAGGTAGGGGTAGTAGTCCGAATTGGGCGGAACGCCATAGCTCAGGAACATCGGGGCGAGCGAGCTTTTTCCTCCGACCCGGCGGACCTCGATGTCCCACATCGAGTTCACGTGCACGCGACGCAATTCCCTCGCGACGCCGGGCATCGCGGTGATATCGGCGAGCGGGCGCGCGAGCGTCCGGGTCTCGCCCGCAACGATCAGCAGGTCGCTGCCCGTGGCGGCGTAAATGGCATAGTCCGGAAAGTTCTCGCCCAGCGCGCGCAGCACCGAGGCGACGAGACTCGCGTCGATCTCGTACATCTGGAACCACTGGACCAGGATTCCATCCGGATTGAGATGGCGGCGTGCCAGCCGATAGAACTCGCCCGTGAACAGGCTCGAGACGCCGCTGACCCAGGGATTGGACGGCTCCGAGACGATGATGTCGTACTTGCGGTTGTGCGTCGAGAAGAACGTCTTCGCGTCGTCGAAGATGATGTGGCTGCGCGGGTCGGCGAACGCGTTGGCATTGCGCGGAGAAAAGCGCCGCGACGCCTCGGCCATCGCGGGCTCGATCTCGATCGTCTCGACCGAGCGCAGCGCGTTCGAGCCGAGGAGTGTGTGCGTCGTGAGACCCGTTCCGATCCCGATGACCGCGGCGCTCGCCGCATTAGGCCGGTAAGCCAGGGGAATCGCGGCAGTGAGGGTCATCGTGATTTCGTCCGAGACGCGCGGGCCGTCCGGATTCATGTTGATCGCGCCGTCCGACTTGCCGTTGGTGCGCAGGCTCCGGTCGGTGCCGAAATCCATGAGGCTGACCGTCGTCGTCTTGCCGTCGCGGTGGAAGAGCAGGGTGGCGTCGCTCGCCGAGTAGAGTTCGCCGCGGCGGAACACGCCCGAGGCCATCTTGTAGGCATCGAGGTGCACGCTGGCGAGCACCGCGGCGAAGGAGGCAAGCGAGAGCCCCGCGGCGCCGATTCGCAGGCGCGGCCCTCCGGCAGCGCGCCACAGGAGAACGAGGCCCAGGCCCGCGTCTAGCGCGGCTCCTGCCGCGATCAGGCCCTTCAAGCCGAGCAAGGGCATGCCGATGTGCGCGGCGGAAAATACGCCGAGAATGGAGCCCAGCGTATTGGCGGAATACACCGCGCCGACCGACTTTTCCCCGTGGCCGGCGCGCAGAAGGGCATAGGTGATGAGCGGCAGCGTGATCCCCGCGCAGAAGGTCGCCGGGAACATGATGGCGAGCGCGATGCCGTGGCTCGAGAACAGGAAAAGCGTGTATCCGGCTTCCGTCTTCGCGAGCGCGTTCATCACGGCCTGCATCAACCCGAACATCTCGCCGTAGAGCGGCAGCGTGGCGAGCGCGAGCAAGCCCATCGTCACCAGCACGATGCCGAGGAACCGGAGCGGGTCGGCGATCGAGTCGATGCGCCGGCGCACCCAGTAGCCCCCGCAGGCCAGCCCCAGGATGAACGCTGAGAGCATCAACTCGAACGAGTGCGTCGAGGATCCGAGGACGAGCGAGAGCATGCGGATCCAGCCGATCTCGAAGACGAACGAAGCCGCGCCGGTGAGGAGCGCAACCGCGAGAAAGAATCTGAAAGGCGCCGCATCTTCGGAATCCCGCCCGCCTCGGGGGCGAGCCTTCATCGGCTCCTCGGTGCCGCCGGCGAACAGCCACACGGCGGCGGCGAGACCGAGATTGAGGGCTCCGGCGCTCTGCACCGTTCCCGGCAGTCCGAGCTTCTCGATCATGACGAATCCGCTTGCCAGCACGCCGATCGAAGCCCCCAAGCTGTTGGTGAAATACAGCATCGCGAGCGATTCGCCGGGCGCCGCCGGATAGCGACGGATCAGCCCGGCGCTCATCAGCGGGAAAGTCGTGCCGAGGAGGATCGATTGCGGCAGAATCAGCAGTCCCGCGAGGGCCCATTTGAACAGAGCCGCTGATGTTTCGCCGCCGAGCGCGGGCAGGACGCTCTCGTATGCCGTCTCGGTTGCCGTGACGAAAATCGGATGGAACCCAAGCCCCGCAAGCCCGATCAAGCCTTCCGCGAGTGCATATCCGCGCAGCAGATTTCCCCAGCCCCCCGACCACCGACTGCAGAACCACGACCCGATCGCCATCCCGCCCATGAACAGCGCCAGCACCAGCGTCTGCGCGTAGGCCGCGTGCCCGAGAAAGAGTTTCAGGTAGTGGCTCCAGATCGACTCGTAGACGAGTCCGGCAAATCCGGATACGGTGAACAGCAAGAAAAATACGCTTCTGGGGATGCGGCTCATGTGTGGACCGTCGGACGCAGGGCGGCGGGCGCTGGCATTATACGAGTCGTGTGTCGCGGGGCTTGATCACGCCCGCTAGGCGTGGAAAATACTTTCTTTCGGAGAGCAGATGAAATTCTCAGTGTGGTTCTGCCTTTTCGCAGCGATGGCTCTCGCCGCCTGCGAGACGGTACAAACGACCCAAAGCGGCGTCGTCGGCGTCGAGCGCCGGCAATCCATGTCGTCGCTGGTCTCGTCGTCCCAGATGGATCGGAGTGCCGCGGAGGCCTACGGCAAAATCATCTCCGAGGCCGGCAAGAAAAACCAGCTCAACCGGGATTCAGCTCAGGTCGCGCGGGTGCGCGGCATCGCCAACCGTTTGATCCCGAGCACTTCTGCCTTCCGCGCCGATGCGCCGCGTTGGAGCTGGGAGGTCAATGTGATCACCTCGCCGGAGGTCAACGCATGGTGCATGCCTGGTGGAAAAATCGCTGTTTACTCCGGGCTGATCGCCAAACTCGACCCCACCGACGACGAGCTGGCCGCCGTAATGGGGCACGAGATCGCCCACGCCTTGCGCGAGCACGGGCGCGAGCGCGCGAGCGAGCAGATGGCCCAGCAGCTCGGCATTAGCGTGCTCAGCACGGCGCTCGGGCTCGGCGATGTGGGCGCCCAGCTGACGCAGACCGTGCTCGACGTGACGCTCTCGCTGCCGCATTCGCGCACCCATGAGACCGAGGCGGATCGCATCGGCGTGGAGCTCGCCGCGCGCTCGGGTTACAACCCGCGCGCCGCCGTTTCGCTCTGGGAGAAGATGGGGAAGCTCGGGGGCGGCAAGCCGCCGGAGTGGATGTCGACACACCCATCGGACCAAACCAGAATCAGTGATCTCCAAAACTACTCGGAGCGGGTCGCTCCCCTCTATGAGGCCGCGCGCAGGCGCTGAAGGGACGAAGGGGCGATCCGGTATAATTTTGTCTTTGGGCAGCGAGCCGAATGATCGCGCGCACGCTTTACGACAAGCTCTGGGAGCTGCACACGGTGCACGTCG
>Ga0209155_1000034_pt1 | contig 55150 bp, 41 predicted proteins | sample GraSoiAngelo_122_FD_185879 | JGI IMG/M metagenome (GOLD analysis project Ga0209155, IMG submission 185879) | Grasslands soil microbial communities from the Angelo Coastal Reserve, California, USA - 14_0927_02_20cm (SPAdes) (version 2) | ecosystem: Environmental > Terrestrial > Soil > Grasslands ... | reverse complement strand
CGGAGCGAGCTCGACAATACGGCTGCACCGTTGCAGGCGGCGACCTCAGTGGGACGGACGGACCGATGGTCTTGACGGCGGCGCTTTACGGGACCCTGCCCACCGGCCGTCGCCCACTACGCCGGAGCGGTGCTCGGGCGGGCTGGGCCCTTGGCGTCACCGGCGTCCTGGGGCGCGCGGCAGCCGGTCTCGGTCTCCTGCTCGCCGGAAAATCTCCACGAACCGCCGCCGAACGTCGCTGGGTCCGTTCGCAGTACGACCCATCCCCGCGCGTCGGCGCCGGCCAGACCCTGGCGGAAAGCGGGATTCGGGTGGGCGGCGACATCAGCGATGGGCTCTACCGGGAGATCGAGCGCATCGCAGGCCCGGCGGGCCTGGGGGCGACGATCGAAGCCGATCAGATGCCTCTCGATCGAGATCTTCGCCGCGACCGCGATCATGCCTGGGCGGGCGGGCTGATGGAGTCGGAAGACTACGAGCTCGTTTGCGCGGCGCCACGCGCCGTCCTCGACGCGGCCCAGCGCCGGCTCTGGCGCACCGAACGATTGACCCTGACGATCATCGGCACCCTGACGCCTGAAAAGGGAATCCGGATTCGTGTCGACGGCAGGCTCGTGTCGATCCCGAGCCTTGGAGCAGGCTATGACCACTTCCGTTAATACGGCGTCGGTGGATGAGACCCGGGAGGTTGGACGCCGCCTGGGGCTCGTCGTGGAGCCGGGTGACGTCATCGCGCTGGAGGGAGAGCTCGGGACCGGAAAAACGGAGCTGGTCAAGGGGATCGCCGAGGCACTCGGCGTCACGTCCGGTGTGCACAGTCCGACATTTGTCCTGCATCACCGCTATCGGGGCCGTCTGCCCATCGAGCATTACGACCTTTATCGCCTCGAGGGTCTGGCCTGGGTCGATACGGGTCTGGATGAGCCGGCGCCCGAGGCGGTCACCGTGATCGAGTGGCCGGAGCGCGCCGCCGTGCTCGACGATTGGGCGACGACCCGGATCCGTCTGACGGCGCCGGGCCCGACACGTCGCCGGCTCACATTCATCCGTGGCCCGGAACGGATTCGGGCGGTGTTCGAGCATGCGCCTCGCGATTGACACGTCGGGCGCCGAGCAGGCCATGGTCGTGCTCGACGGCCACCGCCTGCTGGCGGCTGAGGACTGGGTCCGAAGCCGGGATGACGCTCCGGTGCTGGCCCGCCTCGACGCGCTGGTGAAGCGGGCGGGCGGCAGGCCGGATGACCTGGACGGGGTGGCCGCCGCGCGTGGCCCGGGTTCGTTCACCGGCCTTCGGGTCGGGCTGTCCCTGGCCGCCGGGCTGGCCTATGCGCGGCACGTTCCGCTCCACCTCGTCGACAGTCTCCTGATCCTCGCGCGCCGGGCGACTGGAGACGCCGCCACCGTCGCGCTCCGTGACGCCGGCCGGTCCGAGGTCTACGCCTGGCGGGCCGGTGAACCGGCTCGGCGCATGGCGACGGATGAGCTTGCTCCGTGGCTCCCATCCAGCGCTCGCATCATCGTGGAGCCGGCGGGCATGCTGGCCACGTGGTCGTCCGGGCATGCTCACCTCGAAATTCCGCCCGGGGGACGCCGGGCGCTGAGCGCGGCGCTTCTGGACTCCGCCATTTGGACCTTCGAATCCCAAAAACCACTGCGATATGATGAGGTGCAGGCGCTCTACGTTCAGCCCGCGGCCGCCGAGGAGCGACGAAGGAAGGCCCCATGATGATGCAACTGAAGTCCCGAGTCCTCGTCGACGCCATGCGCGAGGATGACATCCCGGAAGTGCAGGCGATCGAGCGCGAAATCTTCCCCACTCCCTGGCCGCGCAACGCCTACTACCGCGAGCTGCACCACAATCGGTCCGCCTATTACCTCGTGCTGCGGCGCGACGAGGAGATCGTCGGCTACGCCGGACTGTGGAAGATGAGCGACGAAGCCCACATCACCACCGTCGGCGTCCGGGCGAACCAGCAGGGAAAGGGGTACGGTCACGCCCTGATGGCGGCGCTGATCCAGCGCGCGTATCATCTCGGCTCGCGCTGGCTCACGCTCGAGGTGCGGCCGTCGAACGACGTCGCCGTCCGGCTCTACGAAAAGTTCGGTTTCAAGGTCATCGGTCGCCGTCGCGGTTACTACACGGACAACAACGAGGACGCGATCGTCATGTGGTCGGACTCGATCCAGGCTCCGAGCTTCAAGAAGCGGTTCAAAGACATCTTGCAGACGCTCGACTTCGAAGGGCTGGATACCAGCACGCCGCAGTAGCCGCCCCGGACCGGCGCCTCCTGGCGATCGAGACCTCCTGCGATGAAACGGCCGCGGCCGTTGTGGCGAGTGGACCGCGGCTTCTGTCGAATGTCATCCGGTCGCAGGATGAGCTCCACGCCCCCTTCGGCGGCGTCGTCCCGGAGATTGCCGCGCGCGCCCACCTGCAGACGCTGATCCCCGTGATCGAACGAGCCCTCGAAACCGCCGGGACCCGCTGGGAGCAGGTCGATGGCGTCGCGGTGACCCGCGGCCCTGGACTCGTGGGCTGCCTGCTGGTCGGGGTCAACGTGGCGCAGGCGATTGCCTGGGCGCGCAAGCTGCCGGTCGTCGGCGTCAGTCACCTGGCGGCTCATGTTTTCGCCGCCCAGCTCGAAACGCCCGAACTCCGTCCACCGTTGCTCGGGTTGGTGGTGTCGGGCGGGCACAGCGACCTGATCCGCTGGCAGGAGGATGGCAGCATCAGCGTGATCGGACGGACGCGCGACGACGCCGCGGGGGAGGCCTTCGACAAGGGGGCGCGCATCCTGGGCCTGCCATTTCCTGGTGGTCCGGCGATTGATCGGCTGGCGAGTGCTGGCGATCCCCGGGCCATCGCGTTTCCGCGGCCGCGGGCGCCCGGCCTGGACTTCAGCTTCAGCGGGGTCAAGACCGCGCTGCTCTACGAGGTGCGAAAGCGCAAGGCGCTGTCCGAGCAAGAGCGCGCGGATCTGGCGGCCAGCTACCAGGAGGCGATCGTCGATGCGCTGTTGCAGCGGGTTGAAGCGGCAGTATTCCCGGCCCCGGTTCGCGGGGAAGGTTCAGTCGCGGCTTTGTTGCCCTCTCCCGCGAGCGGGGGAGGGTCAGCGTGGGGGTCGGCCCCGACGGTCGTGCTCGGAGGCGGCGTGGCGCGCAACCGGCGGCTACGGGAAGCCGCGCAGCAACGACTTGGCTCGCGGGTGCACCTGGTGATCCCGGCGCCTGAGCTCTGCACCGACAATGCGGCGATGATCGGCGCCGCCGGCCTGATCGAGTGGGATCGGCGAGGCCCTGATCCGGTGCCGTTCGATGCCGACCCCAGCCTCGGATTCGCCTAACCTGGCCACCGGCGCCGGGCCCTTGAACCTGCCCGGGCCATCAGGTATCATTAGCACTCGGACTAACTGAGTGCTAACCACCGCCAGCAAGGAGGATCGCGTATGAACTTAAGGCCACTGGGAGATCGGGTCGTGATCAAGCCCGTGGAGCGTGAGGAGCGCACCAAGAGCGGCATCGTGCTGCCCGACACCGCCAAGGAGAAGCCACAGGAGGGCATGGTCGAAGCCGTCGGGAACGGCCGCTTCATCGAGGCGACCGGCAAGCGGGAGCCGCTCGATGTCAAGGTCGGCGACCGCGTCGTGTATGCGAAATACGCCGGCAGTGAGATCAAGCTCGACGAGACCGAGTACCTGATCGTGTCCGAGAAGGACATCCTCGCTGTCGTCGCGAACGGCAAGAAGTAACTCCGCGCAAAACCAACGGGAGCCAGCCTACGGGCTGGCTTTTTTTATTTTCGCTCTCGGGATCATCGGCAGGGCCAGCATCGCCTCCGTCATCGCCGCGTACTGCTCCTGGCTGCGCCAGTCATAGTGCGGATTGCGCCAGCGGACATAGCCCCGGTAGTCGATGAGAAACAGTGAACGCTGCGCGACGCCGCGCTCCTCGATGAGGACGCCATAGCGGCGGGCGACGGACTTGTCCCAGTCGGCGAGCAGCGGGAAGGGCAGGTCGCCCAGGCTCTTCGCGTAGGCCTTGTGCGCCCAGATGTGATCGACACTGACGGCGAGCACCTGGGTCTCCCCCTTGACGAACTGCTCGTGATCACCTCGCAAGGAGGTGAGCTCATTCGTTCAACCCGGGCTGAAGTCGAAGACATAGAAGCACAGAAGGACGTGCTTGGTTCCGCGGAAGGATGACAGCGCAACCGGGTCGCCGTCCGGCGTGCCGGGCAGGTTGAAGTCTGGTGCCTGGTCACCAATTCCCGGCATGCTGGCCGCGGCGCTCGACATCGACCTATTGTAGGTTTGGGTGATTTTTCGCGATCGTGTGGATGCAGGGGAACGCCTGGCCGCGGCGCTGCAGCGCTACCGCGATGCACCGGACACCGTTGTCCTCGGCATCCCGCGCGGCGGTGTGGTGGTGGCCAAGGCTATCGCGGTCGAGCTGTACCTGCCGCTATCGATCTGTCCCGTGCGCAAGCTCGGCGCGCCCGGCAACTCGGAGCTGGCCATCGGAGCTGTCGATGACGATGGCGTCCTGGTCTTCGATCGCAAGCTGAGCCGCCACATCGGCCTGACCGACGAGGACCTCGCTCGCGCCGCCGAACGCCAGCGCGCTGAACTCCGCGCCTGGCTGTCGGCCCTGGGCGCGGGGACGCTGCCGGCGCTCGACGGCCGCACCGTGATCCTGACGGACGACGGGGTTGCCACCGGATACACCGCGCAAGCCGGCGTCGAGACGGTTCGCCGGCGCGGGGCTCACCGGGTGGTGCTGGCCGTGCCGGTTGCCCCGCCGGACACGGCGGAATGGTTGGCCCCGCAGGTCGACGAATTCGTCTGCCTGGCCAGGCCCGAGCCCTTCTATGCCGTCGGCAACTTCTTCGAGGAATGGCCACAGGTCACCGACGACGAGGTTCGAGCGCTGCTGCTGGCCGGTAACACGTTGTAGCGGGGACTGACACACCGGCAAGGTCGGCGCCCGTCACCCGGTTACAGAAGCGTGACGGGTTCTTTGGGTGGCATTTGGACACCCGGTCATATAGTGGTGGGCGCATGACGCTCTTCAAGAAGGGAAAGGCTGACCAAGGCGGTGGCGCGTCCAAAGGGCCAGCCTTCAGTCCGATCGACCGATTCGGCCTTCTCGGCCTGCTCGATCAGGTGGTCAACGGCGGCCAGTCCGGCGTGCTCGAATTGCACGAGCCGCGCGGGAACTGGGTATACGCGTTCCAGGCCGGCGCGTTGACGCATGCCAGTGGCGGGCGCGTCCGGGGAGCTCGCCAGGCCTTCGACCTGCTCTGGGAGTTCCAGAGCGGCGAGTTTTCCTTCACGACAGGCCAGAACCCGGGTCTGGCGGGCAACCTCTACATCGACAAGGGCCGGCTGCTGGACCTGCTGCGCCGCAGCCAGGCCGTTCTCCAGGGACCCTCCGCCCCGTACATCCCGCCCGGCCAACAGCGGCCGATCGCACCCGCGAACCAACCCTACCGGCCCCCGGTGCCCGGGCAGGCGCCCACCTGGCAGCCGGCGGCGCCCGGCCAGTACCCGGTGGCGCCGCCGCAGGGCTGGCCACCGGCGGGCCAGCCGGGCATGCCACCGGCCCCCACCTGGGGCGCGGGTTACCCCCCGCCGCAGGGATACCCGGGCGCCCCTTATCCGGGTGCGCCATACCCCATGCAGCCGGCCCCCGGACAGCCGTACCCGCCTCAGCCGTATCCGCCGCAGGCGTACCCGCAGGGGATGCCACCGCAGGGCATGCCACCGCAGGCGATGCCGCCCCAGCCGATGCCGCCTCAAGCACCGGCCGCTCGACCGGCCCGGCCCGTAACACCCCCGAGCTTTTCGGTGCCACCGATGCCGATTCCGAAGAAGCGCGAGCCTCTCCCGACTTACCAGCCGCCGGCTGCCGCGCCAGGTCCGGTTGCCGAGCCGCCGAGGCCGGCGCCGGCCAGTGACGATCTGGCGGCGCTACGGGCGAGCCTGGTGGCCCAGGCGCCGCCGGTCCGCCCGGCGCCCACCGGTCCCGCCTGGGGCGTTCGCAGCGCTGAGGGCACGGTTACGCCGCTCCCCGTCGCGCCCGTCAAGGGCAAGGGCAAGGGAAAGGGGAAAGCCAACGCAAAGGCCGGCGTCAAGGGAGCCAAGCAAGACTCCAAACTCAAGGCGGCCATCAAGGTGCAACTCATCACGTTTCTCCTGTGGGCCTGCGAGCGCAAGTACTCGCCCGATGATCACTGGACCCTCAAAGACGCGTTCGAGGTCTCGACTATGGAGTTGCGTGACCAGTTCTTCAGCGCCTTCTCGCAATCGCTGAAGTCGGCCAACCGGCCGCGCTCCGATGACGACGACGACGTGGACGACATGGCCGCCGGCCGGATGCGCGGCCGCGGCCGCCGCCACTAGCGAGCCCGCAGGGCGAGCCGCGCTTTCGCGCGAATTAGGGCCGGCGTCGTATGCGGCCTGTACGCGCTGACGAGGCCGTCGTGATTTCGGCCGAGTGCGCGATGGGCCGCTGGACGACGCATCGGCCCGGTTCGGTTTCCGTGTAACTGCGCCGGGTAGACTGGCCTTTGCCTTGGCATCAACTACGCCTGCGGCAGCGGAGCGCGCCGTGGATTTGCTAGCCGGACTGAATCCGCCGCAGCGCGCCGCGGTGACGGCCGATGATGGGCCGCTGTTGATCTTCGCCGGCGCGGGCAGCGGCAAGACACGGGTCTTGACCCACCGGATCGCCTGGCTGATCCAGCAGGGCCGCGCCGAGCCTGGGGAAATCCTGGCAGTGACGTTTACCAATAAAGCCGCCCGCGAGATGCGCGGCCGGGTCGAGCACCTCCTGAATCTGACGGCGGGCGCCATCTGGATGGGGACCTTCCACGCCATCGCGGTCCGCATCCTGCGTCGCGATGGCAGCGCCGACGGGATCGATCGCCACTTCGTCATCTATGACGAGGCGGACCGGCTGGCGGTCGTCAAGCGCGTCATGAACGAGATGCGGCTCGATGAGAAGCGCTATCCGCCCGGCGGCATGGTCGCGCTCATCTCGCGGGCCAAGGACGAGGTCATCAGCGCCGAGGACCAGGTGAGGGCCGCCGGCACGCACAACGAGGAGCTGGCGGCTCGGATCCGACTGCGCTACGACCCGTTTCTCGAGCAGAACCATGCGCTCGACTTCGACGATCTCCTGATGCGGGCCGTCTGGCTGTTCGATCGTCACCCGGACGTGCTCGAGAAATATCAGAAGCGATTCAAGTACATCATGGTCGACGAGTACCAGGACACGAACCGGGCCCAGTACCTGATGGTGCGGCACCTCGCCAGCAAGCACCGCAACCTGTGCGTCGTCGGCGATGACGATCAGAGCATCTACATGTTCCGTGGTGCAGACGTGCGCAACATCCTGTCTTTTGAACAGGACTACCCGGACGCCCAGATCGTCAAGCTGGAGCAAAACTATCGATCGACCCAGGTCATCCTCGATGCCGCCTATCACGTCATCAAGGCGAATCCGAACCGCGCCGAAAAGCGGCTCTGGACCGATCGGCCGGGCGGGCCCAAGGTGGTGGTGGCGCAGACCTATGACGAGCAGGAGGAGGCGCAGGCGGTCGCGCGAGAGGCGCTCCGGTTGGTCGCAGAAGGCCACTACCGGCTCGGTGACATCGCGATCCTGTATCGCACCAACGCGCAGTCGCGTGCACTCGAGGAAGTCCTGCTTCGGCGCGGCGTCCCCTACCGGCTGATCGGCGGGCTACGGTTCTACGAGCGGCGGGAGGTCAAGGACGTGCTCGCGTATCTCCGGTTGATCGCCAATCCACAGGAGACGCTCAGCTTCTCCCGCATCATCAACGTTCCCCGGCGCAAGCTGGGCGAGAAATCGCTCGCCCAGCTGGGGTACTGGGCCGATGCGCACGGCATGTCGGCCTGGGATTCGTTGAGCCGCCTCGACGAGATGGATTTGGCGTCGGCGGCGAAGCTTGCGCTCGCCGACTTCCGTGATCTCATCAACGAGGTGCGCGCGGCGAGCCAGGAGCGGCGGCTCGTGGAGGTGATCGACCTGCTGCTGCTGCGCAGCGCCTACGAGCGTTATGTCAAGGAAGGCAGCGCCGAGGGCGAGGAACGCTGGGCGAATGTGCTCGAGCTGCGCGGCCTGGCGTCAGAGTACGACGGGCTGCCGCCGGGCGAGGGCCTGCAAGCCTTCCTCGAGGACGTCGCGCTGATGAGCGACGTCGACACCATGGACGACCGGGCGCAGGGCATGACGCTGATCACGCTGCACATGGTCAAGGGGCTCGAGTTCCCCATCGTCTTCATGCTCGGCATGGAGGAAGGCCTGTTCCCGCACAGCCGCAGCCTCGATTCGCCCGCCGGCCTGGAGGAGGAACGCCGGCTTGCGTACGTGGGAATGACGCGGGCGAAGGATCGCCTTTATCTGTTTCATGCGTTCCGCCGCCACCTCTGGGGCAGTGCCAACCTGAACCTGCCCTCGCGCTTCCTCAAGGACATCCCTCGCGACCTGGTTGACGGCTCCGCCGGGTTGCCGGCCGGCATTCCCGATCCCAGCATGGCGCCCGCCCGCCTGGTCGAGGCGGCTCGGCCAGCGGCGCCCGTCGAGCTGGTCCAGCGATTTGCGCCGGGCGATCACGTCGACCATCGGGCCTGGGGGCGGGGGACCGTGCTCAAGAGCACGATGACCAGGACGGACGAAGAAATTATCGTGAAGTTCGACAAGGTCGGCATGAAGATCCTGGCGGTCAGCCTCGCTCCGATCGTCAAGGTGTGAGCACCGCCGTCAAGAATATCGAGGAGGCGCAAGCGCGCGTCCTCGAGTTGCGCGGCCTGATCGACCGTGCCAACCGCCAGTACTACGTGCTGGACCATCCTGAGATCACCGACGCGGAGTACGATGCGCTCTTCCGCGAGCTGGTCGAGCTGGAGACGCAGTATCCGGAGCTGGTCACGCCGGACTCGCCGACGCAGCGAGTCGGGGGTCCGCCCTCCGACGCGTTCGCCAAGGTCACTCATCGCACGCCGATGCTCAGCCTGGCCAATGCGTTCGAGCGCGAGGAGGTTCGCGAATTCGACCAACGGGTGCGTCGGACGCTGGGAAACGTCAAGCTCGAGTACGTCACCGAGCTGAAGATCGACGGCCTGGCCATGAGCCTCCTCTACGAGGACGGCCGCTACCGCATCGGAGCGACCCGGGGCGACGGCTATGTCGGTGAAGACGTCACCCCCAACGTCAAGACCATTCCCAGTGTTCCGCTCTCCGTGACGATCCCGCCGGAATTCCCAACCACGTTCGAGGTCCGGGGCGAGGTGTACATGCCGAAGCGTAGTTTTCAACGGCTCAACACCGAGCTGGCGGCTGAGGGCAAGCCGCTCTTCGCCAACCCGCGCAATGCCGCCGCCGGAGCGGTGCGGCAGCTCGACCCGCGCATCACCGCCCGACGCCGCCTCGATACCTTCATGTACGCGCTCGACCCGGCCGGCGGCGCGAGGAGCCAGGCGCAGATCCTACTCCGCCTGGCGGAGATGGGCTTCCACGTCAACGAAAACCGCCGGGTCCACGGCGATATCGACGCTGTCATCGCCTTTCTCGACGAGTGGCAGGAAAAGCGCCATGACCTGGACTACGAAATCGACGGGATCGTGATCAAGGTGAACGATCTGGCCCAGCAGGACGAGCTGGGCTTCGTCTCACGCAGCCCGCGCTGGGCGCTGGCCTTCAAGTTCCCACCCGAGCAGGCCGAGACCGTCGTGGAGGACATCAAGGTCTACGTCGGCCGCACCGGCGCCATCACCCCGGTCGCCTGGCTGGCGCCGGTCCAGATCGGCGGTGTCACCGTCGGCCGCGCCACCCTCCACAACGAGGACGAGGTGGCGCGCAAGGATGTGCGGCCGGCGGACCACGTCATCATCCAGCGCGCCGGTGACGTCATCCCCGAAGTGGTCCGCGTCCTGAAAGAGAAGCGGCCCGCGTCGAGCCGCCCCTGGCACATGCCGAAGAAATGTCCGGAGTGCGGGACCGACCTGGTGCGGGAGCCCGGAGAAGCAGCGACCCGCTGCATCAATCCAATCTGCCCCGCGCAGGTGCTGGAGCACCTGCGACACTTCGTCGGCGCCCTCGACATCGAGGGTTTCGGCTACGCCACGCTGCAGCAGCTGATCGACCGGAAGCTGGTCAAAGACCCGTCCGACCTCTATCACCTGAGCAAGGCGCAACTCCTGTCCCTCGAGGGCTTTGCGGACAAGTCCGCCCAAAACCTGCTTGACCGGATCGAAGCCAGCAAGCCGACAACGTTGTTGCGCTTTCTGGTTGCGCTCGGCATCGGACACGTCGGCTGGACGATGGCCGGCTTGCTCGCCGAGCACTTCGGATCGATCGACCGGCTGCAGCAGGCGAGCGTCGAGGAGCTCAAGTCGATCGGCGGTGTGGGTCCGACAGTCGCCGAAGAGGTCCATGAATACTTTCAGCGGCCCGAGTCGCGCCGGCTCATCGAGCGCCTGCTCGAGGCCGGGATCGACATCAAGCAGCCCGAGCGCCGGGAGGGCCCGCTGTCGGGCAAGACGCTGGTTCTGACCGGTTCGCTGTCGTCGATGACCCGCGGACAGGCGGAGGAGCGGATCAAGGCGCTCGGCGGGATGGTCGGGTCGGCCGTCACGAAGAGGACCGACTACCTGGTGGTCGGCGCCGACCCGGGTTCGAAGCTCGAGAAGGCGCAGCGTCTCAAGGTGCCGATCCTCGACGAGGCCGCCTTCCTCGAATTAATCGGCCGGTAGTCGATTCGCTGATGTCGTGTCCCTCCCCTAAGGGGGAGGGCAGGCTGTGGGGCCGTTCTGCCACAAGGGCCCGGCCAGATAACGCTGGGTGACCGCTATCAGAATTTGTAACGGTTCGTCACAGCTCCTTAACTTCTCTTTCCCGGTGTGCCATGCATATTGCGAGCATGTCGGTTCCGCCGGTGCTGGCCGCCCCCGGCGATTGGGTGATGGCGCGCCTGCGCAGAATCGACGGTCGCGGCCTGCTGGTTCTGCTGAGCATGACCGTCCTCTTGCTGGTCTCCGTTCTTGGCGCGCTGCTGCCCGACCGCACCCTGCCGCTGACCTGGTACGTGCCGGCGCTGGACATGGCCATGGTCGTCACCCTCGCCGTGGTCCTCATGCTGTCCTCGACGGACGCCATCATCCGGCGACACGGTCGCCTGCTGCCCATCGCGTTTGGCAGCGCCGCCCTTGGGCTCGTCTGGCTGGCGCACATGTTGACCTTCCCCGGCGTCATTCCCGGGCGATTTCCGCTGGTCTCGAGCCAGACCGCTCCGTATCTGTTTCATCTAGGTCATATCGGCATGCCCTGTGTGCTCACGTGGCTGCTGCTGCAGCGCACCAGTCCGCTTGCGTATCCACGACGATCCCTCGGGCGCACTATCGCGGCGGCGAGCGCTATCGCCGGCCTGGGCATCGCAGCCATGACCGCCCTCGCGTTTATCCTTCCGCCACTGATCGTCGATGGCCGGTTCACCGATCTCAACACGGTGTTTCAAGCGGCGCCCTTCCTCGTGATCGCGGTCGCCGCCGCCGCGTACCGCCGCCGTCGCCGTCCGGATCGCCGGATCGCGAGCAGCGCCGTGATGGGCCTGGTGTTGGTCGCCGTCGAGGCCATGGTGTTCCTCTTCGTGCGCTCCCGGTATGACGGCTTCTGGTACGCGGGGCATGCCCTCCTCTTTCTTCCGTGCGCGGCGCTGTTCGCGGGAACCATCGGGTTGTACGCGGCCGCCCGCCGGGAGGCCGAGGTCCAACTGCGAGTCATGGAGACGCTCAAGGAGTCGCAACAACGGCTGCACGTCATCATCGACACCTCGCCAAGCGCCGTGGTCACCGCGGATTCGGGCGGCGTCATCACCGGCTGGAACCGAAAGGCCGAGGAGATCTTCGGATGGTCACATGACGAGGCACTCGGCCGTACGCTGACCGGAACCATCATCCCGGGGCGGTATCACGACGCGCACCTACGCGGACTCAATCGCTTCGTCGAGAGCGGCGAGGGACGAATCGTCGGCAAATCCGTGGAGCTGGCGGCGATCCACCGAGATGGCCATGAGTTTCCGGTCGAGATCTCGGTCGCGGCCACCTCGCGGTCCGGCACGAAGGTGGCGTTCGTCGCCTTCGTCAACGACATCAGCCAGCGCCGGGTCGCCGAGCGGCTGCGCAACGTCCAGTTCGCCGTGACTCGCCCGCTCGCCGGTGCCGGCAGCTGGGCGGAGGCGGCGCCTCAGGTGTTGCAGGGAATCTGCGAGACCCTTGGCTGGTCCGTCGGCGAATTCTGGGTCGTCGACAACGACGCGAATGTTCTCCGCCGGGAATACGATTGGCACCGGCCGGGAAAGGATCTCGCCCTCTACGAGGAGGCCGGTCGCGAGTTGACGTTTGCCCGAGGCGTGGGCCTGGCGGGCCGGGTGTGGGCGACGGGCCGCCCCAGTTCGATCCGGGATCTCGCGAGTGACCGCGACTCGCCGCGCGCTGCCGCCGCCACCAAGGCCGGCTTGCACACCAAGTTCGCCTTCGCCGTGACCAACGGGCGCAAGGTCACCGGCGTCATCGCGCTCTTCAGTAACGAAATTCGGACCCTCGATCGAGGCACCCTTCGAGTGATGGCCGGGATCGGCAGCCAGATCGGCCAGTTCATCGAACGGCGACGCGCCGAAGAGGAGTTGCGCAAGAGTGGGGACCGCATCCGGGCGATCCTCGACAATGTCGCGGACGGCATCGTCACGGTCGACGAGTGGCTTGTGATCCGGTCCTATAACCCCGCCGCCGAACGTCTCTTTGGCTACGCCCCCGATGAGGTCATCGGCAAGGAGTTCGCGCGGTTGATCGCCGAACCATACCGCGCCGAACTCAAACCGCAGTTGCGCGGTTGTCTCCGGGCGAACGGGCGTGAGGTGTCGCTCGGGAGTCACGAGACGTCTGGCTTACGGAAGGACGATTCGACCTTCCCCCTGGAGTTCAATCTCGGCCGGCTCGGTCCACAGCGGCTGGTCGTCGGCAGCCTGCGGGACGTCTCCGACCGCAAGGCCGAGACCGAGGCGCTGCAATACCGGGCGCTCCACGATGCGCTGACCGGGATGCCCAATCGGACGTTCCTGCGGGAGCGGCTCGAAGAGGCGATCCGGGCGGGCGAGCGTGAGTTGAAACCCGTCGGAGTGCTTCTCCTCGACCTTGACGGTTTCAAAAGCGTCAACGACAGCCTCGGCCACGAGGCCGGCGATCGGGTCCTGCAGCAGGTCGCTCAGCGGATGCGAAGCGTGCTTCGCAAGGCCGACACGGTCGCCCGATACGGCGGCGACGAGTTTGCGGTGGTCCCCTTGGGCGCGACGGATGTGCCGCGCGCCGTCGTGATCGCGGAAAAGCTCCTCCAGGCGGTGGACGCACCCTTCACCATCGACGACCAGCCGGTCAACATCAACGGCAGCATCGGCATCGCGATCTTCCCCCAGCACGCCGATGACGCCGATGCCCTGATGCGCCGGGCGGATGTCGCGATGTACGCCGCCAAGCGTGCGCGCAGCGGCTTCAGCGTCTACTCGATCGACCAGGAGGGCGGTGACCACGACGGGCGCCTGCCGTTGATCGGCAAATTGCGCTACGCCATCGACCAGTTCGAGCTGTTGCTTCACTACCAGCCGATCGTCGCCTCCGGCGACGGGCATCCATTGAAGGTCGAGGCGCTGGTGCGGTGGGGCCACCCCAATCACGGGCTGCTGCCGCCCGACGACTTCATCCCCTCGGCCGAGCAGACCGACCTGATCAAGCCGTTAACGGCCTGGGTGCTCAACGAGGCCCTGGGCCAGGTCCATGCCTGGTCAAAGGCGGGCATCGACATCGGCGTCTCCGTTAACCTGTCGGCCCGCAACCTGCTGGACGCGGAGCTACCCGATGCGGTGGCGGAACTGCTGCGAACCTGGCAGGTGCCGCCCGAAAAGCTCAGCCTGGAGATCACGGAACGAACCATCATCGCGACCGAGGCCGAGGAAACGTTGGAGCGGCTGCACGCCACCGGCGTGCAGATCTCGGTCGACGATTTCGGTACCGGGTACTCGTCCCTGACGTACCTGAGGCGTCTCCCGGTCCGCGAGATCAAGATCGACAAATCGTTCGTGCAGGACATGACGACGAACCGGGATGGGGCGGCGATCGTGCGCTCCACCATCGACCTCGGCCACAACCTGGGTTTGCAAGTAGTTGCGGAGGGCGTCGAGGACGAGACGACGGCGGACCTGCTCCGCGAGTATGGCTGTGACTTCATGCAGGGCTTTCACATCAGCCGCCCGGCGGCCGCCAGCTCGTTGGGTCCGTGGCTGCGGGCCCGCGCCGGCGTGAACGGCGCACTCACCGCCTGATCAACTTTCGGTCTTACGGGACGTCGATCGTGCGTTCGAACTGGCCGACGCCTTCGAAGCTGACCACCAGCCGATAGCGGCCGGGCGTGGTCACGAGCCAGCGCCAATGGCCATTCTCCGATCCCAGACCGCTGCTCATCTCGCTCGAGAGGCTCTGCACATCGACGCCCCTAGCATCGAGTAGCCGCACGTCGAAGACGGGGTGCGGCTTGGACACGTTCGGGATCGCCGGGCCGACCAGATCGGTGAGGTGGGATGCCAGTGGCCCCTCGACGCGCATGTCGACCTGAAGGCTTGGACCTGACCTGACGAGCGAGCTCACATGGAACGTGGTCGCGCCGAGCCGGCCGTCGGCAGGCAGCGGGGTCAGGTGCTGGCCCGGCTCAACCGCCAGGATCGCGTGAAGATTCCAGTTGCCGGGAACGGTCGTTACCGGCCCCCCGAGGTTGAGCTGAAGCGCGGACGCGTGCAGCGTGAGGCGAGCGCCGAGCAGCGAGTCCCCCCAGGGTAGGCCCGCGAACGAGATCACGCTGTTGCCGGTGCTGCTGTCGAAAACGCCATTGCGGGGCCGAAGGCTGCGACCAAACTGATCGGTCAGAACCGACGTCTCGAAGAGGTCTGCCGGCGGCTCAACGCGCAAGACCAGGACCGTCTGCGTGGCATCTGCATATCCAGCGATCAGCGTAACGCGGTAGCCGGAAGACGTCGCTACATCATTGATGGCGGTGAGCCGGTTGTTCAATGGGGCGAGGCCGATCGACCGAAGCAGCGCTGCGGTCGGGCCGCCGATCAGGGGCGCACTGGCAAGGGCGTCGGCGAAACGGGGTGCTGCGTAGAGGGACCCGGCGAGAAATCCGAGTACGAGGAAGACGGCCGCAACGGGCGCGAGCCATGGCGGACGACGAGCGGTCCCCACGTTCTGCTTGCGCGCCTGCGCGAGGACGCGCGGGACGACGGTTGCCGGAAGCGGGATCAGCAGCCCGGTCAATCGTTCTTCAAGCGTCTTGCTCATTGGGTTCCTCCAGTCGTCTACGTAAGTGGTGGAGCGCTCGGCGGAGCGCCATGGTCGCGGCTGCCGCGCTGATGCCAACCGCGGCTCCGCTGGCGGCGTGGTCGAGGCCCGCCCCGAAGCGCAAGGCGATCAGGGTCCGATCCCGGGATGGGAGACTGCGGACCGCGTCCAGAAGCTGGGCGTCGGCGATCCGGTCGAGGACGATCGATTCGATCGTTTCGATCGATTCGCTCTGCTCTGGAAGTCGGGTGAGGCGTTCCCAAAGCGCCAGGCGCCGGCCGGCTGCGCGGCCGGCGTCCCTCGCGGCGCTCACCACGATGCTCCAGAGCCAGGCCTCGATCGAGCCGCGGGCGGGGTCGTACGCATCCAGCTTGCGGATCGCCTTGAGAAGTGCCTCCTGGGCGATATCCTCGGCTTCAGCGTTCCCGCGGGCCACCATCGCGGCGAAGCGGAACACGCGCTCGGCGTGGGAGCGGCAAAGTTCCTCCGCTCGTAGCCCCGATCGGCCAGTCACCCCTGGGCATTCTGCGCCACCGGCGAGCGCGAGACCGCTCATATCCCTTATACGCTGGATGGAGCGCGAATCTAACGAGGACGGCTGCCCGAGAGTCGAGCGGCCATGTCGCGATAATCTATAGGTCTTGCCCGAGCCTGAGTCTGAGCTCTCGTCCCGCGAAGTCGAGCACGTCGCGCGACTGGCACGGTTGGGGATTACGCCGGAAGAGGTTACCCGCTACCGCGACCAGCTTCGCAACATCCTGCACCACATCGAGGCGCTGAACCGGGCCGACACGTCGAAGGTCCCGGCCACAGCGCACCCACTCGAGGAGCGCAATGTCATGCGTGAGGATCGGCGTGAGCCCTCGCTGCCGGCGGAGGCTGCGCTCCGCAACGCACCCAGCCGCGACGACTCGTACTTCAAGGTCAAGGCGATCCAGGAGTGAAGCTCTACCAGCGGACCATCCGCGAGTTGCATCAGATGCTCATCGACCGCGAGATCTCATCGGTTGAGCTGACGGACGCCGTGCTCAACCAGATCGATCTGGTTGGTGACAAGACCAAGGCCTACCTCCTGGTCACCCGCGAGCTCGCGTTGGGGCAGGCGCAGGCGGCGGACGAGCGGCTACGCGCCAAGCGCGACGTCCGGCCGCTGACCGGGATCCCGATTGCCTTGAAGGACGTCCTGTGCGTGAGGGACGTCGCGTCCACGGCGGGCTCGAAGATCCTCGGCGGGTTCACGCCCCCCTACAGCGCCACCGTGGTCGAGCGGCTGGAGGGCGAGGGCGCCGTGTTCCTGGGAAAGACGAACTGCGACGAGTTCGCAATGGGGTCCTCCAACGAGAACTCCGGTTACTGGCCGGTCCACAACCCCTGGTCGCTCGATCGCGTGCCCGGCGGCTCCAGTGGCGGATCGGCGGCGGCCGTCGCGTCCGGCGAGGCGATCGCCGCGCTGGGCAGCGACACCGGCGGCTCGATCCGTCAGCCGGCGGCGCTCACCGGCATCGTGGGTATGAAGCCGACCTACGGACGCGTCAGCCGCTACGGTCTGATCGCCTTCGCCTCGTCGCTCGATCAGATCGGTCCGATGACCCGCGATGTGGCCGACGGTGCGCTGCTGCTGCAAGCCATCGCCGGCAACGACCCTCGCGATTCAACCAGCTCATCGAGGCCGGTGCCGGATTATCTGGCAACCCTGACGGATGGAGTGAAGGGCATGCGCCTCGGCGTGCCGAAGGAATACTTCGTAGCCGGCATGGAACCGGCGGTCGAGCAGTCGATCCGTGATGCGATCCGTCTGCTCGAGCAGCAAGGGGCATCGATCGAGGAGGTCAGCCTGCCGCACAGCGACGTAGCGCTGCCCGCCTACTACATCATCGCGCCGGCGGAGGCGAGCTCCAACCTGGCGCGCTACGACGGCACGCGCTACGGATTCCAGGCGGGGGGTGGCCGCAACCTGATCGAGGAGTACATGCTGACCCGCCAGCAAGGATTCGGCGCGGAGGTCAAGCGCCGCATCATGCTCGGGACGTATGCACTGAGCTCGGGCTACTACGATGCCTACTACCTTCAGGCGCAGAAGGTCCGCACCCTGATCATCGAGGACTTCAAGAAGGCCTTTGAGAAAGTCGATGCGCTGCTCGGCGCGACATCGCCGACAGCCGCTTTCGAGCTCGGTGCCAAGACCCAGGACCCGGTGGCCATGTACCTGAACGACATCATCACGATCCCGGCGAATCTGGGCAACGTCTGTGGCATCTCCGTGCCCTGCGGACTCGTCGACGGCCTGCCGATCGGCCTGCAGGTCATCGCCCCCGGATTCGGCGAGGAGGTGGCGCTCCGAGTCGCCTATGCGTTCGAGGCTGCCACCGAGTTTCACCGAGCCCGTTCGCCGCTCATGGGGGCCGCCGCGTGAGCGCACGGGCCCGCCGGCCCACGCGAGCGGCGCTTTAGTGCCATGCGAGCGTTAGAGGCAGTCACCCGCTATGAGGTCGTCGTCGGTCTCGAGGTGCACGCCCAGATCCTCACCCAGAGCAAGATGTTCTGCGGCTGTTCGACCGACTATCTCACCGCGCCGCCAAACGCGAACACTTGCCCGGTCTGCCTCGGCCTGCCCGGCTCGCTCCCGGTCATCAACCGGCGCGCCGTCGAGGCGACCATCCGGACCGCGCTGGCCTTGAACTGCGAGATTCCCGAATTCTCGAAGTTCGACCGCAAGAATTACTTCTATCCCGACCTGCCGAAGGGCTACCAGATCTCGCAGTACGACCTGCCGTTCAGCCGCAATGGCCGGCTCGAATTCGACCTCAATGGCGAAGCCAAGCGCTGCGGCATCACCCGCGTCCACCTCGAGGAAGACACGGGCAAACTCCTGCACGAGGGCGCCATTCACGAAGCGCAGGCTTCGCTGGTGAACTTCAACCGCGCCGGGGTGCCGCTGATGGAAATCGTATCCGAGCCCGACCTGCGCAGCGCCGACGAGGCCCGCGAATATGTGATGCGCCTGCGCGCCATTCTCCAGTACATCGGCGTCAACGGTGGAGACATGGAATCGGGGCAGCTGCGTTGCGACGCGAACGTGTCCCTGCGCCCGGCCGGCCAGACCGAGTACGGCACGAAGGTCGAGGTCAAGAACATGAACTCGTTCCGCGCCATTCATCGGGCGATCGAGTTCGAGATCGGCCGGCAAACCGAGGTGCTCGACGCGGGCGGCCGGCTGGCGCAGGAGACGCGTGGCTGGAACGACGCGCGTGGACTGACGGTCTCGCAGCGCAGCAAGGAATATGCGGAGGATTATCGCTACTTCCCGGAGCCGGATCTGCCGCCGCTGGACGTCAGTCGCGAGTGGGTTGCCCAGATCCGGGCCGGCCTGCCAGAGCTACCGGCGGCCCGGCGCGAGCGCTTCATGACCACGCTCGGCCTCTCGCCCTATGACGCCTCGCTGCTGACGTCGTCCAAAACGATGGCCGAGTTTTTCGAGGAGACCGTTCGCCTCGGCGCCCCGGCCAAGACGGCGGCCAACTGGATCCTCGGCGACTTTAGCCGGCTGCTGAACGCCGACCGCAAGGAGATCGACGAGGCCTCGATCAAGCCGGTGCATCTCCAGCAGCTGATCTCGCTGATCGACTCGGGTGCGATCACAGGAAAGATGGCGAAACAGACCTTCGAGGCCATGTATCGCGCCCCGGATCCTGGTCCGGCGCTGGAGGCGGCTAGGGGCTCGACCCAGATCAGCGGCGACGCCGAGCTGGACCGGATCGTCGACCAGGTGATCGCCGAGAACGCGAAGTCGGTCGCCGACTTCAAAGCCGGGAAGGAACAGGCGCTCAAGTTCCTGATCGGCCAGGGCATGAAGATCTCCAAGGGCCGGGCCAATCCCCAGCGACTCGACGCGCTGCTGCGCGAGAAAATCTCATAGTGCAATTGACGGTTGGCGAACTCGCCCACGGCGGGGCGGCCCTGGCACGGGTCGACGGCCGGGTGGTGTTTGTCGAAGGGGCCATCCCCGGGGAGACGGTCGAGGCCGAGGTCACCCAGCGGCGCAAGGATTTCTGGCGAGCGCAGGCCACAAACGTTCTCGACCCGGCGGATGCCCGAGTTACGCCGCCCTGCCCATACTTCGCGGCCGGCTGCGGCGGATGCCAGCTGCAATACGTCGCCTATCCCGAGCAGCTGGCGCAGAAGCGTCTCGTGCTGCATCGCCAGCTCCAGCGCGCGGATCTCGACTTTTCCGTCGATCGGATCGACGTTGTCGGCATGGATGACCCCTGGCGCTACCGGCTGCGCGGCGAATTCCATGTCCTGCGACGCGCTGGAGCGGTCAGCCTCGGCTTCTATCGCAAGCACACCTACCAGACCTTGTCAATCGACGCCTGCCTGATCCACGTTGAGCCCATCGAGCGGGCGCTGCCGGCGTTCGCCCATGCTGCCGAAGACCCGGGCGCCGCGCGGGTCACGGCACTGCAGTTCACCTGGGCGCCCGGCACCAGTGACCTGCTCTGGGCGCCTTACCCGCCGGGCTCGGCGGACGCCGAATTCGGGGCCCGGGCGGCGGCGAGGGTGCCGGAGCTCAACCTCAACGACGATTCCATCGGCATCGACGACGCCGGTCGCCACTTCCGCGTGCGGCCCGAGACGTTCGTGCAGGTGAACGCGCGCCAGCGCGAGGTGCTCTACGAGCGTGCCGTAGCCTTCGCAGACCTGAGCGCAAAAGCCCGGGTGGTCGATGCCTACGCCGGCATCGGCATGCTGACGGCCCGCCTCGCCGACGGCGCCGGGGAGGTGATCGCGATCGAGGAGAGCCCATACTCGGTGCGGCTGGGCCAGATCAACATGCAGCTGAATGGCATCGGGAACGTCGCCTACCGGCGGGCTCGGGTGGAGGACAGCGCCGGTCAAATCGAACAACCGGTCGAGGTGCTCGTACTCGACCCGCCGCGTGCCGGCTGTGCCGGGGCCGCCGTGGACGCGATGGCGAAGCTGGCCCCCGAACGGATCGTCTACATCTCCTGCGAGCCATCAACGCTGGCGCGTGACGTCAACCGTTTTTGCGCCACCGGACGCTATACCCTTGTGGAGGTGGCCCTCGTCGACATGTTTCCCCAGACCTATCACATCGAAGCTGTCGTCAAGCTCCAGCGGAACGCATGAGCTTCGTCCACCTCCATACGCATTCCGAATACAGCTTGCTGGACGGCGCCAGCCGGATCTCGGAGATGGTTCGCCTGGCAGCGGAGACCGGCATGCCGGCGATCGCCCTCACCGATCACGGGGTGATGTACGGCGCCATCGAGTTGCTCGCTCAGGCGAAAGCTGCGGGGATAAACCCGATCATCGGCCAGGAAGCCTACGTCGCGACTCGGTCGCGAAATCAAAAAGAAGGCCGTGCCGACCGCGACCCGTATCACCTGATCTTGCTGGTCAAGGACCTCACCGGCTACCGGAACCTGATCCAGCTCTCCAGCCTGGCGCACCTCGAGGGCTACTACTACAAGCCGCGGATCGATAAGGCGCTGCTCGCCGAGCACACCGAGGGATTGATCGCGCTCTCCAGTTGCCTGGGCGGCGAGGTCGCGAACCGCCTGCTGGAACGCGATGAGACCGGCGCGGAACAGGCCGCCATGGAATACCAGCGCATGTTCGGCGACGACTACTTCCTCGAGATCCAGAACCATGGGATGGAGGAGCAGTTGCGCGTCAATGAGGGCCTGGTCAGGATTTCGCGGCGCACCGGGATACCGCTCGTCGCCACCAACGATTCGCACTACACCCGACGCGACGACGCCGAAGCGCACGACATCCTGCTCTGTCTGCAGACCGGGACGGTTGTCTCGGAAACGAATCGAATGCGCTTCCAGAACGACGAGTTCTATCTGAAGACGCCGGCGGAAATGGCCGAGCGCTTCCGCGACTTCCCGGAGGCGGTGGCCAACACCGTGCGGATTGCGCAGCGCTGCCATCTTCAGCTGGAGACCAGGCCGCTACTGCCCCGCTTCGAGGTGCCGACCGGACAGACCGCTGAGGGTTATCTACGGCGCCTGGCCGAACGGGGGCTCAAGGATCGCTACCCCGAGCTCACCGCCATCGTGCGCGACCGCTTCGAGATGGAGCTCGGCGTCATCGAAGACATGGGCTACGCACCCTACTTCCTGATCGTGAGTGACTTTATTGATTACGCCCGCTCGCACGGCGTCGCGGTCGGGCCCGGGCGGGGCTCCGCGGCCGGCAGCATCGTCTCCTATGCGCTGGGAATCACCACCCTCGACCCGCTGAAGCATGGGTTGATCTTTGAGCGCTTCCTCAACCGGGAGCGCATCTCGATGCCAGATATCGACATCGACTTCGACGACCGAAACCGCGATCGGGTCATCGAGTATGTCGGCCAGCGCTACGGCCAGGACCACGTCGCGCAGATCATCACCTTCGGCACGATGAAAGCCCGCGCGGTGATCCGTGACGTGGGCCGCGCCCTGGACGTGCCGCTCCGCGATGTGGATCACCTGGCCAAGCTCGTACCGCCTCAACTGAACATGACGTTGGACAAGGCGATCGCCATGGTGCCGGAGCTGGCGCAGGCCGAGAAAGACCCGGTGTTCGAGCGCCTCTTGAAGAATGCACGCAAGCTGGAGGGCCTGGTGCGCCACGCGTCGACGCATGCGGCCGGCATTGTCATCACACCGGAGCCGCTGCAGCGGTACGTCCCTCTGCAGGCCAGCATCACCCGCGGCGACAAGAACGGGCAGGAGAAGCGCGCGGTGATGACTCAGTACGAGATGAACGCCGTCCAGAAGATCGGTCTGCTCAAGATGGACTTCCTTGGTTTACGAAACCTCTCGATCATCGAGGACACCCTCAAGAATCTCGAGCAGACTCGCGGGCTGACACTCGATCTCGCGCAGATCCCATGGGACGACGCCGCGACCTTCAGGTTGCTGCAAGCGGCCGACACGAACGGCGTCTTCCAGCTGGAGTCGCCGGGGCTGCGCCGGCTCTTGCAGGACATGCGGCCGACAAGTTTCGAAGATATCACCGCGGCCATCGCGCTCTTTCGGCCGGGGCCGCTGGAGGGCGGCCTCGTCGACCAGTACATGAAATGCAAGCATGGCGAGCAGGACATTGTCTACCCGCTCCCACAGCTGGAACCTATTCTCAAAGAGACCTATGGCGTGATCGTCTACCAGGAGCAGGTGATGCAGATCGCGTCCCAGCTGGCGGGCTTCAGCCTGGGTGAGGCCGACGTGCTGCGCGCCGCGATGGGCAAGAAAAAGAAGGACGAGATGGCGAAGATGCGCGCCAAGTTCATCGCCGGCGCGGTCAGCCGGGGCGTGACCGAACCCAAGGCGACCGAGATCTTCGACCTGATGGCGTTCTTCGCCGGCTACGGGTTCAACAAGTCGCATAGCGCTGCCTATGCCGTGATTTCGTATCAAACGGCATACCTGAAGGCCAACTATCCGCTCGAGTACCTGGCCGCCCTGCTCAACAACGAAGCCGGGAACTATGACAAGGTGGCGGCCGCCGTCCTCGACTGCCACACCCGCGACATCGAGGTGCTCCCGCCCGACGTCAATAACTCCGAGGCCGGCTTCACCGTCCAGGATGGAAAGATCCGCTACGGCCTGGCGGTGATCAAGAACGTCGGCACCCACGCGATCGAGCTGCTGCTGACCGAACGGCGGGCGAAGGGCCCGTTCAAGTCATTACTCGATCTGACGGTGCGCGTCGATCCGCGGGAGGTGAACAAGCGCGTGCTGGAGAGCCTGATCCGTTCCGGCGCGACCGACAGCCTGGGCGAGCGCGGCCGGCTGCTGGCCAGCATCGATCGCGTGACGGACCGGGCAGGCCAGATCATCGGCGAGCGGGAGAGTGGCCAGACCTCGTTATTCGGGATGTTGCCGGACGCCGACGAAATGGACGACCCCGCCGCCGGGTTGATCTCCGCGATGCCGCCCATGCCCGATGACGAGCGGCTTCGCGGCGAAAAGGAACTCCTCGGGCTCTATCTCTCCGATCATCCGTTGCGGCGGATCGAGCAGGAGCTGCATTTGAAAGTCGACACCTATGCGAACCAGGTGACGCCCGAGATGGAGGACTTTGAAGTTCGCATCGGCGGGGTGATCAAGGCGGTCCGCCCGGTGGTCACGAAGGCTGGCAAGGCAATGGCGTTCGTGCAGCTCGAAGACCTGACCGCCACCATCGAGGTTATCGTCTTTCCCAGAGTGTTCGAAGAGCGCCGCCAGCTGCTGCTCTCGGATACGGTAGTGATCGTCCGGGGAAAGGTCGATGCGCGGGCGGCCCCGGGTGACGATGAGGAGCGCGCCGAGGCGGCCAAGGTGATCGCCGATGAGATCCTCGCCTTCGATGACGCCGGCCACGAGAGCTGGGTCCGCAACCAGGTGGTCCATCTCGACGTGCCCGGCGACGCCACCCCGGTGCAGATGGAGACCTTGCAGGAGATCCTTGGCCGCTGCGCCGGGCCAGATCGCGTCGTACTCCATCTGCAGCGCGCAGACCAGGTGGTCGACATGGACCTGGGGGAGAAATTCCGGGTGCAGGGCGGCGGACTCGCCGGCGATCGGGCGCAACGAGAGATCGACACGCTCTTCGCGCGCCCCGTCTGGCGGCTGGAGGTCATCCGACGGCGGGCACCCGAACGGCAGCTCAACGGCGGCCGGCAGCCGCGGACGCTCGTCGGGTCGCCCGCCGGCGCCTAGCGCCGGGCACAGGGCAACATTTAGGCCGTCACCAAGGTTTTCGTCATCCGGCTGGGCCCGCTTCCGCCAGCGCCGCGATGCCGCGCCGTTGTACTGCCGTGACAGCCGAGCCGGCGGGGCCGCCCTCCTTCGAGAATGTCCTGGCGCGGGGCCAGGAGTTCCTGGCTCAGCTCGCGACGCTTTACCAGGGGATGGCTCGGGAGCAGGCTGGTCAGCAGGAGAAGCTCGAGGCCTTGCGCGGCGCTCAGCAGCAGTGGACCGCCGAACGAGCGCGCTTGACTAAGGAGGCGGAGCGGCTTCGTAAGGAGGAGGACGCCCTCCGCGCCGACAATGTGGCGCTGAAGGCAAACCAAAAGTCATATGAAACACGACTGGCCGACCTCCAGGAGCAGGGTAAACAGCTTGAGGCGTTGAACGGCCACGTCACCGAGCAGACGACGAAGCTTGCGGCTGAATGGAACGCCAGGCGGGACGCCCTGGCTGCCGACAACCAGCGGTTGATCACGGAGATCGGGCACGTACGCGGCACGCTCAACCTCAGCCTGGATCGCGAGAAGCAGTGGAAGGCGCAAGTTTGGCAGCTCCAGGACGCCGTCAAAACGCTTCGTGGCGCCGCCGGTCTCGTCAGCCTCACGGCTGAACAGAGCCATCACCTCGCCTCACAACTCAACGCCATCACCGGCTTCGCCGAAGTCCTGCTCGATGAGGCGGGAAACCGCGCCACCGGGGACGAGCGGCAAGAGTTTCTGCAGCACATCAAAGAGAGCGGTGCTCACCTGGCCGATTACGTCCGCCAGCTCTCGACCGGTCCGAACGACGAGAGCCCGCCGGCGCAAACCGTCGAGATCTCACCGCCCACCGAACCCCCGCACTCCGCAGGGGCGACCGTACTGGTGGCCGCCACCGATCTACCCCTGCGTGAGCGCGTCGAATCGTTCCTTCGTCGAGATGGCTACCAGATCGAGTTCGCGGGTGATGGCGAGGAGGCCCTGAGAATGGCTGCCCGGCTCCAGCCGCTCGCCATGATGATCGATGCGGAGCTCGCACCGACGGGGGGACAGGATCTCATCGACCAGCTCGCTGGTGAGGCACGAACGAAAGACATTCCGGTCGTGCTGCTGGCCAGGAACGACCAGGAGCCGCAGGGCCTGAGCATCGGTCGATACGACTTCTTGAGCAAGCCCATCAACCGCCAGCAATTGATGCAGATGATGGTCAAATACGAGCTTCTCGCGGATCGGAGACGAGCGAGCAAAATGCCAGCCAGCGTCCTGGTGGTCGATGACGATTCCCGGAACACCCGGCTGGTCGAGGCCATGCTCAAGCCGCTGAACATCAACGTGCTGGTCGCTCGCGATGGCGCGGCCGGGATCAAGCTCGGCCTCTCCCGCAAGCCGGACCTGATCATTCTCGACCTGATGATGCCCGGGGTTGATGGCTTCGAGGTCGTTTCGGCTCTGCGCAAGGATCCCGTGGCGGCTCAGATCCCGATCCTGATCTACACCGCGAAGACCATTACGGCCGCCGACCGTGAGCGCCTTCAGGGCAGCATTCAGTCCCTCATCCGGAAGGGAGAGATCAGCAAGGAACAGTTTCTGGAACTCATCTACCGGCGCGGCGAACGGAGAAAGCGCCCCCCGGCCGCGGAACCAGCCGCCTAGCCTAGCCGAGCACGAGCCGGCCCAGGTTCGAGACGACCACGTAGGCGACGAGCACGACCACGAAGGCGGCCACCGGCGCCCAGTCGAACTGCCCGGGCCGTCGCGGAAACCATCCCCGAAACGGGCGGGCAAACGGCTCGGTACTCTGCATCACCATCTGCGTGATGGGGTGCCACGGATCCATCCGAAAGAAGCCGAAGAACACACGGACCAGGAGCAGGATGATGATGAAAATCAGCGCGTAGCCGACGATGGCGAACAGCGCCCGGACGATGTCGCCTGACCCGATGAAGATCGCCAGCGCGTAGAGGATGATGATGCCGACCAGGAATGAGATATCGAGACCGCCGGCCGGTGGGATCACGCGGCGAATCGGGGCCAGGTACCATTCGGTGGCCATCACGATGATCCGCCCGGCCTGGCTGTAGAGCATGCCGGGAAACCAGGAGAAGATCGCGCGCACGATCAGCACCAGGATGAAGATGTTGATCAGCGTGAGGAGGAGGCCGCCGACGCTCCCGAACATCGCTGGCTAGTTTAAGCGCTTCCCCATAAGCGTGGGCTAAGAGTCAGTGCCGGCGCCGCCGCGCCAGCAGGTCGCCCGTCGGATCCTCGGGCGGTTTCTTGGGTGGCCGCGGCTGGGCGGCCCGCATGGCCCGCACGCCTTCGACGCGATCACGTAGCCGCTTCACGGTGGCTTCGGCCGGCACCGCCGGCACCGGGGTGCGTTGCATCGCGGTGCGCCAGGCGGGCAGGTCTTCCAACCGGAAGATCAGCCGGCGGAGGGCGACGTCGATCGGGAAGAGCAGGATCGCCAGCACCAGCAGGATCTCGCTGATCGGCAGAGCCGCCTTCACGCTCGGCACCGGCAGACGGAATGCCTGCCCGAGATCGCTGAGGACGATACCTCCGCCGGCCTGCGCGATCGCCTTCAGGGTCGCCGTGTTGGTGCCGAGGTCGCGGTACTCGGGCGAGAAGGGGACGACCAGCCCGGTGGTCGTCGTGTGTCGGACCACGCCGCCGGCGGACTGCGTGATGTGCAGCAGGTAACTCCCCACCTGGTCCGTGGCGAGATCGCCTTCGAAGCGTCCCGCGCCGGTGGGCGAGAGGGTCAGGGCAGCGTCGGCCAGGTCCGGAGTTACGGCGCTCACGGTGACGGTCGCGCCCGAGGTGGGCGGCGCCGTCACCAGCAGGTGGGTGTGATCGCCCTGGACGCGGGTCTCCACCTGCAGGGCCGGGTCGCCCGGTTGCGGCAGGCTCGCGTGCACGATGTCGCCAAAGAACCGGTTCGCTGACGGCCACGCCAGTAAGCCAGCAGTCCATCGGCCCTGTGCATCGCTCGTCCAGGCCATCACGCGGCCCAGCCCATACTGCCAGGTGGCCAGCAGGGGATCGCCCTGCGGACTCTTGAGGACGACGTCGGCGGCCGCCCGCGGTGTGGTCGCGACATAGCCAGTAATCGTCGGAAAACTGTCGAGCGGCACCCCGGGGATCACATCGGCCAGCGAGGATAGCTGTGGCGCGATGCGACCCTCGACGATCCAGGGCTTGAGCGCCTCGCGAGTTTCCTTGATGAAGATCTGCGGGATGTCGGAGAGGCTGTTGCTCTGATAGAAGCGGCCGTGGCCCCAAGCGGCCATTTGCTGCAGCATGGCCGCGTCAGCGCCATTCGCACCGATCGCGACCGTCGTGACGGTAATGCCGTGGGCGTGCATCGCGGTCACGATCGGCTGGTAATTGTCCGGCGCGTCGCCATCGCCCAGAAAGATCACATGCTTGATGGCCGCCGTGGTGTGGCTGAGCGCCTGGTCGGCAGCCGTCAGGTCCGGGGCATAGCTTGGCGGATCGCCCAGGCTCATGGCCTCGATCTGCCGTTTCACGGCCGCCTTGTCCGTAAGGGGACCCAGTGCGACGACGAAGGGGCCCATGGTGCCGTTGGAGATGGCGATCTTGTCTTTCGGCGTGAGCTGGTCGACGACCGCCTCGGCCGCCCCGCGCACGATCTGGTCGCCCTGGCCACTCTCCGAGGACTCCAGCACGAGCACGACCGCGACCGGCGGCTTCTGCATATCCTGCGGCAGCTGGATCTGCACCGGCAGGGCGGTTTCCAGCGGCGTGCCGGCGTACCCGCCGGGCCCGTAGCTCTCCGCGCCGCCGATCACGACCAGGCCGGTGCCGAGATCGCGGACGGACGCCTGCAGGAGCGCCATCGCGTCACTGCCCAGGCTCGAGGCCGGGATGTTCACCAGCACCACCGCCTGGTAGGCGGCGAGGTCTGCGGCCGAGCGTGGCAGCCGCGCCGGCGTTGTCGACGCCGTGCCGATGCCGGTCGAATGCAGCGCGGCCTCCAGGCTGGCCGCCTCGCCGAGGGTGTTCTCCACAAGCAGCACGCGCGGAGGCCCCACTACCTGGATCAAAGCCTCACCGAGGTTGTTCTCCGCGTAGGTGTCGCGCACGGCGTCCATCACCACGCGCACCGCGTGAAACCCCGGTTCGGCCGGGGTGACGGTTTGCTTGAGGATCGTCTCCCCGACTGGAAGGTCGAGCTGGATGGTGTTGACGAGCGTGCGGTCGAGGTACCAGCGAACCGTCGCGTGCGTGGCGGTGTTGGTCACGATCAGTGCCTGGCCATTGGCCTGCTGGCCCTGGGTCAGAGTTCGAGGGGCATCCAGCCGGTCGACATAGGCCTCGGCCCCGATGGGGACCGGGAGCGCGACGGTGTCGACGCGTATCCCCTCGGCCCGCAGTAACCGGGCTTCGCTGACCGCGTCACCAAGGTTGGCCCGCCCATCGCTCACGACGACGATGTGCTTACGGCTGTCGTCCGGGAGGATGGAACCGCCCAGCCGGAGCGCGGCTGCCAGGTCGGTGTAGTGCGGGTTGGGCTGGCTCTGAAACTCGCCGAACTGGGGGTCCTTACTAATGTTGACCTCGACCTGGGAATCGCGGCCGAAGCTGAGGACGCCGGCGCGATCGTCTCCGCGGCGCTGCTGGAGGATGCGCCGGACCGCCGCCGCCTCGTTGTCCAGCGCGCTCTGGACGCTGGCGGACAGATCCGCGGCGACCAGCAAGGACTGGTTGCTGGGAGTGGTCTGGACCTGGAATCCGGCAAGCGACGCCGTAAGTAGGAGCACGATCAGCACCCGCAGGCCAAGCGATAGCCGGCCGCGTCCGCGCGGCAGCGGCGGTGGAAAAGTCCGCCAGATGGCGACGATGATCGCCAGCGCCAGGACGCCCGCCCCCAGAAAGAGGGGACGGGTGAGTTCAAAGCCCACGGTGGAAGGCCAGCCACTCGGCCGCCACGACGCCGAGCGCGGCGAGGGCGATCCAGGGCCAGATCTCGAGCTGCCCGTGATGCGTCGCCTGGGTACTGGTGGTCCGCGTCGGCGGGAGAGTCAGACGGTCGGGGGGTTTCAGCTGCGAGATCGAGTCAGAGAATAAATTCACGCTGAACCAGGAGCGCTGGACGCGTCCCGCGAGCACCTGCTCGACGGTGTAGGCACCGATGATGTCGGTGTCGCCGAAGGTCGCGATCGATCCCGGCGCGATCGGGCGGCGGCTACCGTCCGGCCTGATCACGCTGACGGTCGTTGCGCCCGGCTCCGGCACGATCGTGACCGGCTCATCGGGGTGGAAACTGTGGCTCGGGACGCTCGGCGGCAACATCCACTCGCTCAGGTTCTGCGTCAGGATCGGGAACGCGATCCGCAGGGGCAGGTCGGATTCGTGCAGGTCGAAGCCGAACAGCACCCGGCGGTAGGGCTCCTCGCGAACCAGAACCAGTGGCGTCTGCAGGCTGGTGATCAGCGGGCGGCCGAAGGTCGACGCACGCAGGTCCTGGCTGCGGGCGACGTGCACGTCCTGCAGGTCCACGTTGGCAAGCAGCTGATCCCCGGCATCCACAGCACGAACCCGCCCGATGCCAAGGGCTGCGCCGCCGGCCAGCGCCGAGCCGGCCGGTGGATCCACAACCAGCACGGGCCCGTCCGGCAGGGTCGGCGGTGCGAACCGATCGAAGACGGTCATCGCGTAGGCGGCGCTGGGCCGGTAGGCGGCCGGCGCGACGACGTCAATTTGCAAATCCGCGCGCAGGCGGAGCGCCTGCTCGAGAAATACGTTGCCAGGCGTAACGAGCAACACCCGGAAGGCCCGCGGCGTTTTCGCCACCGCCGTGGCCGAATCGTCGAGCGCGAACACGTCACCGCCGCCGAGGCGCGCCGTGACGGATGTGGCGTCGGCCGGAACCGGGAGCACCAGGTCCTGCGCCTGGCCGGCGGCCAGCGTGAGCGGCCGGATATCGAGCAAACGGCTGTCAGCACGCCACTCCACGCTGACCGAGCGGGCTTGCTGGCCGAAGTTCTGGACATGCAGGTAGGCCGCCCGGGCTTGCGCGCTGGTCCGAACCGTCAACGACGTGAGGCCGACGTTCTCCCCGGATACGCCGATCCGGTGATACTCGACAGGAAAAGGCAGCCCGGCAGCGAACGAGGCACGCAGCGGTTGCACGATCCCATCGCTGAACAGGTAGGCGCGGGCGTCGTCGCCGGGCCGCACCAGGCCGGCGGCCAGGATGAGCGCCGCCGAGAGGTCGGCCGGCCCATTACTCGCCTTGATCTCGTTCACCGCGCGATGCAGCGCGTCGCGGTCCCCGGTGACCGAGGCCAGGATTCGGGCGGTGGGCCCCACGGCAATGATGGTCATCCGGTCTGACGGCCCGAGCTGGTCGATGACGGCATTGACCTGCCGCCTGGCTTCTCCCAGGCGTGAGGGCGACAGGTCGGTCGCCTGCATTGACGCCGAGGCGTCGACCAGCACGAGGCTGTGCCGGGCGAGGGCGGCGCCGGCCGGCAGGGCGGGCTGCAATGCGGCGGCGACCAGGACCGCGGCGGCGAGGAGCTGCAGGAAGAGCAGCCAGCTGGGGCGCAAGCGTTGCCAGGGCACGTTGGCCTGGCGATCTCGGATCTGGTTGGGCCAGAGGTGCAGGGCCGGCACGATCCGGGTTGGCCGGCGAATTTTCAGAAAGTACAGCGCGACGATCGCGGGAATCGTCAATGCCAGGGCGGCCGCCGCCGGCGCGAGAAACGTCATCCCAGCAGCCCGAGGCGACGCAGCGTCCCCTGCACCATCGCATCGATTGCTGTATCCGTGGATAACCGCGCGAACCGCAGGCCACGCCGGACTGCGGCGCGCTCGATCTGGGCCGTGCGCTGCGCCAGCGCGTTCACGTAAGCACCCTGCGTGAGCGGGGTTGCGGTGAATTCGCGCTCCAGCCCGGTCTCGGCATCCTTGAGCCGGGCGTCGCCGGACCAGTCCGGCACGATCTCCTGGGGCGCCAGCAGCTGGAGCACGGCGCCTTCCTGCTGGGCTCGCTGCAGCGCGACCAGCGCCCCATCGATCGGCGGATCGCCCAGGCCGTCGGTGATCACGACGCTCAACCCCGGCCGCTGCCGGGCGATCGGCCAGACGAGGCGTTGGTAGTTCGTGACCCCGCCCACGGGGAATGACTGCAGCCGGGCGAAGAGCTGGGCGGCGGCGCGGCGTCCGCGATAGGGGGCGCCGCCAGAGGTCGGCCCGTCGGCGAAGACGGTCAGCCGCACCCGGTCGAGGGCCGCCAGCGCCACGTACGCGATCGCGCCGGCCAGCCGGCGGGCGGTGACCGCCTTGTTCGGCGTCCCCCAGTCCATCGAGCCGCTCAGATCGACGAACAGGCTTAGAGGCAATTCTTCTTCGGCGACGAAGAGTCGCAACATGAACCGATCGAGGCGGGCGTACGCGTTCCAGTCGATCAGCCGGAAGTCGTCGCCGGGTGTGTAGTTGCGGAAGTCGGCGAACTCAACGGACTGACCGCGTTTTCGCGATCGCCGCTCGCCACCCATCTGCCCGCTGACGGCACGGCGGACCTGCAGCGCCAGCCCCTCGAGGCGGCGTAGCAGGGCGGGCTCCAGCAGAGCGGCCGCCATCTTATTTGCTAGCAGGTTCCTTGGCGGTGTGCTCGAGGATTTCGCTGATGATGCGGTCGGCAGTGATCCCGTCGGCCTCCGCCTCGAACTGCAGGAAAATCCGGTGACGGAGCGCCGGTTGCGCGACCGAGTTGAGATCGTCGAAGGCGACGTTGTAGCGGCCCTCGAGGAGGGCGCGGACTTTACCGGCGAGCACGAGCGTCTGCAGCCCGCGTGGGCTGGCGCCCCAGCGGACATAACGCCGGACGCTGTCGAGCTCGCTCCGGTCGGGATGGGTGGCGGAGACCAGCCGGGCCGCGTACCGCAGCACGTGCTCGGCGATCGGCACTTCGCGGGCGGTCCGCTGTGCCGTCAGGATGGCGCCGGCGTCGGCGACAGATTTCAACTGCGGGGTTGAGTCGCCGGTCGTCCGCCGCGCGATCTCGAGCAGGTCGCCCTCGCTCGGAAACGGCACGAGGATCTTGAAGAAGAACCGGTCCAGCTGGGCCTCGGGCAGGGGATAGGTCCCCTCCAGCTCGATCGGGTTCTGGGTGGCAAGGACGAAAAATGGCGAGGGCAGTGGCCGGGTCTGCGTCCCAACCGTGACGGTGCGCTCCTGCATCGCCTCCAGCAGGGCACTCTGCGTCTTGGGGGTGGCGCGGTTGATCTCGTCGGCCAGGACCAGGTTCGCGAAGATCGGACCGGCCTGGTAATGGAATTCACGACGGCCGTCGGTGTCGCCGATGATGTTCGTGCCGACGATGTCGGCTGGCATCAGGTCGGGTGTGAATTGGATGCGTGAGAAACTCATCGACAGGGTCTGGCCGAGCGACCGCACGAGCACCGTCTTGCCAAGCCCCGGGACGCCTTCGAGCAGGACGTGGCCTCCGGCGGTCAGCGCGATGACCGTGTCGCGGAGGAGCGCTTTCTGACCGACGATGAGACGCGCCAGCTCGGTCTCGAGCGATTGGGCCAGCTCGGTCACCCGGGTTGCGTCGACGCGCGGTTCTTCGGCGATCATGATCCTCCCTGGCGAGATTTACTTGGCGGCACGCGGTTCACCGAGTTGCGAGAAATACTCGCGGACGAGGTCGCGCTCACTTCCGGGGATGAGGCTCTGGTCGGTCGCATCGAGGGCCGCCTGCTGGTAGGCCTCGATCACCTGGGTGTACGGGCTCAGCGGCACGTCCTGTCCCGGACCAAGCGGCGTCGGGTCATTCTCTGATTGGCCCGGCACGGGTTGCCCGGGAACGTAGATCCGCTCGGTGCTGGCCGCGCCCGAGCCGCTTCCGGTTCCCGAACCGTTGGAGCCGGTTCCGCCGGTGCCGCCAGTGCCGCCAGTGCCGGTGCCGTTGCCCGTCCCGTTGCCGTTGCCGTTTCCGGTGCCATTGCCGGTGCCATTGCCGTTGCCATTGCCGCTCGCGCCGGCGGAGGGGCTTGCCCCGGCGTTTGCCTGTCCGCCCTGTCCGTTTGCATCACGGTCGGCCTGTGCGGCCAGGCCCTGGCGGGCAGCCTCGAGGCCGTTGATCGCCGCGGCGACGGCCTGGTCGGTGTTCTCCTGTTCCTGCAGCGAATCGAGCTGGCTCGCCACGTCGTTGAGGGCCTGGGCCGCCGATGCCGCGTCCCCGCTCTGCAGCGAGGACGACGCCTTACTCAGGGAATCCCGCATCTGGCTGTTCTGCGCCTGCTGCGACGCCTTCGCCAGCGCCTTGGCCAGCTCCTCGCGGTCTTTGGGTGAAAGGCTTTGGAGCTGGGAGGCCAGGTCGCGCACCGACTGGGCACCCTTTGCCGGGTTGGTGCTGATCGCCTGGGCCGCGCTGCGCCCCGCCGCGGTGCCACTCAACGCATTCGCGAGGTTCTGAGCGCTGCTTTGCAGCGCGGGCGTTCCCGGGTCGGCCAGTTTCTGTAGCTGCTGCTCGGCCGGCGTGATCGACTCGAGCGCCTTTCTCGGGCTGTCCGCCTCGTGGATCTTTGCCTGGGCATCCTGGAGGATCTTCTGGATCTGTGCATCCTTCGGGGAGGGCTTCCCGCTGTCGGCGATTTTCTTTTTGGCGTCTGCCACGGCCTTGGCCGCGCGCGCCTGGCTCACTCGGTCCGCCTGGCGCTGGGCGAGCACCTGGTCCATGGGGTTGGGCAGCAGCGCCAGCGCGAGCGCAAAGATCGCGAGAATCGCGACCAGCGTGGCCTCACCGCGGTTGACGCGAACCGGGAAGGCGGCCGGCAGGCTCGCCCGAGCTGCGTGCTGCACGGCGTCGTGCCGCTGCGCGTCATCCAGCGGTCCGGACTCGGCTCGCCGTTCCCAGGCTGTGGAGAGACGTTCCTTGAGGCCGAGCCGGATGTCGGCCATGGCCATCAGCAGGGCGGCGCTCGGCCGGCGGATCAGCCAGGCGGCCGCCGCGATCGCCAGGGCCACCGGGATACCCAGGACGGCCAGCTCCGCACGTCGCTCGAAGGGCACCAGTCGTACCAGGATCATGACGGCGGCGACCCAGGCGACCGCCCCGACCAGGGCATGCGCGGCGTACCGGGCGCCGAGCGCCCGGCGGGCGGCCTTCCGGAGCTCCCGGACGATCGCCTCCAGCGAGCTCATCGCGCTCCCCCGGCTGCCCGGGTGCGTCGCGCCCAGGGCAGGTGCCGGGTCGGGGGGATCAGGACGGCGCTAAAGACGAGCGCGGCCAGGCTGATCAACAGTTGCAGCGTCACGGTCGCCTGCCAGTACTGCCAGCCGGCAAACAGACCACTCGGGATGGTGGTTCCGGTCGCCTGGGGGGGGTTGCGATAGATCGGCGACGCGATCCCCTTGCCGACCACGACGCCGTTCGCGTTGGTGGGAACGCATTGCTGTGCGCCACCGGGCGTGCCACTGCACATCATTCCACCGCCGCCACCCGACGAGAAGCCGGAGCCGATGCCGTACCAGGTCACCGGCTGACTGGTGCCGATGGTGATCAGCGGCAGGAGCGGACTGACGTAGCTGACCGCTGGCGGCGCCGGCGCGTTGGTGGCGTTCGGATCAATCGGTGTCGGGAAGAGCAACCCGTACAGAAGGCTGCCGGCGAGCAGGATGAACGCGGCGCCGTATGCCGCGACCGTCGCCGCCAGCGTCCGGCGAAACGCCGTCGAGCAGGCGATGCCGATGACTCCGAGGGTCAGGGCGCCGACCGCCGTCACGATGAAGGCGGCGACGACCTGGTCGAGCTCGATGCCGCCGAACAGAAACACGAGGCTAAAAATCGGCACCGACAGCAGCAAGAGCAAGAGGACGAATGACATCGAGGCCAGCAGCTTGCCCCAGAGGATTGAGAAGGAGGGCAGCTTGGTGACAAAGAGCAGATCAATCGTTTGCCGCTCGCGTTCGCTGCTGATGGCGCCGGCCGTCAGGGCGGGGGTGATGAAGGCCAGCAGCACCATTTGAAAGATCACGAGAAAGAGGAACAGCGCCTGACCGTAGTTCGCAGCCTGGCCACCGTTGAAGCCGCTCCGCGCCGACGACGACATGGAGGAGAAGATCGCCCAGCCAAGCCCCCCGAGCAGCAGGATGTAGACAGTCATTGCCACCGGCGAGCGCCAGGTGCGCATGCGGGATCGGTACTCCTTGGCGACGATCGGGTTCCAGAGCGCCATGGCAACGCGATTCATCCCACGTCCTCCGAGGTGGCTTTGAGGAATGCGTCCTCGAGGCCGCCGTCGAGCTGGCTGAAGCCCGAGACACGAATCGAGGCGGCGGTCAGCGCCTGGAGAATCGAGGCCGCGGTCGCGTCATCGCCCTCGTACTCGGCCTCGATCGCCCCGTTGATCATGTCGACCGTGCGGATCGACGGCAGGGTTTTCAGGGTCGCGACGGCTTCGTCGCGTTGGCCGAGGACCATGATGCGCAGCCGGCGCCCGCTCGTCAGCTGCCGGATGACGTCCTGCACCGGCCCGGTGGCGCGCATCCGCCCCTGGTCGATGATGCCCACCATGGTGCAGAGCTCGGTCAGCTCGGGAAGGATATGGCTGGAGATCACGATCGTCTTGCCCATTCGTTGAAGCTCTTTCAGGATCTCGCGCATCTCGACGCGGGCACGCGGGTCGAGACCCGAGGCCGGCTCATCCAGGAGCAGTACCGCCGGGTCGTGGACCAGCGCCCGGGCGAGGCAGAGGCGTTGCTTCAAGCCTCGCGACAATGTATCGACCGACTGGTCACGCCGGTCGGCGAGACCGACCAGCTCGAGCAAGTCGGCCGCGATTTTCTTACGCCGGGCTCTCGGAATCCGGTAGCAAGCGGCGTAGAAATCCAGGTATTCGGTGGCCGTCAGCTGATCGTAGACACCGAAGAAGTCCGGCATATAGCCCAGTCGATCGTGCACCAGGTCCGGATGCTGGATGACGTCGGCCCCGTCCACGAATGCCCGGCCGCCGGTCGGCTCGAGCAGCGCAGCCAGGATCCGTAACGTCGTCGTCTTGCCGGCGCCGTTTGGGCCGACGAAGCCGAAGATCTCGCCTTTCGGCACCTCGAACGAGACGGCGTCCAATGCGGTCCGAGACCCGTATACCTTGGTCAAGCCTTGCACCCTGATCATTTGATCGTCCCCGAGAGCGTCAGGCTGCCACCGATCGGGCCGCTGTTTGTCGTGCTGATCCGCAGCCGGATCAGCCCACTGGCCGGATTGACGGCACTTTCCGGCAGGGCGGTGACGCCGTTGTCCTGGTAGCCGATGTCGGTCCAGGCCGATCGCGACCAGTCCCAGACCTGGCCGGTGACGCTCGGACTGGCGGGGGTCGAGGTTCCCGGCGGGCCGACCGTCGGCCCGAAGGGGTTTGACGCGTTGAGCGAGAGGCCGCTCAGCCTGGCCCCCGCGGCTAGCACCGGCGCGAACTCATAGGTCACGCTGCCGTTCTGCAGTTGAATCATCCCGGGCACCCCCTGCCCCTGGCTGTCGCCCACCACGTCCACGATGCGACCGTTGAGGACGCCGGCGGGCAACGGCCCCGTACCAAGTTGGTCGACCGGAAGCGACAGGACCACGGCGGATTGCGCCGTCGTCAGCGGATGGACGCCGTTCACGCTAATGTCCTGAAACGATTCGCGGGTCCAGGCCACCAGCAACGGCGAGGTCAGCGACACAAAACCTTTGAAGTTCGCCCCGGTGGGCAGGATGGACAGAATCTGGGTTCTGGCCAGGCTGTCTCGGTCGCTGGTGCTGACCTCATAGGCGCCCGGGCCAAAGCTTTGCCCGTTGTTCGCGTAGATCCGCGTATAGAGAGGTTGTGCAGCCGGATTGGTGGCCTTCGGTACCAGGTTGATGGCTGCCGTTGCGCCGGGCTTCAGGGCTCCGATCGTCTGGAAGTTGTCACCCGCGAGCACGACAGCGTCGGTAAAGGTGAGATTCGAGTGGTTTTCGATGGTGCCGACGTACTTGCCGTTCACCAGCTGGAGGTGGCCGGTCAACGCGGGCGCGGCCGTCATCGTCTCGGTGCCGAAGCCGCCCAGGGAGAAGGCGGTCATGCCGGACAGCGTGACCTCGCTGGTCGCCACGTTGACCCGAATGCTGCTGCTCGAACTGGTCGGAAAGCCGTTGTTGTTCGTGGCAATCGGGCTGATGAGCAGCCGGTCGCCCTCGATGTGCGCCTGGTAGTCGCCGCGGCTTGGGGGAATGACGCCGGTGTAGGTCTCCTGGTAGGCGTGATCCCAGCCCGGCTGCAGGTGAAGAATGGCTACCTGGTTGGTCTGGACCGACCGTCCCTTGGTGAGCACGCCCGCACCGTAGGCTCCGGTTGCCGCGATCACCGCGATCAGCGGCACCGTCACCCAGGCGAGGGCCCGGCGGCGCAGGGCGCCCAGCACCAGGTAGTTGACCGGGCCGACGAGCAGAACGTAGAGCAACACCAGGCCGGCGGTGAGCTGCAATGAGGGCAGGTTGAGCCCGGGAAGATTGCCAAGCACCGGGGTCAGGGCGTTGCTCTTCGACGCGATCGACGGTTGTGAGCCGAAGGCCGGGCTCGGCCCGCCGAAGGCGATGCCATTGGGGTAGTTGGCGCCCGAGCTCCCAGCTCCAAAGACGGCGCGAGCCAGGACCTGCCGCAGCACGTCCTTGGTCCCGCTCCAGCCGGCGATCGGCTCCTGGTTCCAGTCGAAGGTCGCCAGCGTCACGGTGCCGGCGCCGACCCCGCGGTCGACGATGAGCGGGACGGCGCCCTCGCTCAACCAGGCGCGGCCACTCACGGCGTCGGCAATCGCGACTTCGATGTTGTGCCCGCCGACCGCGCGCGCCGCGTGAACGTTCAGGGTGGCTCTCGGCTCCAACGGAATAATGGCTGCGGGCAGCCCGGCCAGGGTCTTGTGCCAGGACGCGCCCGTCCCCAGCAGCAGATTGCCACCGGCCTCGACGAAGTCGGCGATCGCCGCTCGCTGGCGGGCGGTCAGGCCGTCGGTGGCGAAGTCATCGATCACCAGGATGTCGAAGGCGCGCAGCGCGATCGCGGAATCGGCGATGTCGTCTGCGCGGAGATGGACGACGCGGGCCGCGATGCCGCCCGGATGGATGGCGGCGAAATCGTCGAGCGCGCTTGACTGGTCCGAAAGCACGCCGACCAGAGTGGAGGTGCTGCTGCTGGTGACCGAATCCTGTGAGACGGCGACGCGGCCGTTCTGGATGACCCGGGCGGTGACTGTCGCGCCGCTCGTATCCTCGACCAGGAAGATGCGGACCCGCTTGCTGGCGCCGCTCGCGAGACTGATCGGCTGCTGGTAGATCGTGAAACCGGTCACGCCGGGCTGGGCGTTCAGCGACTCCCGGACCTCCAGCGTGCCGTCCACGTCGGCCCCGGTGTTGTGGGCGTCGACCGTCACCGGCGTCCACTCGCCGGGCTTGACGACGTCCTGGTACCCGACGTGCACGGCCAGGGTGAGTCCGTTACTCGCCGCCTCGGCGCCGACAGCCGCCATACTCAGGCCCAGGGCGGCCAGCAGGGTCGACAAGACGATCCGCGCAGGCAGCCGGCAGCGCTGGGGGCCCATCTAGCTCAGTACGACGCTGGCCGAGCTCAAAAGTTCCGTTCTCGCCTCTACCGGGGGCAGTATGGGCGGGGCTGCCGGGGCCGTCAATCGGTTGGGGACAGGAAGTTAACTCACAGTGGCCGGCCAGCAACGAGCCAGGCGCGGATCGGGCGGACTGCCGGAGGAGGGACTCGAACCCACACGGACTTACGCCCAGGCGCTTTTGAGGCGCCCTCGTCTACCATTCCGACACTCCGGCCCGGGGCGAGTATATCCGAGTACGCTCCGTTGGGAACTTATTGGAAATGTTTCCGTCTCAAGACAAGAATCCCAACGATCGCGACCTGGTGAGCCGGGCCCGCCGGGGCGATCGGGAGGCCTTTACCCAGTTGATCGTGCAATATCAGGTCCCGCTCTACAACATGGCTCTGCGGATGGTCGGCGGGCGAGAGGACGCCGCCGACATCTCGCAGGAAGCCTTTCTGCGCGCCTGGGAAAAGATTCGGACCCTGCGCGACGCGCCCTTCAAGTCGTGGCTGTTCCAGATCGCCGCGAATCTCTGTTATGACCACTTTCGGCGCAACCGGCGATACGGCACGATGCCAGACGACGAACGTTCTAGCTTCGGCCTGGGCATCGTCACCCCCGACCCGCAGGAACGCGCCGAAGCCGGTGAGCGTAACCGGCTGGTTCGCGAAAGTATCGAGGCGCTCGACCACGACATGCGGATTGCCATCGTGCTCCGAGACGTGAACGGCATGGCCTACGACGAGATTGCGGGCGTGCTGAGGGTGCCACTCGGAACCGTGAAGTCGCGGATCGCCCGGGCACGCGCGCAGGTGCAGGAGCGGCTGCAGCAGCACCCGGAATTTTTTCCGCGGGAGGACGTCCATGCCGGGTGAGCCGCGCGTCCCGACCGAGCCGACGCTCGAGGAACTCTCCGCATTGATCGACAACGAGCTCGATGCTGGCGCACAAGCGCGCGTCGCCGAGCATGTCGCCGGTTGTCAGGAGTGCCAGGCGCGGCTCGATCGCCTGCGGCAGACGGCCCATGCCATTCGTGGTTTGCCGATGGAGACACCGCCGCGGAGCTTCACGATCCCGGCTCAGCGGCGCCAGGCGTGGCGATGGGCGCCGGTCGGATGGATCGGCAGCGCAGCGGTGGCCCTGCTGCTGATCGCCGTCGGCATCCAGAACCTGCATCTGCCGGCAGGGCCCACCGCGACCGGGTCGACGAGCACCGTCAGCGGCGGACTAGCCTACGGTCCCGCTCAGGGGCAGAAAGGCGCTGTGGCGCCGCTCGCGGCGCCCGCGCCGTCTACGCAGCAGTTCGATTCGCAGTCCAGGGGATCGGCCACGAATGGCGCGACGGTCGTTGATCCAACCAACAGCTCGCGGCGCCTGGTCCTGGACACGGACAGCACGTCCTATCCAGCAACGGGACGCATGCGGGTGACGGCCCAGTTGATCGGTTCGCCGTCGACGTCGCTCAACAGCGCAAACCAGGGGCTGACCCTGACGCTGGTCCGCAACGGTCTGGGCGTCGCTCTCAATCCGGTCGGCGTCGAGAGTTGGAACGGCACCCCGATCTTCGGCGGCTGGTATGACCTCGCCGGCTTCCCCCTGTCCGCACCACGCGCCGGCGACTACCGGCTGGAAGCAACCTGGGTGATTCCCGACGGATCCGGGCGCGTGCTGCAGACCAGCGTCCCGATCCGCCTGACCGGAAGCTGAGCGCTTAGCTCTTCTCCGGTGGTGGCGGCCCCTCGAGGTCGGGCAGGTCCATGCTGTTAATCAATTCTTTGAAGATCGACAGTTTGTCATCCTGGTCTTCTTCCTTCTCGGGAAAGACCCCCGCCTTGTCGAGGACATCCTGGGAGACGAGGATGGGACAGGTCATTCGCACGGCGAGCGCGATGGCGTCGCTCGGCCGGGAGTCGATCTCGACTTCCTTACCGTTGACGGCCAGAAACAGGCGGGCGAAGAAGACCTCGTTGGTCAGCGATGTCACCTGGATTTTCTTCAGCCGCATTTCGGCGCTCTGCAAGATGTTGGCCAGCAAATCGTGGGTAATCGGCCGTTCCGGGGTGATCCCGGTGATCTTCAGCGCGATGGCATTCGCCTCGTAGATGCCGATCCAGATGGGCAGGTACCGGTCGGTCTCTTTCTCTTTAAGAATTACCACGTGCTGCCCGCTGGGCATGTGCACCCGGATGGAGTCGACCTGCATTTCGACGAACTTGGCCATCCTGAATTCGAGCCTATGTTATCGCACGCTGTCTAAACTCTGGTGGTGACAGAGCCTGTGCAAAAGCTCCGGCTGGTCCTCATCGACGGGCACTCGCTGGTCTATCGGGCCTTCTTCGCGCTGCCCTCGTTGACCGATCGGGAGGGGCGTGTCGTCAACGCCGCCTACGGGTTCACGTCGATGCTCTTGCTGGCCCTGCAGGAGCATCCGGACTACGTGCTGGCATCGTTTGACCTCGGCGGCCGGACCTTTCGGCACGAGGAACTCGCGCAGTACAAGGCGACGCGCCGGCCCACCCCGCCTGAACTCTCGCCACAGTTTCCACTCACGCGGGACATCGTGCGCGCCTTTGGCATCCCGATCTACGAGGTCCAGGGGGTCGAGGCGGACGACGTCATCGGCACTCTGGCGACCCAGGCGCGCGAGCTCGGCCTGCACAGTACCATCGTCACGGGCGACCTCGATGCGCTGCAGCTCGTCAACGACGACGTTGATGTGCTGACGAGCAAACGGGGCGTCTCCGAGACGATTCTCTACACGCCGGAGCGGGTGCGCCAGCGCTACGGCCTTGAGCCGATCCAGACCGTCGATCTCAAGGGCCTGGTCGGCGATGTCTCGGACAATATTCCGGGGATCCGAGGCATCGGCGAGAAAACGGCGATCAAGTTGATCCAGGAGTTCGGCTCCGTCGAGAGCTTGGTCGAGAACCGGGAACGGGTCACACCCCCCAAGATCAAAAAACTCATCGACGAACACTGGGAGCAGGCGTTGCTCAGCAAGCGGATGGCCACGATCGTCCTCGACGTCGAGGGCGTCACGTTGGACCTGAGCCATGGTTCGGCGCAGGAGTACCGCCCGGATGCGGCGAGGACGATCCTGTCGGACCTGGGTTTTCGCAGTCTGGCGGCCCGCGTGCCAACCACCTGGACTGACGGCAGCGCGATGTCCGCCCCGCCGATCTTTGCGCCGCCCCCCAGAGACCAGGGCAGACTTGCCCTCGATGCGGGGCCGGCGCGCCAGGAGCCGTCGCGCCCACCAACGCAGTCAACGCTACCCCTCGAGTCGGCGCCGAGAGAGTCCGTGACCGTCGTCCGCCAGGTGGCCGAACTCGAGCGACTCGTAACTGCGTTTGCTTCGGCCGACCGGGCCGGCTTCCAGGTCATCACGCTGGACGATGTGCCGCGACACGGCCGGATCGCGGCGTTCGTCGTCGGCCTGGGTGAACGCGATGTCTTTTATGTGCCCGTAGCCCACGAACAGGAGCGCTGCCTCGAGGCGCGTGATGTTCTTCAACGCTTTGCCGCCAGCCTGCAGAGCGCCAAGCCATCGAAGCTGGGCTTCAACCAGAAGGCTGACTACCTGGCGCTGCGAGCGCATGGCATCGAGCTAGCCGGCATTGACTGGGACCTGCTGGTCGCAGCCTACCTGCTCAATTCCGGAGTGCGATCACCGAGCCTCGAGGCGCTGGCATCGGACGTGTTGCATCGAACGGTCGAGGGCCGCGAGGGGCTCTTCGGCAGCGGCAAGACAGCGATGACCTGTGATCAGGTCGATGTCGCGAGAGCGGCCGCCTTCTTTGGGGAGCGTATGCGGGTCATGCTGCAGCTGGCGCCCAGGCTTCAGTCCGAGCTCGAGCGGCTCGGCAACGCGGAACTCTTTCGAGACCTCGAAATGCCGCTGGTTCCAGTGCTGGGCGAGATGGAGCTCGCCGGCGTTTCCGTCGACCTGGCCTACTTGCAGCAGGTCTCGCGCGAGCTGTACGAGCAATTACAACGGCTCGACCAGGAAATCGCCGACGTGGCGCACGGGCCGATCAATGTCAACTCGCCGCAGCAACTCGCGCGCTTTCTCTTCGAAGACCTGAACCTGCCGGGCGGACGCAAGACCAAGAGCGGCTACTCGACCGATGCCAACGTCCTGGAAGGCTTGCGCGATCAGCACCCGGTGGTGCCGAAAATTCTTGAATTCCGGCAGTTGAGCAAGCTCAAAGGCACGTATGTGGATGCGCTGCCGTTGCTGGTCGATGCGAAGACGCATCGCGTGCACACCAGCTTCAATCAGACCGTGGCCGCGACCGGACGGCTCTCATCGTCCGATCCGAACCTGCAGAACATTCCAATTCGAACCGAGGTCGGCCAGAAAGTCCGGCGCGCCTTCATCCCCGGCCGCCCGGGTGACGTCTTGCTCTCGGCTGATTACTCGCAAATCGAACTTCGTGTCCTGGCGCATATGACTGACGACCCGGTGTTGGTCGACGCCTTCGCCCGGGGCGAGGACATCCATGCACGCACGGCCGCCGAAGTCTTCGCCATCCCTCAGGACCAGGTGACGGCGAACCAGCGACGCCTCGCCAAGGTGGTGAACTTCGGTCTCTTTTATGGCCTGAGCGATTTCGGTCTGGCCCGCGACACTGGCATGTCGACGGAAGAAGCCCGCATCTTTATCGACGCGTACTTCCGTGCGTATAACCGGGTCCGGGAATTTCTCGAAGGCATCAAGATGCAGGCCCGCGAGCAGGGTTACGTCGAGACCCTGCTACACCGCCGGCGCTACATTCAGGACATTCGATCACCGAATCGCATGTTGCGACAGGGCGCCGAGCGGATCGCCATCAACATGCCGGTGCAGGGCTCGGCCGCCGACATCATGAAGCTCGCCATGATCAGGCTGCAGCAATATCTGCGCGAACAGGGATTGCAGAGCCGGATGATCTTGACCGTCCACGACGAGCTCGTCTTCGAAGTCCCGCCAGGCGAACGTGAACGACTCATCGACGTCGTCCCCGACTTGATGGCGACGGCGTATCCGATGAAGGTGCCGCTCCAGGTCGATCTGAAGCTCGGTCCAAACTGGCAGGACATGGAACGCGTCCGCCTGGTCGCCGCAAAAGCCTGAGGGCGCATGCCCGAACTGCCTGAAGTCGAGACGGTCGTTCGTGATCTGCGGCCGCAGCTGAGCGGGCGTCGCATCGAGTCGCTGCAGGTTACTCGGGATCAGCTCGTGCTTGGTCGGCTGATTCGATATCCGACAGCCCGCCAATTCGTGCAGCGCTTGCGTGGCCGGACCATCACGTCCGTCACGCGGCGCGGCAAGTACATCGTGATGCCGTTGCAGGATGCAGCCCAGGGGCACGCGGCAGCCCGGCGGCATGAGGCCGCGAGCCCCAACGGTGCCGGTGCCGAACGGCTGATCGTGCATCTGGGGATGACCGGTCATTTGCGCCTCTGGGAGCCCGAGGAAGCGCCGGTCAAGCACACACACGTGCGCCTGCTGCTCGACAGCGGCCTCGAACTCCGCTACGACGACCAGCGCCAGTTTGGCCGGCTGCTGCTGGGAACGCAGCCGGAGATCATCGCCGCCCGCGCCTTTCCGGCCCGGCTCGGTCCCGAGCCAATCCATGGCGACCTAACTGTGGACGAGTTTGAGAGGCTGATCCATGCGCGCCGCCGGCCGGTGAAATCGGCATTGCTGGACCAGTCCTTCCTGGCGGGCGTCGGCAACATCTACGCCGACGAGGCATGTTTTCGGGCGGGAATCCGTCCTAGCCGATGGACTCACCAGCTCACCCTCCGTGAACGGCGGTCCCTCTATGCAGCGATTCAAGACGTACTTGAGAACAGCATTGCGGCACGAGGCTCGTCGATCATCGATTATGTCGATGGTTTTGGGCTGCGGGGCAGCAACCAGGAGAAGCTGCTCGTCTACGGGCGGAGCGGGGAGCCCTGCCTGAGATGCGGGACGCCGTTGCAGGGGACACGCCTGGCCGGCCGCGGCACCGTGTATTGCCGCAAGTGCCAGCGCTGAGGCGACCCCGCTGGCCGGCGTTGAGCCGCCGCCTGATGATCACGGCCGGCGCCTTCTTTGCGGCGTTTGCGCTGATCACGGTGCTGGTCAGCATGGGGGCGTTTGACGGGGCGAATCTGCGGCTGACGCGCTACCTGCAGGGGCGAGGCAGCAGCGCGCAGGACATCGGCCTGGGGTTGTTTTCTTACCTGGGCAGTATCGAGGTGACGTTTACGATCGCGGTGCTGCTCGGCGTCGCGCTCTTCCGCGGTCTGCGGCTGCTCGCCGTGCTACCGGCGGTCCTCGTCCTGATCGCGTCCGGCCTCGAGATCCTGCTTAAGAGCGTCGTCCCCGCGGTGGAGCCGGGCAGGGCGTTCCAGCGCTTCCCCCACGGCCTCCCCTCGTTGAGCCACGACGTGGGCGCCTACGCGTTCCCCAGCGGTCACGTACTGCGGGCAACGATCGTTTATGGGCTCGTGCTCTACCTGGCGGAGCGCTGGGAGCTGTTCGGCCGCGACAGTTCCCGGCTCAGTCCGGTGTTGGTGCTGGTGGTTTTGCTTGTCGGATTCGGTGTCGTCTACCTAGGCTGGCACTGGGTCTCGGACGCCCTCGGCGGACTCCTGCTCGGACTGACGCTGCTCTTTGGCCTGATCGCCTACCTGGAGCGCAAGCGCACCGTCAATCCCGGGCATCAGTCGGACTAGCCAGCCCCGGGCAAACGCAGCTTCGCTCAGACAGCCTGATCGCTCATGCCGAGCGCGCGTTCGGGATGACGCGACGCGGCGGCGGGATCGCCCCCCAGCGCCCGTCCTTTCGCCGTTCCAACGTCCAGCCCTCTTCATGCACCTTGCGATGGTGCGGCCTGCAGACCAGAGCGAGGTTGGGCAGCGTGGTCGGCCCTCCGTGAGTCCAGAACACGAGGTGATGACCGTCGCACCACACCGGCGACCGGTCGCAGCCGGCGAAGACGCAGTGCCGGTCGCGCGCGGCCAGCGCCCGACGGGTGGCTGCCGGGATGCTGCGGCTGGCGCGGCTGACCTCCTGGTCGAGCTCGCCCAGCGCGGTGACGCGCGTGATGGCGGAATCGCAGGCGAGCCGCTGCACCGTGGCCGACGGAACCATTGCACCCGAATCGAGCCGCCCCGCCGGCGCTCCCGGAATTCCCGCCAGGGTGTCGACGCTCGCCGTGATGATGAGCTGCGGACGCGGACCGGCGCCGTCGGTGGACGCCTTGCCGGGTCGTCGGCAGACTTCGATCAGGGCGTCAGCGCGTCGCTGGCCCGGCGTCCGATCGTCCTCTTTGCCCGGCAGCATGAAGGCGTTCAGCGCCGTCCGCAGGGTCGCGCCGCCCTCGGCATCGAGCAGGCCATCCAGCCGGATCAACCCGTCCATCGGCTCGCCCAGGTGCAGATAGCGCCGCTCGTATGCCCGGTTGGCCTCCGCCAGCGCGCCTTCGGCGTCGATCCGGTGCTCAAAGTCTTTTGTGATACCGGCAAACTGGCCCGGGTCGTGGGTCATCGCCGCCTCGAGCAAGCTCGACTCGGCCTTGCGCACGGCACCGGCGCCCAGATGGTCGGCAGTCCTGGCGATCATCGCGACGTGCTGATAGCCGACGTCGCCGCGGGCAAACGCTTCTCCGGTCTTCGGCAACTGCTCGAGCTGGCGCGCGATCCCAACCCGCTCGGCCGCGGCGCCGCCCGACAGCTTGCAACGCCATTTCAACCAGGCGACGACGGAAAGCGCCCCGTCGGCGGCATATTCGCCGGAATCATCGAACCGCCGGAGCCCGTCGGCGAAGACCGCCTCGAGCGGGTCGATGCCCGCTTCCCGGATCTGGATCAGGCCCTCGCCTAGGTCCTGGCCATTGGCCTCGCGGATCCAGTCGGACATCGCATGGACGCCATCCCGTAGCTGCGCGACAACGGTCTCCAGCTGGGCCTTTGAGCGTGGCCTTTGTGGGAGGGCGGCGACCATGTCGCCCATCCTGGAGCACGGCTGCGACAGCTGTATGTCGCAATTCCTTAGCCGGACCAAAACTCGCCTTGGCTCCAAACCCGATGCAGACCGCAGGAACTTAATTAAGAAGAACACGAGGCCCCGGCGGCGGTTTAGAAGTGAACGGGACTACATACAATTGAGGCATGCCCAGGTTCGCCTTTACGGCTGGCTTTTCGCCCGCGGGCGGCCAGCCGGAGGCCATCAAGAAGCTTGCTGAAGGGGTCGAAAGGGGCCAAAAACACCAGGTCCTCATGGGTGTCACCGGCTCTGGCAAGACGATGGTCGTCGCCCAGATGATCCAGGAGATCCAGCGGCCCACCCTCGTCATGTCGCCGAACAAAACGCTGGCGGCTCAGCTCTGCAGCGAGTTCAGATCCTTCTTCCCGGAAAACGCCGTTGAGTACTTCGTCAGCTACTACGACTACTACCAGCCGGAAGCGTACATCCCCCGGTCTGACACCTACATCGAGAAGGACTCGTCGCGCAACGACGAGATCGATCGGCTGCGGCAGTCGGCGACCCGGGCGCTGCTGACCCGGCGGGACGTCATCGTGGTGGCCAGCGTGTCATGCATTTACGGCGTCGGCTCGCCCGAGGACTACCTGGGCGAGTCGGTCGAGATTCACGCCGGTGAAGGCTTTCGACGGGATATTTTTCTTCGCAAGCTGACCAACCTGCAGTACCAGCGCAACGACGTCGACTTTGGCCGGTCGCGCTTTCGGGTGCGGGGCGACACGGTCGATGTCCAGCCCTCGTACGATCAGATTGCGACCCGCGTGCAGTTCAACGGCGACCAGGTGGAGCGGATTGTCCAGCTCGACCCACTCACCGGCGAACTGATCGGCGAGCTCGAGGTTTTCCAGGTCTTCCCGGCGACCCATTACGTCACGCCCCGGCAGAAGCTGCTCCACGCGCTCGACGCCATCGGTGAAGAACTCGAGGAACGCGTCGCCTGGTTCGAGAGCCAGGGCAAGCTTCTCGAGGCTCAGCGGCTGCGCCAGCGCACGCTGTTCGACATGGAGATGATGCGTGAGACCGGCAGCTGCGCAGGGATCGAGAACTACTCTCGGCACTTGACCGGCCGCCGAGCGGGCCAGGAACCCTACACCCTGATGGACTTCTTGCCGGAGGACACGCTGGTCGTGGTGGACGAGTCACACGTCGGGGTGCCCCAGATCGGCGGAATGTATGGCGGTGATCGCTCGAGGAAGATCCCCCTCGTCGACTACGGCTTCCGGCTGCCGTCCGCCCTGGACAACCGGCCGCTGACGTTTGCGGAATGGGAGCGCAAGGTACAACAAGTGGTCTATGTCACGGCCACCCCAGGGCCGTACGAGGAACAGCGCTCGCAGCAGACGATCGAGGTCATCATCCGGCCGACCGGCCTGGTCGACCCCACGGTTGAGGTTCGCCCGACCAAAGGCCAGATCGACGACCTGATCGGGGAGATCCACAAGCGGGTCGACAAGAAACAGCGGACGCTGATCACCGTGCTGACGAAGAAGATGGCGGAAGACATGACCGACTATTTGCGCGAGATGGGCATCAAGGTGAATTACCTTCACTCGGACGTCGATACGCTGGAGCGGGTCGAGATCCTGCGCGACCTGCGGCTCGGCGTCTTCGACGTGCTCGTCGGCATCAACCTGCTCCGTGAAGGTCTCGATCTACCGGAGGTCGCGCTGATCGCGATACTCGACGCCGACAAAGAGAGCTACATGCGCGACGCGCGCTCGCTGATCCAGACGACGGGGCGAGCCGCCCGTAACGTGGAAGGTCACGTCATCATGTACGCCGACTCCGTCAGCGGCTCGATGCAACGGGCGATCGATGAGACCGACCGGCGCCGGAATATCCAGATCGCCTACAACGAGGAACACGGCATCACCCCGGCGACCATCGTCAAAGCCGTCTACAACCTCGAGAAGCATCAAGAGAAAGCCGTTGAAGAAACGATCGCCACGCTGGCGTCCGGACTTCCGCCGGACGAAATCGAGCGCTTGATCAAGGACCTCGAGCGCCAGATGAAGAAGGCGGCCCGCGATCTACAGTTCGAGAGGGCGGCCGAGCTACGAGACCGCCTCGTAGCGTTGCGCCGCGACGCGATGGAGTATCGGGGGTCCCTGACGCCGGCGGCCGCTGCCGAGTCCGGGACGTGGCGCAAGCCGAAAACGAGTCGGATGAGGGCACGTGTCCATGGCTGAGGGTAGGGCCCCCTCCCCGACCCTCCCCCAAAGGGGGAGGGATGTTCAGCCGCCGAGGGAGACGAGGGACACGATCGTCATCAAGGGCGCGCGCGAGCACAACCTCAAAGACATCGATCTAACCATCCCGCGCGACAAGCTGGTGGTCTTCACCGGGTTATCGGGATCGGGGAAATCATCGCTGGCCTTCGACACGATCTATGCCGAGGGGCAGCGCCGTTACGTCGAGTCGCTGTCGTCCTACGCGCGGCAGTTCCTCGGCCAGATGGATAAACCCGACGTCGACCAGATCGACGGGTTGTCTCCGGCGATCTCGATCGACCAGAAGGGTGCCAGTCACAACCCGCGCTCCACCGTCGGCACGGTGACCGAGATCTACGACTACATGCGCCTGATGTGGGCGCGGATCGGCCATCCGCACTGCCCGATCAGCGGGCACGAGATCACCCGGCAAACAACCGAGCAGATCGCCGACCGGATTCTCGAGATGCCGAAGGGGAGTCGAATCCGAATTATGGCGCCGATCGTGCGCGGTCGAAAAGGCGAGTTTCAGGACGTCTTTGCCGAAGCCCGAAAAGCCGGCTTCAGTCGAGTTCGGGTTGATGGCAATTTCTACGAGCTCAACGAAAAGATCACCCTCGAGAAGAACAAGAAACACGACATTGAAATCGATGTCGACAGGTTGCCCGTTGAACCCACGGCCATTAGTCGGATGCGCGAATCGGTCGAAACCGCAGCGAAACTGGCGAATGGGCTCGTTCTCGTCACCCCCCACGAAGGTAAGGGCGACGAGCAACTCTTCAGCCAGAATTTCGCCTGCCCCTACGACGGCTTCTCGATGGAGGAGCTGGCGCCGCGAAACTTCTCCTTCAACAACCCGCACGGCGCCTGCCCGGCTTGCACCGGGCTCGGCAGCAAGCTCGAGGTCGACCCCGACCTGGTTATCCCGGACAAGGACCGGGCGCTCGGCGACGGCGCCATCCGGACCTGGGGCCGGTCATCCTACTTCTATAACGACCTGGTCGAGGCCGTCGCGCATCGATACAAGATCCCCCTCGATAAGGCATTCGGCAAACTCGCCGTGAAGGAGCGGCAGATCATTCTTTACGGCAATAATGGCGACCCGCTGAGGGTGAAGTATTTCAACAGCGAGGGCCAGCGCCGCTGGTACGAAACCTCCTACGAGGGCATCATCCCGAACCTGGAGCGGCGCTACCGCGAGACCGAATCAGAATTCATCCGCGCCGAGATCGAGCGCTTGATGAGCACAAAGCCCTGTCCGGTATGCAAGGGCAAACGGCTCAAGCCGGAGTACCTGGCCGTCACGGTCGACAACCGGTCGATCATGGACATCTGCGAGCTATCGATCGACGCGGCTCAGCAGTGGTTCGGGAAACTTCAGCTGCCCGAGCGTGAGGCATTGATCGCGCGCGGCATTCTGAAGGAAATTCGCGAACGCCTTCAGTTCCTGGTCGACGTTGGTCTCGACTACCTGAATCTGGCCCGTTCGGCCGATTCCCTGTCCGGCGGCGAAGCCCAGCGGATTCGGCTGGCCACCCAGATCGGGTCGAAGCTGATGGGCGTGCTCTACATCCTCGATGAGCCCTCGATTGGCCTGCACCAGCGTGACAACCGGAAGTTGATCACCACCCTGCTCGCCCTACGTGACATCGGCAACACGGTGGTGGTCATCGAACACGACGAAGAGACGATGCGGACGGCGGACTTCATCGTCGACATTGGCCCCGGCGCCGGCGAGCATGGCGGTCGGATCGTTGCCACCGGCAGCTTCGATGACATCCTCAAGTCACCCGAGTCGATTACCGGAGCCTTCTTACGCGGTGAGCGCTCGATTCCGCTGCCGGGCCGCCGGCGCAAGGGGAACGGCTCGATGCTCGTCGTCCGAGGGGCGACCGAAAACAACTTGAAGAACATCGACGTGTACTTCCCGCTGGGCGAGCTGATCTGCGTTGCGGGGGTCAGCGGCTCCGGGAAAAGCACGCTGGTGAGCGACATTCTCTATCGCCGGATGGCCCAGCACTTCTACCGGGCGAAAGAGCGCCCCGGCGTCGCCCGCGAGGTTTCGGGCCTCGCCTTCATCGACAAGGTCATCAACGTCGACCAGTCGCCGATCGGCCGAACGCCGCGTTCGAACCCGGCGACCTACACCGGCGTCTTCACCTACATCCGAGACCTGTTCGCGGAGATGCCGGAAGCGCGTGTGCGCGGCTACAAGCCGGGCCGCTTCAGTTTCAACGTGAAGGGCGGCCGCTGCGAGAACTGTGAGGGCGACGGCATCATCAAGATCGAGATGCACTTTCTGCCCGACGTCTACGTGCCCTGCGAAGTCTGCAAGGGCAAGCGCTACAACAAGGAGGCGCTGGAGGTCACGTACCGCGGCAAAACCATCGCCGACGTGCTGGACATGAGCGTCGAGGAAGCCACCGAGTTCTTTGACCGCATCCCGCGCATCAAGCGCAAGCTGCAGACCCTCTGCGAGGTCGGCCTCGGCTATATCCGCATGGGGCAGCCCGCCACCCAGCTTTCAGGGGGCGAAGCCCAACGGGTTAAGTTGACGGAAGAGCTGAGCCGGCGGGACACCGGTAAGACCTTTTATATCCTCGACGAGCCCACCACCGGTCTGCACTTCGCGGACATCGAGCGCCTGCTCAATGTCCTGCATCGCCTGGTCGATGCCGGAAACACCGTTGTCGTCATCGAGCACAATCTCGACGTCCTCAAGACGGCCGACCACATCATCGATCTGGGTCCGGAGGGCGGCGACAAGGGCGGCGAGGTGGTGGCCGCCGGCACGCCCGAGGAGATCGTCCGGAACCGCCGCTCGTATACCGGTCAGTACCTCAAACGCGTCTTGGGTCGCGAGCTCGCGATAGCCTGAGGTCGTGGCGACTACAAGTCAAAAGGCACCTCCGATCACGGAGCGGCCTGACTACCTCCGTGAGCGGCTGAAGGCGCTGCCGGACACCCCGGGTGTCTACCTGATGCGCGACCCGCAGGGCCGGGTGATCTATGCCGGCAAGGCGCTCAGCCTGCGGAACCGCGTGCCGAACTACTTCCAGGCCTCCAGCGTGTTGCCGGAGCACATCGCCGCCATGGTCGCGCGCGTATACGAATTTGAAGTCATCACGACCGCCACCGAGAAGGAGGCGCTCGTGCTCGAGCAGACCATGATCAAGCGGCATCGACCACGCTTCAATATTCGGCTGCGGGATGACAAGAACTACCTCTACATCAAGCTGCCGCTCAATGAGGATTTTCCGCGCATCACCCTCGTCCGCCGGCCGGGGACCGACGGCGCCCGCTACTGGGGCCCGTACACGCATGCGATCGCGCTCCGAACGACCTTGAAAACCGTGCGGCGCGTCATCCCTTATCGGAGTTGCAAGGACTCGGAGTTCGCGCTTGGTCGCCCCTGCTTCTACTATCACTTGAATCTCTGCCCGGCACCCTGCGCCGGCTTCATCAACCGCGAGGACTACCACGAACAGCTCAACCAGGTGGCCAGCTTCCTCGACGGCCGCTCCGATCACGTTGCCAGGCGGCTCAAACAACAGATGCAGGAGGCGGCCGACAAACTCGACTACGAGGCCGCCGGTCGATATCGGGATCGGCTCAACGCGATGGAACGCATGGCGGAGCGGCAGAAGGTGCTGGCCATGAGCCGCTACGACCAGGACCTTTTTGGACTGGCGCGGGCGGACGGGCAGGGATCGGTGCGGGTCTTCAGTGTCCGGGAGGGCAGGCTGTCCGGCTCAGAGAACTTTGACCTGGTCGGCCTCGGCAAAGACCAGTCCGATGCGGACATCCTCAATGCGTTTGTCAGTCAGTACTACGCGAACGCCACGCACATCCCCAAAGAAGTCTTCGTCCCCGAGGCATTGCCTGACCGTGAGCTGATCGAGCAATGGCTGAGCGAGCGGCGGGGTAGCGCCGTCAGCGTTCACGTCCCGCAGCGCGGCAAGCAGCGGGAGCTGCTGCAGCAGGCGGCCGCCAACGCGCAAGAAACGATGCGCCAGCTGCGGATCAAGCTCGACTACGACGCGGAGCGCACAGCCTCCCTGCTGAACGATCTTCAAGCGCGGCTGGCGCTCAAGACCCTCCCGGTGCGGATCGAGTGCTACGACATCTCGAACATTCAGGGCAAATATCCGGTGGGCTCCATGGTGGTTTTCGAGGAAGGCCGCCCGAAGCCGGCGCATTACCGCCACTTTCGGATCAAGACGGTGCAGGGCGCGAATGACTTTGCCATGCTGCAGGAGGTCTTGCGGCGCCGGTTCAGCCGTCATGCCCAATCTGAAGAGGGCATCCCCGAGGAGCCCAGCTTCAGCCGGTTGCCGGACCTCGTCTTGATCGACGGTGGCAAAGGCCAGCTGTCGTCGGCGCGCGAGGTCATGGAATCGATGGGGTTGGGCTCGGTGTCCACCTTCGGCCTGGCGAAAGAGCACGAAGAACTCTTCGGGCCCGGCGAGGGCGAGCCGATCCGGCTGCCGCTCGACTCCGAAGCGCTCTTCCTGGTCCAGCGCATCCGGGACGAGGCCCACCGGTTCGCCATCACCTTCCATCGAATCGTGCGAAAGAAAGACGCGTTCGCCTCCGTGCTGGACGGCATCAGCGGCCTGGGCCCGGTGCGGCGCCGGGCGCTTCTCCGTCAGTTCGGCAGTACCGAGAACATCCGCAGCGCCAGGGTCGAGGAGCTGATGGCGGTGAAGGGCATCACCCGTTCGGTCGCGGTCGCCATCAAGGAGATGCTTTGAGATAATCGGGACCATGGATCGCCCGGTACGCCGCTGCTCGTTTTGCGGCAAGAAGCAGGGTGAAGTTCGCCTCGTGGCCGGTCCGTCCGACGTCTACATCTGCAATCTCTGCGTGGCGCTCTGCAACGAGATCCTCGCTCAGGACGTGAGGGGCGAGCCGCCGACCCCGCCCGAGCCGCCTCGAGGCGGCTTGATTCGGGCCGAGGTCAGCCCGAGCTAACCGCACCAACCGACGCGGGAGGCGCCAGCCCCGGCGCGAACCGTCGTTATAGGGGCGTGCCGGACTCGCCCAACCTGTCGAGCGCGCTCGGCGACGCCGTCAGCCAGGGGCGGGCGTTCCTGGCGCGGGTCGAATCGGTCGCGGGGGCGATCTCAGCCGAACTGGCCGCGCACGAGCAGGCCAGCCGCCAGTGGGCGGGCGAGCGGCAGGCGCTCAAGGACGAGGATCGGCGGCTCCGTGAGCAGCTGGAATCCGTCAGCGCGACGCTGGCGGAACTGCGGCAGGCGGTCCACCGGATCGAAGAGGAGCGCGATCAGGTGGCGCACGACCGCGATCAGGCCCGACAGGGGCGCGAAACGGCGGAGCGCGAGCTGGCGACGACCACCGCCGACATGACCCGACTTCGCGAGCAGCTCGGGATGGTGACCAAGGACCGGGACGCGCTCCAGGCCGACCAGATCCAGTGGGGGCTTGACCGGGAGCAACTCCTCGGGTCGGAAACCCGCCTTAAGGAGCGAGTCTCCAGCATGGATGCCGACCTCGCCAGTGAGCGGGCCGAGCACGAGGCGCTCCAAACGCGGCACGCCGAGCTGACCGAGCAGTCGAACAAGTTGGCGTCCGACTGGGTTGCGCGACGCCAGGCGCTCGCGGCGGAGATCGCCGCGCAGAACGAGGAGATGGAGCAGGTCCGCAAGATGATGCTGGAGAGCCAGGAGCGCGACCGCCGGCCCCTTCCCAGCCCGGCCGGCAGCCAGCCGCTGGTGACCAGCGTTGAGCAGAACCATCAGATCAACTCGCGGCTGAACGCCCTGGTGGGCTTCTCCAGTGTCCTCCTCGACGAGCGCTCGCACCCGGTGACCGTCGAGGAGCGGCGGGAGTACGTCAGGTACGTGCACGAGAGCGCGGTGAAGCTCGGCGAGGCCTTTCGATCGATCACCGGCAGTCGTGCCTCGAACGCGGAATCGAACCCGCCAGCCGTCGACCAGGAGCGCCGCCCCCCGGATATCCTGGTCGCGGACAACGACGCCGAGTCACGGCAGCGGATCGAGCCGTTCCTGAAGCGAGCCGGCTATGAGGTCGTCTATGTCGACAACGGCCCCCGCGCCCTGGAAAAAGCCTCGCATCTCCAGCCGCTGGCGATCCTGATCGACGCCGTGATGGAGCAACACCGCGCGAGGCGGCGTTGGCTGCTCGCCGCGGCGGGCCTTGGGCTCATGGCCTTGGCCGC